>Ga0308163_10005123_pt1 | contig 10100 bp, 7 predicted proteins | sample PhyTR1_FD_201037 | JGI IMG/M metagenome (GOLD analysis project Ga0308163, IMG submission 201037) | Phyllosphere microbial communities from UC Gill Tract Community Farm, Albany, California, United States - DLSLT.R1 | ecosystem: Host-associated > Plants > Phyllosphere > Unclassified | place: USA...
GCTTCTTAAGGCGGGCGTTCTCCTCTTCAAGTGACCTGAGCCGCTTCACTTCGGGGACTTCCATGCCGCCAAACTTCTTGCGCCAGGTGTAAAAGGTGGCGTCTGAAATAGCATGCTTACGGCAGAGTTCCCGGGCTGAAACCCCGGCTTCGGCCTCGCGGAGAATACTGATGATCTGTTCGTCGGAAAATCGCTTCTTCATGGGAATGTCCTCATGTGACTAATGAAGACATTACTAACATCGCGGTGTGTTAATCAACGGGGAGCAGGTCACACTCACTGTGAGTGAACTGAATTAAATCAGGTTTTAAGGTATCATGCTACACAAGTTTAACGAGAGATAAGATACTGCTATGCCGTTCCTAGATTGGGTAAATAAAAACCAAGCTAAAGCTGTAAGCTCTGAAGTACCTTACCATCTGCTGCAAAAAGAGGCAGAATTCGGTACACCTTCAAAAGATAACATGATTATTCAAGGGGATAATTTACTGGCACTACGCGCCTTGATGCCACTTTATGGTGGACAAGTGAAATGCATCTTTATTGACCCCCCCTACAATACCCAATCTGCGTTTGAGCATTACGACGATAAGCTTGAGCATAGTCAGTGGTTATCAATGATGTATCCTCGCTTAGTTCTTTTGCGGGATCTTCTGGCAGAAGATGGAAGCATTTGGGTCACTTTAGATGATAATGAAGTTCATTATATGAAAGTCATAATGGATGAAATATTTGGAAGAAATAACTTTCTTAACACAGTTATTTGGCAAAAAATTTATACAACAAAAAATTCTGCAAAATTCTTTTCCTCAATGCACGATCATATTTTAGTGTATTCCAAATCAATAAATAATTTCAAATTAAATGATTTACCTAGAGAAGATAAACAAAACAATGCTTATGTAAACAGAGATAATGACCCTAGAGGCCCCTGGAAAGCCACACCGCTGCATGCTAGAAACTTCTATAGCTTAGGGAAATATTCTGTCACATCACCTTCTGGTAGATTAATCGATGGTCCTCCAAGTGGTACATTCTGGAGAACATCTGAAGAAAATTTCAAAAAAATGGATCAAGAAGATCGGATCTGGTGGGGAACTAATGGAGACGGAATTCCTGCACAAAAAAGATTCCTAACAGAAGTAAGACAGGGTGTCACACCTAACACATTATGGCTTCATAATGATGCAGGACATAATGGTGAAGCCAAAAATGAGCTAAGGGAATTGCTTCCAGAAGACGATAATATATTCATTACCCCCAAACCAGAAAGACTAATCAAAAGAATTCTTAGCGTCTCTACTGAGACTGACGATTTAGTCCTTGATTCTTTCCTCGGTTCAGGTACTACAGCAGCCGTCGCTCAAAAAATGAACCGCCGCTATATCGGCATCGAAATGGGCGAGCACGCAAAATCCCACTGTATTCCACGCTTATTAAAAGTAATTGACGGGGAACAAGGAGGGATTTCTCAAAGCGTTGAATGGAAAGGTGGCGGTGGTTTTAGTTTCTACACATTAAACCCTGAACCAGTGTTCCTAGCTAATGGGCAGATTCGCCCTGATATAAAATTTGCTTCTTTAGCGGCTTATATTTGGCATAACGAAACTGGCGTTGGCGCTATACAAGCTTTGGATAAGCCATATCTAGGTTCTCATAACGGTACAGCTTATTACTTGCTTTACAACGAGATACTTGGCGATCGTAGTCCAAGTGGAGGGAATATTTTAACCCGGCAACTACTGGTATGGTTGCTCGAAACCTTCCCTCATGATGGCCCTAAAATAATCTACGGCGAAACTTGCCGGATAGGTCCTGAACGTCTGGCACAAGCAAACATTACTTTTAAACAAATTCCTTATGACATTGTGTTGCGCTAACGGAGTGAAAAATGAGTTTTAATCTAAAACACTATCAGGCTCGTGCGCTCGAAGCTTTAGCACAATTTTTCAGTCAGTTAGGTACACATGCAGATTTGCATAAAGTCTGGCGAGAACAACCTCTTCAGGAGCAGTACCAAGCTCGTGGTGAACCCTTGCTCCCTTATCAAGATACTGCATTTGGTGAAGTACCTTGTGTATGTTTACGGCTTCCTACTGGTGGCGGGAAAACGCTACTTGCTGCTCATGTGATTGGTGAAATTGCTCAAGATTATACTTTTACCGATGCTCCTGTCGCTTTATGGTTAGTCCCTTCTGACGCCATCCGGGAACAAACATTAAAAGCGTTAATGAATAAACAGCACCCTTATCGCCAATCATTGGATCAACGTTTTAACGATAAAGTGAGAGTCTGTGATCTGGAAAGTCTGGTTACAGTTGGCCCACATGAAATTGGGACTCATGCAATTGTCATCGTTGCAACAATCCAGGCATTTCGTGTCGCAGATACTACTCAGCGTAATGTCTACTCTTTTGATGAGTCACTTGTACATCATTTTGATGGTGTCACAACAACTCAGTTTCCTGCATTAGATATCGTCAAAGAACCAGACCTAATTGCTCAACCTTTCCTTACCCAAGCAGACCTCGGAAAAATTAAAGCCTCACTTGCTAATTGGCTACACTTGCACAATCCAATAATTATTGTTGATGAAGCTCATAATAGCCGTACACAAAATAGTTTCGAAACCCTCAAACGTTTCAATCCTTCAGCGATTGTTGAGTTAACGGCAACTCCGGTGAAAGGTTCAAATGTGCTCTATCACGTTAGTGCACAAGAGCTCAAAAATGAAGAGATGATCAAGTTACCCATTATGCTGATGGAGCATATTACAGGGTGGCAAGATGCAGTTCGTGATGCCATTCTAACGCAGCGAAAACTGGAACTACTTGCTCAGAGTGAACCAGATTACCTCCGCCCTATTGTATTGTTTCAGGCAGAACCAAAAGGTAAACCAATCACTGTTGAAGTACTGGCGACCCACCTAGAAGAAGTAGAAAAAATACCTAAAGAACAGATTGCCATTGCAACCGGTTCTCAAAAAGAGCTGGATGGGGTAAACCTATTCGATCCAGCATGTCCAGTGCGCTACGTCGTTACCGTTGAGGCTCTTAAAGAAGGCTGGGACTGTTCCTTTGCTTATGTACTTTGCAGTATGCAAGAATCTCGCAGCGCTAAGGATGTTGAACAGCTGCTCGGACGAGTTTTACGGATGCCTTACGCTAAATCCAGAAAAAACAGTGAGCTAAACCAGGCTTATGCCCATATTACCGCTCATAGCTTTGGTGAGGCTCTACATCGTATCCAAGATAATCTGGTCAACAATATGGGGTTTGATCCCTTGGAAGCGGCAATGGTGCTGCAATCACGTACACCTGTAGTACCTGGTCTATTCAACCAAGATCAAACAGGAAGTGGTGGAGCAGCAACGCCCAAACCGACTATCAGCGTCCCGGTTCCTGTTCTACCAGAAACGCCTGTACCAGCTTCACTTCAGCGCAAAATTGTTATTCGCCCAACTCAGGCTGGAGCAACGATATTGGTTGATGGTGCAATAACTCAGGAGGTTGAAGATTTTATCTTGACGGGGGTGCCTAAAAAGCATCATGCCTTAGTTAAGCAAAAGATCGAACAAGAGAAAGCTAGATTTGATTCAGAAACTAGCCCCAGTGCGAGAGGTATCCCTTTTGGTCAATTACCACTACTATGTTGGCGAGATCATGACAATACCTGTATTGTTGATGCCGCATTACTTGAAGATATCAGCCAATTCAGCTTATTAACTGATGCTATTGAGCTTCCCTATTTCTCAGTAAATGAACAGGCAAGATCATGGCAGCTTGATATGGAAAAAGGAAAGCTGGCATCTGCTTTTATCTCTGCGTCACAGATGGTGTTGGATGGCGTTAGTTCCAAACTTACTGAAACTGATTTGATTGGATGGCTGGATTCACAGTTACGTCAACCCAATATCTTCCAACGTGATATGCAGGCATATTTATCTAAGATGCTAGATTATCTTAGATATACATCAAACATATCCCTCACGGCATTAATTCGGGGAAAATACCAGCTTGTCGATGCTCTTTACAACGATATTTCCGCACGTAAAAAACGCGCTAGTGAAATGGGATTCCAACAGTTCCTGCCTGAAATGACTGCTGCTGAAAAACAGGATAGCCTTGATTATTTCTTTACCTTCAAGCCAAGTTACTATGCTGGACGGCCACCTTATTATCAGGGTACTTATCGCTTCCAGAAACACTATTACGGTAGTGCTCAAATTCACGATCTCCGTGAAAAAACGTTAGCAGGGAAACTAACAGAGGAGTTCCTTTGCGCCCGAGCAATTGATACTCATCCGAAAGTTAAACACTGGGTACGTAACGTTGAAAAAGAGCCTCGGTTATCCTTTAAATTGCCAATTGCCAGTGGTTACTTCTATCCTGATTTTGTTTGCGAGTTAGAAGATGGTCGATTGCTTGTTATTGAGTATAAAGGACAGCATTTACAAGATAACGCTGATACCCGAGAAAAGGCGGCAGTTGGATTCCAGTGGGAAAAAACAAGTAAAGGAAAATGTTTGTTCCTGATGGCAACTCTTGATGATAAAGGCGCTGATGTATTAGTACAGATAAATCGAAAAATAAACCAACAATAGTGCAACGCCCTGTTAAAATGGCTTTAACAGGGCGTTTTATAACACAATAACATAGAACTATTAATTAATATGAAAATTTGCACTTCCCAGCAACTATCCTTAATTAGTCAGACTGAATCACAACAGATAATCTAGACACTTCCGCACATTTAGCAAGATGTCCTCTATCTTACTATACGAGCCTACCTATACTTTATATTTGCCATATGCAGCCTCAGTCAAACGGTTTGGTGACCAAATAAATTCCACCAATTCCACAATAAGGTTCCGGCGAGCCAGTTGTTCGGCTTTATTGAATAACTCAACGGGTTTGTAAGGCAATCCATATTGGTCAGCAAACTGCTGAAACTTTGGCTGATGTTCATAAACACTGGAGTCCAAACTTGCGGCAAAGAAGTTCTGTTTGGCATAGTGCGCCCGCTTCAGGGGAAACGGTTTGTCCTGCAGACTCCGGTTAACATCTGCTGGTAAGAGTAAAAGTGACGCAACATGATTGCGCCAATCTTGAAATTCCTGCTCAGTACTGAACTGATCTTTCACGATTTCGTAATCATCAGCCCAGATATGTTCAATGTCGAATGGATTCTTGAGAGTACGGTCCACCAATCGATCAAATGTCTCAGTACGCCCTGCTCCGATCTCAGTTGCTTCTGTCAGTCGTGCTAGCAAATGGTAGATATAACGGCGACTGAATTGATTGAGCCCTAAACCTTCAATACCCGTTCGTCCTTTTGCTGCGTAGCCGGAGAATGTAACATCATCATCTGTCAGTTTCTTCTGGAGGATAGTTACCAACTCTGATAGCGGTTTACGTCTGATATCCCGGCACAATAACCACATAGCGTAAGACACACTTGAGTATCCAACCCGGATATAATTCACTACTCGACGCATCAACCAGATGTCCAAATAAGTAGCTGTGACCGCCAGTTTGCGGTCCACGGTCTCGTCGTCGTCAGTTTCTATCAACGATGCCAGGAGCACCGTATTCTGCCAAGTAAAATCATTGTGAGCGTTGTAGTAGACCGCCCGTAGCTTCCGTGTGTAATGCTTGCTGCAATGTTGTATGCGCCGGTACGCTTTGGCAAAAAATGGAAAGCTTACAGCCATCATGTTCTGATTTTCCACAGCTTTACCCAAACCCAGGCGAGAGTTGTTTTCTCGCACCCAGCGGTGAAAGACTGAACCGATCAACTCCCAATCTTTATCGACCGATCCCGCCTTACGTTCACGGATACTTTCTGCATACTGTGCCCGTAACCACGCCTTAATACAGTTGGCATCTCGCTCCGGCTCGTGCTCCCCTCCCCAGGAGATCAATTCCAAGACTTGCTGTTTCCAGATTTGATTGGCCTGCAGTCTCGCGTCTTGTTCTTCAATCGGTGCCAATAAATATGCTTTCAACATATCTACTGGGCTAAGCGGTTTACCTCGATCATTCATCGTTTCAAAAATGGCGTAAGCATAACTGTCGTTATCGGTGGCAATTTCTATCAAACCTACCCGTGTCAATAACCAATAGATGAAATGCGGCAATGCATTTCCGATCTCTGCCATCAAGTCGCTTGCTTCAATATCGCTATAACGGGCGTACATGGTTTGTATTGATTCATCCTTACCATCCGGATTGAACGCTTCCCCTTTGAATAGGGCATTGATAACAGGAAGCCGCTCAGAGATGTCGAGGTTGAATTTAGGGTTACCGAGATTATCGCTGAAAATAAGTGGGGCTAATGTTTGGGCTACTGGCAGCCTCTGTTCCTCGGCAGATCGGTACAGACAAATCAGCAACAACGTCAAAGAGGTGACTCGCTGCTGACCATCGATCAAGTAGTTTTTGTTATTGCGTTTGCTGACAATGATAGAACCAAGAAAATACTCTCCATAATTACTAATCGCACTGGTTTCATCACCCTGCTTATAATAGTTGAAGAATTTTCCCTGAAGATCAGACAGCAACTCGTCAATGTTCTCCTTCTCCCACTTGTACTCACGCTGATACTCATCGATAGAAAAGGATTGGCTTTGCAGCAATTGTTGTATGTTACGGTAGTGGGGGGTGATTGTGCTCATATTAGACGAAGCCATACTAATGATTAATAGCTGTATTATGCCTGTCTTGCAGAGCAGTGTCTTTAACCCTTGTTCAAAATCAGAGCGTTGAAAAATCCATAGTGGCACAGCTGAATCAAGAGCCAAAAAATGCCAAAACCAGCAAAAAAATAAGGCATGCCACAGAGACTCACCTTATAAATATCCATTTTTATCAACCTAAATTCAACTTAGCAAAATCAAACGGACTAACCCCCTTCTCCCGATTAGCATCCAGATAATCAGCCCACCACTGCAACATCAGCCTCCTCTCCCCCAAATGCTCCGCCTTATGAATGTAAGCCGCCCGCACAGAGTTACGTTCCTGATGACTCATCTGACGCTCTACTGCATCCCTCGACCACAATCCCGATTCAATCAAAGAACTACACGCCATCGTCCTGAAACCATGCCCACAAACTTCCGTTTTTGTGTCATAGCCCATCACTCGCAAAGCCTTGTTCACCGTGTTTTCACTCATAGGTTTACGCGGATCGTGATCTCCTACGAAAATCAGCTCTCGATTTCCGCTCATACTTTTAATCTTTTCCAAAATAGCTAAGGCTTGACGCGACAAGGGAACAAGATGAGGCATCCGCATCTTTGAACCACGCTGAGAATGTTTAACGCCTTCCAGCGGTTCACGCTCACCTGGAATCGTCCACATGGCTGTTTCAAAATCCACCTCTGACCAGCGGGCAAAACGCAGCTCGCTTGAACGGATGAAAACCAACAAAGTGAGTTCAACCACCAGTCGGGTTAACGGTCTTCCAGAATAATGATCGATACGATGAAGCAATTCAGGAATGCGATTAAGTTCCAGAGCAGCACGATGCTGTCTTTTCGCTGTAGCAACCGCACCGGCAATTTCTTGCGCAGGGTTGTAGTCGATTAAGCCGCTCTGAACGGCAAAGCGCATAATCGCAGTAGTCCGCTGCTGTAAACGAGTGCGACTTCAAGACGCCCGGATGACTCCACCGCTTTGATGGGGGCAAGCAGATCTCGTGTCTTCAGTTCCGTAATGTTCCGCTTACCGATGACAGCAAAGAGATTATCTTCGAGACTTTTTAATACACGAGCGCTATGCGCTGAAGACCATTTCTGATTACTGGCATGCCAGTCTCTGGCGACCACTTCAAACGTTATTGCCTCTTGCTCCTGCTCTACCTTAACGGCTTTCTTGTTCTCACTGGGATCGACACTGTTTGCTAACAGCTTACGGGCTTCATCCCGGCGTGCCCTGGCATCCGCCAGCGAAACTTCAGGATATTTTCCCAATGCCATCATTTTCTCTTTGCCGCCGAAGCGATAACGAAGCCGCCAGTATTTGGAGCCGTTAGGGTGAACCAGCAAAACCATGCCTTCACCGTCAGTTAGTTTATAGGCTTTTGCTTCAGGCTTAGCCGAACGAACTTTCACATCACTCAGAGCCATGATGAATATCCTTTCAAGGGTTCTGTGTGGGTACAAACATTATCGAACCGGGATGCAGTTATACCCACATCAGTAAGTTGATGTAGATTGAATCAGGTTGACTTATGTTGAGTAAAAAAGCGACGAAAGCCTTGCGGATACTGGGTTTCAGGCACAAAAAAAGACGTCCGTTGACGTCTATTGATGTTCCGATGGTGCCGAAGGCCGGAATCGAACCGGCACGCCTCGCGGCGGTTGATTTTGAATCAACTGCGTCTACCGATTTCGCCACTTCGGCACTGAAGGGTATGCGGAAAACGTTGAGGATTATACCGTTACCCCCTGTTTCCGCAACCCTTATCGGCAGGCTAAGGTGCAACTGCTGAAAAAAACGTCTTTCGGGTTCTCCGGGACACTGCATGACATCCTTGTCAGAAATTCTTCACTCACCCTCGCCTGCCGTAAAGCATTCACCTCAGCCATCCAGTTTCACTGGCATATCAAAAGTTCTAACCCGATACAGGCTTCACATCCGTTACCAGCGTCGGCAGATCCCAGGTACCGCCCGCATGGATATAACGGCACATACCAGTCCCACCGTCATAGCTTTTGCGGAAAGCCTGGCCGTCCCATACCCAGCTTTCCTGACTCATGCAATCCCCGATACCCCGACCTTTCTGCACACTGGTAATCTCGCCCTTGTCGTAATCCGATCCGGAAATGGTCACCAGCACCGGCTTGCCTTTGAGTTGGTTATCGATGACCCAGTAGCCATATCCTTCGTTATAAGCGGCACGCCAGCAGAGCGCTGAAAGCAAAGCGTGTGTGTCGTCCAGTGGCGTAAGCGTGAGTCCATCGGTTTCCGGATCACTGTTTTCTGCAGGTGAATACAGGCTGTCGCACGTGTCATCGTCATTGTGATTGACCGTTGAAAGCAGTCGGGTTTTCAGCGCGTCGATTTCTGGTGCGGTCAGCAAACGGGGTTCGCCGCTGAGGGTTCTTGCCGCCTGAATAACCGGTGCGAGCACAGCCTTAGCCACGTTGCTCTCCGGTTTATTGCCTTTTTTGGTGAGTGCACCTGGCGTGCCGATACGGCCCTGCACGTCGTCCGCTTTCAGCAGCACGGCATAAGCGCCCTCGCCGGAAAGCAGGAAAGGCTTTGTGCCGCCTTTAAATTCGACTTTACCGCTGCCTTTGACGGCGCTGATTACCGCAGAGGTCTGACTGGCCGAAAGCCGCCAGTTGTCATCAGCCGCCACCAGATCGCCAGCTGATTTTCCGTTAATCCACAGCGTCAACTTTTGCGCCGGTTCGCTGTCATCTTCGGTGTCGCCCAGCGTCACTTCTCCGCCTGTCTCCGTTCCAGGTCCAGCAGCACGGGTGAGCAGGATAGAGCCAGAGGGATCCTCTTCTTTGGCATACCCCGCAATGCGACAGGTCAGGGTGTTATCACAGACAACTTCCCAGTCTTTGTGCTCAAGCGTTTTCCCGCTCTGGGCGGCCTGAGCCGACAGGGAGAACGCCGCCAGCACGAAAAGCATCGGTTTACAGTTCACTTTATTCCCTCAGGTTGTATTTCTGATATCAGCACAGGTATCACTCTTTCACCATTGGTGTGAGGGAACCCAAAGCCATTGTTAATCGCCGCCAGGCTTTGAAAAAAGGCTACGCTCCGTCCTGGGCGATGCGCCTATCGGGTAACTCTCTCTGTTTTGTTAAGCGCTTCAACCAGCACGCTGTGCAACTGGCCGACAGAGAGATCGCGGACAACAGACGCAGGAATGCCGCGCAGTCGTCTGCAAAGATAAACAATGCCAAAAAAATCGATGCCTTCACTATGGAAAAGATATTCGTTTTCTTTCAGAAAGAACGCCTTCCTGAAACCACCTTCTTCTGCAGAAAAGCTCACGCCGAAAACTTTTTCGGCCTCCTCCAGCAATTCAACACCATCATCGCCGGTAATCCCCAGATCCTTTTCCAGCCAGGTATTTTC
>Ga0308163_10005124_pt1 | contig 10100 bp, 8 predicted proteins | sample PhyTR1_FD_201037 | JGI IMG/M metagenome (GOLD analysis project Ga0308163, IMG submission 201037) | Phyllosphere microbial communities from UC Gill Tract Community Farm, Albany, California, United States - DLSLT.R1 | ecosystem: Host-associated > Plants > Phyllosphere > Unclassified | place: USA...
TCAGAGCACTAAAATCGGCTAATATCGACGATGAGGCAGCTGCAAAGGCAGTCGTCGTCGTCGAGGAGCAGATCGACATGGCCGTAAGTCGCGCAATGCAGCCGATGGGACACAAAATCGACGCGCTGGAAGGCAAGATCGGGGCGCTCGAAGGCAAGATAACAGCCATGCAGACCGGGATCGAGGCGCGCTTAGACGCCGGACTGAAGGGCATGCAGACGTCGATCGACGGTCTCAAATGGTACGTCATCATCACGGGGTCGGTAATGACGTTCGCGATCGCACTCGGAGGGGGTCTGACCGCTTGGGCGCAGTTCATCAAATAACGTCCGGAAGGGGCTCCGGCCCCTTCCTTCATTCTCCAAATGATAAGGGCTATCCGGGCAATCGGGTGGCCCTTTTCCGTTGCTGATTTTGACGGGCGCGCGGCACCGGCTCGCTCGCTTCGGTACGGCCCCGTCGGGCCTCCCCTGGCTACGCATCGACCGGGGAAGCGCCGGTGCGGGCATCGAGCCCGCCCCGGCGCTGCTGACGCGGTTTTCCATCGTCTGACAGTCATACCCTGCACGCCTCGCTCGCCTGCGCGCAGCGGCCTTTCGGCCGTGCGCTGACTACGCGTCGCGGCATCGACCGTGATGCTTGATCACAGGCGTCGCGAAACCTCTCCGGAGAGGAGGGAGGGAGGGATTTGCGGTTTCAACGAAGGAGGTCACTATGACCATTACGTTCCGCGTCGAAGACGGCCGCGCCATCCTCGCGCCAATGGCGGCAATCATCACGCCCGACCAGCTCGCATCGCTACGCGATCTGCTTGCCGAACAATCGCTCCGGTTGGGTTTTGCCATGTTGCTCCCGGGCTACGGCGTCACCGGCGATCCATGGTTCGAGTTCGACGCCCGCGTCTGCCATCTGTCGCTCGCGACCGTCTCCAAATGCTTCGATCACGACCCTTCCGTCATCGCGGTTTTGGACGAGGCTCAATTCCTCGGTCGACGCGTCCGGGTGGCGCAGACTGAACTCACTGGCGATATCACGATACGCCTGTCTCTGAACCCGGATGCGGCCCCGGAAATAGCTCTCGCAAACCCCCAAGCGCTGGCGCTGTTAGACGGCCTTGGGATCGACCGCTTGGTCGCCGGCATAGTGCCGATGACGGAGCTTCGCCGGAGGCTGACGGATCCCCGCATCAGGCGTCGGCTCGATTCCGATCCGGACATGGCCGAGAGCATTAAAACGCTGGCGACGATGGCGGCACTCAAACCGATCGAAGGGGAGCACCTGCTGGCGTGGATATGATCGGTCCGCATCTATCTAAACCGAGCGCAAGGGACGCCCAGCCTACCGGCTGGCGCGTCCCTTTTTTTGCCTGATGCTACTAAGCCGGCTGCGCCTCTCCCCTGTCGAAAAAGAATGGCCGCACGAGGTAGCAAACCCGTGCGGCCATTAGCGTGGGCCTCGGTCTCGAACCGTCTCAGGCTTTCGCCGTGAGCCGCTTCTCGACCTCATCCACGCCGAGCGTCTTCACCGCCTCCATCAACCGCTCCAGTCGATCCAGCGGCAGCTTGAGCAAACCTACCTTCTCGACCCTGTCGATCGCAGTATCCCGCAGCTTCCTCAGATGGGCCTTTCGGCGATCTGCCAGCTTGCGTTCCTCGGCCTCGATCGCGGCCATTTCAGCGTCCAGTGACTTCGCCATATTACTTGCCTTTTGGTCAGGCTGATCGGGCTCTGAACGATTCCAGTATAACCGTCGATTTACCACTCGAAAAGACCGTGACCGAGGCTTCTCACCTCACCCAAGGATACCCTTATGCCGATCATCATCATGCAGGCCAGAAACACGTGCGCGAAGCGCAGGGCCGACCCCTCATTCCGCCTCCATGGCGGACCCCTGCCCCACGGAAAACCAAGCGACCTTCACATCGACCCGAAAGACCGGGGAGATCAAAGCGACACAGAGGAATCGGGACTAGAGTAGAGCACACCCTTGCAAGCTGCGCTTGCTTTTCCCGCTGAATATCAAGCTCTTAAGGAGACCATGATGGTGTATACAACGTCTTACAGTTTGTCTTACAACGTAATACGCCTCAAAAAGCGCAGATTTCCGCCGTTTCCCGCGTAAGACACCGTAATACGGCTTATGCCCAAACCACGATATCGAGCTTGTTGTAGCCGCGTTGCACAGCTATAAGGGACGTCCTCCTAAGGACCCATCAGCCTCTCTGCTAGGAGGCTGGTTACTTGAGTACCTCACGCCCTTATACCCTTCGGGTAGCCGGTAATCTGCGTGCCCGTATAGAGGCAGAAGCAGCCAAACTGGAGTGCTCGCCGTCGGACCTTATTCGTCGGGCGATCGAACAACATCTTGATGGCCGAAAGCTGCTTGAAGGCAGCGAGCGACGCCACTTGCGCGTGACCGAATATATGCAGGTCGCGCTCGATGCGATCATCCGGGAAAACCACCCGGAATTGCGCGAGACGCTCGTCCTCGAAGCCGACCGTCGCATGAAGCTTCATCATGGCGCGTGATGACCCCAAAGCGCCCCGCCAGGACATCCGTAACGACCGGCGTCCGATCCCCCAGAAGCACCATAGCGCGCGCGGTGAAGCACCGCGCAATTCGGGCAACTTCACCCGTGGCAGCCAGCTTCTCAATACCCAGGTCCTGATGTGGCTACAGGGTGCCAAAATGCCGCTCTACATGTGGCTTGGCATCTTCGTCATCGCCTACTCCACGATCCTGTCGCTCACCCTCGACGAGAACAACATCCAGCTCATCTCGATGCGCATCCTTTCCGGGCTGTGGGACTGGATCTCGTTCGACGAAATGAAGCGCATCAACCTGCGTCTGCCTGACAACAGCGTGCGCCACACCTACATGGGCTACGTGCCTTACGTGCCAGAGGTCATCCTTGCATGGCACAAGGCCATGAAGGGGTTCATGGGCTCGGTCGCGATTGCCTCGTGCGTCACCATCCCGCTGTCGATCTGGTACGTCGATTTCTCGGCCCGTCGCGGCAAGGCGATGATCCAGGAGCGCCACGAGCGCGGCGCCATGCTGGTCGAGCGCAATCTCCTCTATTCCGAGGTCGCCCAGCACAACAGAATCGAGTTCGTGAAGGAGGCCGCAAAACTCTTCCCGGACAAGACGCCGGAACAGGTCCTGAAGCTGAAGTTCAAGGCCCGCAAGATGGGCGGGATCCACCACCCCTACACCATTGCCGGCATCCCGTTTCCGCACCGTCTCGAACAGTCACATTTCATGACGCTCGGCACCACCGGTTCCGGTAAAACGACCGTCTTCCGTAAACTCCTTCGGGAGATGCGCGAACGCGAAGATACCGCTGTCGTGTTCGACCTGACCGGGGCCTATGTCGAAGCGTTCTACGACCCGACACGTGACACCATTCTCAACCCGGCCGACGCACGCTGCCCGGCCTGGACGATCTTCAATGACTGCCGAACCTATAGCGAGTTTACCGCAGCCGCTGGAGCCCTGATCCCCTCAGACGGCGGGGCGGCTGATCCGTTCTGGGCACTCGCTGCGCGTACCCTTTTCATCGAGATGTGCATGAAGCTCATCGAGAAGGGGCTGACGTCCAACCAGGCGCTTGCCGATAACCTCATGACCGCTGACCTGAAGCTGGTTCACAAGCACCTTGCCAACACCATCGCCGACCCCATTACGGCCCCCGAAGCGGCCAAGATGGCGGAGTCGATCCGCGCAGTTTTCAATACGAACGCGCAGGTCCTGCGCTTCCTGCCCGACGACGGTCCACAATACTCGATCAAGGACTGGATGACGTCCGAGAAGAAGCCTGGCTCGATCCTATTCATCACCTCAAACTACACAGACCTGGAGATGAACCGGGCGCTGCTCACGCTCTGGTCGAACCTCGCCATCCACGCGCTGATGACGATGAAGAAAACCCGCAACCTGCGCACCTGGTTCGTGTTCGACGAACTGGGCGCACTCCACCGCCTTCGGGCTATAGAAGACGGCCTCCAGACCGCCCGTAACTTCGGTGGTGCGATGGTGCTCGGGTTGCACTCGTTCGACAAGCTCACGCAGGTCTACGGCGAGGAAAATGCCCGCAACCTGTCGTCGCTCGCACGCACCAAACTGATCCTCGCCGCAGCCGACCTCGACACTGCTGAACAGGGTGCCCGCTACATTGGCAACCGCGAGATCCGGCAGATGGATGAGGGGTATAGCTATGGGTACAATAACACCCGCGACGCCTCGACCCTGACCCCGCGTAAACAGATCGAACCGCTGGTCATCCCCGACGACATCATGAACTTGCCCAGCCTGCACGGTTTTGTGAAATTTCCTGATGGCTTCCCGGCTGCACGCATCCGCCTGGAATGGGAACATTACCCGACCGTCGCCGAGGGCTTCATCGAGCGGAAACCGGCTAAGCCGGACGAGCCTGGAAAGGTTGTTCGCGGAGGTGGTGGCAAGCCGCAGGGTGGTGACGACGATGTTGGACGTGGCTTTGTGCCCGGTTTGACAGAAGAAGAGGTTGAGCCGGCAAACGTGGCCAACGCCTTCGCCACCAACATTCTTTCACAACCGACCGAGAACGAGGTCGACAATTCGCGCGACGCGACAACCGTCGAAGCCACCGCCAGAACCGAACCGCAGGTGCCACTTCAGGACATGCGTGAGCGTTCCGGCGATGACGATCGAAAGGACCGCGAACGGTCACTGGAGGGTAAGTCCGTCCAGGCGCGCAGTGAGGACCAGCAGCGGCAGAAAGACGATCCTACGCCCACCGGAGAACGGCCGGAGGACCTGTCGATCCGGGAGGCGCGCGATGCCTTCCCTGATGACGGATACGGGATGTAACGATGCACTCGATCGCATCCGTCAAATCGGCATCCGGCGCCGCAAAATATTTCACCAAGGACGACTTCGTCAGCGGCGAATATTATACCGACGAGAAGGCCGGTGACGTCAGCATGTGGGGCGGTGAAGGCGCTACCGCAGCTGGCCTTACCGGCACCGTTTCGCAGGAGGCATTCGCAAAGGCGCTGAGCGGAGAGCTGCCATCTGGTGAGAAGGTCGAGGTCAGGCACGGTCGGCGTCCCGGTTTCGACCTGACCTTTTCCGCACCGAAGTCCGTGTCGGTTATGGCCTATATCGCTGGGGATAAGCGGATCCTGGGCCCCGATGGCGCCCAGACCAAAGCGGTTCAGCAGACCATGGCCTGGGTCGAGAAGAATATCGCGGCCGGTCGGATCACCAAGGACGGCAAGACCGAAACGGTAAAGACCGGAAATCTGGTCTATGCACTGTTTCAGCACGACACGAGCCGGGCGCTCGATCCTCAGGCGCATATCCACGCAATCGTCGCCAACATGACGCAGATGCCCGACGGCAATTGGCAGGCGCTTGATGCGCAGAAGCTATGGGCCAGCAACACCGTTATCGGTTCAATCTACCATAGCTTCCTTCGCAACGAGCTGGAGAAGCTTGGCTATCAGACCCGGATGGACGGTAAGCATGGCACGTTCGAGATTGTCGGCGTTCCAAAAGCAGTCTTGGAAGTCTTCAGCCAGCGACGCGAACAGATCATGGAAAAGGCGGCCGAGCTAGGCATCGTCTCGCCCAAGGGCCGTGATGGCGTAACCGTCAACACCCGCGATCCGAAGCTGAATGTCGAAGACCGTGACGGGCTCGTTGTCGACTGGATGGCGAAAGCAGCGGAGCAAGGCTTTGACGGCAAGAAGCTTCTCGAAGGAGCGTTAGAGAACGCCGCAAAGCTGGAGCAACGAGAGAACGCTGGCCCGATCGGACGCGGCTACACCGTGATCGCAGACGCAGTGAAAGTCGCGATGGAGACCGTGTCGGGATTGCTGCGGTCACCGGACCCACTGGTCGACCGCGGTTTCGTTCGCCTAGCGCAGTCCACCGGCCAGGCTAATGCGCAGCTTGCTGTCGCCTCCGCGATCCGCAGTCTCAGTCAACGCGAAGCGGCGTTCGATAAAGACAAGGTCGCCAAGAAGGCCCTCGACTTCGGCCTCAAGGGCGTCACCATCGACCATGTCGAGGCGAGGGTCGAGCAGCTCACCGAGAGGGGCAAACTCCTATCCGGAGAGATTACCCACCAAGGTCAGAAGGTCGATGCAGTCACGACACCAGAAGCGCTTCGGACTGAAGAGAGCATCCTTGCGCGGGTGCAGGGGGGTAAAGACGCAGGTGCCCCGATCGTGGCCCCCTCGGAAGCGCCAGACCGGCTGCAGGCCGCCTCCCCTCACCCCCTGAACGAAGGACAGCTCGCAGCCGCTACGCTGATCGTCTCGACCTCGGATCGCATCGTCGCGGTCCAAGGCATCGCTGGCGCCGGTAAGTCGACCATGCTGCAGGCGGTTGCCCGCGTCGTTGAGTCCGAGGGCAAATCGGTGATGGGCCTGGCATTCCAGAACAAGATGGTCGCGGACATGAAGGCAGGCATGGCGGGGCCGGACGCCATCCCCCCTCGCGAGATGTCCGTCGATCAGATGCAGGATTCTGGGGTCAAAGCCGAGACGATCGCTCACTTCATCTGGCACAACGAAAAGCACGTCACCAACCCGAACACGCCCGATGCGCAGGCACGCCGTGACGAGTTGAAGGACACGACCATCGTCGTCGACGAGACGTCGATGGTGTCGAACTGCGACATGCTCAAAATGCTGACGATCGCGGAAGCGCTCGGCATCGAAAAGATCGCACTGATCGGCGATCGCCAGCAGCTGCTCCCGATCGATGCCGGCAAGGCCTTTGCGATGATGCAAGCCGACAAGATCGGCACGGCTCGCATGGATGACAACCTTCGCCAGCAGACTGACCAGCTGCGCACGGTCGCGGCGCTGGCCAACATCGGCAAGGCGGGGCAGGCCATGAAGGTGCTTGGCGACAAGGTCGTCGAGCATGAGGATCCATCGGCGCACGCCTCCGACCTGTGGCTGGCCCTGTCACCGGATGAACGTGCCAACACGGCCATTTTCGCGTCGGGCCGCGAGACCCGTGCAGCGATCAATCAGGCGGTGCAAAAAGGCCTGAAGGACGAGGGCACGCTCAAAGGTGACGGGCTGTCCATTGCGGTGATCCAGAACGTGAACATCGAGCGTGAGGACCTGCGCTACGCCAAGACCTACGAGAAAGGGCAGCGGCTGGAGATCAAGGGCTCGGTGCCGGAGCTTAAACTCGAACGCGGTGTAGCCGAGGTCCGGCGAACCTTTGCCAACGGCAAGGTCGAGATCGTCAAAAACGGTAAGTCGATCAAGTTCAGTCCTCAGAAGATCGATCCGATGATCGACAAGGATCGTATGTCGCTCGCGACGATCGAGACGATCCAGATTCACGAAGGCGACCGGATTCGGTGGACTGATAACGACAAGGAGCGCGGCATCTACAATGCCTCGCTGGCCACAATCGCCGGCATCGAGAACGGCAAGGTCACCGTCGAACTGGCGAACAAGGACCAGGTCACGCTCGAGAAGAACGACCCGATGATGCAGCGGATGGACCTCGCCTACGCGCTCAACATGCACATGGCGCAGGGCATCACCGTCAACAAAGCCATCACGGTGATGCAGAGCTTCGAGCGCAATCTGTCGAACCAGCGGCTTTTCAACGTAGGCGTCACCCGCATTCGCCTCGACCTGACCATGGTCGTCGACAACCAGCAGAAGCTCGAGCTGCAGCTGGATAAGAACCCCGGCGACAAAACCTCATCGCTGGAAAGCCTCGGCCGCCTCGATATCGATGGTGCTGCCGTACAGACCAAAGCGGCTGACGATGCGCTCACCAAAGCAATGGAGAGCCTCGACGAGGCGAGCAGCGAGAAGATCCTGATCGATCCTGCCAGCCTCGACATGACGGACCTGCCGCCAATGGGCGCGTCGACCACTGACTATTCCGACATCAAAAACCTCGATCGGGAGATGCCGTCGATCAAGGACGGCCAGGACGCCGATCGGCGTGATGTTCAGGCCGATCGCAAGGACGACGAGCTCGGCATGCGTCCGCTCGACATGGACGACCTCAGCGCCCTTCCTGCGATGCTGAAATCAAATGAGCAGATCCGCGGGCTTCCAGAGAAAAACCTCAGCTTGGATATGTGAGCGCAGACATGACGGTGGAAAGCTATCCTCTCTCTACAAAGGTCCTCTGACCATGGACAAAAATATCGCGGTCGTGATCGCCTTGCTCGGCGTGTTCATGATTTTGAAGGCGCTAACTAGCGCTGGCGCTAGCAGCGGGGGCAGGCGACCGCAGGCCAAGCGGTTCATGACCCCTCGCGAGCTGGCAATGCTAGAGAGCCTTGAACGCTGCCTGCCCGAATACCTCTTTCACGCGCAGGTCGAGATGGGCGCGCTGCTGAAGGCCCCTCCCCGACTGATCGGCAAAAGCCATCCTGCCGATCGCAATGTCTTCTCTCAAAAGATCATTGATTTCGTGGCGCAGGACCGAGTGACTGGCGCGATCGTCGCGCTGATCGAGGTCGATGACGCGAGCCACAATGCGCAGCGAGACAGCCGGCGCGACGCAATGACGTCACACGCCGGCTACCGCACAATTCGCATCGGCCGCGCTGTCCAGCCCCGGGTCCACGAGGTTCGGGTCGCAATCGCGCCGCTTTTCCAGGCTCACGCCATTCAAGGGAACGCTTCGTCATGAGCATTGCCGTCGTTCGCGAACTTCGTGTTTTCGAGTACAATTGGATGGCCTCGAGACTACGCTTAGTCCCTATCAGAACAGTGTGCCCAACGACACATCGGGAACAGCGGGAGGTGAGTCATGGGGCTGGCTGACCGCGACTATATGCGAGCGCCACCTAGGCAACGTGGCCGTACAACCCGTCTCGATGCCGCGCCGACCGACGGTGTCATTTGGGAGGCAACGGTCAATTCTTGGTCTGCAGCCAGACCGCGACACCGCCATCGCCGCCTGATGAGGCTGGCATTCTGGATCGCGGGCGGGACTGCCGTCTTTACGGCCCTGTGGGCGATCGCCTGCGCGATGATCGGAGCGCAATGGCACGGCCAAGGAACCACCTTCACGCCGCACACTACGCAAAGTGGTTCACATACCGAGGAGGGTAATTATGCAGCACGCCGAAAGTGAGCCGTCCTCGGCCGAGCTGCTAACACCCGATGCGCTGTCCGACACGGACTTGGCGGACAGCTTCCGGACGCAGTCATTCCACCTGATGCAAGCGCATCCCATTGCCGCTGCGGATCTTGTCCTCGCAGCCGCGTCGATCGCGCCGACATGTGATGCCGAGCAGGATGTCGCGGATCCATTCTCCTACGTGATTGTCGATTTCGCGCAGTCGCTCGGTGTCCTGCACCGCCACGCAGTCAACCGGCGAGCACAGGAAGCCCGGAGTTCCGCCAATGGGCATTGATGACCGCGACTACATGCGCGATCGCTATCGCCAGCGCCAAGGACTTGGCGCCGGCACAACATGGTGGAATGACCGCAAAGGCCGACGGGAGCTTCATGAAGACCGCAAGGCGGTGCCGCTTGGAAGCGCTAGCTGGATTGGCGGAGGCGGCAGCGGCGGCGGGGTTGGTGGTGGCTGGTTCGATGCCGCCAATCGAGGCTTCGACTATCAGAAGAACCGACATCGACCCAGGCGTCACAACCGGGCGCACCCGGCGCAGAAATGGATGTTCCTGTTGTGGGCGATACCAATCCTGATCCCGGCGTATCGTGAGGCAAAACGCTCAGGCTGGATTCCAGATCGCGCGGTGGAGCTGCCCTTCCCCGCATCCGGGACCGTCACGGTCAATGATAGCGTCGACCCGAAGACGGCAACTTCACAAATCAAGGTGAATGCGGCGCAGGCAAATGCTGTCGTACAGCTGTTCGATCGCGAGACCGATCTGCACGTCATCTCGGTCTATGTGAACCGAAACGAGGACGTATCCGTACCGGTGCCACCAGGCACTTACCGGATGAAGATCATCGAGGGGGACAAGTGGCACGGCCTTACGACGTGGTTCGGTACATCGACCACCTATGAGACTGTGGTGCGACCGATGGTCTTCACACGGCGAACCAGTCGGATGATCGACTTACATCGGTCGCCGGCCGGCAACCT
>Ga0308163_10005125_pt1 | contig 10100 bp, 4 predicted proteins | sample PhyTR1_FD_201037 | JGI IMG/M metagenome (GOLD analysis project Ga0308163, IMG submission 201037) | Phyllosphere microbial communities from UC Gill Tract Community Farm, Albany, California, United States - DLSLT.R1 | ecosystem: Host-associated > Plants > Phyllosphere > Unclassified | place: USA...
CATCAGAAAGGATCCATCCAGCAGAAACCGCCGGGAAAGTGACAAATTTATTGTCGGCCCCAAAGCGTGATGACCCATCAGTCCGCAGGGTGGCGCCCAATAGGTATTTATTTTTAAATGCGTAGTTGACATTCGCAAAAAAACCAAGAAAGGCATAAGTATTGGCTACCAGGGCAAGTCCTGTAGTTTGGTTTTTATAGGCGGCAGCACTGGGTTCCCTGGTAAAATCATTGGCATATCCTTCACCTTCCCCAAAAAACTCAGGATTTTCATTATAAATATATTCAGCACCTGCAATCGCCGTAATGCGGTGATCGCCATGATTTTTTTTATAGTTCAAAGTACTATGGCCTGTAATTAGGTTATTGGAATATTTCTCGTATCCGGCGTAGGCTGTTGGAAAACCTTCCCTTCCTGTTCCAGAGCCGACTGAACCATTGCGCAGCCGTTTAGACAGGTAGTTGGCACGGGTCTGGTAATACTGTTCCAGCGCCGCATCAGTTACAAAACTGAGCATTTCACTGATCTTATAGTTGAAATTTGCCGCCAGGAAGAACCTGCGCGTGTGCTCTTCGTTGTAATATTCTTTTTTACTCTGATAAGAGGCAACATTGTTTCCGGGTATATTGAACGCTACAGGATCTCTGGGATAGAAATAAGTTCCATCGGCATTGTAAAGCGGGATGACTGGCAGGTTGCTTTGTGCAGCATTAAACCCGCCCCCCAGACTGTAGCCAACGGGCATTACACTGTGGTTGATGTAATTGATTCCCAGATTGACACCAAGGCTGAGCCTCCTGCTGATCTGGTTGCTTACATTCATCCTGGCGGTGTAACGCGTTTGGTTGTTTCCCCTTAACACACCTTCTTCATCGCGGTAGGAACCCGACAGATAAAAATAGGTTTTATCACTTCCTGATGCCAATGACAAATTCATCTGTTTCAGTGCCCCGCTGTTCAGGATCTGATCCATATTATTGATATTGGTTGCAGAGGCGAGGCTTCTGGTCAAACCAGTTATTACCGGCAGCGGTCCCTGTCCGGTCTGCCCGCTGTTTAGCCATGCTTCATCCAGTAAGGACAGGTATTGTGGTCCGTCGAGACTGTTGATCCGGTTTGTCACGCTGGTTACGCCCTGGGAATAGTCAAAGTTGATATCAGTTTTATCTTTCTGACCTCTTTTGGTGGTAATCAGGATCACACCATTCGCACCTCGCGCACCATACATTGCAGTAGATGCAGCGTCCTTCAACACATCTACAGACTGGATATCTGCAATATTGAAATCGCTGAGCGGGTTGTACTGTGCACCCCAGCCGCCAGCCAGCCCCTGGTCTGCCACTTCACGGGGCCCTGCAAAAACAGGGATGCCATCAAGCACATACAGGGGTTCAGTTTCTGCAAAAATGGATGAGGTTCCGCGGATCCGCATGATGGTTTCGCTGCCTGGTGTGCCGTTGGACTGGATCACATGGAGGCCGGGTATGAGTCCCTGCAGCGAACTTTCCACATTCGGAACGATCAGGTTTTTAAGCTGAGTACCGGATACAGAACTGATGGCACCGGAGATCAGCCTTTTTGGCTGTGCTATATAACCGGTCTGCACCAACTGGCTATCCCTGTTGAGGGCAGCTATACCAAGCTGCTTTAGCGGTACCATCTTGCTTTTTACCTGTGCGAAGGCATTCAGGGAGATCACCGTCAGGACTAAAAAGCTACATAATTTTCTTATCATGGGAATATTTTTATCATTAATGCTTTATTTTTTTATCTCCGCTTCCAGGAATTCATTGTTCATGTCTATGGAACTGGCAGTAGTAGCGGCAGATGTTGCAGAGGGAATTTTCTTCAGGGATATCCCCGCATAACTGAATACCCCGCCGCGGTTGATTTTAGCTATGTAAAAAGTACCTGCAACCAGGTGTCCTGTTCCGGTTGCCGGCACGCCCCCCAGTGTTGAAGCACCGTTTAACTCATTGGCCGCTGCAATGCTGGCATAAGCAGCGGCATATTGGGCAACAGCATTGTACTGTGCCAAAGTAGCCAGTTTGAATTTTGTACCATTGCCGCTTGTGAAACCGCTCAGCACGGTAAAGCGCTGATTGGTAATGTTATTGGTGACCGTAAAAGTGGTTGCCAGCAGGTCTTTTGTTGCATCAGGAGCGGCAGCCGGTACACCGGTACTGCTCAGCAGGTCTAGTCCGCTGAACTTAAAAAAAGAAGCTGCCCCAGGATTGTACAAACGCGCACGGCGCTCTCCCAGGCTTACCATCTTTACGGTATACTCACTTTCGTACGACTGGCTCGCCGTAGAAGCTGTAAACTTGAATTTCATTTCCGCAGTAGTCGCCGCAGCAGCCGGAGGAAGGGCATATTCAAATACACCGAAACCCAGTGTAAATTCCGCTGGCTGGCTTAAATCCGGATAGGCTGGTAGGGCAACGTAATCTGTAGTATTTGGAAATTTAAAGCGGAGGCCGAATCTGGTGACCGGCTCAGTAGATTTAACCCTTACCTTAAATGTCACGATGGAGCCCGGTAAGGCTACCTGGTAGGCTCTGATAGGATTAAATTCAATGCCCTTTGCGGAAATTGCAACCTCATCTTTTTTACATGCTGTGAAACAGCAGGATCCCCAAAGCAATACTATATATGATAGATATTTCATAATCAGCGGTTAATAGTTATTTACCAATAATGGGTTTTTGTCCTGCTCAATCAGCAGATACTTAAATACGGTTTCAAGTCCATCCCATGGCAATAATGCTGTGGCAGATCTGTCCCCTGCCGGGATAGGCAGTTTCAGCCTTTTTAAATTCCAGAAACGGTCACCTTCAAAACACAGTTCCCTGATTCGTTCAATTCGGATGGAATCCAGGAGTGCCGGCTGGCTGATGCCTTCTGAAAGGGCAGGGATAAATGCGCGGGCACGTACCAGGTTACAATCCTTAACAGCATTGCTCACACTGTTGTCCATAGCATAGATTTCCGCCCTGTCGAGCAGCATTTCCGCAGAGCGGATAATAGGAATATTCATATTGTCCTTTGATGAATACTTGATCGGCATGAGTTCGCCCGTGGTCATCACACTAAATAATTTTGCCCTCCGCTGGTCTGCCCCGAAGAACCGGGCGTTCAGCTTGAATGCATTACTTGCCAAACCATTAACATTGGTAGGGATAGTAGTTGGCCGGGAATACAGTGCAGTATTCCCGTTAAACCAGAAAGAGTTTAATCCTATACCGGTAACGGAAGCAGTGCTCTGGTAGATAATCTCGGGACTGATATCGTTAGGGCCCGTGGTAGAGAATGTCTGCAGGACATCTGCATCCAGGGCATGGCCTGAAACTGCTCCTGGTGTTGCGCCCATAAGCCTGTCGATCGCCCCCTTTGCAGCCGCATAATTCTGCTGCTGAAAATAAACCTTTGCAAGGTAACCCCGGGCAGCATCCCTGTATGCCCTTCCATTATATCCGGAGGGATGCACACCAGCATTATACTGATCAGGCAGCAAGCTCTCTGCTTTGGCAAGGTCATCCAGAATAAAGGCATAAACTTCTGATACCCTGGACCGGGCCTTCACCTGGCTCACCCGGTCATCTACAGGTTCCAGGTTGATGATAATACCCGGGTGTGAATTGTCTGATGTGGCGCCCCAGGGTTTTGAAAAAAACCTCAGCAGCTCAAAGTTAGCCACGCCACGCAGGAAATAACATTCACCCATGATCCGGTCTTTGTTTGCAGCAAACGTTGGATCTCCTGCTGCTACATCATTTTTCGCTGCGCGAAGAATCAGGCTGGCGAAATTGATGCAATTGTACATCTCGCGTTGTTTTATATTGTTGACTCCCCTGGGATCGGTACCACTGATCTGCTCTTCAGCCGCAGCACTCAGGTTGCGGTTGTAAAAATTCAGGTAATTATTGAGTGTACCTCTATAGAATAACTCATCAGACATCAGCTCTGTCCAAAGCGTCATATTGGTACCAATGTTGCTGTGCAACAGGAAATATGCATAGCTGAGGCCGGCATCAATAGATTCAGTGGATGACAGTGCCGCCGATTCTACTGCCACAAAGTTGGGCACGATATCGAGTTTTTTTTCGCAGCCCCAGAAGGTCAGTGCGGGGAGCGCTAATATGAATAACATTATTTTTTTCATCGTGAGTTTTTTTTTTAAATTTTAAAATCCAATGTTTAGCCCTACCGTCAGTGTTTTCGACTGCGGCACTACGTTTCTGATGATCCCGTATCCCAGATTTCTTTCACGGTAGTTTGTCTGTATGGTTACAGACTCGGGGTCTATTCCTTTAAATCTGGTTAAGAGGAAGAGGTTCTGGCCGGTGATATTTACCCTGGCTGCTTTCAGTTTCAGTCTTGACAACAGGCTTGGCGGAAGCGTATAACTGAACTGAACGTTCTTCAGCCTGATGTAGGAAGCATCAGAAAGAAAGCGTGTAGTGTTCCTGTTGCGCAGGATATTGTTTACCGGATCGTTGTAATAAACCTTAGGTATATCCGTAACCTGACCGGGGGTAGTCCACCTGTCCAGAATAGATACCGGCAGGTTGCCTAAAAAGATATTGGGTACGGTAGAATTATTTGCCACACTGATATTCCCTACATAACTCATCACCCGTTCGCCGGCATCCAGCAGATAGTTCCCCAGGCGGTAGGAGAAAAATACACTCAGGCTAAAACCCTTGTAATCAAAGTTATTTCCCAGTCCGCCATAATATTTGGGAGCCGGGGATTTATCATACTGTGGTTTGCGGGCAGCATTCAACTGCTGCGCATTAAGGGTGCTGGCCAGTACAGTATTACCATCTTTATCATGGATCAGTTCCCCCCCGGTCGCAGGATCAACCCCGGCAGATTCTACAAGAAAATATACGGGCGCATTTTTACCTACATACAACTGCACATCTCCTGATGCTGCAGATACAGTATTCGGATCAATACCTCCTAAACTGGTGATCCTGGTAATATTATGAGAGATATTGAAACTTGTCTGCCACCTAAACTTGCCTTTGAGGATAGTTGCGTTCAGCGCAAGTTCAATCCCTTCGTTATATAGGGATCCGCGGTTTTCCAGAAAGGTCTGGTCGCCCGCCGCTGAATTGTAGCCGAAAGTTAGCGGGGCCGGAATAGAGAGCAGCATCTCTTTGGTTGTGTTCTTATAATAATCAACTGTCGTTGAAAAACGGCTGTTCAGCAACTGCATATCGATACCGGCATCGTATTTAATACCCTTTTCCCAATGCAGATTTGCATTTGCAGGCTGCAAGGGTACGTTACCGATATTACCCATATAGCCGATGAAGGGATTGCCGCTCTGCCAGGTGGTTTTCGATGAATTGTTCCCGATGCCCCCGGCATTACCTGTTAAGCCGAAACTTCCGCGGATCTTCAGAAAACTGATTACTTTATTCCCTTTCAGAAAGCTTTCATCTGAGGCTATCCAGCCTGCCGATACTGCCGGGAAGGTTCCATACCGTTTATTTTCCCCAAACCTTGAATTGCCATCACGGTTAACCACAAGGGACATCAGGTACCGCTTTTTATAGGCATATTGCGCACGTAAAAAGTAACCCAGGTTTGCATTGATATCTCCCTGAACACCTGTTTGTATGTTGGGGTCAAGCCTTGCGGCCTGAGAAGGATAAATGTAGTTGGAGTTGGGTACATTATTACCATACATCGCTTCATAGTAGGTAGCGTTGGATGAAAAGCGCATACCCAGCACCGCATCCAGGGTATGTTTTTTATCGAAATCCTTTTTGTAAGTCAGGTAGTCCTCCATGGAATTGATGTACCCGTAAGAGTTCTGCTGCTGCAGCCGGGAGGTCTGGTCGTTGGCAAAGGGACTGATGCTTACATCATTGGCCACCCTCAGGAGTCCTGCGATATAGGTAGGCGCCAGCTGGTTAAAATCTTCGCGCTGGAAAATGGTTTTGAATTTGAGATTTTTGGTGATATCTGCCTCCAGGTATAAAGACTCAGAGATACGGGTACGTTTGTTATCACCTGTAAACAGGCTCCGGTCCTGGTATGCGATCGGGTTTGTCCAGGGATTGAAATAAGTACCATCAGCATTGTAAAGCGGATAGATCGGGAGGTTGGTACTGAGTGCTGCTCCGTATCCTCCCAGGTTAATGGTATTGCTGGAACCCAGTCTTTTCTCTTTGTTGAAGGAGGGGGTCACACTGAGACCTACCCTGATGTATTTACTTATATTGTGGTCTAAGTTCAGTTTAAAGTTATACTGTTTCATCCCTGTACCTTTTATCGTGGCCACATTTTCCCGGTAGGTACCGCTCAGGTAATATTTGGTTTTGTCTGAGCCATTGGATGCCGAGAGGGTAACTTCACGAAATACACCGGTCTGCAGTACATTGTCAAAAGGATCAATATCAGTGGTATCTGCCCTGCCGCGTGTAAAGTTTGTAATTGCCGGCATAGGCGTTGCAGGTAGTGGCAGATTAATATTGGATGGTGTACTGTAAAAGGTATTCCGGTAGGACTCGTCAAGGATCTCCAATAACTGAGGGCCGTTCAGCAGTTCTTTTACTTTTGACATCCTGCTGTAACCGGTAATATAATTGACATTGAATGAAGTTTTTCCTGCTTTCCCGCGTTTTGTTGTGATCAGTATAACCCCTCCACTTCCCCTCGCGCCATAAATGGCAGTTGCGGCAGCATCCTTTAAAACTTCTACAGATTCAATATCATTTGGGTTGATATCGGTCATGACGTTGGTCTGGCTGCTGCCGGCATCAAATCCGTTATTGAGCGGGGCATCCCCGTCAACCCCTCCGCCTGTAAATACCGGCACCCCGTCTACCACATACAGCGGACCGGCGCTGCCATTAATAGTGTTCAGTCCGCGGATCCTGACGTTAACGGCTGATCCGGGCACTCCGTTGGACTCATACATTTCCACACCCGCCATCCGCCCCTGCAGGGCAGACTGAAAGGTATTGACATTATATAAAGCAATGTCTTCTGCCTTTACACTGGAAATAGATCCGGTAATATTTTTCTTTTCCTGACTTCCGTATCCGATGACCACAACTTCATTCAGTCCACTCTGAACAGTTCTCAGGGAGATATTAATCAGTGGCCTGGCATTGATGGCTACTTCGGCACTTTCGTAGCCAATATGCGTAAATACCAGGATTCCATTGCCATTGGGTACGGTAATCCTGTAATTACCGCCAGCATCTGTCACCACTACGTTCTGGGTACCCTTGAGGCGTACATTAACACCAGAGACAGGAGTACCGTCATCTGCTTTGACAATACCTTTTACCACCAGCTGAGGTACTGCAGAAAATGCCTTCAGACCAGCAGTGCAAAGTAAGAAGATCATTATGGCGGATAAGTAACTTTTTGCTTTCATATACAATTTGCTTGCTCTCTGTGAAACATTAACTCGTAATTGACAATGAAAGATGTCTGAAAAAACTGCCTGTGTTATGCAGCACCGGCACCTGCAGGAACGATTTTCCGGACAAGGGATAAATGGTTCCCAAAACTCTTTTGAGCGGGTTAATCATACAGTTTATTTTTAATTTGGTTAGTAGGTCAAATGTATACAGATGGCTATTTATTCTCTTATACTGTAGTAACAATCTTATATACTATCGTCACCAGCATGGGTTTTGAGCCCAATGTCCCACATTTGCCGGCAGCGCTCAGTTCCGCTTTCAGCGTCCCGCTACCCCTGATTTTACAGCTGTAGTATATGACTTTGCAATACCCGTATATCCATTTAAAAAATCAAATATTTAATTTTGGTTAAACCAGATACAGATCAGAAGAATGACAAAAACAATCCTTATAATCATCACTGCACTTCTGCAGGCTGCCTTAACCACCAATGCCCAGCCTGTGATTTTTAACCACAGCGAAACTATCCGTCCCGGAGAAACTTTTAGCTTACAGGGTCACGATTTTGGTCCTGCACCGGTAGTCTGGCTGAACATTGTTACGGCAGATAAAAAGGGAACCGGCACAGCTGATAGTACATCGCTGCATCCCGGTACCAGGTTGGTGCCTACTCAGTTTTCAATCAATTATGCTGCAGTAAAGCTCCCGGCAGGTACGCCTCAGGGACTGTATGCGGTGGAGATCTCAAACGGTACCCTATTCAGCAAGCCCATTTTCATTAACGCTGCGCGACCTGTGGTTTCAGCATTTAATGAAATCCAGCCCGGAACAACATTCAGCATCTATGGCCGGAACCTGTCTTTCAAAAACGGTCATACCAGGGTTACATTTATACCCAATGACCATTGCCTCGGCCCACAGTCTGCCCCGGCATCCGGATCTGAATTTGAAATCCAGGTTACCGCACCCAAAAACCTCGTTCCGGGGGCGGTTTATAAGCTCAGTGTGAACAATGGATTTGGTGGAAAATATGGCGAAGGTGTCCTGGAAGATTCAGTTACCGTGATCAAACCTGCTGCCGATCCCTTTGCGCTGAATGTGCCCTGGGCCGCAGCTTTCGATTTCAGTAACAACATATATAATGTAAAAACAGACCCGCGTTTGAAAATTAAAGCCAGAGGCAATGGGCAAAGCAATGACCGTGCGGCATTACAGGAGGCTATCGACCTGGCCGCAGTAAGTGGTGGCGTGGTTTATCTTCCGGCAGGAAATTATAAATTGATTTATACCAATGGCAGCGGCCTCACTATGCGGTCCCGCGTGGTGATCAGGGGTGACGGACCAGCGCATACAAGAGTTCTTTACGGCTACGGGATGCCCTTCTCCACCGAACGCGTAAAAGCAGCATATGGCTGGACACTGGGCTGGCCTGACAGCCGCAGCGAGGGCATGGGAATGGTCTGGCCGGGTGGTATAAGTACCAGCGCAGTCATGGATTTAACCTTAAAAAATGTAAATGAAAGCGGCAGTTTCCTCCACACAATTAAAAATATGCCTGAAGGAGGTTCCAGACTGGCCTTCAAAAACTGTCATTTTGATCTGTCCGGTGGCTGGGGCATGGCAATGGTAAATGTAAACCAGCTGCTCCTTACCGGATGCGTTTTTAAAAGCAGCAGCCTTGATGTCAGAAATATCAATGCCCCTACCCGTACATGGCCCTGGGACTTAAAAAATTCCCATAACCTGACCTTCAGTAACAATACTACTTTTTATGCTGCCGGCAGGTTTGGCGCAAATGGTTGTCACCATGCTGTTTTCAAAGACAATACATTCATCCGTGACGGCGATCATCAGTCGCAGGGCGAAACCGGCGGATTGAGTCTCGACTATACCAGCCAGGTAGTTATCGCCGCCAATACTTTTAAAGTAACCGGGGCTTCTGTTAAAAATGCCAACCAGGGCGAAACCATTTTGAGCCAGGGCGGCAACGCACATCAGCAAAATGCAGGGTTGGTAAGCCGGGCAAGCCCATCCAGCATCACTGATGTTAGAAAAGAATTCCAGGACCTGACAGACAGGATAAGTACCGACTGGCAATATGCGGTACATCCCGCTAATTATACCATAGCGATTGTCAGCGGCAGAGGTACGGGGCAGCAGCGCCTGATTACAGGCAACAACGACACTACTATTCAGATTGCCAAAGCATGGGATGTGATTCCTGATGGCGGCAGTAAATATGTAGTTACGCAATGGTCGGCACAGCATATGTTGATCCTGGATAACGTATTGAAGGATAATAACCGTGGAATCTGGTTCTATTCTGGCGGAGACGATGTGGTCATCAGCGGCAATCAGCTGATTAACTCTGAAGGAATCTATATCCGTGCAGACCAGCGGCTGAATACAAACAGGTACAACCTGACCTCCAATATGTATATCAGTAATAATAAGGTAATCAATACTGATGGGAAAAGACAGGCTTACATTGCCATATGGCTGGCCAAGAATAAAACAGAACCATTATTTGGTACAGGAACGCAGGGTGTGGAAATCAAAAATAACGCCTTACAGGCATTTGAACCTAATTTAACCAAAGGCAGCCTGCTCAATCGTGAAGCCTTTTTTAATGATGGCTCTGAAACGGATACAAATCTGTTATATCCCGGTATTCTGGGAACCATCTTTGAAAACAACACTGCTATTCA
>Ga0308163_10005126_pt1 | contig 10100 bp, 9 predicted proteins | sample PhyTR1_FD_201037 | JGI IMG/M metagenome (GOLD analysis project Ga0308163, IMG submission 201037) | Phyllosphere microbial communities from UC Gill Tract Community Farm, Albany, California, United States - DLSLT.R1 | ecosystem: Host-associated > Plants > Phyllosphere > Unclassified | place: USA...
TATATGAAAAATGGACAAATAATCATAGGCTATGAAAATAGTCTTTTTATAGATTTTATAATCGATAGTAAATATCGTTGGATTCGACATATTCTATTGATAGCAGCCATCATAGGGATTCATTTTTTACCCAATAGTGCCCCCGCTGAGGTCGATAAGGACACGGAGATGTGGAATTTATGGGGCAAATTCATTTCAATCCTCATCCTTCTGGCGCTATTTTATATCAATCATTATATTTTAATTCCTTTTTTCATACTAAAAAGTCGATTCTTAGATTATGCCGGCAGCTTATTTGCCCTTTACACTTTCATATTTTTAAGTATGTTGGTACTAGAAAGTCAGGAATTGCAGTTTATTAAAAAACAGGATCAGTCTCTTTTAAACTGGAAGGACTTTATCGTTTTGATTATTCTATTTACTATTTTTATAGCCGCGGTAAGTAGTGTTAAGTTGTTTAAAATATGGATTGTTAATTTGATTCGGTTTAAAGAATTTGAAAATAATACATTAACCATTCAACTAGAACAGCTCAAAAGTCAGATTAATCCTCATTTTCTATTCAATACACTCAATAATATCAATTTTTTGATTGATGAAAACCCCAAATTAGCATCAAAAGTTCTAGTGAAACTGAGTGATATTCTTCGAAATCAATTGTATTTATCAAAAGGGGATACGATCGAACTTGGGAAAGAAATAGTGGTATTGAGAAATATTCTCTTTCTGGAAGATATCCGTAGGGATAAATTTATAGTGGATTTTAAGGTTGATAGCGATTTGGAAAAGATGCATGTATCACCATTTCTTTTTATACCTTTTATTGAAAATGTGGTCAAGCATGGTGCACATCAAACTATGGAGGGAGGTTTACATGTACAGATCCAGTTATCCATAAATAATCAGCATATTTGTTTTACATGTATCAATTCGCAAAAAAAGAAACTGCATCAAACAGCGTATGGGGGTTTAGGATTGAGTAATATTCGTAAACGACTAGAAATCCTTTATCCTCAGACATATGATTTACAGATAGATGATGGTGGAGATATATTTAAAGTTTTTTTAAGTATTCCAATAAAAGATTGATATGACTAAAGACAAGTTAACGATTAAATATATTGTCATTGAGGACGAACCCTTGGCTAGGAGGGGGCTGGTCAAATTATTAAAAGATTATGAGTGCTTGGAGTGTATGGGTATGTATAGTAATACAGAAGATGCCCGTATGATCATGGAAGGGCAACAGTTAGATTTGGTTTTTTTAGATATTCATTTGCCGGAGGAGACTGGATTGGAGTTTGCAAAGCTTGTCCCAGCTTCTATCCAGATTATCTTTACGACAGCCTATCCCAATTATGCTTTAGAAAGTTACGAATTGAATGCTTTAGATTATCTTTTAAAGCCTATTGCTGAAGACCGTTTGAAAAAAGCTGTGGATAAAGTAATTAACCATTTTCAAAAAAACATATCAGAGCAGGAAATAGTAACGCAGACTGATCACATTTTTGTAAAAGCTGATCGCAAACTGTTTCGACTGGAATTAAATGAAATTCAATACATAGAGGCGATGAAAGATTATGTGATGATTCATACAAAGAATAAAAAATTAATGGTAGCGATGAATATCAAGACCATTTGTAATCAACTGCCCGGTTCGGATTTTGTCCGTGTCAACAAGTCATTTGTCGTCAATTTGAATAATATTGAAAGTGTGGATAATCATTGGGTGACTGTGGCTGGATTTGAGATGCCCCTAGGAGCTAGCTTTAAAGAGAATTTGTTAAAGCGTATTGAAAAGCACACTATTAATCGGTAATATGGGAACAGAGGAGGATGTTAAATGCCTAGAGGTATAACGGATGCTGACTCTGAGCTATAAAAACAAAGGAGATCTCCACTATGAAATCTCCTTTGTTTTATTAGAAATGGGTCAATCCACCCTTATGCTTTTGCTTGAATGGGTTTGTGCACTAAAATAACCAAATACATATGGGCTAATATTTGTTGGGGGATTGCTAGGGGTTATGCCTGCACCAGCAGATTGTTGCATGAGACTATACCAATACTGATAGACGTTTCTATCCATCCCGATCATCTCGACACGAATTTTATCTCCAGAAACAATATCGACATCTTCCTTGGGTCTTAAAGTTATGCTAACTTGATTTCCATTGTTAAAATCGTCATTTACAGCATAGATATCATTGATTTGCTTCTCATTGACAAAAAGGACAAATCGATACTGATTAATTTGATCTTTTGGATCCTGGTAGAATACTTTTATATTCCGTGTATCTTTTTCTCCGAATTTGGGCTTTTCTGCAGCAATCGAATCTAGTGTTACCACTTGAGGCATCTGCGATATCGCCGTATATTTATTTTCATTAACCTGAACTTCAAAACTGTAGGTTTTGCCGGGTATTCCTGTAAATGATTTTGCAATATAGGTGCCTGCGCTCGTCTCGCTAAATACAAATTCATTTTTTTCATCATCCCGGACAATAACAGTCGCACCTGACACTGCTGGATAGTTGTTGCGATCTGAAAATGCGATATTTTTACTGAGCTTGATTTCCTGTTGTTCATCAGTATTGTTAATGGTACCTTCAATGACAAGCTTGCCTATATCATCGTCAACTTGAATATCAATGACTTTTTCACAAGAAGTCGCTAAAATAAAAAGCATCAGGATAAGCGAATATGGAATATATGTTTTCATGTTTGTTCTGATTTAAGATTAAAATTTAAAATTCCAGGTAACAGAAGGAATGGGCACTCCAAAAATACTGGTTTGAACAGCCTCCGTTGCATGAGGCACATTTTTGCTATCTTTGAATGTAATGCGATATGGATCTTTTTGTGCATATACGTTGTAGACGCCAAATGTCCAGCTCGATTGGAAGTATTTACCAGGCTTGCCTTCATACGTAGCTGCTATATCTAGACGGTGTGTGGGAGGTTGGCGATATGCATTTCTTTCTGAATAAGAATAGATAGTGTGACCACCGACATGATATTTACCTGTCGGATAGGTTACGGCTTTACCAGTTCCATAAACAAAATTGCTGGAGAATGTCCATTGGTCATTATATTTGTAGATAGCCACTAAGGATAGGTCATGTGTCCTGTCATGGGTGGCAGGGTAATATCTGCCATCGTTGATTTCCTTAAATTTACGTTCCGTCTTGGACAAGGTATACCCAACCCATCCATTAAACTTTCCATATTTTTTCTTCAGAAATATTTCGGTACCATAAGCTCTACCAAAGCCATATAGTAATTGGGATTCTACATCTTGATTGACGAGCAATTGTGCGGCATCTTTATAGTCGATTTGATTTTGTAGATTTTTATAATAAAATTCTGCTGAAAATTCATAGGTGTTGTCCTTGAAATTTCTAAAATATCCCGCAGAAACCTGATCTGCAATTTGTGGTTTGATATTTTTACTGCTCATGACATACAGATCTGTAGGACTTGAACTCGTCGAATTTGTTAATAAGTGGATGTTTTGTGTGTTTCTATTGTATGATGCTTTGATGGACTGCTGCTCATTGAGCATATAGCTTACACTGAAGCGGGGTTCTAAGTTGAGGTAATTCTGTACGACTTCGCCTGAATGGTACTTTTTGGAAACCGTGATATTACCTGCAGCATCATAGCTGTTGAAAGTGCCCGGTCCGACAAGCAACATCGAGCTTAAACGTAAGCCATATAACATACTGAGTTTATCGTTTAATTTCCATTCATCGCTTATATATGCCGCTATTTCATAACCATAGCGATGTTCTACATGTTTGTCGTTGAAGCTCGAACTTGCAGTTGTAGTAATATCTCCAGGAGCAATATCATGCCGTGTTGCTTGTAAACCAAATTTTAAGTTATGGTTGTATGCCGCATAATATTGAAAATCTTGCTTGAGATTGAGGTCTGTAATTTTTGAAGTCGCTTTAAATCCATCATTGCGATCTAGTCCTTCAATGACATAGTTATAATTACTGTAGATGAAAGACGTATTTGAGAATAGCTTGTTGTTGAATACATGGTTAAATCTTACTGTACCTGTTGCATTGCCCCAGTTGGTCCCAAAGATATCCTGCAGTCCCAGTACATCTTTACCAAAATAACCGGAAAGATAGATCGCATTTTTATCGTTGAATCTGTAATTGGCTTTTGCGTTGATGTCATAAAAGTAGAGTGTACTTTTGTTGATGGTTGTATCTGATGAGGCTTTGAGAAATAGATCTGCATACGTGCGGCGTGCAGATATCATAAATGATCCTTTATCTTTTACAATCGGTCCTTCAACTTTGATCCGAGAAGCAATCATTCCTATGCCACCTTGGACCGTTATTTTTTTATTATTTCCTTCATTCATTTTTATATCTAGGACCGAAGACAGTCGACCTCCATATTCGGCAGGCATGCCACCTTTGTAAATACTGACATCTTTAATGGCATCTGAATTAAAGGTGGAAAAGAATCCTAATAGGTGAGAGGCATTGTATACAGTCGCTTCATCCAATAAAATTAAATTTTGATCCGAACCACCTCCACGAACGTAAAAGCCGGTATTGCCTTCTCCAGAAGTTTTTATTCCGGGCATGAGCGTGATACTTTTTAAGATATCTTGTTCACCCAATACCACAGGCAACTGATTAATCTGGCTCATATTGAGTTTTTCAATTCCCATCTGTGGAGATGAAATGTTTTTATTGTTTTTTCTGTTGACAGAAACGACTACTTCATCTAATGTAGATTGCGATTGCAGTGCAATGGGTAACACCATATCGCTATCTAAGGATACGGTATCTGTAAAGGTTTTATAACCTACATAAGAGCCGACGAGTAGGTATCGTCCTGATGTAGCTGAAACAGAATAAAAGCCATAAGAATTGCTTAAACTGCTTGATTGAGGTAATTCTTGTAGTCGGACCGTAGCACCAATCAGTGTTTCGCCGCTTGAGACATCTGTGATTGTCCCCGATATCGTATATCTCTTTTGAGCAATGGATAGATGCGAAAGCGATATAAGAAGGAATAAAAAAGATATTGATTTTAACATTTTTCGAATTTTCTACGAAAGTAGCCCTTTCGTGCAGTCCCATATTTTTTATTATAGGAATGCTGGTAGATATTATAGGAACCTATGATTTTAGGCTGTTTTGTTAGCGTTTGAAATGATAAATGAGATTTGTTTTTCTCTTCTTTCGAATCCCAAATATCTTTAAACAAAAAAAGCTAATCTTGCGATTAGCTTTTTCTTTGTGATCCCGCTGGGATTCGAACCCAGGACCCATACATTAAAAGTGTATTGCTCTACCAGCTGAGCTACGGAATCCTTTCTTTTTGGAATGTATTCCTTTTTTGAAAGTGATGCAAAGATAGAATTTCTATGCACATACTCCAAATAATTTTTGAACTAAACTTTTAAGTGCCTAATACACCGATATATTTATTTATATAGCGGTCACGATCTCGGGATTTATACTGTTGTATATAACGCGGATGCTCTAGAATTGTCAATTTTTCAAACAACTGCTCTTCTTTGTTTATTTTTTCAATAAATGTTGCATTTTTTTTCCCTAATACAAATGCTTCACTGGTATCTAGACCTAAGTTTATATGTTTTTTCAGCGAGGTTATCATAAAGGGTTTAACCAGTTCAAATAGATTTTTATCGTCGTAATAATTGGCGTTGATCCATTTGTTCTCTTTTGTTCTTCTGACAATGGCTAGGGGAAAAGGTGAATTGATATAATATTGTTTGTAAAAAGCTTGTGCGCCTCCAAATTCTGCGATCATATCGTAAAGGAAAACAGATGAAATTTCATGTGTGTGTGCCGATCTCATTGGAATACCACAAATGTGTTCCAAACGTTTGGTGTCCGTAAATGGTACTCCAGTGACACCAGCACCATGACGACTCGGATTAATGCCAATGATAAATTTACGACTCGATGTGTCGTTGTAATAGTTATGGTAGAATTGTTGCATAACGACCAAAGTTTCCGGATTTCCTAAATAAGGATTTAATACTTGAAAATCAGGGGGAAGATCACCTTGATACTGTAATTGTTTATTGAAGTCAATAATTTTTTCTGCTAAAGTTTTAGTGGTAACCATACAATGACGTCGCTAATTTTTTAATTTACAAATTTATTTTGTTCTATCGTTAAAGGATATTCAATTCAGTCCATGATAATCTTCTCGATCCCTATCTTAAGAGCAGTACACTTAAGCCTAGATGGCTTAAACATAGAGGATATCATATGATGTTGTATTAAAACAACAAAGCCGATCGAAAGATTGGCTTTGTTTGTCATTTTACCTGCTGTGTTATGTATCAGGATTTTAATATTTTACCCATATGGGGGTAGGGGCAATCTGATTTTGATATCTAGTCTTTAATGCTGTTATAAAACAATTTTAGTTCCTGTAGCCAATTTATTGTTTTTTGCAAATACACCACATAAATGGAATAACAATCGGGCACCTACATTACCATCCCAATCATCTTCTCCTGGTGCAACTTCAACCAAATCAATACCAACGATATTTTTATCGCTATTGGCCAATTTGCTCAACAAATAAGTTGCTTGCTCATAGGATAATCCGCCCGGTACAGGAGTTCCTGTATTTGGACAGTACCAGCGTTGTAAAGCATCGATGTCAAAGCTGACCGCTACATGTTGAGGTAGCTGCGCTAAGATTTCATCACACTGATCTTTCCATGTCTTTCCTTCAAAACTGTTCGCTTTTAAATCGGTATCGGTATATACTTTAACTTTATTCGAACTTTTTACAGCTTCCAATTCACCTTCACTGAAATCACGAATACCAACTTGAACGATTTTTTCGATCTGAGGAAGCTGAATAGCATTGAACATAATAGAAGCATGGGAGTATGTGAAACCTTCGTATGCATCGCGTAAATCCATATGCGCATCAAAATGTAATATGCCAAATGAATCGTGGTTTGCAGCTAAAGCCTGATAATATCCTAATGGGGTCGAATGATCACCACCTAAAAGAATCACCTTCTTTCCTTTATTCATCCAATATAAAGCACGTTCTTTTACTTCGTCATTGAATTGCTGTGAGGCTTTGTTAATCTCTTCTAAGTTATTTTTTAATTCGGGGATGCTATCGATATCCTCACCATTTTCTAAAGCCTCTATAATCGGTTGGGCTAGATTTTTATATTTTTCACTGTTTTCTAACCAGTGCTCAGGAGCCTCGTCCATGAAAATTCCTAATTTCCATAAATCCGGAAATTCTTGATGCAATAAATCTACTTGAAAAGAAGCATTTAAAATAGCATCAGGACCATTACTAGCGCCACTACCGTAGCTGACGGTCACTTCCCAAGGTGCCGGTATGACGATAATATCACTTTCTTCTGCTGTAAAAGGAAGTCCATATATGCTTGAATCTGGTAAGCCAGGTTGTGATGGATCGAAATTTTCAATTTTTGTTTGCTTTGTCGACATGTTATGAATCACTAGTTGAACTGCAAATATAAAAAACTTAACTGCGTTAAAAAAAGATATGTTGACCGAGTATGTTGGCAGTAAATGAAAAAGAAAGGTTCAGTAATTTAGGGTATCTTTGCGGTCTACTAAAAGTATAAGAAATAAAATGGCAGAACAACGTATCCATATCTGGGCAGGAACATCAACTAAAACAGAAGATCAATTTTACAAATATTTTGATCAAAGCAAGTTTATTAAAGATTATCATCGATTTAAAACGGATGAAACTTATGCTAGAAATGCTCCTGACTTTAACCTGAGATCCCAGTTCAGTAAAGCAATTGACAAGCAGTACGATTACGATGTCGATTGGATCACCGTTTACTACAGTCGCAAAAAAATGAGCGTTCAGGCAGCTATTGAAGAACTACCGATATGGAATGACCAAACAGAAGTGGAGATTTATCAAGCATGCGTGGATAAAGGAATATCAACGGTAAATGCGATATTATGTTATGCCGATGCAGAACTTATCATAGACAAACCGCTCGGTAATTATAACGATATGATCTATATTGGAAGTTTCAACGTACCTGCATAATACATACCATAATCAGGATCAAAATAATGATGTATTGTATCTGTTTTGAATTCTGGTAGCCATCAACAAAAAAGCTAATCCTATGATTAGCTTTTTTTGACTTTCCATTTTCGGTGAAAGCAAGATAATTCCTGCAGATGATGATGCTTTTTCAAGATCATATTTTCAAAACTTCAATCTAATCATCACTATTCATAAATTTTTCTAGTTCTTGAATAGACTCAAAACGATCTAAAAAACCTTGGAAATAAGTAGACCACTCATCATTCATGCCTGGATCCTCCTTACTTTCTTCTGTATTTGTAACTTGTCGAATTAATCTGCATTTTAACATATCAGGTGCGGCATAGGACATCATATGGGTCTGGGTTTCTGACCATACTCCTCCTTTATTCATCCATGTGTAACTGAGGTTATTGCCTACAATCATCGTCATTTCTTTAAGAAAGTCATACTTCTCAATTTTCTTGTTGTCAACATTGTAATTGTATCGGGTAGCAGTACCGTTGGATATCCTTACAATAACGGCTAATTTACTGTCTTTGCTATTTTTTAGCACTCCAGCCCAAATTCCTTCGTAAGAATTAGGAGTGGCAACATGTTGTCCTCTTGCAGTTAAGAAAAAGACAGCGCAGATGAGCACAAGTAACCATCTACAATAGTTGGGAGTTTTATAGATGGCGTTGGAATATAACCGTAATTTCTTCCTTTTAAAAAAAATACGGTGAAATCTGTTTTCAGAAATCAAGTCAGTTGAAATTGCTGTTTTCATAGGTAATCAAGTTTAATTGTACAATGAATAGGTCCTGAATTATCAATCCTCTTTGTCCGAATCTCATTTTTTTGGCTAAATGTTTTATTTGAGATTCCTATTTTTTACTCCTACACTCATAAAATTAAGGAGAAAGAACAACAGAAAAAATACTCCAATAGGAGTATATTACATCGAAATATAGGATGAATGGCTGTTGAAGACTACCTCTGAATGGGAATAAAAAATCGCTTTTTGTAGCCTGATTACTCAAAAAGAAAAAGGCCTTAAATCTTCCGTATCCCGAGCTATAGGTACTCCATCGGGATCTAGAATCATCGATTCCTGAATAGCGGTTTTGTGTAGGGTAGCTCCGCTTGCAATCACTTTATATCCATTTTCATACTCAGTGAAATAGCCGCAAGGAAAAGCGTAATAGCCATTCGGTAGAAGAACCCGTGATTCATGTTGGAATCCCCAAGCGATTACTTTTTGATATAGGATATAGTGTTTAAAAGCTTCATCGTAAGTCATATGATGGATTTTTATGCACGCTGTAGTATAAAATTTATTTGCCGTCCAACGTTAATTGCCAAATAATGATTTCCCTCTAAAATCCAGTGTTTGAAGTGTGACATCACTACCACTAAAATTTGCCATTCGTGTTAATTTTTCTCGCATTTCAGTACTGTAATCTGATAAATATAAAGTGATACTAGGCGCAGAATAACTTTCATCATTTGTATTTAATGTTACATAACCTTTTTCTTTGTCTGTTAGACCTAACATTGTTTTCTTAATGTCGGACCAATACATTTTAACTTCATATTTGTCACCGTCATTTCGGGTTTCTGCCCGAATAAAACTATCGGTCATTTCCACCGTGAAATCCTCGCTGCTATAACCGCTAGGATTAACCATCGTAATATATTTCTTATGCTTATTTAGCCATTTTAGTGTTTCTTGTTTATTTTGAGCACTTACGCTTAAAAGCATAATAGAAAATAAGAATGTGAATACGTATTTCATAATTTTTAGTTTATAAGGTTTAATTTTTTATTGCCCGTTTCTTTTAAGTCGTCAACGAATGGAGTGCCATATTTTAAAAAGATCAATCTTTATCTCCTCATCTGTAGTACTGAATTCTTATTTCGGTTTATTATCGTGGAGAAGTATATACAGAGCAGTTTGGCAATTTTTCCTCTATTTTGATAATCTTTTCCAAGATAGCATCTCTGTCCGAATCGTCGTCTTCATCGTTCGGGGACAC
>Ga0308163_10005127_pt1 | contig 10095 bp, 10 predicted proteins | sample PhyTR1_FD_201037 | JGI IMG/M metagenome (GOLD analysis project Ga0308163, IMG submission 201037) | Phyllosphere microbial communities from UC Gill Tract Community Farm, Albany, California, United States - DLSLT.R1 | ecosystem: Host-associated > Plants > Phyllosphere > Unclassified | place: USA...
GTCTGTTGCCAAGGATGGCAACAGCGAGCCCCCATGGAAGGGTTCACGGCGTGTCCTGCCTGACCCGGACCATCGCCTCACACACTGAAAATCAAAGCGCCGAGCAGCAGAAATTCACCGTTCCAACAACGCCCGCGCATCCTGCCCCGCCTCGCAATGCACGAACAACACCGGCACCCCATGCGCCTCCAACACCGCCGCCATCTGCCGCTGTCGCATCAGGTACTGCTCATACACGCCCTTCAACTGCTCGCAGTCATTGCGCCCGTGCGCGTAGTACGTGCACCAGCCTGCCGGATCGAACAGCGCCATCCGCGCCTCGCCCTGCGTATAACGCAGCAACGGCTCCGGCGCGGCATCCAGCCACTCATCCTGCCCCGGCGCCATGATCGCCGTCTCGATCAGCGGCCATAGAATCGCCAGGCCCTGGTTGTCGTACTGCATCGACATCATCGCGGCGAGATCGTTCACGGTGAAATAGCGTGCATGTTCCACGCGTGCACCAAACGCCTTCTGCGCCAGCAGCGCGGTATCGGCATGCGCCATGCCCTCGGCCAGCAGCACCGTTTCCAGCGCATCGGATACTGCCGCCGTGGTGGCCGCATCCGTGCCGGTCAGCAGGAACGGCAGCACGCGCAGGCGGCCGCCTTTCAGCGTGGCATCGGCCTGGAACGGCAACGGCACATCGCCATTGGCGTCGGCGCCGAAGGCCAGCAGGCGCGGGCCCTGGCTGCGACCCGGTGCGCGCATCTGCAGCTCTTCCAGGCGGCGGTGGATCGGCCAGCCCGGACGCAGCACTTCGGCCGGGTCGAAATGCGCCGCGGCGAACACCAGGTCCAGCTCGCTGGCCTGTGGCACCAGCTTGGCCAGGTCGCGGCCGATGCGCTCGGCCAGTTCGCCGGATTGGTCGGCGGTCAGTGCGGCCTGCGTGGGCGATTGCCCATCGGCGAGCTCAAGGGCCAGCACGCCGATGGCGTTCATGGCGGGGTCGGTTTTGCTCATGGTTTCACGGTTGGCCCATCACAGGGCGGCAGCTACACTTGGGACCATTATGCCTGCCATGTCGTGCAGGCCATGTTGCAGACACCCTATCCCATGCCAGGTATGTCCATGCCCAACGCCCGACCCGTCGCCATCCTCGGTGGCGTCCGTATTCCGTTCTGCCGCCAGAACACCGCATATTCGGATGTCGGCAACCTTGGCATGTCGGTGCGTACGCTCGGCGCCCTTGTCGAACGGTTCGGCCTGCATGGCCAGCAGCTCGGCGAAGTCGCGATGGGGGCGGTGATCAAGCACTCCAGCGATTGGAACCTCGGCCGTGAAGCCGCCCTGTCCTCGGGGCTGTCGGCGCTGACGCCCGGCATCACCATGCAGCGTGCCTGCGGCACCTCGCTGGACACCATCATCGCGGTGGCCAACAAGATCGCCCTGGGCCAGATCGAATCCGGCATCGGCGGCGGTTCGGATACCACCTCCGACGTGCCGATCGTCTATGGCAAGAAGCTGCGTGCCCGCCTGCTGGCGGCCAACCGGGCCAAGAGCCCCGGCGACAAGATCCGCGCGCTGACCCGCGGTTTCAAGTTCTCCGAGTTCAAGCCCGAGTTCCCCGGAGTGGCCGAGCCGCGCACCGGCAAGAGCATGGGCGACCACTGCGAAGACATGGCCAAGGAATGGAACATCTCGCGCGATTCGCAGGATGAGTGGGCGGTGTCTTCGCACCGCAAGCTGGCCGCAGCGTACGAGCGTGGCTTCTTCAACGACCTGATCGCCCCGTTCCGCGGCGTGGAGCGCGACAACATCCTGCGCGCCGACACCTCGCTGGAAAAACTGGCCACGCTGAAGCCGGCGTTCGACAAGGTCTCCGGCCGCGGCACGTTGACCGCCGCCAACTCCACCCCGCTGACCGATGGCGCCTCGGCGGTGCTGCTGGCCAGCGAAGAATGGGCGCGTGCGCACGGCCACGAACCGCTGGCCTACCTGCGTGACTCGCAGGTCGCAGCGGTCGATTTCGTGCATGGCGAAGGCCTGTTGATGGCTCCGACCGTGGCCGTACCGGAAATGCTCAAGCGCAACGGACTGACCCTGCAGGATTTCGACATCTACGAAATCCATGAAGCGTTCGCCGCGCAGGTGCTGTGCACGCTGCGCGCCTGGGAAAGCGAAGACTACTGCCGCAACCGCTTGGGCCTGGATGCTCCGCTGGGCCGCATCGATCCGGAAAAGATCAACCCGCTGGGTTCCTCGCTGGCCACCGGCCATCCATTCGCGGCGACCGGTGCGCGGGTGATCGCCACGGCGGCCAAGCAGCTGGCCGAGCGCGGCGGTGGCCGTGCGCTGGTGTCGATCTGCACCGCCGGCGGCATGGGCGTGGTGGCGATCGTCGAACGCTGATGGGCGTGATCCGGTAGCGCCGAGCCATGCTCGGCGCTACCTCAACGCTAGGGAACGCGCGGGAAACCGTTGTCGTCGCGCGGTTCACCGGCGTCGTACACCGGCGGCACCGGCGCCATCACCTGCTCTTCCACCGTCGCGCGCGGGGCCACCACCACGGCCGGCTCCGGGCGTACCAGCGCGATGCTGTCTTCGCCGCGCTGCTCGCGCAGTGCGTTGGCCAGGCATTGTGCGGCCAGCGTGGTCTCACCGCGGGCGAGCAGCGATGCGCCCAGCGCTTCCCACGCCGATGCACCGGCGCCGGCGGCGATCGCCTCGTGCAGCAGCACTTCGGCCTCTTCATTGCGGCCCTGTGCCAGCGCCACGCGACCCTGTGCCAGCAGCAACGCGGGCGAACCGTCGTGCACCCGGCGCCAGCGCGCCAGGTTGGATTCGCGGGTCGCCAGCCGCGATGCCGGCAGCGCCCCATAGAGCTCCACCAGCTCATCGCTCCAGCGTTGGTCCAGCGCCTGTTCCAGCGCCAGCAGGGCCGGCTCGTCCCAGTCCAGTGCCACTGCACATGCGGCATAGGCGGACACCACCGCAGGGTCGGCACGCAGCGCCTTCGGCGTGGTCTCCCACTGCGCGGCGAGTGCGTTGACGTCGGCCGCTTCCAGCAGCGCCTGTGCCGCCAGCCGGGCTTCCAGCGTGGTCAGGGCATCGGCGGGCAGCACCTTGCTCTGGCGCAGTGCACCCAGCTGACCGTACGCCTCGTGGGCACGGCCGGCGCGGGCCAGCGCTTCACTGCGCAGCCACAGTCCGCGCGGCGGCAGTGGCTGCAGGTTGGCCGCATCCAGGGTGTTGATCGCATCCACCGGCAGGTCGTCGGCGAGCAGCTGTTCGGCGCGCAGCAGCGCCAGACTGGTGGCATCGGCAGCGCCCAGGCGCTGCAGGTAGGTCTGGCTGGCGGTGTCGTCACCGCGCGCACGCGCACTGCGCGCCGCGTTGGCCAGCGCCACGCCGGTCACTTCCTGGTCCTGGGCCGCGCCGTCGAACAGCTTCTCCGCGCGCTGCCAATGGCCGTGTTCATAGGCCTGCAGGCCATCTACCAGGCGCACGCGGCCCTGCTTGCGGCGATAGCGGCCCCATGCACGGAACGGTGAAGCGATCAGGCTCCACAGCAGCCACAGCACCAGCAGCGTCACCAGCACCAGCAACGCAACCTGCGGCAGGGTGCTTCGGTAATCGGTACCGCCGTAGCGGAAGATCACTTCGCCATACTGGTTCAGCGTGTTGGCGCCCAGCCACTGCGCGCCGACTACGCCCAGCGCCACGGCCAACAGCAGCACGATCAGGGATTGCAAGGGCTTCATAACGGGGTCTCTCCATCGCGCAAAGTACGCAGTTGTTGCAGGGTGCTGCCCAGTTCCGGTGCGCTCAGGCGCAGCGGCGCCGAGCGCAATGCACGCAGTTCAGCACGCTGCCTGCGCAGGTCCGGTGAATCCGGCCACAGCCGGGTCATCCCGCGTTCAATCCGGTCCAGCGCCTGCTGCAGGGCCGTGCTGTCGCCGCGTTCCACCGCAGCGCGGGCGAGGGTCAGCTCCACCTGCAGCGCGTCGGCACCGGCCACGCGCTGGGCATCGGTCAGCGGGCCACTGAGGCGGCTGGGGGTGATCTGCACGAACGGGGCCAATGCGACCTCCCACCACGGTCGTTCCCGTGCGGTGCTGGTCGGCGACGCCGGGGCCTGCAGCGGCAGGGTCTGCAACGCCTGGGCGAAGGTCGCCAGGCGCAGCCGGGCATCGGCCCGCGGCCCGTTGCCGGCAGCATCAAGCACGTTGCGTTCCTGCAGCAGCGCCTGGCGCAGGTTCAGCCCGCTGGCGGCCGGCAGGTCTTCCAGTTGGGTGGCGGCAAGTGCATACAGCCTGCGCGCGCCGGCCAGGTCATCGGCGCCATCCAGCCGCTGTGCGGCCTGGGTCAGCAGCAGTTCGGCCTCGTCCGCATGCAGCCCATGGCTGTCCTGGCGGGCGCTTTCGGCGAGCCGCGCCAGGTTCTCTTCAATCAAGGTACTGCGCTGGCCCAGGCCCAGCACTTCATCACGCAGCACCCGGTTGGTGCTGGCCGCGTCCTGCAGCCGGGCGCTGGCCGCGCGCTGGTCGCGACGCAGCGCTTCCACGCTGTCCAGCAGGCCCTGCAGCCGGACCGCGTCGGCCTGCGACTGCAGGCGGGCACGTTCCTGCCATTGCTGCACGGCATGCCATCCCCAGCCGCTGGCGGCGACCAGCAGCAGGACAAGGACCAGCGGAACGATCCAGCGCAGCGACCGCTGCGGCGGGGTGGGTGGGGGAGTTTCAGTCATCAGGACAGCATCCCTGTTGCATGCGCCAGCGGCAAGCAGCGCAGAGGGGGGCAGGGCCGCGACATGCCTGGCGGACGTCACCTTGGACCTCGGCATGACCGCCGCTGCGTTCGCCGAGCGTGGCTCGGCGCTACCGGGTCTGGTTCACATCAGCGTGCAGTGCCAGCGCGGCGGTGGCCATCTGGCTGGGAGTCGGTCCGGCGGCCACCCGCACCGGGGCCAGGCCCAACGCCCGTGCCTGCACCGCCAGCCGCTCGCTGGCGACCACCACCGCCATGTCGGCCTGCCAGCGTGCCTGCCACGTCGGCGACAGCTGCGCCCAGACACGCTCCAGGGCTTCGCCACTGCTGACCGCCAGCACCCACGGCCGTGGTGATCGCGACAACCGCGCCAGCGTCCGCGCCGGCAGCTGCACCGGCACACGGCGGTAGACGTCGGCGCGCAGCAGCCGGGCACCGCGCGCCTGCAGATCGGCAGCAATCAATCCGCGTCCACCGGGTGCGGTGACCAGGCCTATGGTCATTCCCTGCACATCGGACAGTACGGGCAACGCCAGCAGGCCCTCGCTGTCCATCCGCGAGGGCGCGATGGCATGTTCGATACCGTGCGCACGCAGGGCGCGCAGCGTGCCTTCACCCACCGCCAGCCAAGGTCGTTCGGGAGCATTCAGGAAACCATCGCCGCAGGAGGCCGCCGCAGCCACCGCGCCGGGGCTGGTGAAGATCACCGCCGAGGCCTGCAATGCCGTGCACAAGGCGCGAGCCCCTGCGGCATCAGGGCGGCGCTGCAGCCGCCACGGCGACAAGGCGACGATCTCCGCCCCTGAATGGGCCACGGCGGCACGCAGCGCCGCGTGCTGCCCCTTCGGGCGCAGCGACACCAATGTCCAACCACACGGTTTCGCATGTTCATCCATTGCCTGCATTATGCGGGCCCGCGTTGTTGCAGGTGTAACCACCGATGTCCGTCGAACCCGTTTCCTCCTCGCTGCTGGTCCTGCAACAGGTGCTCGACAGCATGCCGCCGGTGCGGGCGATGCAACTGCGCCTGGAAAGCTACGCCGATGGCCAGCTGCAGCTGACCGCGCCCCTGGCGGTCAACGTCAATGACAAGGGCAACGCCTTCGGTGGCAGCCTGGCCTCGGCCATGACGCTCTCTGGCTGGGCCCTGGTGACCCTGCGCCTGCGGCTGGCCGGCTTTGAAGCGGAGGTGTACGTGGCCGACAGCCAGCTGCGCTACCGCGCCCCGGTGTACGGCGACCTGCATGCACAGGCGCAGATCGATCCGGACAGTGACTGGGACACCTTCCTGTCCACGTTCAAGCAGCGCGGCAAGGCGCGGATCGGCGTGGTCGCGGTGCAGCCCGGAACCGATGGCAAGCCGGCCGCTGAACTGAGCGGTCGTTTCGTTGCCTTCGCCAAAGGGTAGGATGGCAGGCTGATGCCTTGGGGAGCAGACCGTTGAAGCACCTGCACATGCGCCGCCTGATCCAGTTGTTGATGCTGTCCAGCCTGCTGGTCGCCTCGTCCATGACGATGGCCGCCGATTTCAGCCGCAAACAGCGCACGATGCTGGAAGAGACCCAGAACGCCTACGGATCCACCATCCGCTGGGGCAGCATGGAAGACGCCGTCGGCTATCTCGACCCCGAACGGCGCAAGACCAACCCGCCCACCGAATTCGAGCTCAACCGCTATTCGCAGCTGCGCGTTTCGGCCTACCGCGAACGCAGCACCGCGTCCTTGCCGGATGGCACGGTGGAGCGCCGCGTGGAAATCGGCGTGATCAACATCAACACCCAGGCCGAGCGCCTGGTGACCGTGGTGGAGCGCTGGCGCTGGGATCCCGAAGGCAAGCGCTGGTGGCAGTTCAATGGCCTGCCGGACCTGTGGCAGGGGCATTGAGGCCCGCTGTGGCCGATCGCCAGCGGCCGGGCTGACGCCGGAAATCGCCGCTGGAATCCCGCGCCCATCGCCTTGTGCGACAATCGGCGCCCGCTTATCGACCCGTGACCTGCGTGAATTACGAAGAGTTGGTGGCCTTTGCAGGCCGAAACCCCATGCTGTCGGCCGCCCTGGTGGGCCTGACCGCCGCGATCATCGTCACTGAAATCCGCCGTCTGTTCCGTGGCTACAAGTCGCTCAAGCCTGCCGAGCTGGTGCAGCTGATGAACGCCGGCGACGCCGTGGTGGTGGACCTGTCCGCCAGCAGCGACTTCGAGAAGGGCCACATCGCAGGCAGCAAGAACGTGCAGGCCAGCCAGTTCGGCCCGGAGCACAAGCTGGTGGCCGCGGCCAAGCAGCGCCCGGTGGTGCTGGTATGCCGTGCCGGCACCGCATCCGAAGCCGCTGCCAAGACGCTGAAGAAAGCCGGTTTCGAGCAGGTTTCCGTGCTCGACGGTGGCTTGCCGGCGTGGCAGCAGGCAGAACTTCCGCTGGTCAAGGGTCGTCATTGACCTGATGGCGCAGGCAGGGGTTGTGCACTGCATGACCCGCCCCCATCGCTGTTGATGCAACATACCGATCAAACATAACGTTCAACGAATAATCTGGAGCAACAGGAAATGTCCGAAGAAAACACCAACGGCGCCGTCGCGCCGGTCGACGCCGCCAACGGCCCCGCGTTCACCGTCGAAAAGATCTACGTCAAGGACGTTTCCTTCGAATCGCCGAATGCTCCGAGCATCTTCAACGACCAGGTGCAGCCGGAACTGCAGCTCAACCTGAACCAGCAGGTTCAGCGCCTGGGCGAGAACGCCTTCGAAGTCGTGCTGGCCGTCACCCTGACCTGCAAGGCCGAAGACCGCACCGCGTACGTGGCCGAAGTGAAGCAGGCCGGCGTGTTCGGCCTGGTCGGCCTGGACCCGCAGTCGATCGACGTGCTGCTCGGCACCCAGTGCCCGAACATCCTGTTCCCGTACGTGCGTTCGCTGGTCAGCGACCTGATCCAGGCCGGCGGCTTCCCGCCGTTCTTCCTGCAGCCGATCAACTTCGAAGGCCTGTACGCGGAAACCCTGCGCCAGCGCCAGGAGCAGGGTGAAGCGTCTTCGCTCGCCAACTCCGAGCCGGCCGGCAACGCCTGATCGGCGTTCCGATCCCGCGCATGAGCGATAACGCTGACAAAGTAGCCGTACTCGGCGCCGGTTCCTGGGGAACCGCGCTGGCCAGCCTGCTCGCCCGGCATGGTCTTCGGACCGTGCTGTGGGGACGCGACGCGGCGATGGTGGAAGCCATCGACCAGCGCCACGAGAACACCCGTTACCTGCCGGGCATCCCGCTGCCGGAGTCGCTGCGTGCGACCACCGACATGGCGCAGGCCGTGGAAGGCGCCGCGTGGATCCTGGTCGTGACGCCGTCGCATGCGTTCAACGAAACGGTGACCGCGCTGGCGCCGCTGCGTCCGGCCGGTGCCGGCGTGGCATGGGCGACCAAGGGCTTTGAACCGGGCTCGGGTCGCTTCCTGCATGAAGTAGCGCGCGAGATCCTCGGCGATGACGTGCCGCTGGCGGTGGTCACCGGGCCGTCGTTCGCCAAGGAAGTCACCCAGGGCCTGCCCACTGCGATCACCGTGCACGGCGACGTGCCCGAATTCGCGCAGGCCGTGGCTGAAGCCATGCACGGTCCCGCCTTCCGCGCCTACACCGGCGATGACATGCTGGGAGCCGAGCTGGGCGGTGCGATGAAGAACGTGCTGGCCGTGGCCACCGGCGTTGCCGATGGCATGCAGCTGGGCCTGAACGCACGTGCCGGCCTGATCACCCGTGGCCTCAACGAGATGCTGCGCCTGGCCGCGGCCATCGGTGCCAAGCCGGAAACCCTGATGGGCCTGGCCGGGCTGGGCGACTTGGTGCTGACCTGCACCGGCGATCTGTCGCGCAACCGTCGCCTGGGCCTCGCCCTGGGCCGTGGCCAGACGCTGCAGGATGCCATCCGCGAAATCGGACAGGTGGTGGAATCGGTGCAGACCGCTGACGAAGTGATGCGCCAGGCGCGTCGTTACGGCATCGACCTGCCGATTTCCGATGGCGTTCGTGCCGTGCTGCACGGCGAACAGACCCCCTCCGAAGGCCTGCGCACCCTGCTGGCGCGTGAGCAGAAGCCGGAGTATCCGGACACGCTGTTCAAGTGACCCGGGCAGGGCTCGCCTGATCTGACCTGACGAACCCCGGCCAACGCCGGGGTTTTTCTTTGCCGATAGCGCCGCGCCATGCTCGGCGGTTGCTCGCGGAAAGTTAAAGAGTGCGCGTGACTTTTTAACTTTTCGTGGATAAAGTTAAAAAGATGGCCTGTTTTTTAAACTTTCGAGGTGATCGGCCATGCGACAGAGTGATGTAGCTCCGCACCTGCGCCAGCATCTCGTGCCGGTGGACGGGAAACCCAACGTGCGCGCCATGGTGGCGCCCACGCCGAGGGCGTTGCCTGCAGGATCCGGTTCGCCTGAACTTGCCCACGCCGCGAGCCAGGCACTCGGCCGCCTTATCGGTGCGATGGAGGGATGGAACAACCCGGATATCCTGACCCGCACACTGGTGAGGCGCGAGGCGGTTCAGAGTTCACAGATCGAGGGCACAAAAACCGATCTCGATGAATTGCTGACCTATGAAGCGACATGGAGCGCCGATGGCCTTCCGCCGGACGTGCGCACCACCCAGCATTACGTGGAAGCGTTGCAGTACGGACTGGACGCCGTGCGAAGCGGGGGACGGGCGGCGCTGGATTGCACGCTCGTCAGGCAGATCCATGCAATGCTGATGGAGCACGAGAACGTTCCAAGGGGCACTTACCGTGACATCCAGGCATGGATAGCCACGGGCAGTATCGAGGACGCAAGCTTCGTGCCTGCGCCGCCCGCCGATATCGACGCGTGCATGCGCGATCTCGAACAGAACATGCTGCGTTACGCCCGTCGTGAAGATGAGCAGGGTGAGCTGACCGTGCTTGCCCAGATGGCGATCGCGCATGCGCAGTTCGAGACCATCCATCCCTTCAACGATGGAAACGGGCGGACCGGACGTATCCTGATGCCGCTCATTCTTGCTGCCGAAGGCTTGCCCCCGCTCTACCTGTCCGGAATGCTGATGCGTAACCGCAGCGGCTATTACGCCGCGCTCAAACAGGTCCAGTTGCAGGGGAAATGGGGTCCCTGGATGGATATGACATACCGTGCCGTGCTTGAGGCGGCGGGCGAGTGCGTATCGTTGGCCGACGATCTGCGCGCGATCGGGCGCGCATGGTCAGAGGCGACCTCGGGTTATCGCAGCCACTCGGTGGTGAGGCGGCTTCCCGACTTGCTGATAGAGCAACCGGTGGTTACCGCAAACAACGTCGCAGCCCTGCTGGACGTGTCGCTGGTAGCGGCGACCAAGG
>Ga0308163_10005129_pt1 | contig 10094 bp, 6 predicted proteins | sample PhyTR1_FD_201037 | JGI IMG/M metagenome (GOLD analysis project Ga0308163, IMG submission 201037) | Phyllosphere microbial communities from UC Gill Tract Community Farm, Albany, California, United States - DLSLT.R1 | ecosystem: Host-associated > Plants > Phyllosphere > Unclassified | place: USA...
GCCAACTGGGCGGCGCTGGCGATGGCGGCGTGGAAGGCGGCGCGGTCGGTGATCACGTGGTCGGCCGGCAGCACCAGCATCAGCGCCTCCGGATCGATCGCGCGCAGGTACTCGGCGGCGGCGGCCACGGCCGGCGCGGTGTTGCGCCCCGCCGATTCCAGCATGATGCCCAGCGGCGTCACGCCGATTTCGCGCAGTTGCTCGGCCACCATGAAGCGGTGTTCGTTACCGCAGACGATCAGCGGCGCCTGCAATTCGGCCCCGCCCTTGAGGCGCAGCACGGTTTCCTGCAGCATCGTGCGGTCCGATACCAGCGGCAACAGTTGCTTCGGCAACACGGCGCGCGACAGCGGCCACAAACGGGTGCCGGCGCCGCCGGACAGGATTACTGGGTAGAGTTTCATACGACTTCTTCCTTTTATGGGGTAATTTGGCGGCTGGCCAACGTTGTGGCCCATCTGGCATGATATCGCACCGCACAAAAAACGTGCAAGCGACACGCGGCCGTTGTTATTTTTTATTGCCCGACAAACCATAAAAGTGTTCAGTACGCCAACCGTAACGTACTGAAATATTCTAAAATGCGTCTTTAACGTGCACGTCGCCTGCCTTGCGGGCCTGAGCGACGCCCAACGCCGATTTATTGCGCCGCACAAAAGCAATCCTGCGCGTGGCTTTCTGACAAGCCACCCGCCCTCACTGAAGGAACCCTATGACGTTTTTGCTGGCAACGCTGATTTCCCTGATGCTGGCCGTGGTGCTGATCCCGGTACTGCTGCTGCTGCTGCAAACGCTGCTGGCGGCCGCGCCGCTGGGGACGGCGCCTGCCGCCGGCGCCCGCCGCCCGCGCGTGGCGATTCTGGTCCCGGCCCATAACGAGGAGGCCGGCGTCGGCGCGACAATTGCCAGCGTGCAACCGCAGCTTCTGGAAGGCGACCGTATCCTGGTGGTGGCCGACAACTGCAGCGACGACACCGCCGGCGCCGTGCGCCGTGCCGGCGCCGAAGCGCGCGAACGTTTCGACACCGAACGCCGAGGCAAGGGCTACGCGCTTGATTTCGGCGTGCGCTGCCTGGAGGCCGACGCCCCCGAAGTGGTCATCATTGTCGATGCCGACTGCATCGTCGGTCCCGGCGCGATCGACCGCCTGGCCCGCGAGGCGGTCGCCAGCGGCCGTCCGGTGCAGGCGCTGTACCTGATGGACATGCCCGCCGGCGGCGGCCTGATGAAGAAAATCGCGCAGTTCGCCTGGGTCGTCAAGAACCTGGTGCGCCCGCTGGGCTACCACCGCCTCGGCCTGCCGTGCCAGCTGATGGGCACCGGCATGGCCTTCACCTGGCCGGTGATCAGCCAGGCGGCGCTGGCCAGCGGCCACATCGTTGAAGACATGAAGCTGGGCATGGACCTGGCGATGGCCGGCAAGCCCCCGCTGTTCAGCCCGCACGCGCTGGTCACCAGCAGCTTCGCCGCCAGCGCCGAAGGCGCCGACAGCCAGCGCACCCGCTGGGAGCATGGACACATGAGCATGATCGCGTCCGAAGCGCTGCCGCTGCTGTTGCGCGGTCTGTTGCGCGGGCGCCCGATGGTGGTGGCGCTGGCGCTGGACATGTGCGTGCCGCCGCTGGCGCTGCTGGCGCTGATCGCCATGGCGCTCAGCGGCGTGGCACTGGTGTTCAGCCTGTTCACCGGCGCCGGCCTGCCGCTGCTGTTGGCGCTGGTGACGATGGCCGGCTTCGGCGCGGCCGTCCTGCTGGCCTGGGCGCGCCACGGCCGCGGCATCCTCAGCGCCGGCGATCTGCTGATGGCGGTGTTCTACATCTTCAAGAAGATCCCGCTGTATTTCCGCTTTTTTATTAACCGTCAGGTCGAATGGGTGAGGTCTAAACGTGATAGCGAATGAAACAATGGTGGCCGCGCCGGCCCCGCGTACCGACTTCCAGCGCGACGTCTATTGTGTGCTGGGCCTGCCGTTCGACGCCCTGACCCTGGAGCAGGCGCGCGACCAGCTGCTGGCCGACGCCCGCGCCGGACGGCGTAATTTCTTCTCGACGCCCAACCTGAACTTCCTCGTCACCAGCCTGCGCGACACCGCCTTCCGCGACTCGGTGCTGCGCTCTGACCTGTCGTTCGCCGACGGCATGCCGATCATCTGGATGGCGCGCGCGCTGGACATCCCGCTGCGCCACCGCGTGGCCGGCTCGACCGTGTTCGAGTTGCTGCGGGCCCAGCGTGAACAACCGCTGAAGGTGTATTTCTTCGGCGGTCCGGACGGCGTGGCGCGCCGCGCCGGCGACGTGCTCAACGCGGACGGCGGCGCGCTGCGCTGTGTCGGCGCCCACGCGCCCGGCTTCGGCAGCATCGAAGACATGAGTTCGCCCGCGCTGATGGCGCAGATCAACGCCACCCAGCCGGACTTCGTGCTGGTGGCGCTGGGCGCCAAGCGCGGCCAGGCCTGGATCGAGCGCAACCTTGGCGCGCTCGACGCGCCGCTGATCAGCCACCTGGGCGCGGTGATCAACTTCGTCGCCGGCACCATCGTGCAGGCGCCGTCGCGGGTCAGCGGGCTGGGCCTGGAATGGTTGTGGCGCATCAAGGAAGAGCCGGCGCTGTGGCGGCGTTACTGGCAGGACGGTCTCGCCCTGCTCGGCCTGCTCGTCAAGCGGGTGCTGCCGGGCGTGCTGGCCGCGCGCCGGGCGCGCTCCGAACGCGATCGCCAGCCGGCGCCGTCAGTCGATGTGCGCACCGAGAACGGCGTGCGCCGGTTGACGTTGGGCGGTGCCTGGCATGCGGGCAATCTGGCGCCGCTGCGGCTGGCGCTGACGGCGGCCACCGCCACGCGGGCCGATATCGTGCTGGATTTGTCGGCCGTTAGCGCGCTCGACAGTGCGTCGGTGGCGCTGTTGATGCTGCTGTATGGCCACCAGTCGAAGATTGGCCGGGGGTATGCGCCGGTCGGAGCCAGCAAGGCCTTGACGCGGGCGCTGACCTTGCATTGCGCGGAGTATCTGTTGACGCCGCTGCCCGCGGCGGCCGCGGCGCCACGCGCCTGAATCCAAACCACTAAAACACGTAGGGCGGATTAGCGTAGCGTAATCGGCCATGCGTGCGTCGCGTTGACGCATGCATGGCCGATTACGGCGTTCCGCCTAATCCGCCCTACGTGGCGCCGCAGCGACGCGGCGCTCTGTCACCTTACGCGGCGCGGCGGCGCGCCACCCCACCCAGCAACGCTAATCCAGCGCCCAGCATCAACCAGGTCTGCGCTTCCGGCACCGCGCTCACCGCGCTGACGCTGGTGCCGATCGTGTTATTGAGCATGGTCGGCACCACGGTGCCTTCCGGCGTCCAGTTCAGCAGCACCAGCGCGCCGGTCGAGTCGTTGGTGCCCAGTAGCGCGTCCTGCGCCTGGTTGTACAGGGCAACCGAGAACACCGAAGCGGCCCCGGCGCCGGGGTCGGCGGCGCCACTGAAGCTGACGTTGAAACCGATCTTGCCGCCGAAGTCGACCGCGTGGAACAAGCCGTTCCAGCCACCCACGTCATTGTTGACGAAGGTGTAACCGGCGGCCAGCGAGCCGCTAGCGTTGCCGGTCAACTCCGCCGTGCTCGAATCGCCGAAGCCGGTGAAGCCGGTCAGCGACACCTGCGCCAGCGGACTCGTCGCACCGCCCGGATTAAACATCAGCTCGATCCAGCCGGTGGACGGGAGCGACAACGTGTCGAGTTCGACGTGGAAAGTCGAGGCGGCCGACGCCAGGCTGGCACAGGCGCCCAGGGCCAGGGCCAGCAGCGCGCGGCGCAGGGATGCAACAGGGAGTTTGACGATCATGATAGGTTTTCCTTAGAAATTGCCGCTGTAAATTTTGGCCGTGTAGCTGATGCCGGCCGCGCCGGTTTTGGTAAAGCTCAGCGGGACGGTGATGGTGGCGCCGGGCGCCAGCGAGCCGACGTTGGCGGTGATGTAAGGCACGCCGTTGTGGCTGCCGCTGGCGTTGAGCACGGTCACCCCGGCCGCCAGGCCGCCCAGTTCGATCTGCAGCGGACCGCCGATCGGACTGGTGCCGGTGTTGGTAACGGCGTAGTTGCCGCTCCAGCGGCCGGTCAGGCGCGTATAGACCAGGCCCGAGCCGAGGCCGCGCACGCCGGCGGTGACGTCGAGCGCGGACGCCGGCAGGTTCAGGCTGACGACCACCGGGTCGTGGTCGGAGGCGCGGTACGGCGCGGCGGTGTACTTGTCCTGCGGCTTGCCGTCGAGGTTGTAGTCGACCACGGTCGGTTCGTCGGCGTTGTTGTGCCATTCGGCGGCGTCCACCACCGAGGCGTTGAGCGCGGCGCTGGCCAGCGCGTGGTCCAGATAGCCCGCTTCGCCGTTGAACACGTAGGAATACGGCATCGCGCCGGCGCCACGGATGTAGCGCTCGAGCTGGTTGACATAGCCCTTGTTGACGATGGCCTGCACCGGGTCCTCGTGGCCGTAGGCGTTGAAGTCGCCGATCAGCAGCACCTTGGCGTCGCCGGCGGCGGCCACCACCTGCGGCACGAACACGTCCACCAGGCGCTGGGCCTGCTGCACGCGGGTCGCGTTCCAGCAGCTCTGGCCGTCGCCCTTGTCGCCGTCGACGTTCGATGCCGCCGGGCAGCTGCCCTTGGACTTCAGGTGGTTGACCACCAGCGAGAACTTGCCGCCGTTGGCCGCCTTGAAGGTCTGCGCCATTGGCGGGCGGTTGTTGATGGCGTCGGCGTCCGACAGCGCATTGCCGACCAGGGTCAGGGTAGCCGGCTTGTAGATCATCGCCACGCGGATGGCGTCGGTGCCGGTGGCGGGCGGCTGCGGCACCACCGCGTAGGTTTTGACGCCGGTGCCGGGCGAGATCGCCTCGTTGAGCGCGTCGACCAGCTTGGTGACCGAATAGTCGCCGCTGTTCTGGATCTCCATCAGGCCGTAGACGTCGGCGCCGAGCGCCTTGAGCTCGCCGACGATCTTGACGCTTTGGCGGTTGAACTCGGTGATATTGTCGGCGCCCCGGCAGTTCGAGCGCGACGGCGCGCCGCCGCCGATCGCGCAGCCCTGGCCGCTGGCGCCGGTGATGTCGGTGCCGTCGGTAAAGGTGGTGAAGTAGTTCAGCACGTTGGCGCTGGCGACTTTGACGTTGCCGGCGGCCAGCACCGGCGCGGCCGGACGTGGATTATCCTGCGAGAACACCGGCGCCAGCGTCGGCTGCAGCTTGAATGCCGCCCCGCCGCCGCCCTTGGCGCCGAAATCGATCACGCCGGTCAGGTTGTCGACCGTGTCGCCGGCGCGCAGCGAGCCGTCCGCGCCCAGGTAGGGAATCACGCTTGGCGTGGTGAAGATGCCGTCGTCGAGGACGATCTGGTTGCGGGCGTTGGCGGCGGCCAGCGCGATCGCCTCGGGCGTGCCGGCGCGGTATTTATTGGTCGGCACCTCCAGCCGGCCGGACGACAAGGTCACTTCGCCGCGATCGCCCAGGTACTGCAGCTGGGCCACGGTCAGCGGCGACGTGAAGCGCACCAGCATGCCTTCGAGCTGGCCCAGGTTCGGGTGTGGCAAGGTGACGTTGGTCGGCGTCACGGCGATGCCGCCGGCCAGCTTGACGATGGCGCTGACGGCGGTCAGTTCGGTGTAGACGCGGCCGCCGGCCACCGGCGCGTAATCGGTGACGGTGCCGCTGATGCGCACGCGGTCGCCGATCTGCACGGTGCCGGTATTGGCGGCGGTGGTAAAGACGTACAGGCCGTCCGACGTCAGCGGGTCGCCGTCGCCGTTCTCGTCCTGGATGAAGAAGCTGCTGCCGACCTTGGCGGTGACCACGCCCTCGGTGGTCTGCACGGTGCCGGCGTACGGGCTGGTGTCGCCGCTGCCCTGGATTTGCGGAATCGTATGTGTCAAGGTGGCCGGCGCGGCGACCGTGACGTTGATGCTGCAGATCGCTTGCTGGGCCTGGTCGTTGCCGAACGTGACCACCACCGGATAGCTGCCGGCCTGCACGCTGGCGGCCACGTTGAGGCTGGCGCTGGCGGTGCCGCCGGCGGCGCCGGCCGCCAGGAAGTTGACCAGGCTGATGCCGGGCACGGCGCCGGCCGTGATGGCGGCGCGGTTGACGATACCGTCGGCGTCGGTGGCGCTCAGTTCGGCGCTGCCGTCGATACCGAAGGCCAGCGCCAGATTGGCAGGGCAGCTGGCGACGATCGGCGGCGCTTGCGGCACGCCGCATGGACGCGGCGCGCTGGCGCTGTTGCGCGGCGTCGGCGCGCCGGTGGCGAAGTCGCTGGCGTTGTTGTCGGTGTCGGTGCAACCGCCGGCGGCGCGCAGCGCGGCGGTGGTATTGTTCAGGCCGGGGCCGTTGGCGCCCTCGAAGAAGCCGGCGTTATAGCCCAGCAGATCGACCAGCGCGGCGCTGGCCGGCGCGGCGCCGCTCAGCGCGGTGCTGTTGTTGACCAGCGCGACCTTGCCCGCGGTACCGCTCAAGGTCAGCGAGCCCAGCGTGTCCGGCGTCGGCAGGCTCTCGGAGCCGCCGGTGCCGGCCGCCTGCTGCAGCAGGAAGTACTGGCCCGGCTGCAAGGTGACGCTGCCGGTGACCTTGCTGACCGCCCAGCTGCTGCCGGCCGCGCTGGCGTACTGCACGCTCCAGCCGGTGATGTCGACCGCCGCGTCGCCGCGATTGAACAGTTCAATGAAATCGTTCTTGAAGGTGGCGCCGGAATTGCCGCCGCCCCCATAGACCTGGCTGATGACGACCGGCGACGCGGCCAGCGCGGGCGCCGACATGACGGCCAGAACGGCCGGCAGCGCGGCCGCCATCAAGGTGCGGCGGCCGGGTGTGGACGCGGCGCGGGGGACGGATGAAGTGCTGGGAGTTTTCATGAACGATCCAGGTGAGCATTGTTATTAAATATAGCAATTTACATATTATGACATCGTCATGACCGCCTCATGACAACGATATGTTTCACTTGTATCAGGTGTTGCAACGGCGCCAACGATGGGCGCCGATCGTGGCTTCAGCGCGCGTACGGCGCCGCCAGCGGATCGCCGATGAACACGCCCTGGGCCGGCCAGCCGACGCTTTTCCAGTACGCTTCGATGGCGCTGTCGCCGCTCAGGTAGCGCTTGAGCAGCACGGCCGGATGGGGGAATTTCTGCACGTGGTTGCACGGTTCGGACACCGTGCCGTAACTGGCCGTGGCGCCGGCCTCGAGCCAGCGCAGGCTGCTCATCTGGCCCTCGCCCAGCAGGTCGCCGCCGGCCGAGGTCAAATGGTCGGCCAGCGCGCCCGGCAGGAAACGCAAGGTGTCGAGCTTGTCGACTTTGATCATGCCGGTCTGGTAGAACATGATGTCCTGCGCGTCTTCCAGCGCGTCGGCGTTCAGGCGCTTGATGGTCAGATCGTGCGAGGCCACCTTGCCGGCCGGCGGGAACAGGCGCGTGCGCACACTGCGCAGGCTGTCCGAGGTGGTCAGGTAGTAGGCGCTGGCGACCGGAAAGCGGAAGTAGCGGGTGCCGCCACGGGCGATGAGCTCCTTGGCCAGCGGCACCGAGCCGGTCGGCATCAGCATGCTGATCTTCATTGCCGCCATCGCCGGCGAGACCTGGTCGCCGCCGAAGTAGGCGCTGGGCTTGCCCGGCCCGCAGGGGGCCGCGCACTGGGCGGCGTCGAAGCCGAGCGTCAGCGCCGAGGTGATCGAGTTGCAGCCGACCGCATACGGCGCGGTCCAGACCATCAGCACGGCGCGGATGTCGGGGCCGAGGCGGTCGAGGATTTGCTGGCGCAGCGGGGCGAATTGCTCCGGGGTGAGCTGGCGCGGCGACTTGGGGATGCGCACGTGGACGATATTTTTTTCGGGAATGCCACGGGCATCGCGATACAGCGCGCCGATGGTGACGCTGTTGGGCTCTTCATCGTTGACGACCAGCGCCAACTGGGACGGCGCCAGCGCTGCCGTCGCGGCTGGGCTGGCCAAAGCCAGGCCGAGCGCGGCGATAACGGTCGCCAGGGCCGGTACCTGCTGGGTATGACGGGGCAAAACGTGCACCTTCCCTCCTCCGCTTGCGCCGATCGATGTGATCGGACTTGCATCATTATAGAGGCAGAAAGATGGCGGTAAAAATAAAAAAGCCCCGGTTGCGTAGACCGGGGCTTTGGTGCCGCGCGCGCCGTTGGGCGCGGCTGCGGCGAACACAGTAATTACGCTGCGTTTTTAGCTTTGCGACGACGAGCCATGAAGCCCAGCAGGCCCAGGCCGCCCAGCATCATTGCGTAGGTTTCGGCTTCTGGCACGGCGGTGACGGTGACGTCGCCGCTATAGGTGGCGCCAGCCAGCGGGGTACCGAACAGGTTCAGCGTGAACGACGACGCCGGGTTCGAGCTGAAGAAAGCGTAACGGCCTTTGCCGGCCGAGGTCAGTTCGCCAGGAACGCCGTTCAGGTTCGACTGTGCCGACCAGGTCAGGTTTTGACCGCTGATGCTGACGTCGATCATGTAGTAGCCAGTGGACAGGCCGGTGAAGGTGATGACGTCGCTGCCACCCGACAGGATGCCATCGCCAGCAACGGATTTGCCGTTGAAGTGGTTCATGTCGCTGGTTGGTGGGGTCACGTAGATTTGTACGGTCTGGTCAGCTGCCATTGCGTTGAACGAAGCGGCGGCCAGCAGAGCGGCGAAGATGTGTTTCAGTTTCATCAGAAAATCCTTAGGGAGGTTATAGGCCGCGAGAGGTGGCCACTTGTTTGTTCACTAGTAACTAAACAGCATCATAGCATAAAGCAAGCAAATAAGTTGCTCTTTTTTTATTGTACATATTTTTATTGAAAGTGTTTTTCATAGCGTGAAATAAATGTTGCAATGCGGTATTCCGGAACGCGACAATGTCGGTTTATTATTGCTCAGGTCACTTGCCAACGCCACAACGATAAAAATTTAACCGTTTAAAAACAAAGACTTGCGACTAACTTGCATAATCGATTTCGAGTTCCCTGTGTCAACTCAAAAAACCGGTATGCATCTTCTGGCTTGACGAAAAAAAACCACGGTACGTGCCGTACGACACAGTTGTCCTGGTCAAATGGCAGTGTGGAGTCCATTTCAACACTGCCTGCTGCGGCACCGGTGCAGGCGAAAAAAAACCCGCGTGGACGACGCGGGTTGGTGCTGAAACGAGAACCGCCCGCTTAAACGCGTTGGTAGACGTCTTCAAAACGGACGATGTCGTCCTCGCCAAGGTAGCTGCCGGACTGCACCTCGATCAGGTGCAACGGCAGCTTGCCCGGGTTTTCCAGGCGGTGGTTCATGCCGATCGGAATGTAGGTCGACTGGTTTTCCGACAGCAAAGTGACACTGTCGCCGCACGTTACGCGTGCCGTGCCGCTTACCACGATCCAGTGTTCGGCGCGATGGTGGTGCATCTGCAGCGACAGCTTGCCGCCCGGATTGACCGTGATGCGCTTGACCTGGAAGCGCTCGCCGATGTCGATGCCTTCATAGCAACCCCACGGACGGTACACCTTGGTGTGGTGCAAGTGCTCGGTGCGCTCGGTGGTTTTCAAATGCTCGACCACCTGCTTGACCCGCTGCACCTGGTCCTTGTGCGCCACCAGCACCGCGTCGGCGGTCTCGACCACGACCAGGTCGCTGACGCCGACCAGCGCCACGATGCGGCTTTCGGCGCGCACCAGCGAATTGTTCACGCCGTCCAGATAGACGTCGCCGCGCGTGGCGTTGCCGGCCGCGTCATGCGGCAGCACGTCGCGCAAGGCCGACCACGAACCGACGTCGCTCCAGCCGATGTCGGCCGGCACCACCACCGCATGTTGCGTGCGCTCCATGACGGCGTAGTCGATCGAATCGGACGGGCTGGCCGCAAAAGCGGCCTCGTCCAGGCGGCAGAAGTCCATGTCGCGGTAGGCCTTTTGCACCGCTTCGCCGGCGGCGGCGGCGATGGCCGGCGCAAATTCAGCCAGCTCGCTCAGATAACGCTCGGCGCGGAACAGGAACATGCCGCTGTTCCAATAATAGGCGCCGTCGTCGAGGAAGGACTGGGCCTTGGCCTGGTCCGGCTTCTCGACGAAGCGGTCGACTT
>Ga0308163_10005130_pt1 | contig 10094 bp, 7 predicted proteins | sample PhyTR1_FD_201037 | JGI IMG/M metagenome (GOLD analysis project Ga0308163, IMG submission 201037) | Phyllosphere microbial communities from UC Gill Tract Community Farm, Albany, California, United States - DLSLT.R1 | ecosystem: Host-associated > Plants > Phyllosphere > Unclassified | place: USA...
TGCGCCAAAGCCGACCAAACCCTGGAGTTAAAGTGTCACTGGGAGAAGCGGTGGCGCACATTCGGCAGACCGTGACCCTGCGCAATATCTATATTTGCTGCGCTACCCTGACTATGTTCGGGCTGGGCAGCCTGGCACTGTTACCAGCAGTGGCCAAAGGTGATCCGCAATTCACCGGGCTACTGCTGGGGTCGGCTGCAGCGGGTTCGTTGGTGTATGCGTTTTTTCTGTCGCCGGTGATCAGCTATATCAAACGCATGGGGCTCACGCTGTCGCTGACCTTAGTGTGGATGGGAAGCTGGTTGGTGGTGTCAGCGCTGACCGAATGGCTTTATATCCAACTGTTGGCGTTGTTTATGTTCGGGTTGGCCACCTCGCAAGCGATGGTGACGTGTACCAGCATGGTGCAAGTCCTAGCGCCGGTGGCTATGCGCGGGCGCTTGATGGGGTTGTTCAGCATTATTGGTTTTGGTTTGCAGCCGCTGGCGACGTTAGTGGCGGGGTTTATTGCAGACCGGGTGGGTGTGTCCACCACCATTGCCTTATGGGGTCTGGTGGCGGTCACAATTGCGAGCGGGCTATTGGCGCAATCGCAATGGAGGGGTTGGAATGTGATTAAAGACGCTCCTTTGCCTTAACGGACCAAAAGATCGCAGCCTACGGCAGTTCCTACGTGAAACAGAATGCGCGGTTTTGGGCTGGTTATGTTGGCTGACGCTTACCGCGTAGGAGCTGCCGCAGGCTGCGATCTTTACCTTTGAAGATCAAAAGATCGCAGCCTTCGGCAGCTCCTACGAGAAGCAGAGTGCGCGATTTTGAGCTGGTTATGCCCTTTAAACCTGCAGGCAAGGAGCTAGAAGCGTGTTGTGTTGGCTGACGCTTACTCGCGTAGGAGCTGCCGCAGGCTGCGATCTTTACCTTTGAAGATCAAAAGATCGCAGCCTGCAGCAGCTCCTACGTGAAGCAGAGTGCGCGATTTTGAGCTGGTTGTACCCTTTATACCCGCGATTTACGCCCAGCAAACGGATGGCTAGGGTCGTTATACCCAGGGGTCGACGAGTGTCCAGTGATAACCAAGTCGTCAATAAATGCTTCATCTTCAGCGGTAAACGCGTAGTTCAGTGCCGGAACATAATCGTTCCATTGTTCTTCCGTACGCGGCCCTGCAATCGCTGACGTGATGAGCTTGTTGTTTAGCACCCACGCTAATGCAAATTGGCCCGCAGTGATGCCACGCGTCTGCGCATGGTCTTTGACGCGCTGCGCAAGGTTCAACGACTCCGTGCGCCATTCGGTCTGGTGCAGGCGTTTGTCATTGCGACCGGCACGGGTGGCTTCTGATGGCGGCTGGCTCGGGTCGTATTTGGCCGTCAACACGCCACGAGCCAATGGACTGTAGGAAACCACCCCAATCCCGTAGTACTCGGCAGCTGGCAGGTGTTCATTTTCGATCTGACGATTGGCCAAGTTGTACAACGGTTGGCTGGCGACCGGGCGTTCAATACCCAGCAAATCCGCATGGCGGCTAAATTCAGCAAGCTTCCAAGCGCGGTGGTTGGACAACCCATACGAACGGATTTTTCCTGCACGAATTTGGTCCGAGAGCGCCCGCAGGGTTTCTTCGATGGGCGTGCTGTGATCTTCACGGTGCAAGTAGAAAAGGTCGATGTAGTCGGTATTAAGGCGTTTGAGGCTGGCATCCACTGACTGAATCACGTTATGCCGCGAAGCGCCGCGATCATTCGGGCCTAAGGCACCCGGATTAGGATTAACAAACTTGGTCGACAACACCCACTGCGAACGACGATCGGCAATTAGACGGCCCACGGTTTCTTCCGATGCGCCGCCGTTGTAGCCGTTGGCGGTGTCAATAAAGTTGATGCCTTGCTCGTAAGCCCGATCAACAATGCGCTTGGCCACGGCCTCCTCGGTTTGCCCGCCAAACATCATGGTGCCTAATGTGATAGGCGAGACTTTAATCCCGCTGCGGCCCAAGTTGCGGTATTCAATATCGCTCATGTTCACTCCCCAAATGGTCTTTCATTAATAGTTGAAAACAGTCTATCTAGATCGCAAAACGCGATAACAACATGGCCACCGGTAGCTCTTGCCAGGCCGAATCGGTGTAAGGCACCGACTCTTCGTCGTTGACCGGGTAGCGCGGCACCGGCACAGAGCCAATGAGTTTTTTGGTGTAGTCGTGCCGGGCGTTTTTCCAGAAGCCGTCGTGGGCGCCCTCTTCGACGATTTGCCCGTCATGCATCACCAGCACCCGGTCAGCCATGTACTTCACCACTGACAGATCGTGCGAAATAAATAGGTAGGACAAACCGAACTCGTCTTTGAGTTCAGCCAGCAAGTTAAGAATCTGCGCCCTTACCGACACATCTAAGGAAGACACAGCTTCGTCGAGGATCACCAACGATGGCCGCAAGATCAGCGCACGAGCGATACCAATACGCTGGCGCTGCCCTCCAGAAAACTCGTGGGGGTACTTCCACACCGCTGATAAGGGCAGACCGACGCGGGCAATGATTTCCAAGATCCGCTGGCTACGCTGTTGCGCTTCTTTGATGCCGTGGTTTTTCAGTACGCCATCGAGGATGCGGTACACGCTGTGCTTAGGGTTTAGCGAGCCGTAGGGATCCTGAAATACCATCTGCACAATCGGCCGGTACTGACGTAGCTGTTTTTCACTTAATGGCGCTATATCGGTGCCATTAAGCAGAATTTCCCCAGAACTAGCGCGAATCAGGCCGAGAATGGTTTTGCTCAGCGTCGACTTCCCACACCCGGACTCCCCAACTAACCCCAGCGTTTCACCCGGCTGAATTTTAAAAGACACATCGTTCACCGCCGTTACTAAACCTTGGCGGGTTTTGTATTCAGTGCGCAGATGGCGAACCTCCAAAATCGGTGCTTGCGCCGTATCCACGGCTTGCTCATGGACCTTTATGGCTCGAGGATAGCTATGCAGCTCAAACTGGATAGCTCCACTGTCACTGCGCCGAACATTGATTTCCGGGAGTGCAGCGTTCGCGTAGTGCGAATTGCTGTCTAGACGCAGCGAAGCACCTAATAAGCCTTTGGTATAGGGGTGCTGTGGCCGGGTAAAGATTGCCTCGGTGCTGTCGCTTTCAACGATTAAACCGTCGTACATCACCGCCACGCGGTCAGCCCATTGCCCCACTACGCCAAGGTCGTGGGTAATCAACAACAGGCCCATTGCGTACTCTTCGCTCAACTCTTTAAGCAATTGCAAAATGTGCGCCTGCACGGTGACGTCCAGTGCCGTGGTAGGTTCGTCTGCTATCAACAGCCGTGGTTTGCAGGCCACCGCAATAGCGATCATCACCCGCTGACGCTGACCACCTGACAGGTTGTGCGCGTAGTCATCCAGACGCGCTTGAGCATTAGGTATACGCACCTTTTGCAGCAAGGCCAGCGACTCGGCGCGGGCCTCGCTGCGCGATAAACCCCGGTGACGGCGGAGAACTTCGCCGATCTGCTCACCAATACTCAATACCGGGTTCAGCGAGGTCATGGGGTCCTGAAAGACCATCGCAATATCGTTGCCGCGCAGGTTGCGCATCTGTGGATCGCTGATAGCGGACAAATCCAGCCCGTCAAAATCAACACTTCCGGTGAGTTCGGCACGACCGCCCAGCAGACGCATGATCGCCATGGCTATGGTTGACTTGCCGCACCCCGACTCCCCTACCAACGCCAGGGTTTCACCCCGAGAGACGAGGAAGTTCACGCCTTTTACAGCGAGATAATCGCCATAGCTGACCCGTAGGTTCGAGGCACGAAGCAAAGGGCCATTCAGCGATGTTTCGCGATGATCATCGGCGTTAACGACAGCATTCATAAAGTTCTCCCGCGCAGGCGTGGGTTCAAGGCTCTGATCAAGGCGTCACCGACCAGGTTGAGACTAAAGACAGTGACCACCAGAACCAGCCCCGGAATGGCGGTGAGGTAGAGGGCGCTGCGCAGCATGTCGCGACCACTGCCGATCATGCTGCCCCAACTGATGTTGTTTGGATCGCCTACCCCTAGGAATGAAAGAGACGACTCGGTGAGAATCGCCGAGGCCACAATGACCGAAGCGGTAATGATGATAGGAGGCAAGGCATTGGGCAGGATTTCGCGCGAGATGATCCACGGCGTGCTGTAGCCGACTGTCCGAGCAGCCAATACGAAGTCGGCACCGAGCAATGCGCGAAACTCGGCACGCACTAGTCGCGCCACGGTGTCCCAAGACGTCAGACCGATGACAACCGCGATAATACCGACAGTCGACTGGGTGATAGACACGACAACCACTACCAGCAAGAACGACGGCGTGGTCTGGAATATTTCAATCAACCAGGTCAGCACGCGGTCCACCCGGCCGCCGAAAAAGCCCGCCAGCGCGCCGATTAGGGTGCCAACCACCACACTGACCAGCGCTGCGGTGATCCCAACCAACAATGAAACCCGGGCACCATGCACGATTCCTGCCGCCAGATCGCGGCCCAGCGCGTCAGTGCCTAACGGAAATTGCCACTCTTGAAAAGGCTCAAGCAGCGGTTGCCCCACCATGTCCAGCGGATCACCGGGGTACCAAAAGTTGGCGCTCAAGGCCATCACCACGACAAACAGCAGAACACTCAGGCCCAGCACAGCGCCTGGCGAATGAAACAATGAACGCGCCACGGGCCAGTTGCTGCGCGGCGCACGCGGGGGGGCTTCGGTCGAGTCTTGAGAGCGACGGCCCGGCGCCCAGCGCCCCAGCAACACACTGCCCAGTTGCTGGCGCCAGCCTGAGAGCGGCGGGCGCGAAATATCCAACGCCCGACTCGTGATATCAATACTCATGCGTTAGCCCCCCTTCAATCGGGCGGCGATGCGCGGATCTAAGCGCATGTGCAGCCAGTCCACCCATAAATTGGCCACGATCACAATCAACGAAGAAATCAGCAGGATACCCAGCAACACCTTGTATTCCCGAGCTTGCACAGCTTCTAGAGTCAGACGGCCAATACCCGGCCAGCCGAAGACGGTTTCAACCACAGCCGCACCGCCCAATAACCCGCCTAAATGCGCGCCTGCTACGGTGGTCAACGGCAACAATGCGTTGCGCAATACATGCCGGGTGGTAATGCGCCATGGCGATAAGCCCTTGGCGCGGGCGGTACGCACATAATCTTGGGTCAGCACCTCCAGCACCGAAGCACGGGTAAGACGGGCGTAAATAGCGACAAAAAAGCTGGCCAAGGTCAGCGCTGGCAAAATCGCGTAGCGCAGTTTGTCGACAAACTTGTCTACCCCCGCCAAGCCAGCACCAATGGTGCCGTCGCCGCCTGCGGGCAACCAGTCCAGCTTGACTGCGAACAGCACGATCGCCATCAAGCCGATCCAAAAACCTGGAGTCGAATACACCACAAACACAATCGAAGACAGCACCCGATCTGGCCACTTGCCTGCCCATAGCGCCATCACCGCTCCCAGTGTTACCCCCGCACCCACCGAGATAGCCAGTGCCAGCCCCATCAACAGCAAGGTGTTGGGCAAGCGCTGGTTAATCACCTCCAGTACGGGCATGCCATAACGCGGCGAGTCTCCCAAGCTCAAGTGCGACAGCTGGGCGATGTAATCACCAAATTGGGCCAGTGACGACTTGTCCAGGCCGTACTCTTGGCGCAGCAGCTGGGTGGTTTCAGCGCTGGCCGACCCGGCTTCGGCAACCAATGCATCCACTGCATCACCGGGCACCATCTGCAACAGGATGAAATTGAGAACAATGACCCCTGCAGCCGTCGGTAAGGCACGTAACAAGGGGCCTCTGACGCCGACCTTAACGAGCTGGGTTAAGCGCTGATAAACAGTACGGGGCAGCATTGAGTTCTCTGCAAAAGCCATCAATTAAAAAAAGAAACGGTATGAACGGCGAACACTAATACAGTAAATAGAGACGTCGAACACCAACAAAAAAGTTATAAACTTATTATGCGCTTGGCTATTGAAACTGCACTTAACGTTATAACTAAGACGCTTGAATATAATTAAAGGAATCCGCTAGGCTCGCGTCACTGTTTTGAAATCAACAGAACAGCCCTTTATTAAACACCTCCCTAAAAATGCCTCAGTGGGTTCTAAGCTTAGAACCTACTTTGATGTGTCTTCTTATTATTTGTTTTGCGAAAGGTGCTGTATGTCGATTTCCAGAAGACTGTTTATCAAGGACTCGATCATTCTGACGGCGGGTCTTGGTCTACTGAGCGAAGCCTCCGGGGTGTTTGCCGCGGTCGACGGCAAACAGACGCTGGTGGTATCGCAATTTCCTGAGCCTTCAATCCTGACTAACGCGCTGACTACCGACGGCACGATCTATACGGTCACCAGCAAGATCTTCGATGGCCTACTGACGTATAACGATCAGCGCCAGCCCGCTCCGCGATTAGCTACCGACTGGCAGGTCAGTGATGATGGCTTGGTCTATACCTTCAACCTGCGCCCCGGCGTGACGTGGCATGACGGCCAACCGTTCACCTCGGCGGATGTGGCTTTCAGCTTGGAAAACATCTGGCGCAAGTACAACTCCCGGGGCATCAGCACCTTTGCCCCGGTCAGCAAGGTTGATACCCCGACGCCGTTGCAAGTGGTGCTGACGCTGTCGACCCCGGCGCCTTATTTGCTCAGTGCGTTGTCATCGACCGATGCTCAAGTGCTACCCAAGCATGTGTATGCAAACGGTAACCCGTTGAGCAACCCTTTCAACATCAAACCTATCGGCACTGGCCCGTTTAAATTCGAGCGTTGGGACCGTGGCGTGTCGATTAATCTGGTGCGCAATGAAGCCTATTGGGACACCGGTAAACCGCATCTGGACAGCTTGATCTTTCGCATCATCCCCGACTTGACCTCAGCCTCTGCGGCCCTTGAAACCCAAGCCGTGCAACTGGCTTCTGTGGCCCTGAGCAACGTCAAACGCCTGCGCGGTATCAACCAGCTGCACGTCAGTGAAATCAGTGCCCCCTACTCGCCCGGACTCGTCGGTTTCGAATTTAATCTGGAAAAACCGGTGTTTCAGGACGTGCGCGTGCGTCAGGCATTCGCCCATGCCATCGACCGCGATTTTGTGATCAAGAACATCTATTTCGGCTTTGCTCAACCGGCTTACAGCACCATCCCGCCGGGCATGAGTGACTTTTATAACGACAACGTGCCGCGTTATCCCTTCGATCTGAAAAAAGCTGAAGCCTTGCTCGAAGAAGCGGGGCTTAAAAAAGACGCCAATGGCGTTCGTTTGACTGTGTTCAACGACCCCAACCCGGCCAGTGAAACCCTGCAAATCGCCCATTACCTGCGCAGCAATCTGGCCAAAATCGGCGTCAAGTTAGTGATCCGTTCCCAAGACTTTCCCGAGTACGTCAATCGCGTGTACACCCGGCGCGACTTCGACACCACGCTGATCACCGCCACTGCTGGGCCCGACCCCGTTATGGGAACCCAACGTTTCTATTATTCGACCAACTTTAAGCCCGGTATCGCCTTCTCCAATGGCGCACGCTATGCCAACAAGCGGGTAGATGAATTGCTCGACTTGGGCCAATCCGAAGTCGATCCGGTCAAGCGCAAAACTTGGTACGACGAGTTTCAGGAAATCGTGCTAACCGATCTGCCGAAGATCCCCATCGTCTCCCCCACTGTGGTGGTAGTGACACAAAAGCAGTTGAAGGACTTTTTTAACTCCTCAGAAGCGCTATACGGCAACTTCGCCGATGCCCGATATCAGGCGTAGAGCCGTCTCACACGACGTTGCGCAGGCTGCGATCTTTAATAGATCACAGCCCACAAGGCAGTTTTCAATGAAAGCCCCTAAAAGGATGTTCCATGACCCAAGCATTGCTTACGCCTCCATCCCCGGTGGTTACGCCACCCTCCCGCCCGGCGCATATCATCCGCAGCGACCTTGAAGCCGTTGAAGTTGCGCAACAACTGGCGGCGATATTCAAACGTAACGCCCAACGTCGCGATACCGAACGCCTGCTGCCGTGGCAGGAGTTAGAGGACTGTGCACGCAGCGGCTTGCTGGCTATTCGCGTGCCACGCGAATACGGCGGCGCCTACGTTTCTTACCTAACCCTGACTCGAGTCGTGGCCGCTATCGGTGAAGCGGACGCGTCAATCGGGCAACTGCTGCTGAGCATCATTCTAGCGAGCAGCGTGATCGAGGCCGTGGGCCGCGAAGAGCAGAAACAGGAGTTCTTCTGCAAGATCCTGCAAGGTTATCGCTGGGGCAATGGCCATGCTGAGGGTGGCAGCTTGCCTGCTGGAACAACCCGTACCCGGATCACCCGCGAAGGCGATCATTACCGGGTCAACGGTGCCAAGGCTTACTCGACCGGCGCACTGTTCTCTCAGTTGATTTCGATTGGCTGTGTGGACGAAGACGGGCAGTCAAAAACTGCCGTGCTAGACCGCCATGCACCCGGCCTGACGATCATTGATGACTGGGATGGTTTCGGCCAGCGCACTACGGCCAGCGGCACTTTGCTCCTAGATAACGTACGGGTAGAACACAGCCACGTACTGAATTCGGAGTTAGGGAAAACCACCGCCAACACCTATGGCATTCCCGATCTGTTTCACAGTGCGTTAGATCTAGGGATCGCCCGCGCCGCCTTCAGCGATACCCTCCACTATGTGCGCGAGCACGCTCGGCCTTACAGCCGTACCGGAGTCGAATCGGTGTCGCAAGACCCGTATGTGCTATCAATCATCGGCGACCTACACACCCGTATTCATGCTGGGGAAGCCGTGCTAGAGCGCGCAGCGCTGACCTTTGACCAAGTCACCGCCGAGCGTGGACCGGGGCCTTCGGACAAGGTGTCTTCAGCTTTGGCCGTAGCCAAAATTCTCACTACCGAAGCTGCACTCTTGGCCAGCAACACCCTGTTTCAGCTTGGGGGAGCCAGTTCAACTCGCTTGGAGTACGGCTTCGATCGTCACTGGCGTAATGCCCGGACCCACACCGTGCATGACCCCGTTGCATGGAAATTCAATCTGATCGGCAAGTATCACCTGCTCGGCTGATCGCCCTTCGTCCATAACTGCCTAAAAGGAGGTAGCCGTCACCCAGCCATAGACTCCGGACTTAAAGAGCGGTATTCACCGCCACTGCCACTTTACTTGCCAGGCTTAAACCAGCCAGCGTCGACTCACTACTGCACACACTCAATAAATGCAGAGGCAATACCAGGCACACACACATGTCTTCACTTCATTCGCGTCGTCACACTCTCGGTGTCGTTATTTCCATGGGCGCAGCGACGTTTGCTCCTGTTGACACTGCTCTAGCTGAAACCGATTACGAAAAAGACAAACTGCAAACGGTAGTGGTCACCGGCTCTCGCGTCGAAACCACGGCGCTTAAGGCGTTGTCACCCGTACAGCTAATTCAAGGCGAAACCCTCCGTGAAACCGGGGTCAGCGATCTGCGACGTGCCTTGTCGTTGGTCACTCCGGCTTACATCAGCATCAACAGCAATGGCGGTGCTCTAGCGAAAAATATCGGCGGCTCGTCGCTGCGCGGCCTGTCAGGTAACCAAGTACTGGTGCTGGTCAATGGCAAACGCCGGCATGGCTCTTCGATGATCAACAACAGCGGTGGCGCAACCCTTGGCTCTTCCGCCGCGGACTTGGGGCTGATCCCGATGTCGGCGGTCGAACGAGTTGAAGTACTGACCGACGGCGCGGCGGCCCAATACGGCTCAGACGCTATCGCCGGGGTGATAAATGTGATCCTCAAGTCGGCGGCATCCGGCGGCTCAGCAGATGTTTTGTATGGCGAGTACAACCATGACGTGGCCAAGGTTGGCGGCCTAGGCGATGCCGGTGCAACGTGGACTGCTGGCCTCAACTCGGGCTTCGAGCTGGGTGATGACGGAGGTTTTCTGAACCTCAGCCTGTCGTATCTGAACACCGGTGATAGCCACACCGTTGGGCCATGGAAAGCCCCAACCCAAGCCATCTGGCAAATTTACGCTGACCCCAATGACCCGCGCGAAGCGGCAGCTAACCGCAACGTGGCGGAAAATTACGAGGTG
>Ga0308163_10005131_pt1 | contig 10094 bp, 8 predicted proteins | sample PhyTR1_FD_201037 | JGI IMG/M metagenome (GOLD analysis project Ga0308163, IMG submission 201037) | Phyllosphere microbial communities from UC Gill Tract Community Farm, Albany, California, United States - DLSLT.R1 | ecosystem: Host-associated > Plants > Phyllosphere > Unclassified | place: USA...
CGAGCCATTTTCCTGACGCTGCACGCGGACCAGATCGCCCACATGCGCTACGTCAGCAGGTTGCTTAGGATTTGCACCGAGGCTGTTGGTATTCAGGTAAGGACGCGCCCACTTCATGGTGGCCCAGTCGATCACTTCTTCTTTTTCACCGTTGCGGGTCAGCACGCGTACACCGGTCTTGTCGACCTGGGTGACGATCGCTGGCTCCAGGCCACTGATCGGCCGTTGTTTGGTCAGTTCCTGTGCCCAGCCTTCGCGGGTCATGCCCGGGAAGCGGCTTTCCGGACCACGATAGCCGTGGCGCTGGTCGTATTCGATCAGGCCTTCCTGAACCGCCGTGTTGGCATGCTCCTGAAGATCGCTCGGCACCGTAGTGGTCACGCGGAAGCCTTCTGTATAGGCGTCGCTGCCGTAACGGCCGACCATTTCCGCACGGGCCATTTCTGCGATGTAAGGCGCGTTAACTTCAGGCGTCGGTACGTGGTAGCTGGCGTTAAGCGGCTCGCTGAGCGCGGTCTGATAAGCGTTCTGGTCGATCTTGCCCAGCTTGAACATGCGGCCCAGAATCCAGTCGCGACGCTCTTTGGCACGTGTCGGGTTGGCAAGAGGGTTAAAGCGCGAAGGGGCTTTGGGCAGGCCGGCAATCATGGCCATTTGTGCAAGGCTGACATCACGGATCGATTTGCCGTAATACACTTGCGCCGCCGCCTCGATCCCGTAGGCTCGGTTGCCCAGGTAGATCTTGTTGACGTACAGCTCAAGAATTTCGTCTTTGGTCAGTTGGCGCTCAATTTGCAGAGCAAGAAGGATCTCGGTGGTTTTACGCGAAAAACTGCGTTCACTCGTCAAGAAATAGTTCTTTGCCACCTGCATGGTGATGGTGCTGCCGCCCGACTGGATGTGGCCGCTTTTGACAAGTTGCGAAGCCGCACGCATCAGGCTGCCGGGATCCACGCCGTAGTGATTGGCGAAATTGTCATCCTCGGCCGAGAGCAGCGCGTTGATGAAGTTCGGCGGGATTTCAGCGAAGCGGATCGGGGTCCGGCGCATTTCGCCAAACTCCGCAATCAACTTGCCGTCGCTGCTATAGACGCGCAACGGGATCTGCAGCTGGATGCTGCGCAACGCTTCAACAGACGGAAGGTTCGGGCTCAGGTAAAGGAAGGCACCGCTGAGGCCGAGTAACAGCGCACAGAATACGGCGACGAGAGACCACCAGAAAAACTTCAGCAGGCGTATCAAGGCTTTTGGGTTTCCAGAATAAAGAACAGAAAAAAGAATGAGTTAAGCGCAGGCATTAACAAATAGACACGCCTTGAAGCTTGGTTAAACGAAAAAAACGCTGGGCATTATAAGCATTTTTCGTCTCCGAGCGTGATTTGCGCTACTGTCAAGACTGCCGACAGTGGCGTTGGACAACAAATAATCCGTAAGTGACGGAAACTCATAGGGAACAGGTTGTGTTCGAACTCTTCAGTAAGAAGGCCAACACCCTTCTAGGGATCGATATTAGCTCTACATCGGTGAAGCTCCTTGAATTGAGTCGTTCCGGCACACGCTATAAAGTCGAGTCTTATGCGGTCGAGCCGCTCCCGGCCAACGCAGTGGTCGAGAAGAACATCGCCGAGCTCGAAGGTGTCGGCAATGCGCTGGCGCGCGTGCTGGTCAAGGCACGCACAAACGTCAAATACGTGGCGGTTGCCGTGGCAGGTTCGGCGGTGATCACCAAGACCATCGAGATGGACGCTGGCCTTTCCGATGACGATATGGAAAACCAGCTGAAAATCGAGGCAGACCAGTACATTCCCTATCCGCTGGAAGAGGTCGCGATTGACTTCGAAGTCCAGGGCTACTCGGCGCGCAATCCTGAGCGCGTAGAGGTCCTGCTTGCCGCCTGCCGCAAAGAAAACGTCGAAGTGCGCGAAGCCGCCCTTGCCCTTGCCGGGCTGACCGCTCGCGTGGTCGATGTAGAGGCCTATTCGCTGGAGCGCGCCTTCGGGCTGTTGTCGGCGCAGTTGGGCAATGGTCATGATCAACTGACGGTTGCAGTGGTCGATATCGGCGCAACCATGACCACCCTCAGCGTGCTGCACAACGGCCGCATCATCTATACCCGCGAGCAACTGTTCGGCGGGCGTCAGCTCACCGAAGAAATTCAGCGTCGCTACGGCCTTTCAGTTGAAGAGGCCGGGCTGGCGAAAAAGCAGGGCGGCCTGCCTGACGATTACATGTCTGAAGTGCTGCAGCCTTTCAAGGATGCTGTCGTGCAGCAGGTTTCCCGTTCGTTGCAGTTCTTCTTTGCTGCGGGGCAATACAACGCCGTGGACTACATCATGCTGGCCGGTGGTACTGCCTCGGTTTCCGGCTTGGATCATCTGATTCAACAGCGTGTCGGTACGCCGACGCTCGTCGCCAACCCCTTTGCCGACATGGCCCTGAGCGCCAAGGTCAACGCCGGTGCGCTGGCCAGTGATGCTCCCGCCTTGATGATCGCTTGCGGTCTGGCTTTGAGGAGCTTCGACTAATGGCACGGATTAACCTTCTCCCCTGGCGTGAACAGCTTCGCGAAGAGCGCAAGAAGCGTTTCCTGATGGCGCTGGCGGGTGTCGTGGTGGCTTCGGTCGGCGCGCTGCTTATGTTTGATCAATATTTGAACAGTGCCATTACCCACCAGGCTGCGCGCAATGCCTTCATCCAGAACGAAATCGTCCAGCTCGACGAGCGGATCAAGGAAATCAGCGATTTGCGGGCACGGCGCAAGCAATTGCTGGAACGCATGAAAATCATCCAGGACCTGCAAGGCAACCGCCCGATCATCGGCCGGGTCTTTGACCAGATGGCCCGCACGCTGCCGGATGGAGTTTATTTTTCGGACGTAAAAATGGTCGACAAGCTCATCAGCATTACCGGCGCGGCTGAGTCGAACAATCGTGTGTCGGACTTGATGCGTAACCTCGATGCCTCCGACTGGCTCGATGCGCCGAGCCTCACAGAGGTCAAGGCGACGACCGCTGGAGCGCTGGACCAGGCCAACGTGTTTCAGCTGACAGTGCGCCAGACCCAGCCCGCCATTGATGGAGCCAAGCCATGAACCTTTCCGAGTCCCTGGAAGGGCTGCGCAGAATTGATCTCGGTGATCTGGACGTCAACAACCTGGGCTCATGGCCGTCGGCGGTCAAGGTCGTGGCTGGCACATTGCTGATGCTGGTGGTGCTCAGCCTCGGGTATTTCTTCTACATCCAGGATCTGGAAAGTCAGCTCGACGCGGCGCGGAGCAATGAGGGGACGCTCAAGGAGCAGTTCACCACCAAGGCTTTCCAGGCAGCCAACCTGCAACCCTACAAGGTGCAGATGGCAGAAATGGAAAACACCTTCGGTGCCTTGTTGCGTCAGTTGCCGAGCGATACCGAGGTCCCAGGCCTGCTGGAAGACATCACCCGCACCGGGCTAGGTAGTGGGCTTGAGTTTGAAGAGATCAAGTTGCTTCCAGAGGCGGCCCAGCAGTTTTATATCGAACTGCCGATCCAGATTACCGTTGTCGGCACTTATCACGATCTGGCCACGTTCGTCAGTGGTGTCGCCAGTCTGCCGCGGATCGTCACCCTGCATGATTTCGACATCAAACCACTGGACGCCTCCAGTCCGTCCCGGCTGCGAATGAGTATTCTGGCCAAGACCTATCGCTACAACGATGAAGGGTTGAAGAAATGAGGGCGGCGCGATTGTTGTGCGCCAGCGTGGCGTTGATCAGTCTGGCCGGTTGCAACGACGACAAGTCGTTTTCCGACCTGACGACTTTCATGGATGAGGCGCGTGCCCGGCCAACCGGCACTATCGAGCCGCTGCCCAAGTTCCGTGCCTACGAGGCTTTCACTTACAACGCCGCGAATCTTCGCAGCCCGTTTCAGCCGCCGATCAAGGCCGATCTGGTTAATCGCCAGAAAGGTTCGCGGTTGGTGGCACCGGATGAAACCCGGCCACGGCAGTTTCTGGAGGGTTTCAATATCGAAGCTTTTGAAATGGTCGGCACCATGGGTAACGATTCCGGTACTTTCGCCTTGCTCAAGGGCGCCGGAGGCGTTTACCGGGTGAAGGTGGGAGATTATCTGGGGCGTAATAACGGCCGGATCATCTCCATTGATGACTCTCAGGTCGATGTCGTAGAAATAGTTCCTGATGGAGAGGGGGCATGGTTGGAAAGGCCGCGCAGTATTTCCCTGAAAGAACGCTCATGAAACGGGCACAGCCAAGCATGCATAACACCCTCGGGTTCGCAGGACGGAAAATGATCATGACCAGGATTCTTTCGACTATCGGTGTATCGCTATGGATTGCGATGATTTCGCCGGTTATCCAGGCCGCCAATCTGAAAACGCTGGATGTTGCGGCGTTGCCTGGAGACAGGATCGAGCTCAAGTTGACCTTCGATGCGCCGGTCCCGGCGCCGAGCGGTTACACCACCGAGCAGCCAGCGCGCATCGCCCTGGACCTGCCGGGCGTGACCAGCCAGCTGGCGACCAAGAGTCGTGAGTTGGGCAGCGGCAATGCTCGCGGCGTGGTGGTGGTTCAGGCCAAGGATCGCACCCGGGTCATCATCAACATGACGACCCTGGCGCCTTACAGCTCGCGTGTTGATGGCAATAATCTGTTTGTCGTGATCGGCCAGGGTGCGGCGGCTGCTCAAGCGTCTCAGCCGAGCACTGCGCTGGGTGCGGCCCGCGTCGCCGTGCCGCCGCCAGCCCCTGCGAAGCCCAAGGCCTATGCGTCAACAGGCAAGGCTATTCGCAACGTTGACTTTCAGCGGGGCGAGTTGGGTGAAGGCAATGTGATCATCGATCTGACCGATCCCGGCGTTGCCCCGGACATTCAGGAGCAGGGCGGCAAGATCCGCGTTGATTTCGCCAAGACCCAGCTCCCGGAGAAGCTTCGGGTACGACTGGACGTCAAGGATTTCGCCACGCCGGTGCAGTTCGTCAATGCCAGCGCCACGGGCGACAAGGCCAGCATCACCATCGAGCCTTCGGGCGCCTTTGATTATTCCGCCTACCAGACCGAGAACAAGCTGACCATCAGCGTGCGTCCGTTGACCAACGAAGATCTGGACCGCCGCAATGCGGAAAAGCTGGTTTACACCGGTGAAAAGCTGTCGCTCAACTTCCAGGACATCGACGTGCGCTCGGTGCTGCAACTGATCGCCGACTTCACCAGCCTCAATCTGGTCGCCAGTGACACTGTTCAGGGCGGTATTACCCTGCGCCTGCAAAACGTGCCGTGGGATCAGGCGCTGGATCTGGTGCTGAAAACCAAAGGCCTGGACAAGCGCAAGATCGGCAACGTGTTGCTGGTAGCGCCTGCCGATGAAATTGCCGCCCGCGAGCGCCAGGAACTGGAATCCCTCAAGCAGATTGCCGAGCTGGCACCGCTGCGGCGTGAACTGCTGCAGGTCAACTACGCCAAGGCCGCAGACATCGCCAAACTGTTCCAGTCAGTGACCAGCGCGGAGTCGAAAGTCGACGAGCGCGGCTCGATCACGGTGGATGAGCGCACCAACAACATCATCGCCTACCAGACTCAGGACCGTCTCGATGAGCTGCGTCGTATCGTCTCGCAGCTGGATATTCCGGTGCGTCAGGTGATGATCGAAGCGCGAATCGTTGAAGCCAACGTTGGTTACGACAAGGCGCTCGGGGTCCGTTGGGGTGGTGCTACCAACCTCAAGGGCGGCAGTAACTGGAATACCTACGGTCTGGACGACAATGGCGACGAAGCTGGCAACGAAGGCGATGCATTGACGGCCAACGTGCCGTTTGTCGACCTGGGTGCTGCCGATGCCACTTCAGGTATCGGCATCGCGTTCGTCACCAACAACACCTTGCTCGACCTTGAACTGAGCGCCATGGAAAGAACCGGCAACGGGGAAATCGTCTCGCAGCCCAAAGTCGTTACCTCCGACAAGGAAACCGCAAAAATCCTCAAGGGCACCGAGATTCCGTATCAGGAATCGAGCTCCAGCGGCGCTACCACGGTGTCTTTCAAGGAGGCTTCGCTGTCACTGGAAGTCACGCCGCAGATCACGCCGGACAACCGCATCATCATGGAGGTCAAGGTCACCAAGGATGAGCCGGATTACCTGCGAACCGTGCTCGGCGTACCGCCCATCAACAAAAATGAAGTTAACGCCAAGGTGCTGGTGGCCGACGGCGAGACCATTGTAATCGGTGGTGTGTTCTCCAATACGCAAAGTAAAGTTGTCGATAAGGTGCCATTTCTTGGCGATGTGCCGTATGTTGGCCGCCTTTTCCGGCGCGATGTGGTCTCGGAAGCGAAATCCGAGCTGCTGGTGTTCCTCACTCCGCGTATCATGAACAACCAGGCGATTGCTGTGAGTCGTTGATTCTGTGCGAAATTTAATACTTGTAGGGCCGATGGGGGCTGGCAAAAGCACCATCGGCCGTTTGCTGGCCAAAGAGCTGCGCCTGCCGTTCAAGGATTCCGACAAGGAAATTGAACTGCGCACGGGTGCCAATATCCCGTGGATTTTCGATAAGGAAGGCGAGCCGGGCTTCCGTGATCGCGAGCAAGCGATGATCGCCGAACTGTGTGCCGTGGACGGTATCGTCCTGGCGACAGGCGGTGGCGCGGTCATGCGCGGCGAAAATCGTCAGGCTCTCCATCAGGGCGGGCGGGTGGTTTACCTGCATGCTTCGGTGGAGCAGCAAGTCGGGCGTACTGCCCGCGACCGTAACCGCCCGTTGTTGCGTACCGCTGATCCGGCCAAAGTGCTGCGCGATCTGCTGGAGTTGCGCGACCCGCTTTATCGGGAGATCGCCGATCTGGTGGTTGAAACCGATGAGCGGCCGCCACGAATGGTGGTTCTTGATATCCTTGCGCGCCTGGCGGAGCTACCTCCCCGTTAAAGCCGGGGCAGAAATGCGCTATCCTCGGCGACCAACAATAAACGGACGAGGCGCGCAGCCTTGAGCCACATTTTGCGTGAGTGCCCAAAAGCGCTCGCGAAGACGCATTCGGTAATCAACGTGGGGACACATGCAGACACTTAAGGTCGAGCTTGGCGAGCGCAGCTACCCGATTCATATTGGCGAAGGCTTGCTGGATCGCTTGGATTTACTGGCTCCGCACATTGTCGGACGGCAGGTGGCGATTGTTTCCAATACCACCGTCGCGCCTCTTTACCTTGAGCGACTGACCCGCACCCTGGCCGGCTACAACGTCTTGCCAGTCATCCTTCCCGACGGTGAAGCCTTCAAGAACTGGGAAACCCTGCAAACCATTTTTGATGGCCTGCTGGGCGCCCGTCATGACCGTCGCACCACCGTGATTGCATTGGGTGGCGGTGTGATCGGCGACATGGCCGGTTTTGCCGCTGCGTGCTATCAGCGCGGCGTGAACTTCATCCAGATCCCGACGACGTTGTTGTCTCAGGTCGACTCTTCAGTGGGCGGCAAGACCGGCATCAACCATCCGCTGGGCAAGAACATGGTCGGCGCGTTCTATCAGCCAAGTGTCGTGCTCATTGATACCTCCAGCCTTAATACCCTGCCGGAGCGCGAGCTGTCGGCGGGCCTTGCCGAGGTCATCAAGTACGGCCTGATCTGTGACGAGCCGTTCCTGACCTGGCTTGAAGAAAATGTCGACCGCTTGCGCGGCCTGGATCAGACCGCATTGACCGCTGCCATCGAGCGTTCCTGTGCCGCCAAGGCGCTGGTCGTCGGCGCGGATGAGCGGGAATCCGGCGTGCGCGCCACGCTAAACCTTGGCCACACCTTCGGCCATGCCATCGAAACCCATATGGGTTACGGCGTCTGGTTGCATGGCGAAGCAGTGGCAACAGGCACGGTCATGGCCCTGGAGATGTCTGCGCGTCTTGGCTGGATCACCGAGCAGGAGCGCGATCGCGGGATTCGCCTCTTTCAGCGCGCCGGTTTGCCGGTGGTGCCGCCACAGGAAATGACCGAGGCGCACTTCCTCGAACACATGGCTGTCGACAAAAAAGTTCTGGATGGTCGTCTGCGTCTGGTCCTGCTGCGCCGCATGGGCGAAGCGGTGATCACCGACGAATATCCAAAAGAAGTCTTACAGGCCACGCTGGTTGCGGATTACCGCGCCCTCGTGGATCAGCTCAGAGGTTAATGAAAATCCATGACTAGTTTGCACGCCGACGAGGCCTTTCTCGGTCATTACCAGTTGAGTCATGACCCCTTTGCAGCGCGGGTACCTGGCTTCAAGTTCTTCCCCGCCCAGCGCAAGCCGGTGCTGGGGCAGTTGCATCATCTGGCACGTTACAGCCAGCTGTTGCTGGTCGTGACCGGTCCTAATGGCAGCGGCAAGACCCTGTTGCGCCAGGCGCTGGTCGCCAGCACCAACAAGCAATCGGTCCAGAGTGTGGTGATTTCGGCCCGTGGTGCATCCGATGCGGCAGGCCTGCTGCGTCAGGTTGCCCAGGCGCTGAATATCGCCCAGCCAGAGATGCGCGCCATCCTCGCCCAGATCGTGCAATTGGCACTGACCGGGCAGGAAGTCTATTTGTTGGTGGACGATGCCGAACAACTGGGCGAATCCGCACTCGAAGCACTGCTCGGTCTGGCCGATGGAAGCCCTGAAGGTCGCCCGCACGTGTTTCTGTTTGGCGAAGCCTCATTGATCGATCGACTCGATCAGCTGTGTGCCGAAGCTGCAACTGAAGGCGAGCGCTATCACGTCATCGAGCTGGCACCGTACACGGAAGATGAAACGCGCGAGTATCTGGAGCAACGACTGGAAGGTGCCGGACAAGGCATCGAATTGTTCACGGCCGAGCAGATAACCGATATTCACGAGCATTCCGGTGGATGGCCTGGAGCTATCAATCAGGTTGCCCGGGACTCAATGATCGAGGCGATGATCGCCAGCCGTTCGGCGGTCAAGCGCCCTAGTGTGGGATTCAAAATGCCGAAGAAATACGTAATAGCACTGGGTGCTGTGGTTGCAGTCGGGGTGCTGGCAGCAGTGCTGATCCCGGGCCGTGGCGGCAACTCCAGCGCGCCAGCGACGCAGCCTGCCAACTCCCAGGCGCAATTGCCTCTGGGTCAGGGCACGCCAAGCGCGCAGCAATCCAACAACGGTGGCCCGGCCATCGAGTTCGCGGGCAATTCGCAGCCGATGCCGTTGCCGTTGGTCGGTAATTCTCAGCCGGTGATGCGCGGTCCATTGGCTGAAGCCGCTGGCGCGAGCGATGGCGACGATGACGGCGTGCCGGTTGGCTCAGTAGAGCAGCCGCCTACCGTGACCACTACGGCGCCACCTGTTGGGGTGCCGGCCGGTGCGGCGCCTTCTGCGCCACGTTCCTCTATCGCGCCACCAGCGACTGCTACTGCACCGAAGCCAGCGGCACCTGTGGCCGCTGCTCCGAAGCCGGCTCCAGCGCCAGCACCCGTTCAGGTTGCAACCGCCAAGCCTGCTCCTGCGGCCAAAGCGGCTGCGGGTAGCGGCTGGTATGGCAGCCAGGCGCCGGGTCGTTACGTGGTGCAGATTCTGGGCACCAGCTCTGAATCCACGGCTCAGGCGTATGTTGCCGAGCAGGGCGGCGAGTACCGTTATTTCAAGAAAACGCTTCAGGGCAAGCCGCTGTATGTGATCACTTACGGCAACTTCTCTGACCGAGCAGCTGCTCTTGCAGCTATCAAGGTATTGCCAGCCAAGGTTCAGGCTGGTAAACCTTGGCCTCGTACTGTCGCCAGTATCCAACAGGAACTTGGCGCAGCTCGCTGAAGTCGCAGCGGCCTTACCCTGGCCGCTCACACAGCAACCCTGATTTAACCCTCGAGCGTGCTGCCAATGGGCAGCGCGCCTTGTGGTGTCTGCGTTACAGACACCTTTGACAATCAGAGCGCTTCTGGTCAGATTGATAAAAAATCTTTCGACTAGCACAGCATCAAGCTATAAACGTTCATAAATGCGACACGAATTTACGACTGTTCGTCGTTAAATTTGTGAGGCTTTGTGTCGCTGTGTACAATGACCTCCCTTTTGCCCCCGCTAAGCTGGCGTACGTTCAGCGCGATAGGTAACTGGTTGAATTGAAAAGAAATTTGCCT
>Ga0308163_10005132_pt1 | contig 10094 bp, 10 predicted proteins | sample PhyTR1_FD_201037 | JGI IMG/M metagenome (GOLD analysis project Ga0308163, IMG submission 201037) | Phyllosphere microbial communities from UC Gill Tract Community Farm, Albany, California, United States - DLSLT.R1 | ecosystem: Host-associated > Plants > Phyllosphere > Unclassified | place: USA...
GGTGCCGCCGATGTGGCCGACGACGCTTTCCGCCGGGGCCGCGGCGCTGCCCAGGAAGCCGCGCCACAGGACGGCGGCCATCTCCAGCACGATCAGGCCGCCGATGACGGAGGCCAGCGGCAGATAACCCCACATGCCTTCGCGCAGGCGATCGACGTTAATGTCGAGCATCATGACGACGAACAGGAACAGCACCATGACGGCGCCGACGTAGACCAGCACCAGCACGATGGCCAGGAACTCGGCCTTCAGCAGCATCCAGATACCGGCAGCGTTGAAGAACGCGAGCACCAGGAACAGCGCGGCGTGCACCGGGTTCCTGGCGGTGATGACGCGTACGCCGGCCACGATCATGATGGCCGAGAACACGTAGAAAAGAACGGTTGTGAAATCCATGGCTTAAGCGCTTGCCCTCTTGTTGTTAGCGGTACTTGGCATCGGCTTCGCGCGCGGCGGCGATGTCGTTCTCGTAGCGGTCACCCACGGCCAGCAGCATTTCCTTGGTGTAGTACAGGTCGCCGCGTTTTTCGCCGTGGTATTCCAGCACCTGGGTCTCGACGATCGAGTCGACCGGGCAGGACTCTTCGCAGAAACCGCAGAAGATGCACTTGGTCAGGTCGATGTCGTAGCGCGTGGTGCGGCGGGTGCCGTCCTCGCGCTGCGCCGACTCGATCGTAATGGCCATGGCCGGGCACACCGCTTCGCACAGCTTGCAGGCGATGCAGCGCTCTTCCCCGTTGGGGTAGCGGCGCAGCGCATGCAGGCCGCGGAAGCGCGGCGAGATGGGGGTCTTCTCTTCCGGGTACTGGACCGTGATCTTGCGCGACAGCGCATAACGTCCGGTCAGGGCCAGCCCCTTGAACAGCTCGGTCAGCATCAGGCTGCCGAGGATTTCTTTTACTCGTGTCATTTGATGTGCTTCCTTACTTCCAGATGTTCCACGGCGTCTGCATCCAGCCGGCCACCAGCACCAGCCAGATCAGGGTCAGCGGAATGAAGACTTTCCAGCCCAGGCGCATGATCTGGTCATAGCGGTAACGCGGGAAGGTGCCGCGGACCCAGATGAACAGCGAGACGATCATGAAGGTCTTGACGAAGAGCCAGAAGAAGCCGCCGAAACCGCCGCCGAATTCGAGGAACGAGAACGGTGCGGCCCAGCCGCCCAGGAACATGATCGATGCCAGCACGCCGACCAGGATCATGTTGGCGTACTCGGCCAGCATGAACATGGCGTAGGACATGCCCGAGTACTCGACCATGTGGCCGGCGACGATCTCGGACTCGCCTTCCACCACGTCGAAGGGGTGGCGGTTGCACTCTGCCAGGCCGGAGGTGATGTAGATCACGAACAGCGGCAGCAGCGGCAGCCAGTTCCACGACAGGATGTTCACGCCATGTTCGACGAACATGCCGCGTTCCTGCGCGCCGACGATGTCGGAGAAGTTCAGGCTGCCCGAAACCATCAGCACCACGACCATCACGAAGCCCATCGGGATCTCGTAGGAGATCATCTGGGCCGAGGCGCGCATCGCGCCCATGAAGGAGTACTTCGAGTTCGACGCCCAGCCGGCGATGATGATGCCGTAGACTTCCATCGACGTGATCGCCAGCAGCAGCAGCAGGCCGGCGTTGACGTTGGCCAGCGCGACTTCCGGGCCGAAGGGAATCACCGCCCATGCGGCCAGCGCCGGCATGATGGTCATGACCGGGCCGATCAGGAACAGGCTCGTGGTGGCCTTGGCCGGGACCACGATTTCCTTGAGCAGCAGCTTGAGGCCGTCGGCCAGCGGCTGCAGCAGGCCGCCCGGGCCCACGCGGTTCGGGCCGACGCGGATCTGGATCCAGCCGATCAGCTTGCGCTCCCACAGGGTCAGGTAGGCGACCATGCCCATCAGCGGGGCCAGTACGCATACGATTTTGATCAGCGTCCACACGAACGGCCAGGCCGTCGGGCCCAGCAGGTTCGCGCCGCCGCTGTTCAGGTTGTTGATCATGTCAGGCATCGACATTGTCTTGGTCTCCCGCTTATGCTTTAGCTACGTTGATCGGACCGAACATGTCACCCAGTGCCGAGGTCGATTCGTGGGCCGCGGCCACACGCACGACGTTCGCCGGCAGGTGGCGGTCCACCGAGGCGGTCAGCACGACACTGCCCTGCCCCTGCGATACCGCGACCTTGTCGCCGGACTGGACGCCCAGATACTCCGCCAGAGCGGCCGAGATGGTCGCCAGCGGCGCCTGGCCGTCGGCCGTGCGCAGCAGCGGTTCCGAGCGGCGCGCGACGGCGTCGGCGAAATAGATCGGCACGTCGGCCAGGCGCTCGAGCTGCTCGCCCTTGCCGAACGAGGCTGCCGCCGGGGCCAGCCTGGCCACGTTGTTCAGCTTGCTCGACAGGTCGGTATTGCCCTTGCCCAGCGCCTCGTCGCGGATCGATTCCGAGTTCTCGTAGTCGAAGCCCGACAGGCCCAGCAGGTTGCCCAGCACGCGCAGCACTTTCCAGGCCGGACGGGTCTCGCCCAGCGGACGCACGGTGCCGTTGAAGCTCTGTGCGCGGCCTTCGCAGTTGACGAAGGTGCCGGCGGTTTCCGAGAACGGCGCGATCGGCAGCAGCACGTCGGCGTAGTCCATGCCGTGCTTGAAAGCCGACATCGCGACGACCATCTCGGCGCCGTTCAGCGCTGCGATGGCTTGCTGCGGGTTGGCGGCGTCCAGTTCCGGCTCGGCGTTCAGCAGCACGTAGGCTTTCTTCGGCGCCGAGAACAGGCTGGCGGCGTTGTTCGACGTGGCGTTCACCAGGTAGCCGCCGACGGTGTTGGCGGCTTCGACGAAGTAGCCGAAGCTGGCGCCGGTCTGTTCGGCGATCCATTGGGCCAGCGCGTGGATCTGCGAGGCTTGCGGATGGTTGGCGGCGGCATTGCCCAGCAGGACGGCGCCCGGCAGCTCGACGCCGGCATCCACCACCAGCGTGGCGGCGATACCCTTGGCGACGTCGCCCGCCTCGATGCCGTCGAAACCGGCCGGGGCTGCGACGCCCTTGGCGGCGGCGACGGCGACGGCGATTTCCGACAGCGCGGCCAGCCAGTCGCTCGGTGCGGCGACGAAGCGGTTGGCGGTCGGGATCAGGTTGTCATCGGCCGAACCGTGGACGATCGACAGCTTGGCGCCCGACTTGACGGCGGCGCGCAGGCGCAGCGCGGCCAGCGGGTGGTCCTTGCGCAGGAAGGAACCGACGACCAGCACGCGCTTCAGGTTCGACAGCGCGGCGATCGGCAGGCCCAGCGAGGGCACGACCTGGCCATCCAGCGCGAAGTCGGTCTGGCGCAGGCGGAAGTCGACGTTCTCGACACCGAAGCCGCGCATGGCTTTCTGCAGCAGGTACAGTTCTTCAACCGTCGAGTGGGCGGTACCGATCGCAGCGATGCTGTCGGCGCCGTGCTCGTGGCGGATGTTGCGCAGGCCGTGGGCGACGTATTCCAGCGCCGTCTGCCAGTCGGTCTCGACCCATTGGCCGCCCTGCTTGATCATCGGATTGACCAGGCGCGAGGCATTGTCCAGCGACTCGTAGGAGAAGCGGTCCTTGTCCGAGATCCAGCATTCGTTGATGTTCTCGTTTTCCAGCGGCAGCACGCGCATGACCTTGCCGCCCTTGACCTGGACGATCAGGTTGGTGCCCAGCGAGTCGTGCGGCGACACCGAACGGCGGCGCTGCAGTTCCCACGGACGCGCCGAGTAGCGGAACGGCTTGCTGGTCAGCGCGCCGACCGGGCACAGGTCGATCATGTTGCCCGAGACTTCCGAGTCGACCGACTTGCCCACGAAGGTGGTGATCTCCGAGTGCTCGCCGCGACCGACCATGCCGAATTCCATGATGCCGGCGACTTCCTGGCCGAAACGCACGCAGCGGGTGCACTGGATGCAGCGCGACATCTCTTCCATCGAGATCAGCGGGCCGGCTTCCTTCGGCGCCACCACGCGCTTTTCTTCGTCGTAGCGCGAATTGCCCTTGCCGTAGCCGACGGCCAGATCCTGCAGCTGGCATTCGCCGCCCTGGTCGCAGATCGGGCAATCCAGCGGGTGGTTAATCAGCAGGAATTCCATCACGGATTTCTGCGCCTGCACCGCCTTGTCGCTGTGGCTGCGCACGATCATGCCCGGCGAGACCGGGGTGGCGCATGCGGGCAGCGGCTTCGGTGCTTTTTCCACTTCCACGAGGCACATGCGGCAGTTGGCCGCAATCGACAGCTTCTTGTGGTAGCAGAAATGCGGGATATACGTTCCCAGTTTGTTTGCGGCGTCCATCACCATGGAACCTGGCGGGACTTCGACTTTCTTGCCGTCTAATTCGATTTCAACCATTTGATCTTTGCCTGACCTGGTTAGAGGTAAGTCGGCACCAAGCAATGCTTGTGCTCGATGTGATATTCAAATTCTTCGCGGAAGTTCTTGATCATGGCCTGGACCGGCATCGCGGCCGCATCGCCGAGCGCGCAGATGGTGCGGCCCTTGATGTTGTCAGCGATGTTGTTCAGGAGATCCATGTCTTCCGGGCGACCCTGGCCGTTCTCGATGCGATGGACCATGCGGTACATCCAGCCGGTGCCTTCGCGGCACGGCGTGCACTGGCCGCACGATTCCTCGTAGTAGAAGTAGGACAGGCGCAGCAGCGACTTGACCATGCAGCGCGTCTCGTCCATGACGATCACGGCGCCCGAGCCCAGCATCGAGCCGGCCTTGGCGATCGAATCGTAGTCGAGGTCGGTCTGCATCATCAGATCGCCACGCACCACCGGCGCGGACGAGCCGCCCGGGATCACGGCCTTGATCTTCTTGCCGCCGCGCATGCCGCCGGCCAGTTCCATCAGCGTGGCGAACGGGGTGCCCAGCGGGACCTCGTAGTTGCCCGGACGCTCGACGTCGCCCGAGATCGAGAAGATCTTGGTACCGCCGTTGTTGGGCTTGCCCAGGCCGAGGTAGTTCTCGGCGCCGATGTTCAGGATGAACGGGACGGCCGCGAAGGTCTCGGTGTTGTTGATGGTGGTCGGCTTGCCGTACAGGCCGAACGAGGCCGGGAACGGCGGCTTGAAGCGCGGCTGGCCTTTCTTGCCTTCCAGCGATTCGAGCAGCGCGGTTTCCTCGCCGCAGATGTAGGCGCCGTAGCCGTGGTGCGCGTGCAGCTGGAACGAGAACTGCGAACCCATGATGTTATCGCCCAGGAAGCCGGCGGCGCGCGCCTCTTCCAGCGCTTCCTCGAAGCGCAGGTAGTCCTCGAAGATCTCGCCGTGGATGTAGTTGTAGCCCACGGTGATGCCCATCGCGAACGCACCGATGGCCATGCCTTCGATCAGCGCATGCGGGTTGTAGCGGATGATGTCGCGGTCCTTGAATGTACCCGGCTCGCCTTCGTCGGTATTGCAGACGAGGTATTTCTGGCCCGGGAACTGGCGCGGCATGAAGCTCCACTTCAGGCCGGTCGGGAAACCGGCGCCGCCGCGGCCGCGCAGGCCCGAGGTCTTCAGGTCGGCGATGATCGCTTCCGGCGTGATGCCCTCTTCCAGGATCTTGCGCAGGGCCGAATAGCCGCCACGCTTGACGTAGTCGTTCAGGTGCCAGTTGTCACCGTTCAGGTCCTTCAGGATCAGCGGCTTGATGTGACGGTCGTGCAGGCTGGTCATTTGTTCAGTTCCTCCAGCAGGGCATCGATCTTGCTGTCGCTCATGAAGGAGCACATGCGGTGGTTATTCACCAGCATGACCGGCGCGTCGCCGCAGGCGCCCATGCATTCGCCTTCGACCAGGGTGAACTGGCCGTCGTGGCTGGTGTCCTTGTAGCCGATGCCCAGCTTGTCCTTCAGGTACTGGCCGGCGCGCTCGCCGCCCGACAGGGCGCAAGGCAGGTTGGTGCACACGGTGATCTTGTGCTTGCCGACCGGCTTCAGGTTGTACATATTGTAGAAAGTGGCCACTTCCTGCACGGCGATCGCGGGCATGCCGATATAGTCGGCGACTTCCTGCATCGTTTCCGGCGACAGCCATCCCAGTTCGACTTGCGCGTGGGCCAGCGAGGCCATCACGGCCGACTGGCGCTGGTCGGCCGGGTACTTGGCCAGTTCGCGGTCGATTTTCTTTAAGCACTGCTCAGATAACATAATCTCTTCCTGCCTCTTCTTATCGGTCGATCGAGCCGAACACGATGTCCTGCGTGCCGATGATGGTCACGGCGTCGGCGATCATGTGGCCGCGCGCCATTTCATCCAGGCTCTGCAAGTGGACGTAGTCGGGGGTGCGGATCTTCAGGCGATACGGCTTGTTGGCGCCGTCCGACACGATGTAGATGCCGAACTCGCCCTTCGGATGCTCGACCGCGGCATAGGCCTCGCCCGGCGGGACGTGGAAGCCTTCGGTGAACAGCTTGAAGTGGTGGATCAGCGATTCCATGTTCGTCTTCATGTCCACGCGCGACGGCGGCGCAACCTTGTGGTTGCTGGTCATGACCGGCCCCTGGTTCGCGCGCAGCCAGGCGACGCACTGCTTGACGATGCGGTTCGACTGGCGCAGCTCTTCGATACGCACAAGGTAGCGGTCGTAGGAGTCGCCGTTGGTGCCGACCGGGATGTCGAAGTCCATCTTGTCGTAGACGGCGTAGGGCTGGTGCTTGCGCAGGTCGAAGGCGATGCCCGAGCCGCGCAGCATCGGACCGGAGAAGCCCATGCCTTTCGCGTCTTCCGGGGTCACCACGCCGATGCCGACGGTACGCTGTTTCCAGATACGGTTGTCGGTCAGCAGGGTCTCGTACTCGTCCACGTAGCCGTCGAAGCGCTTGGTGAAGGACTCGATGAAGTCGAGCACCGAACCCTGGCGGGTTTCGTTCAGCTCGTCCACCGCCTTCTGGCTGCGGATCAGCGACGGCTTATGCTGCGGCATCACGTCCGGCAGGTCGCGGTACACGCCGCCCGGGCGGTAGTAGGCCGCGTGCATGCGCGCGCCCGACACCGCCTCGTAGACGTCGAACAGGTCTTCGCGGTCGCGGAAGGCGTACAGGAAGGGGCCCATGGCGCCGATGTCCAGCGCGTGCGCGCCCAGCCACATCAGGTGATTCAGGATGCGGGTGATCTCGTCGAACATCACGCGGATGTACTGCGCGCGCACCGGCACCTCGATGCCCAGCAGCTTCTCGATGGCCAGCACGTAGCCGTGCTCGTTGCACATCATCGAGACGTAGTCGAGACGGTCCATGTACGGCACCGACTGCAGGTAGGTGCGGGTTTCCGCCAGCTTCTCGGTGCCGCGGTGCAGCAGGCCGATGTGCGGGTCGGCGCGCTGGATGACTTCGCCGTCCAGCTCCAGCACCAGGCGCAGCACGCCGTGCGCTGCCGGGTGCTGCGGACCAAAGTTCAGGGTGTAATTCTTAAGCTCAGCCATTATTTCATCCCGTAGGTTTCTTCGCGGATCACGCGCGGAATGTTCTCGCGCGGTTCGATCGTCACCGGTTGGTAGATCACGCGTTTCTGCTCGGGGTCGTAGCGCATCTCGACATAGCCCGAAATCGGGAAGTCCTTGCGGAACGGATGGCCGATGAAGCCATAGTCGGTCAGGATGCGGCGTAAATCGCCGTGGCCTTCGAACAGGATGCCGAACAGGTCGAACGCTTCGCGCTCGAACCAGTTGGCGTTACGCCAGATGCCCGTAATCGATTGCACCAGCGGCATATCGTCGTCGGGCGCGAACACGCGCACGCGCACGCGCCAGTTATGCTCGATCGAGAGCAGGTGGACCACCACCGCGAAGCGGGCACCGTCCCAGGTGCCTTCGCCGTAGGAGGAATAGTCCACGCCGCACAGGTCGATCATTTCTTCGAAACGCAGCGACGCATCGTCGCGCAGTTTCTGCATGGAGGCCAGGTAGTCTGCGGCCTTCACAACTACCGTTACTTCGCCCAGCGCCACGGTCATGGCAGCGCCCTCGCCCAGCACATTCTTGAGGGCGAGTTCGAGGGCTTCGAGTTTTGTCGTCATGGTTGGAACCAGCTTGGTTTATCGCGCGATGGTATTGGTGCGCTTGATCTTGTTCTGCAGCTGCATGATGCCGTACAACAGGGCTTCGGCAGTCGGGGGGCAACCCGGGACATACACGTCGACCGGCACGATGCGGTCGCAGCCGCGCACCACCGAGTACGAATAGTGGTAGTAGCCGCCGCCGTTGGCGCAGGAGCCCATCGAGATCACCCAGCGCGGCTCGGCCATCTGGTCGTAGACCTTGCGCAGCGCCGGCGCCATCTTGTTGCACAGGGTACCGGCCACGATCATCACGTCGGACTGGCGCGGCGAGGGGCGGAATACAATGCCAAAACGGTCGAGATCGTAGCGGGCAGCGCCCACGTGCATCATCTCGACCGCGCAGCAGGCCAGGCCGAACGTCATCGGGAACATCGATCCCGTACGGGCCCAGTTGATCAGCTTATCGGCTGTTGTGGTAATGAAACCTTCGTTTAAGACGCCTTCAATTGCCATGGCTTATTCCCAATCAAGGGCACCTTTCTTCCAGATGTACCAGAACCCGACGATGAACTCGGCGATGAAAACCATCATCGTCACGAATCCCGCCAGTCCCAGCTCGCGCATCGAGACGCCCCAGGGGAAGAAGAATGCCGTTTCCAAGTCAAACAAAATAAAGAGGATCGCGACCAGGTAGTACCGGACGTCGAACTTCATGCGCGCGTCTTCGAAGGCTTCGAAGCCGCATTCATACGGGGAGAGTTTGGCCGCGTCGGGGCGGTACGGGCCGAGCAGGCGGCCGAGGACTTGCGGAGCGACGCCGACACCGACGCCAATCAACAGGAAGAGTAAGACGGGGAAGTAATTCTCGAGGTTCACGATGAAGCCTTTTTGAACGATCGGTTGATAAAACGCTGCATTGACAGCAGTACCGCATCGCGCAATCCTGGCTTCGAGCCTTCCACCAGGATCGTACGACTGGAGACCACGAATCACCTTGCTCGCGTTGCCAATTCCGACCCTTCGAGGCTCGCCACATAGCGGCGGAACATGGCGTTCCGCGCATCACATGACTGGGCTTCTCGGGCCTGAATCGACGCCGCTCGCGACGGCTCTTCAAGGCCTCCGACAGATCCTCGTAAAAAAGCCAGCTGAGGCAAGGAGCGTACCCCTGCGCCCTAGCTGGCTTTTTGTATCTTGGTGCCGACGGCGAGACTCGAACTCGCACAGCTTGCGCCACTACCCCCTCAAGATAGCGTGTCTACCAATTTCACCACGTCGGCTGGAGACCAGTATTCTACCCTGCTTTAGCATCATTTTTCAATGCTCAAATTGATGCAATACAAGGAAAAATACTATTTTTCTCAGCTTTAATAGAACTGTATTCACAGTTCCGGCGGCCTGAGGAGCCGCCATCTACCAATCCGGCGCTATTCCGCCGCGATACTACACGTTCTCGTGAAAGCGCGCACGACACGCCCGCGCGCAGGAAGAACGTCCCGGCATGGCCCGCGCGTGGCGGGTCATGCGGTTCGATACCGATTACTTGGCCGGAGCCGGGGCCGGCGCGGCAGGCACTGCCGGCACGTCCTGGGTCGACGGCGCCGCCGGAGCGGCTGCCGGCGCGGCCGGGGCATTGCCCGGCACGGCGTCGCCTGCCGACGGCGCCCTGGCCGGGGTGGTGACGCGGTCCATCACGCCGCCGCCGACGGCGGCGTGCGGACGGTTGCTGCCGAAGTAGGCCAGGGTCAGGGTCGAGGCGAAGAACACAGCGGCGGCCACGGCCGTCGACTTCGACAGGAAGTTCGAGGAGCCGCTGGCGCCGAACAGGCTGCCGGACGCGCCGGAACCGAAGGCGGCACCCATGTCGGCACCCTTGCCGTGCTGCACAAGCACCAGGCCGATGATGGCCAGCGCCGACACGACCTGTACGACGACGATCAGATTGAACAACACGTTCATGTTTTATTCCATTCCAAGGTTGACTACTACGTTGCTAATTCTTCGCTTCGGACTGCCTGGACAACAACAGCAATTACAGCACCTGCACGTCGCCCCTGCGCAGGCAGGGGCCCAAGTTGCAAGCGCTGCCGCAATGCCCGCA
>Ga0308163_10005134_pt1 | contig 10091 bp, 5 predicted proteins | sample PhyTR1_FD_201037 | JGI IMG/M metagenome (GOLD analysis project Ga0308163, IMG submission 201037) | Phyllosphere microbial communities from UC Gill Tract Community Farm, Albany, California, United States - DLSLT.R1 | ecosystem: Host-associated > Plants > Phyllosphere > Unclassified | place: USA...
CGACGTGATTGGCTCCGTCCGAGCGATGGCGCAACGGGATCTCCTTGAAACTGAAGATGTTGAGTACATTCAGTCCGACGTTGTGCTCAGCGCCGACGGCCTGGAGGAAATCAGGCCTGACTCGGCAGACGACGCAGTGTCACTTTCGCCAACCCCGCACGTGAATCTCTGATATCTATCCAGTGCGTCGGCCGAACCTCACGCCTGGCCTTCAGATGGTGCCGCGCAACATCGGCGTCCTGTAAGTCGTGAACATCGTTCCGGCCGTACCAGAGGGCGATTCGCTGCGCTGGCAGCAGGGTTTGTCAATTTGGCTCCACCACCCCGATGTCTTCTGCCACACTCGTGCGATCAATGTGCACAGTCGCCACGCAGACGCGAACGACCCTTCCATCTCGCTCGTAGAGGAACAGCGGCCAACCATCGACCTTCGACGGCTCCTCTCGCTGGAAACCGTCGACGGTGCGAAGGGCGCTCAGAGCGTCGTTGCGCCGCTTCACGGCATCATGCTGCCCGACGAGCAGCAGCAGCACCGCCGCGGTGTCGTACGCTGCAAGGTATCCGAACAGCTGCGGGTCCAGGGCTTCCTTGATGATTTTTTCGGTCGAGGCCCACTTCGACTCGATGATCAGCACCTTCTCGTTACCACTACCTTCCGCAAGTACGTCGGCACGAACGTAGATGTCGGATTTGCCTGAGTTGGTGTAGACCTCTCGGGATGCCCCTGGCGTCGTGGCATTCAGGGTTGCGGCGAGCAGGTCGCTGATCTGATCCTCGTTCAGCGCACCGAACGAGCGCTGGTAACGTTCTACGCTGTTGGTCCAGATTCGGATGATGGCCAGCACCTCCTCGAACGAAGACGCAGATAGGCGATATCTTACCGGGGCATGGCGATCCGTTGCGCTGAAGTACTCCGCAGGGTCTCCCTTGATGGGGTCAGCTGTCGCGCTCGGAGCCTCCGCCTTGGTCGATGACTCATCGGGCTCGGCGTCGACCGGACCGCTCACCTCGAGCGTGGGGTGCTTCGGCAGCCACTCGTACGGGAACGTGAGCGACGCCGTCACACTCTCCCGGTTGGTCAGCTCCGTGCGCTTCTGGTCGATGGCTTCTCGTACGCGGTCGTCGAGGTCGGCGTTGAACTCTGTTATCTGTTCAGCGATTGCACCAATGATCGGTTCGACGCGGTCGCGACGCGCCTTGAACATTGTCGCGATGTCGATGTGTTCAGTCTCCTCCGCTAGCGTTAGGTAGATCGTTGTGTAGAGCGATCGATTACCGTCTGGGTCTCGGCCGATTGACCATGCGTCGTCCCCGTTGTCGAAAACGAGCGACGCTGTGGCCGACGGCAGATCGTCAGCCTTCGGGAGCTCCGGGCGCTCGTTCGGCCAGTAACTCAGCGCATCCACATCCCCGCCAACCTCGGTGGCGAAGAAGTAGCCAGTTGCACGGATGCGGCGGTTATCCGAGGTGGTCATCCAGTCGGGATGCGATCGGCGCGCCGACCGGGTGCCGCCCAAGCGTGGCGGCTCGCTCTTCACAGCAGCGAGCAGCCCCGGGAGCCGGCTACCAACGAATTCCTTCAGTTCCTCGGTGGTTGCCACTGCATCGATTCCGTCCTGGAGCGGCCGCACTCTTGAGCTGAGGTACTGCGACAGTGGGCGTGCATCGCGGACAAATTGGTTGAACAGGCGCACCGGGTCGATCACTCACCCATCATGGCCCACGTGACGCGGGCAGATCACTCGAGCCTCGACCTGACGCATGGTGCTGAGGCGGGACGCGCCTGCATCACCGGGAGACCTGCGGCGATCTGCGCAGTTCCGACCGGACGCTTAGCGCCCGTGGATAGAATGGGCTTGCGCCGAGGTTCGGGCTGGGATCACCCCTCGAGCTAGCTCTCGCTGCGGCACGACCCGAAGGATCCAGCTTGCCGAACAACGCCATGGACCACGCCAGGATCGTCTCCTTGATTTGGAGCATTGCCGATGACGTGCTTCGAGACCTCTATGTCCGGGGCAAGTATCGCGACGTGATTCTTCCGTTCACGGTGCTGCGACGCCTTGACAGTGTCCTGGAGTCCACGCGTGATGCGGTCAAGGCGATGAAGGCAACGCTCGACGAAGCGGGCATCGTGAATCAGGACGGACCGCTCCGGCAGGCGGCGAAGCAAGACTTCTACAACCACTCCGGCTTCACTCTGAAGGACCTGCGCAGCACCGCGAACGCGACACGACTCCGGCAGAATTTCGAGGCCTACCTCGATGGCTTCTCTCCGAACGTCCAGGAGATCATCGACAACTTCGAATTCCGTCACCAGCTCCCGCGACTGACAAAGGCCGACGCTCTCGGCGCGCTGATTGAAAAATTCCTCAGCCCCGATCTCGACCTGTCCCCGCGCGGTATCGACAACCACGGAATGGGCACCGTCTTCGAGGAGCTGGTGCGCAAGTTCAATGAGGACAACAATGAAGAGGCTGGCGAGCACTGGACACCACGTGACGCCGTGCGCCTGATGACGCGGCTGATGTTCGAGCCGATCGCTGAGCAGATCCCTTCCGGCACCTACCGGCTGTACGACGGGGCGATGGGCACCGGCGGCATGCTCACTGTGGCTGAAGAGACCTTGAAGCAGCTCACCGAGCCCTCTGGCAAGAAGATCTCTACGCATCTGTACGGCCAGGAGATCAATGCGGAGACCTATGCGATCGCGAAGGCCGATCTGATCTTGAAGGGCGAAGGTGCCGAAGCCGACAACATCGTCGGGGGTCCCGAGTATTCGACCCTTTCGAACGATGCGTTCGCAGGGCAGGAGTTCGACTTCATGCTTTCGAACCCGCCCTACGGCAAGAGCTGGAAGACCGACCAGGACCGACTCGGCGGGGCGAAGAAGATCATCGACCCGCGGTTCGTCGTCACGCACGCTGGTTCCCCGGAGTATTCGCTCGTCACCCGCAGCAGTGACGGCCAGTTGATGTTCCTGGCGAACCTCATCTCGAAGATGAAGCATGACACGGCTCGTGGCTCTCGCATCGCGTCCGTGCACAACGGCTCTTCTCTGTTCACGGGCGACGCGGGACAGGGCGAGAGCAATATCCGCCGCTGGATCATCGAGAACGACTGGCTAGAGGCCGTCGTCGCGCTCCCTTTGAAGATGTTTTACAACACGGGCATCGCCACTTACGTGTGGGTGCTCTCAAACCGCAAGGAAGAGCGCCGCCTGGGCAAGGTACAGCTCATCGACGCGACCGGCTGGTCGACACCGCTGCGCAAGAACCTCGGCGAGAAGGGCGTTGAAGTCAGCGCCTCCGACGCTGACAAGGTGCTCGAGGCCTTCGCCGCGTTCGACGAGTATGCGGACACAGATCACTCCAAAGTATTCGACGGAGTCGACTTTGGCTACCGCAAGATCACCGTCGAGCGTCCGCTCCAAATCGCAGGGATCGACCCGAGCCGTGTGTATACCGCGAACGAGATCAAGCAGCTGAAGGAGAGCGGCGTGCGCGACGAGACCGCGCCGCCCGTGATTCGGAAGGTGTTCCCGTACTCGGCGAAGCCTGACCCGCTCCACGGTAGGTACGAAACGGCACTCAACGGACGCACAAGGGTCGTCGAGTTCGAGCCTGACACTGACCTGCGCGACACCGAGCAGGTGCCGCTGACCGAACCTGCTGGTGGTTACGTTGACGGCGTCGAGGCGTTCTTCCGCCGCGAAGTAGCGCCGTATGTCCCGAACGCCTGGATCGACGAGTCGAAAACGAAGATCGGCTATGAGATCTCCTTCACCCGCCACTTCTACAGGCCCAAGCCGATGCGCACCCTGTCCGAGATTCAAGCTGACATCCGTGCGCTCGAAGCGGAAACCGACAATCTGATCACCGAGATCGCGGGGGACACGGCATGAGCGAACGCGCGAACAGCATCGACGGAGTCGCGAAGACGATCGCTGAGGTGCTGAAGGACAAGAAGTACACGATCGACTACTACCAGCGCGAGTACAAGTGGGAATCGAAGCAGCTCGCCGAGCTCATCACCGACCTCACCGGGAAGTTTCTGCAGCTGTACAGCCCTGATCACAAGAGGACCGCCGTAGGTGGCTACCCTGGCTACTACCTCGGGTCGATCATCGTCTCTCAAAAGGGTAACCAGCCCTTCATCGTCGACGGTCAACAGCGGCTCACTACGCTCACGCTGTTTCTCACCTACCTGCGACGTCTGCAGGCAGAGCTGAGGACCCCAGAGGTGAAGGTCGACGAGCTGATCTATTCCGAGTCGTACGGCGAGAAGTCGTTCAACCTCGATGTGCCCGACCGGAACGACTGTATGTACGGGCTATTCGAGACCGGCGAGTTTGAAGCGCCGGTCGGGTCAGTCGAGTCGGTGCGCACGCTCGTCGCGCGGTACGGGGAGATCGAGGGGCTATTCCCAGACGAGCTCATTGGCGATGCGTTGCCCTACTTCATCGACTGGCTGAAAGATCGCGTCCAGATCGTGCAGATCACGGCGTACAACGACGATGACGCGTACGCGATCTTCGAGACAATGAACGATCGCGGGCTCAAGCTCACCCCGGCGGACATGCTCAAGGGGTACCTTCTCGCCAACATCGACGACGGAACGCCGCGCGCGAAGGCTAACGACCTCTGGCGGTCCTGGTCGCGCAGGCTCGAAGACCTCGGCGAGGGTATCAGCTCGGACTTCTTGAAGACATGGTTGCGGAGTCAGTACGCCACCAAGATCCGTGAGCGCAAGAAGGACGCCAAGCCCCAGGACTGGGATCGGATCGGAACGGAGTTCCACCGCTGCCTGCGTAACGATGTCAAGCGGATCGGGCTGGTGTCGTCGGATGATTTTAGCGACTTTGTGACCCGCGATCTGGACTTCTACGCGCGCCAATACGAGCGCATCTCCCAGGCCGAGGCATCGTATGACGCGGCAAGCCCACTTCGATTCATTCGGTTCAACGCAGATCACCGCTTCACTCTGCAGAATCAGATGCTGCTCGCACCGCTGCGCGTCGACGACGACGCTGCGACCGTCGACGCGAAGCTCGAGATTGTCGCGCGGTTCATCGACATCCTGCTTGCCTGGCGCATCTGGAACTCGCGTTCCACGGACTACTCAACGATGCAATATGCGATGACGACACTCATGTTCCGTATCCGCGGGCTCAGCTTGCAAGAGCTCACCCGGGAGCTCCACCGCTACCTGGCGAACGAAGGGGAGAAGTTCGACACGAACGACGACCTCGTGGTGCACCAGCAGAACAGAGCCCAGCTGCATCGGGTCCTCGCCCGCATCACCGACCACGTCACGACGCGCTCAGGGCAGGCATCGAACTACGTCGAACTGACCGGCGGCAGGGGGGTGCGTTACGAGGTCGAGCATATCTGGGCAAACCACCCGGACAGGCACACGGATGAGTTCCCGCAGGAGTCCGATTTCGCTCGCCACCGCAATCGCATCGGCGACCTGCTGCTCCTCCCCAAACAGCACAACGGCAGCTACAACGACGACACCTATGAGCAGAAGCGTCCGCGCTACTACTCCCAGAATCTGCTCGCTTCATCACTCGATCCGCAGGCGTACGAGAAGAATCCTGGTTTCGTGCGTTTCCTAGCAGACAGCGGGCTCGACTTCCGTTCCTATGAGGCCTTCACCGCAGACTCGATCATCGAGCGAGGCGAGCTGTACCGAGCTATCGCTAGCCAGGTGTGGAACCTTGACGACCTGGTCCGGGTCGCTGGACTTCAGGAAGGCGACTGATGTTCCACCACCTGCCGGAGTACGCAGAATTGACAGAGACACCTGTGGGATGGGCACCCAGGTTGCCTCGTCATTGGGGCCTGGAGCGAGGAAAGTCACTGTTCGAGCGCGTTCAGCGTGAGCCCTTGGATTCGGACGGAGTTGTAACGTGCTTTCGCGATGGCGTGGTCACGCTCAGGAGTCGACGCAGATCAACGGGTTTCACAGAGTCCCTGAAAGAGATCGGGTACCAGGGCATCCGGAAGGGTGACCTAGTGATCCACGCGATGGATGCGTTCGCTGGGGCCGCCGGGGTCTCGGATAGCGACGGGAAAGGAACCCCCGTCTACAGCGTTTGTGTGCCTAGACGGAACGCAAACCCGAATTACTACGCTGCCGTCGTCCGGGAAATGGCACGAAGCTCATGGATACTAGCACTGTCGAAGGGGGTGCGCGAGAGGTCAACAGACTTTCGGTTTGAGATGTTCGGCGCTCAGCTTCTCCCGGTTCCTACGCCAGCGGAGCAGGCTGCGATCGTAAAGTATCTCGACCACGCAAATGCCCGTATAGAGAGGGCGATTTCCGCCAAGAGGCGCCTTGTTGATCTCCTCGACGAGCGCAAAGCCGCTGTGGCGGCCGAGGCTATAAGGAACATTGATGCTACAAGCCGCGAGTTGCGCCACGTTCTTCGCAAACTGGTAGACTGCGAGCACAAAACGGCCCCCTACGTTGAAGACGGCGAATCGTGGATCCTTCGCACCGCTTCGGTTAAGCGCGGAAAAATCGATTGGTCTGGCGCGTATCCGACGAATGCCGAGGCTTATAAAGCCTGGACTCAACGCGCCGTACCTGCACCTGGCGATGTGATCTTCACGAGAGAGGCGCCAGTCGGCGAAGCCGCAGTAATCCCGGCCGGTCGTAAGGTCGCCCTTGGGCAGCGCACTGTGCTCATGAAAGTCCGCGGCGAGGTCATGAATCCGCAGTTCCTGGTTCATCAGATCTATTACGGCTTGCCGAAGGGGCGGATCGCGCTGGCAACCCAGGGCTCCACCGTAGAGCACTTCAATATGGATGACATCGGCTGGATGCGGGTAACGGTCCCTGAACTCGCCGAGCAGGAGCGAGTTGTTGCTGAAATCGAAAGGGCTTCCCGTAAATCTGACGACGCGATCGCGAAGACCCAGCGCGAGATCAGCCTAATACAAGAGTATCGCACCCGCCTCGTCGCAGACGTGGTGACGGGCCGAGTCGATGTCCGGGCGATTGCTGCGAGATTGCCAGATGCACCAGAGATGTTTGACGAGCTTGACCTGATCCTCGACGATAAACTCGAAGACGCACTGGGCGAGCATCTGGAGGAGTGAGCATGCAGCATCTCAATGAGGAGAGCCTGGAGGCGCTCGTCGTCAAGCAGATGGTCGAGGGCGGCTGGACTGAAGGCCTGCCGACGGGTTACGTCGCCTCGTATGCCCTCGACCTCGGTGTCTTCGCTGGCTTCCTCGGTGCTACGCAGCCGACCCTCATTGAGCCGCTCGGACTCGCAGGTGATTCCCCAGTGCGGCACAAATTCCTAGCCCGTCTCCAGGGCGAGATCACGAGGCGCGGGGTCGTCCACGTGCTCCGCGACGGCGTCGATCACCTCGGGCACCACGTCGATTTGTATTACCCGACTCCCGCTGAAGGCAATGCAAAGGCCGCCAGCTTGTTCGGAGCAAATCGGTTCGTGATCACTCGGCAGGTGCACTACAGCGTCAGCAGTACCCGCGACGCGCTGGATCTCGTAGCATTCGTCAATGGGCTGCCGGTCTTCACATTCGAGCTGAAGAACAACATCACAAAGCAGACGGTCGACGACGCGGTGCAGCAGTACCAGCGCGACCGGGATCCACGGGAGCCGCTGTTCGCGTTTGGGCGGACGATCGCGCACTTTGCGCTCGACGACCTGCGAGTGCGGTTCTGCACCGAGCTCAAGGGCGCGTCCTCGTGGTTCCTTCCCTTTGACCAGGGCTTCAACGACGGTGCTGGCAACCCTCCAAATCCAGAGGGAGTCATGACGGACTACCTCTGGCGGAGCGTGCTCTCGCCGGGAAGCCTCGCCGGGATCATCGAGAACTACGCGCAGGTCGTCGTAGAGAAGAATTCGAAAACCGGGAAGAAGGTCTCGAGGGCAATCTTTCCGCGTTTTCACCAGCTCGACGTCGTTCGCCGGCTGCTTTCTGATGTGGAAGCCCACGGAGCGGGCTGCCGCTACCTGGTCCAGCACTCCGCGGGCAGCGGGAAGTCCAATTCGATCGCGTGGCTGACGCACCAACTCACCGAGGCCGTGCACGGTGGTCGGACCGCGTTCGATTCGATCATCGTGGTGACCGATCGGGTTATCCTCGACAACCAGCTCACGCAGACGATCAAGTCGTTCCTGCAAGTCGGCTCCACCGTCGTCCACGCTGACCGATCGGGGGATCTACGGCGCGCAATCGCTGCAGGCAAGAAGATCATCGTCACTACGGTGCAGAAGTTCCCCTACATCCTGGACGACATCGGTGCGGATCATCGCGACCGCACTTTCGCCATCGTAATCGACGAGGCGCATTCGTCCCAGGGCTCCAAGACTTCCGCGGCGGTCTCGCATGCCCTGACCGGTGCGAGCGCGAGCGCCAGCGACGGAGACACGGGCGAGGATCAGATCAACCGGATCATCGAGAGCAAAAAGTTACTGCCGAACGCGAGCTACTTCGCGTTTACGGCAACGCCAAAGAACAAGACGCTCGAGATGTTCGGCGAGTCGTTTGCTCAGCCTAACGGCGAGTTCGGTTACCGGCCGTTCCACTCGTACACTATGAAGCAGGCAATCCAGGAAGGCTTCATCGTCGACGTGCTGGGCAACTACGCGCCGGTGGGCAGCTACTACAAGTTGATGAAGACCGTCGAGGACGACCCCGAGTTCGACGCGAAGCGTGCATCGAAGAAGCTCCGCGCCTATGTCGAAGGCAACGAGCACGCGATTGCGCAGAAAGCCGCCATCATGGTCGAGCATTTTCAGTCCCAAGTGGTTGCTAAGCGCAAGATCGGCGGCGAGGCGCGGGCAATGGTCGTCACGGCGTCGGTAGCTCGTTGCATCGAGTACTTTCACGCCCTGCGGGATGCGCTCACCGAGCGCAAAAGCCCGTATCGGGTGATCGTCGCTTTCTCTGGCGAGCACGACTACAAGGGCCAGAAGGTCACAGAGGTGAGCCTGAACGGATTTCCCTCGAACGCCATCGCGGAGCACGTGAAGACGGCGCCGTATCGGATCCTCGTCGTCGCAAACAAGTTCCAGACGGGCTACGACGAACCGCTCCTTCACTCGATGTATGTGGACAAGACCCTTTCAGGCGTGCTCGCCGTGCAGACGCTGTCACGGCTCAACCGGGCGCACCCCGCGAAGCACGACACGTTCGTGCTCGATTTCGCCAACGATGCCGAGGTCATCCAGCGTGCATTCGAGCCGTACTACAGGACCACATTGCTGGCACAGGAAACCGACCCGAACAAGCTGCACGACCTCGTCAATGAGCTCGACTCAGCTTCCATTTATACGCCCGAACAGGTCGACAAATTCGTCGTCCGATACCTAGCGGGGGAGAGCCGCGAAAAGCTAGACCCTCTCCTCGACGTCAGCGTGGCTGAGTACGTGGAGCTTCCCGACGAAGACGACCAGGTGTCGTTCAAGGCCAACGCGAAAGCGTTCTTGCGCACCTACAACTTCCTGTCTACCGTCCTTCCCTACGGCAGCCCCGAGTGGGAGAAGCGCTCGATCTTCCTCGACCATCTCGTGCCGAAGCTTCCTGCGCCCAAGGAGGAAGACCTCGCGGCCGGCATCCTGGAGAACATCGATCTGGAGTCGTACCGGGCCGAGAAGCAGAATGCGATGAAGATCGTACTCGACGACGAGGACGGTAAACTCGCGCCCGTCCCGGCCGCATTCGGCGGGCATCGTGCCGACGCGGAGCTCGAGAGGCTCTCGGAGATCGTGAAGAGCTTCAACGACTACTTCGGGAACATCAAGTGGGAAGACGGTGATCGGATCCAGCGCCGCATCACCGAGGAGATCCCGCGCGTAGTCGCCGAGGACGAGGCGTACCGCAACGCCCAGGCCAACGACGACCCCGTGAACGCTCGCGTCGAGATGAACAGGGCGCTGGGCAGAGCCATGCTCGGCCTCATCTCCGACGAGACGCAGTTGTTCAAGACGTTCCAGGACAACGATAGCTTCAAGCGCTGGCTCGAAGAAGCCGTGTTCAAGGCAACGTATCGGACGAACGCGGCGTGAACGAGCCGGACTGCATCTGGCGGTTCGAACGAATCCTGGA
>Ga0308163_10005135_pt1 | contig 10089 bp, 8 predicted proteins | sample PhyTR1_FD_201037 | JGI IMG/M metagenome (GOLD analysis project Ga0308163, IMG submission 201037) | Phyllosphere microbial communities from UC Gill Tract Community Farm, Albany, California, United States - DLSLT.R1 | ecosystem: Host-associated > Plants > Phyllosphere > Unclassified | place: USA...
GCAGGCTTACGGCAACCTTAATTGTCAGCATTTGCGGCGCCGCAAGCGGGTCAGGCCGGCGCTAACACGCTGATCTACCTGTAGAATGAACCGAAAAGCGCGGTATGGCAGGTTTGCCTTGCGCCATGCCGCAACCGCAACAGGAATCCCGTTCGGAGAATCGCAGAATGAAGAAGCACGTGCTCCTCGCCGCCATGGCGTTTGCCATGTCCGCCCATGTGGTGACCGCGCAGCCCGAGAAATCCGCTGCCGTCGCAACGCCACCGGCTCCGGCCAAGCCCGCCGATTCGGCGAAGTCTGCAGCCAAGCCCGCCGGCAAAACCGCCACCCCGGCCATTCCAGCCGACATGAAGCCGATCGCCGCCCAGACCCAGGCCGCCCTGTGGGCCTCGCGCGTGCTGGGTCGCTACCACTACAGCCCCGTTCCACTCGACGACGCCATGTCGGCCAAGATCTTCGATAAATACTTCGAAGGCCTCGACAGCGAAAAGCTGTATTTCGTCCAGGCTGACCTCGACGGCTTCGGCGCGCTGCGCACGAAGATGGACGACGCCATCAACAACGAAGACCTGAGCGCGCCGTTTTCGATCTACAACATGTACCAGAAGCGCTTCGGCGAACGCATGGCGTATGCGCGTAGCCTGCTCAAGGGCAACTTCGACTTCTCGACCGAAGAAACGATGCAGCTGGACCGCGAAAAAGCATCGTGGGCCAAGAGCGAAGACGAAATCCAGGATCTGTGGCGCAAGCGCGTCAAGAACGACTGGCTGCGCCTGAAGCTCGCCGGCAAGGACGATAAATCGATCCGCGAAACGCTCGACAAGCGCTACGAGAATTACGTCAACCGCATCGGCAAGCTGAACAACGAAGACGTGTTCCAGATGTTCATGAACGCGTACGCCACCGCCATCGAGCCGCACACCAACTACCTGGGCCCGCGCTCCGCCGACAACTTCGATATCGCGATGCGCCTGTCGCTCGAAGGCATCGGCTGCGTGCTGCAGTCGCGTGACGACTACACGATCATCCGCGAAGTCGTCCCTGGCAGCCCGGCCGAAAAATCCGGCAAGCTCAAGGTGGGCGATCGCATCGTCGGCGTCGCCCAGGGCAATGCGCCATTCACCGACGTGCTCGGCTGGCGCCTTGACGACGTGGTCGCGCTGGTGCGCGGCGAGAAGGGCACCACCGTCCGTCTGGACGTGATCCCGGGCGACGGCGGCGTCGACGCCAAGCACGTGAGCGTGTCGATGGTCCGCAACAAGATCAGCATGGAAGAGCAGGCTGCCAAGAAGTCGATCATTAAGGTCAAGGAAAACGGCGTCGAGCGCCGCATCGGCGTGATTGCACTGCCGACGTTCTACCAGGACTTCGAAGGCCGTCGCAAGGGTGAAAAAGACTTCCGCAGCGCCACGCGCGACGTCGAACGCATCCTGGTCGAGCTCAAGAAAGAGAAGGTCGATAACGTCCTGATCGACCTGCGCAACAACGGCGGCGGTTCGCTGACCGAGGCCGTCGAACTGACGGGCCTGTTCATCGACAAGGGTCCGGTCGTCATGCAGCGCACGGCTGAAGGCCGCGTTGAAGTGGAAAGCGACGTCAAGGCCGGCCTGGCGTGGGATGGCCCGATGGGCGTGCTGATCAACCGTGGCTCGGCCTCGGCGTCCGAGATTTTCGCGGCGGCGATCCAGGATTACGGCCGCGGTCTGGTCATCGGTGAGCCAAGCTTCGGCAAGGGCACGGTCCAGACGCTGATCGACCTCGACCGCTTCGCACCCGGTGAAAAAGCCCGTTACGGCGAGCTGAAGATGACGATCGCCCAGTTCTTCCGCATCAATGGCGGCACCACGCAGTTGCGCGGCGTGACGCCGGATATCAAGCTGCCGGTCATGACCGATCTCGACAGCTTTGGTGAATCGTCGTACGACAACGCACTGCCATGGGTGGCGATCAAGCCGGCCACCTATATGCCGGCGGGCGACCTGAAAGAACTGGTGGCGCCGTTGCAGCAACGCCACGAAGCGCGCATCGCCAAGGACAAGGATTTCCAGTTCCTGCAGGAAGACATCGCCGAAGTGCTCAAGCTGCGCAAGGAAAACGTGATCTCGCTGAACGAAGCCGTGCGCCGCAAGGAGCGCGACACGCAGGATGCCCGTTCGAAGCTGCGTGAAGCCCGCCTGGGCGGCACGTCGGTAACGCCGGACGAGCCTGCCAGCGGTCCGGGCAGCAAGGAAAAGCGCGCCGAAACGCCCGATCCGACCAAGGCCAAGAAGTCGGTGGTGGCCGTGCGTGGTGCCCCGCGCCAGGATGACGGCCTGCAGGCAGACGAGCGCAATCTGCAGTCCGAGCTGGCGGCAGAGAAGGCGGCCAAGGATGCCAAGGACGTCATGCTGCAGGAAGCAGCCAATATCCTGGCGGACGAGGTAGGGATGCTGAAGACGGACGTGCGGATGGCATCGCGCGTCATGCCCTACATGGCGGTTGTTCCCACGGCTGGCGGTACCGTCAGCGCAACTGCCAAATAGGTGTCATGTTTGTGGGCGGTCAAGTCCGCCCTTGATGATCAAGGCTGCATCCTTCGGGATGCAGCCTTTTTTGTTTGCATCTTACTTGCCATGCGTAATCGTGACAAAATTACACGACAATTGTCATGAATGTATCAACGTTGCTTTTTGGATGGTGATTGAATAAACATCAAATAATCTCTGAAAATATAAAAATTGTTCTATGAGGATGGCATGCTGGAGAAATGAATTACTCATTTATGACCAGGAGATGGCATGCACAATTTAATTGCAACTATTAGTCAGCTTTCCTCAACGCATGCTAGGATGGCTTCGTGCTTGCAAAAATAATAAATTTTTAATTTCCTAGGAGTTACTTTCATGTCAATTCGCCACCTTGTTGTTGCTTCGCTTCTGATCTCCGCCGGGGTAGCCCAGGCTGATGTCGTCTCTTCTGCCCCGCAGGCTGCGTTCCAGAGCGGCTGGACTACGGCTAACGGTTCCAGCGTGATCGGCTCCGGCGTGCTGGGTAGCGGTGTCAGCCTGGTTGGCGGCATTGCACATAATGCAAACTCGGACATGACATCGGCACTGGTCGGCAAGGCCAGCGCAAGCCTGTCGCAGTCCGATGCCCAGAAACTGTTCGTCCAGCAAGGTATCGACGCCAGCTACGTGCTCAGCGCCGGCAACGGCCTGCTGGCAGCACGCTTCGGCAATTCGGCAGCAGTGATCAACGACGGCGACGGCGTCAAGATCGTGCAAGGGCAGACGGGCCAGAGCGGTAGCGGCGCGACGTCGCCTGCAGCCGGCGGCTCGGCCGGCGGTGGTGCAGCAGTCGGTGGCGGCGGTGCGCCGGCTGCCGGCGGTAGCGGCAGTGTCGACGTCAGCCTGCCGCCTGTCACGGGCGATACGGGCGGTGGCAACGCGACCCAGCCAGGCACCGATCCGGTTGCAGCAGTGCCTGGCGATCCGAGCCTGATCCTGCCGAACGACATCAATGAAGTGCCTGAGCCAGGCACCATCGCACTGATGCTCGCTGGCCTGGCCGGCGTCGGCATGATCGGTCGCCGCCGCAAGGCTGGCTAAGCCGTCCTCACCGGCGGTGCAGAGTGGCCCGCGGGCCGCTCGCGAATACATGGCGCCAGCCTGGTCTGGCGCCATTTGCATTTGGAGGGTCCACGCTGGCCCCGGATTTGTCAGTCTGAAATCCCCCGAATCGCCATCCCGCTATCGTTTTGCTAACGATCGGCGATGACACTGACGCCAAAAGCCGACACATTTTGATTCCGTGAGTCAATTTTTATTCTTTCTGGCATAGAATCTACGCTGCAAGAATTTGACCAAGGAACGGTATGGCAAGGCCAGAGAAAGTGCGTCTCGGCGAAGTGTTGATGCAACAAAAGCTGTTGAGTGAAGAGCAACTTCAACAGGCGCTGGCGGACCAGAAGCGCACCGGCCGCAAGCTGGGGCGGGTATTCGTCGAGAGCGGCTTCGTCACCGAAGACCAGATTTCGGGCGCACTGGCGCGCCAGCTCGACATCCCCTACATCAATCTCAAGTTCTACAACATCAATGCCGACTTGGTTCGCCTGTTGCCCGAGACGGCTGCGCGCCGTTTCCGCGCACTGGTGCTGGAGGACCGGGGCGACGCGATGCTGGTGGGCGTGTCCGATCCGACCGACCTGTTTGCCTATGACGAAATTGCGCGCCTGATCAAGAAGGGCGTCGAACTGGCCGTGGTCAACGAGACCGAAGTGCTGGGCGCGATCGACCGCATCTACCGCCGCACCGGCGAGATCACGGGCCTGGCGCGCGAGGTCGAGGCCGACCTGGGCGACGTGTCCATCGACTTCGGCGCGCTGGCGGCCAACCCGGGTCTCGAAGAAGCGCCGATCGTCAAGCTGCTGCAATCGGTGTTCGATGACGCGGCCCAGGTGCGCGCATCGGACATCCACATCGAGCCGCAGGACGGGCGCCTGCAGATCCGCTTCCGTATCGACGGCGTGCTGCACCTGCAGACCGAGGCCGACCTGAAAGTGGCCACACCGCTGGCGCTGCGCCTCAAGCTGATGGCCGACCTGGACATTTCCGAAAAGCGCCTGCCGCAGGACGGACGCTTTGCCGTCAAGGTGCGCAACCAGCGCATCGACGTGCGTATCTCGACGATGCCGACGCAGTACGGCGAATCGGTCGTCATGCGTCTGCTGAACCAGGGCGGTACCAATCTGCGTCTGGACGCCATCGGCATGCCGGCCCGCCTGGTCGAGCGCTTCCGCGCGATCGTCGCGCGCCCGAACGGGCTGGTGCTGGTCACCGGGCCGACGGGTAGCGGCAAGACGACGACACTCTACAGCGCGCTGGCCGAACTCAATTCGGTCGAGAAAAAGCTGATCACGGTGGAAGACCCGGTCGAGTACCGCCTCTCGGGCATCAACCAGGTGCAGGTCAACGACAAGATCGAGCTGTCCTTCGCGCGCGTGCTGCGCTCGGCGCTGCGGCAAGACCCGGACATCGTGCTGGTGGGCGAGATGCGCGACCAGGAAACCGCGCAGATCGGTCTGCGCGCCGCCATGACGGGTCACCTGGTGCTCTCGACGCTGCACACGAACGATGCCGCCAGCACGCCGCTGCGCCTGATGGACATGGGTGTGCCGCGCTACATGGTCGGCGGCTCGCTGCAGGCCGTGCTGGCCCAGCGTCTGGTGCGCGTCATCTGCGAGAGCTGCACGGTCGACTACCAGCCGGTGGCGAACGAAGTCGAATGGCTGCGCTCGGAGCTGAAGGAACTGGCGGCAACCACGCGCTTCTTCCATGGCAAGGGCTGCTCGCACTGCAACGGCACCGGTTACCGGGGCCGCACGGGCGTCTACGAATTGCTGGAAATGACGCGCGCCGTGACCGAGGCTGTCAACCATCCGGACCCCGGCCACTTCCTGAAAGTGGCGCAGGCCGAGATGCGCGGCGACACGCTGCGCCGCCATGCGGTGAGCCTGGCCGTGCAGGGGCGCTCGACGATCTCCGAGGCGATGCGGGTCAGTAACCAGTTCGACGATTGAGGCGAGGTCCGATAAACGATGCCATTTTTCGCCTATAAAGGCCGCGACGGGCGCGGCGAGTTGCTGCAGGGCGTGCTCGAAGGCGCCGACAGCGGCGCCGTCGCCGACCAGCTGTTCGGCAGCGGCGTGACGCCGCTCGAGATCAGCGTCACCAAGCGGCGCGCCACCAGCGGCGGCAACGGCAGCAGCGTCGGCTGGCGCGAGCGCCTGTTCGAGAAAAAGGTCACGTCGATGGACGTGCAGCTGTTCAGCCGCCAGATCTACACGCTGCTGAAATCCGGCGTGCCGATCATGCGCGGGCTGGCCGGGCTGCAGGAGTCGGCCATCAGCACGTCGTTCGCGCGCATCATCAAGGATCTGCGCGAGTCGCTCGACGCCGGGCGTGAGCTGTCCATCGCAATGGGCCGCCACCCGGCCGTGTTCACGCCGTTCTACCTGTCCATGGTCAAGGTCGGTGAAATGACGGGGCGCCTGGAAGAAGTGTTCCTGCGGCTGTTCGACCACCTCGAGTTCGACCGCGACATGCGTGACCGAGTCAAGACGGCGATGCGGTATCCGACCTTTGTCGTCATTGCAATGGTGCTGGCGATGGTCGTCGTCAACGTATTCGTCATTCCCAAATTCGCGGCGGTGTTCAAATCGTTTGGCGCCGAGCTGCCACTGATGACGCGCATCCTGCTGGCGACCTCGGAATTCACGGTGGCCTGGTGGCCGACACTGCTTGGCGCAGCGGTCGCCGCGTGGTTCGGCTTTCGCACCTGGTCGCGCTCGCCGACAGGGCGCCTGACCTGGGACCGCTATAAATTGCGGCTGCCAATTGCAGGCAAAATCATCCACAAGGCAACCATGGCCCGCTTCGCGCGCAGCTTCGCGCTGTCGATGCGCAGCGGCGTGCCGATCGTGCAGGCGCTGACCGTCGTGTCGCAGACGGCCGACAACGCGTATCTCAGTTCGCGCATCGAGCAGATGCGCGACGGCGTCGAGCGCGGTGAAAGCATCCTGCGCACCTCGACTGCCGCCAATGTGTTCACGCCAATCGTGCTGCAAATGGTTGCGGTGGGCGAAGAGACCGGGTCGCTCGACGATCTGATGGACGAAATTGCGCAGATGTACGAGCGCGAGGTTGATTACGAGCTCAAAACACTGTCTAGCCAGATCGAGCCCATTCTGATTTCGTTTCTGGGGGCGATGGTCCTGGTGCTCGCGCTGGGTATCTTCCTGCCAATCTGGGACCTGGGAAATGCTGCTTTGCATAAACAGTAATCCGCAAAAATGGACGACTGGTTATCGCCCGGATTTGATTGTGTTGTAGGTATGCAGCAAAGCATTATTTATTTGAATTAGTTTAAAAGATTTGCTGCGTGGACATAGAAAAGTCATGGGATCACGGTAGAATTGTTCCTGATGTTTCCATGCGCCAACAATGGTGTGGGGAATTAAAAGATCAGAATCAGCAGACGCGCCATGACGGTGCAAGCAGCTCAGCGTGAGCACCGGGCGATCGAACGTCCACACAATATCTTCGGAGAGAATCGATGAACAAAGGTTTCAACAAGGCAGGTCAAGCAGGTTTCACACTGATCGAACTGATCGTCGTGATCGTCATCCTCGGCATCCTGGCTGCCACTGCCTTGCCGAAATTTACCGGCCTCAGCGGTGACGCACGCAAGGCGTCGCTGCAGGCAGCCCGTGGCGCACTGAGCGCATCGTCGGCGATGCTGCATGGCCGGGCGCTGGTCGCGCCGACCGAAAACGCTTTCATTGTTGAAGGCAATATCTCGGTGGGCATGACCAATGGCTACCCGACCGCCACTACCGCATTTGCAAACGCAGCCGGCCTGAACGATGACTATAAAGCCACGGCGACAAACGGCGTGTTGAAGATTGAGCCAAAGAATATTCCAGCCAGCATGACCAATTGCTACATCACTTACACGCAAGCAGCTTCGGCTGGTGCCTCGCCAACCTTCGCAACGCCAGAAGGCATGACCTGCGAATAAGCGTTCTCACACGTATCACCAAGCGTTGAATACGAGAATGGCGCTGCGCAAGCAGCGCCTTTTCTTTTTTCGGCGCATCTGCGCCACAGTACAGAAGCTTCTTTGCCGGTACTGCGACATTTTATGATTCTCGGCGGCACTCTTGTCTATAATCAAGACTTCTGTCGGTATCGACTTACACTGCGATCAACACTGGCTGTTTGCATGCGTCTGTTTAAAAGAGCGAAGAAAAAAGATGGCTGGCTTGCTGTCGCCATTGCGCGCGATGGCGTAGCAATCACGAGCGTCAAGCGTGTACCCGACGCCAAGCCACTCGTGCATTTCGCGCAATTCTTGCCGGGTAATTCTGGTGTCGAGATGATCGAAAAAGCGGGCCGTGAAGGCCAGGCGGCCGGCCGTCGCTGCACCACGCTGCTGAGCGGCGGCGACTACCAGATCCTCAACGTCGAAGCCCCGAACGTGCCGCGCGAAGAAATGAAAACGGCGGTGCGCTGGCGCCTCAAGGACATTCTCGACTTTCCGGCCGCCGAAGCGACCATCGACGTGCTCGACATCGCGCTGGACGCCAACTCGCGCGCCCAGCAATCGGTGTTCGTCGTCGCGGCAAAGAACAGCATCATTGCGCCGCGCCAGAAGCTCTTTCTCGATGCAAAAGTCGAACTGACCGCGATCGATATCCCGGAAATGGCCCAGCGCAACGTGTCGGCCATGCTCGAGCCGGAAGGTCGTGGCATTGCCATGCTGTCGTTCGGCGACGACGGCGGCCTGTTGACGGTGTCTTACCGGGGCGAGCTGTACCTGTCGCGCCGCTTCGATGTCACGCTGACGCAACTGCTCGAACCGGACCACGACCGCAAGCACGCCAGTTTTGACAAGATCACGCTCGAACTGCAACGTTCGCTCGACCATTTCGAGCGCCAGTATTCGTTCATCAGCGTCGCCAAGCTGATCCTTGGTCCATCGTCCGTGACGGGGCTCGAGGAGTACCTGTCGAGCAACCTCTACACGCCCGTCGAAACGCTGAACCTGGCGACGCTGTTCGACCTGTCGCGCACGCCGGATCTGGCCGACCCGGCGCAGCAGCAGCGCTTCTTCCTGGCCATCGGCGCCGCGCTGCGTGACGGGGAGGGCGCATGAGCCAGCAAATCAACCTGTTCAATCCCGCCTTCCAGCCGCAAAAGCACGTGCTGTCGGCGGCGCAACTGGCACTGGCTGCCGGGGTGCTCGTCGCCGGCATCGCCGGCCTTGCGCTGCTGGGCAGCCTGCGGACGGCGGAACTGCAGCAGCGGGCCAATGCCGGGGCCGTGCAGCTCGACGCGCGGCAGGCGCGCCTGGCGGCGGTCAACACCGAATTCGTGCCGCGCGCAAAGGATGTCACGATGGACGGACAACTGGTCGACACCGACCGCAAGCTGGCCGCGATGCGCCATATGTCGGGCGCGCTCGAACGGGGCGAACTGGGTGACACGAACGGCTTTGCCGGCTACTTCAAGGCGCTCGCGCGCCAGAGCATGCAGGGCTTGTGGCTGACCGGCGTGACGGTCGATGCGGGCGGCGCGCAGATCGGCATTCGCGGCCGCGCTCTCGATCCGGCGATGGTGCCGGGCTACCTCAATCGCCTGACGAACGAACCGCTGATGCAGGGCAAGTCGTTTGCCAGCCTGCAGATTGGCGAAGCAGCGCCGCTACCGCTGCCGGCGGGCGTGCCCGGCGCCGACGGCCAGGTACCAACCCGCGCTGCGCCATACGTTGAATTCAGCCTGCAGTCGGTCGCCGCGGAGCCGCAGCCATGAGCGCACCGATCAGGCAGCGCGTGCTGCAACTGGCAGCGCGCATGGATGCGCTGTCGCTGCGCGAACGCGGCATGGTGTTCGGCGCCACCGTCGCCGTGCTGGCGTTTGCCGGCCATACCTTCGTGCTGGCGCCGCAGGACGCGAAGCAGGCAGCGCTGCGCTCGCAGATCGACCAGCAGCAGGCCGCGATCGCCGCCATCGATGGCGAGATCACGGCGCGCGTGGAAGGCTCGCGGATCGATCCGGACGCCCAGTCACGGGCGCGCCTGAATACGATGCAGCAAGAGATGGGGCAGCTGGGCAGCCAGTTGCTGGCGCTCGAACACGGCCTGGTGCCGCCCGAACGCATGGGACCACTGGTCGACGGCATCCTGCGCGCCAACGGCCGCCTCAAGCTCGTCTCGATGCGCACGCTCCCCGCCGAGCCGCTGGCCGCGCCGGGCACCGCGCCGGCAGCGGCGGCAGCACCGGCAGCGAATGCAGGCGCTGCACCCGCAGCCGCCAGCGACGTCCCGTTGCTGTACCGGCACGGCGTCGAAGTCACGGTGCGCGGCAATTACCTCGACATGGTCGACTACATGAGCGCGCTGGACGCGATGCCGACCCGGATGTTCTGGGGCCGCGCCCGGCTCGACGTGGAAACCTATCCGGGCGCGCGCCTGACGCTCACGCTGCATACGCTCAGCCTGGACCGACAATGGATGAAGCTGTGAAACACCTGACCAGAACCCTGCTGGCC
>Ga0308163_10005138_pt1 | contig 10080 bp, 10 predicted proteins | sample PhyTR1_FD_201037 | JGI IMG/M metagenome (GOLD analysis project Ga0308163, IMG submission 201037) | Phyllosphere microbial communities from UC Gill Tract Community Farm, Albany, California, United States - DLSLT.R1 | ecosystem: Host-associated > Plants > Phyllosphere > Unclassified | place: USA...
CAAGCTTAAGCCGTTAGAGACACGCTGCGACAGCTGCCCCTCAAGGCGCGCCAGATCGAGCGCTGCGATCTCACTAGCAGTGCGACCGTACGTGCTCGCCAAAAGCTCTTGTTGTTCAGCTTCTTTCACAGCTGCATCTAGCGACTCACCCATCTGGTCAGATACCATCGACAACGCAGCGGCGTACTGCTTGTTGAAAGCTTCAAGCTGTTCCCGGCTTTTAATTTCCCCATCTGCGGCCGCCTTGATTGCTGGTTGTTTCGCCAGAAGATCCGCTTGAGCTTTGGTCAGCTGTTCAGTTGAAATCAGGCCTTTTCCATACAACTTGGAGAGTTTTTCCCATTCACCGGAAAAACTGCTGGTAAGGCCAGCTAACTCAGCCAAAGTCGCGGCCTGGTCCTTTTGTTCCGCAGCTGCCGCCTTCGTTTTTGCAGCCAACTCAGATGCACTGGCGGCCAACTGCTTATTTTTCTTTAAAAGTGCCGCCATCGTATCGATGGACGCACTACCAGTACCCTCCCACGCCTCGGTAATGGTTTTAGCTGCAGCAGACCAGTCGGCACTAATGTCCGCTTTCCACATACGACCGATTTCAGCAGCTTGCTGGAAATCACCCTGGAGAAGCGCTACTGCTTGAGCTCCGGCGGCACCAAGCGTTTTTCCTACTGTCGAGAAAATCTCGACAACACCAACCCCGGTTATGTAGAGAGCTTTAAGGCCAGTCCCGATCGCTGCAGCCGTGTTTTCCAGCCTGTTGCCAGCCAGCATAGTGTCAAGAAACTGACCTGCCAGAGTGCTTAAGGTAGGAAGCAGTTCATTTGCCATCGTTTGCGCGACCCCTTTACCGGCCAGCTTCACAACGTCCAATGTATCGTTGAAGTTTCCCGCTGCATCGACGGCATCCCTGTCAAGGGAAAGGCCCAATTTGCGCGCCATTTCATCCATTTCACGCAAGCCGGCCGATCCTTCATTCAGCATCGGAATCATGTCTGCGCCCGATTTTCCAAACAACTGAGTTGCCAGCGCCGATTTAGCCGCGCCGTTTTCCATGCTTGCGAATCCGTCGGCTACCTCGTAAAGCATCTCTGTATTGCTTTTAAGAGTGCCGTCCAGGTTCTTCGAGCTGATTTTTAATCGCTCAAAGGTTTCATTTCCGTTGACGATATTTGCCGATAACCGGGCCATGGAGGAGCCGAGGGCACTGCTTTCCATTCCCCCCTTTTGGAAAGCAAGTTCAAGTCCTGCAAGTTTTTCTACTGCAATACCTGTCTTTTGCGACAGGTCATCAGCGGCATCAGTTGCATCAATGGCGCCCCGAATCATATTAGAGAAAGCGTCTATTGCAAAAGCCCCTGCAGCAGCAGTAGCAAAGCCAATCAACGTCGACTTTAGGCCGCCGAGACGCGAATTAAAGCCGTTGATCTGTCCCTCAATCCCTTGCAAAGAAGATCCATTAAGGCGACGCATCGCATCGCTGACTGTTTCAATTTCACGTTGAGACGATTCGGCACCGTCGACGTTTAGTGTGATTGTTGCTCTATTTGATGGTGTATATGACATGTCATAACCTTATAAAAAAAAAGGCGCCCTTACAAAGGACGCCAATTAAAGACCCGCATGCTGTTTCCTCATCCACCGCGCCCGCGGCAGCATGCGGATTACAACTTAGTTTTTAGGTACTGCCCCGATTTGAGACATGTATTCGTTAAAGCAAACAGTGCGAAGACCTGGCTCATCGAGAACCTTTTCGAAAGTTTCAGGCCCGAAAACCATTGAAACGCCTTCTTCATCCAGAACACCATCCCAATCCTGAACCACTTTACGCAGGAAATCTTTCACCGATTCGCTTTTGTTCGCCAGTGCTTCATCGATTTCAGATTGAGTCAGGCGTTTGCACACCAGGCTAAAACTGAATTGCTGGCTTTCGCCTTTTTCATCCTTGATCGAGCCAGAAACTTTCACGAGGATGGTTTTGTAAGAAGTCAATCGAAAAGTCATTTTATTTCCCTTTGTTATTTACTACGTTAATTAATCCGGCTTAGCGAATTGCTCCATCGAGCATCACACGCGCAGTCGTTGATAAACCCGATTTCGACTCAGACAAACAACCCACAAGGGTATTGCTGCCTGCTGTCGTGGTGATACGTCGTGCACTGTCATCCCAGTACACCTTTGCACCAGCTGATCCGGTATCAGCGGTTACAGCAGCAAGGTCAAAAACCCCCTTACGTTTCAATTCCACTGCTGTTCCCATGGCCGCATCACCCGAAGCCACGCCGAATACCACACCAATCTTTGCAGCTTGGCCGCTAGTAAGTGGATAAGGCGCAATTACGGTGATTACTTCGCCACGTTGCAAAAAATTTTTCATTGCTCTCTTTCGGTGAATTTTTCGCTAGACGCTTATGCGCCGGTAGCTTTGTAAAGACCGCGATAATCGATTGCCTTGGTAGCGAAATCGAGTCGGCATTTCATGCTCACAGCGTCGACGTTGAAGCTGTTTTGTGTTTCAAGCACTGGGCCGTCAGCACCGTCCAGGTAGCAATATTCAACGGTATCGATCTGGCTGTTATTGGCCGCCGCGTACCATGCCGTCGAGCTGACACTGTCGAGCAGCGGCTCGACGATCGGCTCTAGGCTCGAGCGGCCACCTTGGCGGAATTCGTTCACATCGGCGGCACGCGCCGGCACGTAGTTCGCGCTTGTCAGCTGATAGGCGATTTGCTCCAGCTCGGCCGGCACGATCAGGTAACGCGGACTGATATTGAGGTCTTCAGACTGGAGGCCTTTTTGTTTGCGCATCGTGCTGCGCATCAACCCCAGCGAGCTCAGCTGAAGTTCAGAGGTCGAGCCGGTGAACAGGTTCTTGTGATCAGCATGAAACAACGCTTTACCGTCAGACATCGCTGCATTGCTAGTTAATTGGGAGTAGACAAGGCGATTTTCCAAGCGCGCGGCAGCGGCGCCAAAGCTCGTAAGCATCGTGTCGAAGGCACGTAGATCGTCGTTCACCATGGCCTGGCGAGTCAGGGCGACAATCCGGCCATAGGTCAGCAGCTCGTAAGTCTCACCGTTATCAAGCATCTTTCCATACTGGAATTCGCCATGTTCACGAACCTGCAGCAGCTCGGGCGCGGCGCTTATCTGCACAGTGCTGATAGGTTTGAAATTCAAAACATTTGGAGCACGCCGCGCCCAGACTTTGTAGGAAGCTGGATTTTCTTCGTAAGCCTGACGCATGCGCTTATTGCCGACATTGGCCAGGATCGAGGAAAAATCCGATACCCCCATGCCACGACTCTGCATGGCTTGACCGGCCAAGGCCATGCGGTCCAGGCCACGCACGTTCACGCCATTGTCCTGCAGGTGCTCACGTGCCATTTCGAGCACCGACATGCTACGGAAGCGATTGCCGTTATCGGTCAGTTTGGTGGTTGGGGAAATACGGTGCAGCAACGCATTCGCCATGCCTTCGGCAGCCGCTTCACGCTTATCACTAGGAATATTGGACATAGTAGTTTCAGATCTTGATGGGGTTGGGACTAGAGGCAATTGAATTGGTGCTGCCACTCGCTCGATAAATTCACAGGGAGAGCCGGAAGGATCAAACCCGTGCCATGACCCTGCAATCGTTTCCGGCATGTTAACGACGCCAGTTAATACCCGAGTCTTCTGCGTCGCTGATCAACGCAGCGATTTCGGTATCGAGTTGGTGAATTCGCTCATCGAGGCGCTCTGCGTCTTTAACGCGCTGCGCATTGTTGATGGTATTTTCCGACCACTCCATGCCTTCGATTTCCTTGAACAGGGCATCTTTGAGTAGTGGCGCGAAAAGCGCACAGAGGGCTTGATCAACGTCCTGTGTGCGAAGGGATTCACCACCGGGCTGTGCCGCACCAGTGATGCTCATATACCGCGCCATATCGTCTTGAGTGAGGTTTCGCGGATTACGGAATTTACTCAGCGTCTCATGCAACGCTTCACGGTATTTTTTTGAATTTGAGGCCAGCCAGGCGCTCAACATTTCTTTTACGTCTTCTTTGCTGGTTGGAGCGGTCATCACCCGCACACGCTGGCGGCGCAATTCCTCGACCTCGGTTTGCATTCCCTTCAGCTTTTGCTCCAGTCCTGCCACTGAACGGCGAATTGAAGCGAAATCGAATAAACCCATTTTTGACTCCCTAAGTTGCAGCGCGGAAGCGCTGTCTTGAAAGTCATTATTTTCCGCTTGGGTTAACGAAATTACCGCTTAAAAATATTTCCGAGAATTTGAGCAAGCCTGCGTGCGGTGAGACTTTTCGAACGGTTGTATCTTGTTGCAAAGAAAAGAGCCTCATCGAACGCGCTTGTGCCAGGTGGCGGCGCGTAGTCATCACGCCATACATTCCAGGCACCACGGGTGATGAATTTGTTCCATTCCGTTTCAAGTTTTTGCGAGCCTGTTGTACTTCCATCAGCATCGATTAAAGCCGCAGCCTTACGCAACCAGTGATCACGCCGATACTTTCGTAACGCCGTGTGGGTGGAGGGAAGCCGAAAACAACGCTCAAGCGAAATTACACCCCCAGTGCTGAACCAAAGCTCAGCCCCCTCCTGTAGTAGTGCCAAGTCACTTTTTGTCAAACCACCATCGGCAAGATGAACCAATGCCAATAAAGAATCGCCACCATCAATTTCACTTACATCGTCTACGTCCCGGCCCTCAGGAGCGCGATACTCTGCCGCTGTGCGGCGCATGGGTGTGCTCATTATTCCCCCGCAGTGACGACAGAAGGCAGGAAACGATAGACGCGAAGATGGCCGATAGTAGGTAATCGCTCTTTTCGCGTAGGCGTGGTGCTACTCTCAGGCATCAAGTAGCCCTTTTCAACTAACAATTTTGCAACCATTTTGGGGTCAAAGCCTTTGCAGATTTCAGCTTTGAAGACTTCTGGTAAGACAAAATATTCCTGCTCGATCTTGTCCGATTCGTCGGGGTGAATAACATCACCGTAAGCTTTGTGATGATCTTTATGGGAGTTGATGGCCGTACCATCGCCACTAACCATACGACGAAGCCCAGCACGGTTAATCGTGTTTGGCGCGTGGTCGTCACTCGCCCTGTGCCAAGCTGTGAACCGTGCATTTCCATGAGCTTGGAAAAACGCACCTACTTGCCGCAATATCGACACATGCTCGACGTTGCCCGATCCTCCACGTCCAACCAGCCAGGTGGTGAAGCAGGTACGTGCTGCTGCGATCGCTTCTCCTGCATCCCATCCGGTAATGCCTTGAGACGTTGCCATCTCTCCGGCCAAGCCAACTAACGCGAAGCGTGCCGCAACCCGGGTCACCTGCCCATGCGAATACGATGGGCACATTTCACGCACCAGCTCGGCTATGCCGATCGTAAGAGCCTCGGATATGTTTTCGTAATCGCTTACTGCATATTCAATCAACGCCATACCAGCTGTGCCGTAATACTGACGAGACATCTTGACCAGGTGATCCGAGAGAGTTGCCCCATTCTCAAAGTCATGGAGTGTGTCAAACACGCCCAAGCCTTTACCAGCATCGGCAGCTATATGCGCCATACGGACGTCGTGGCCAGCCTTCGAACCTTTTCCAGCTTGCTCCATGTGGCTGCTCAGACTCACTTCGCCATCTGACAGGAAGAGCAGACGCCAGCTGGCCACCTTGCGAGCAGTGGCCGATTGCGTTGCACGTGCTTTGCCTGTCTCGTTGGCCAGCATGTAGACGGTATCGCCCAGTGATTTCGGATCGACCTGGGCAATCTCATCGAGCAGCAATAGCGCGTCACTATGTTGGGTCGCGGTTGACTCCAAAGCATTGCCAGTGGCATGCCAGCTTCGGGGGTAGTCGCTACCACCAAAAACAGATCCTGCTACCTTGAAGGCGGTACTTTTACCGCTACTTGAATCGCCCCATATATGGAAGCCACCAGACGAGACGTGCGCCAAGTGCATTAGTGGCGCCGCGAAGGCGGCTGACAAGCAAAACAGCATGCGTGAGTTACCCCGGCAATGCGTTGAGACGTTGGCGCGCCACTCGTCCAGCGTGCCGCGCTGCCGGAACTGCGACACCACCCCACCGGCGGCCTGAAACATGACAAGTTCATCGCTTTCGCCTATCGTGCGATCGGGCAGGACGTAGACGCCATTGTGCCAACCGATTCGATCCGTGCAGCGGACACGGCGGTCAGTCTTCTCGGACTGAATGTAGACGCTCAGCTGGTTTTTAGCAGTCACGCCAGCGCCGATCCGCAATCCCATGCTCAACAGAATCGCGCGGTATGCAGTTCCATCGCCAGCCAGCATGCTTGCCGGCATTGCCCAGCGCTTCGGCTGGTTGTCGCCATCGGGGAATTCGAGCAGGTAGCCCCACTCACCATTTGCAGAATCTCGCGATTGCGCCGTAACCTTCAACTCGCTACATATCCACTGGGCAGGCAACGGGTCGCCATTCTGGCTGAAGCCGTGGAACCATACGCCCTTTTCATCAACCGTAAAGAACGGACGTGATGAAGACTCGCGTGAAGGCGATGCCGGCCTATCAGAGCGTTTTTTCTTTTCTGCCTGCGACTTCGCTTGCGCCTTCTCTTTTTGGGCCGCCTCGGGTTCTTCCTGGGCGAGTGCAGGCGGGGCATGCGGAGTTTCCTCAGTGGCAGCAATGGCGACTGCAATTTGCTTCCTTACCTCATCTTGCCCAGCTGCCGCAGCGAGATCGTTAAAATCAGTTGCGCCACTGGCTAGCCCTGTCGGCTTACACCAGAATGCCTTTTCCGCTTTAGCTGCAGCAATGGCCGCGAGAACACCGGGATTTCTACCCCGGCGTTTTTCAGTGTCCGCGTCGTCATCCGCACAAATTAAGATTTTTGCAGTGGGGTGCAGCTTGCGGATCGCGGCAGCAACATGCTTAATATTTCCTGCATTGAAAGCCACGACCGTTGCATAGCCCGTCGCCTGGTGAAGTGCCGCAGAAGTCGCATACCCCTCGGCCAGCAGCAGCCAGGCGGCCGGCGCAATCTGCCCGATTACATGGAAGCAGCCAGATACTTGCCCATCCTCGAGGAAAAACTTTTCACCAGTCGGTTTGATCCGCTGCAAATTACGTAGCTCGCCAACAGCGGAATACAGCGGCACCAAGGCATTGCCCTGCGAGTAGCGCACGCCATGCCCCATTACCGCTTTACGCTCCAGGTACGCTGACGCTCCGTCGACGGTTGCTTTATCCCAATCGACTTTGGCCTGTTTTGCCGCCACCGCCTGCAACTGGGCCAGTTCGGCGGCAGCTGCTCTCTCAGCCTTAGCACGTTCAGCCTTGACCTTGTCCAGTTGCGCCTTGGTGGGGGGCACAGCCGGTGCATACTCTTTCGCATCAAACCCGCTTTGTTGCGCCTTGTAAATCAGTGTCCCAATCTTGATCGCGCCGCCTGGCTTAAAACTTTTCCACCGAGACTGTACGGATTTAGCATCGTAGTTTTTAGCCGTTTCACTCCATGCCGAAAACAGGTCAAGACCAGCCTCTCCAAATTCGGATTTCAAAGCCATGCCCACCATGATCCAGTCGTCGGTATTTTCCGACGAGATGAACTGGAGAGCAGCGCGAATCATTTCAATGCTGGCTGGTACGATCATTACGTATTACTTTCGACAGAACAGCGTTTGAGATCGGCTATCCACTGCTCGATGTTGTCATACGACTCCATACCAAGCCGGTCAACCGTGCCATCAGGCTTGAGAACAGATGGCGTATCTTCGTGGACACCAAAGAGCGTGATGGGATAAGGCTGTAGCGACTCACGGTCGAGCGCCCAGCCAATGATTGCGTCTAGGCTATACTTCGTCACGACCTCTGGCCTATCTGTATCGCAGCAAGGGCTAATGACCGAATATCCAGGCGCTGCAGGAATCACCTGCATCGAGATATAGGTAGTTGGCGAGTTGCGCCGGCCTTCCTTCATTTCGAGGCCTCCTTCTCAAGACCACGAATAAAAGCTTCGATGGCCTCTGAAGACCAAACTATCGACCGCTTCCCCAATTTAATTGACTGGGGGAATGTGCCTTCCTTCATACGTTTATAAATTTCGGTTCTGGAAAAACCCGTCAGTTGCTGCACGGTAGGCATGCGCAGAAGCCGGATTGGTTGCGGAATCAATTCTTGTTGAGCACTCATATTTTTCATGGGTTGTCATACGTTAAGGAAAGGCCATGCTATCGACGGAGGTGTCTCATTTCCCGGAAAACTGAGACAACTTGTTATGGCTTGTTCTTGTGTGCACTCTTGTGTAAGCGCATGGACGCCAATGCTAAAGACCAGGCCTTCTCACTTCTATAAAGAATGGAAAAATCTTGGCCTAGTCATTCCGTCAACGCATCTTGCTGGTCTGAATCTTGGCTCTTCGCTTAGATAGCTCCAGCCAGAACGATCAGTAGGAAGAGCAACACCAGGCACACACGAGGGTGACGACCAAGCCAGTCATCGGGGTTCAGGAACCAGTTCATGCCCGACCTCGGCAAATGTCAGTGCGGTGGATCTCAACCATAGATTCGATTTCAGCCGAAAGCAGATGAGCCAGCCAGAGGATGCTGTCCTGGTTGTCGTCGGACAGATCTTGGAAATGACGAAGACCATCCCCGTGAATTGCCATAAGCAGCCCAGAGAGCTGGCTAGACCTCATTGCGAGGTGATCGTGAGCACCGCCACGTTCGATGAACATGCGGCCGTATGGCGTGGGAAAGCTACCGACGTAGTCAGTAGTGTTTGTCGCAACATTTTTTTCGTCAGATAGTGACGATTGCGGATTGTTTGTGTTAACCTTCGTTTCGTTGTGCATGTGATGCTCCTCTAAGACGTACGTGTCCAACACCGCAGTTTCGAAGCCCACCTTCGTCGCTGCAGTAGCTTCCCGGTTCCGCCGGGCTCGGTTGCAAAAGAAATCCGAAGGGTCGACTGGCAGGTCGGCCCTTTGTCTTTCCAGATCTTGTTTAGTTAGATCATCCTGTAGCTTTCTTGAATTTGTCGGTATCGATCACGAGCAACTTGTGACATTCGGTGCAATTATTGTGATTCAATAACCACGTGAGAGCAAGTAGTTTTTGTGATTCTTTTTCACGTACAATGAGCAACATGGACAACACACCAAAACACTCAGGCGGTCGACCCAGACTCCCGGAAGGGCAGAAGCTGGTTCAGCGTTCCATCAGGCTCTCAGCAGACCAATGGGCAAAGATTGATGAACATGGCCTGGAATGGCTACGACAGCTCATTGAGGAAGCCCCTACCATCGGCAGCAAATCTGATTAGCATCCATTGAATATTCATTGAATAGTGTTATGATGTTTCAACACATTCAATGGGGGTTCAATGGACGGCAAAACAATAGTCGTCGCCAGTACCAAGGGCGGCGTCGGCAAGACCACAATCGCACTCAACATCGCTATCGGCCGGGCGATGCAAGGCCGGGATGTCTGGCTAATCAACGGTGACCGCCAGGACACCGCATCGACCGCGATCGCAATTCGTGGCGAAGCAGGCCGACTGCCTACCATCGCTACCGCGCACTATCCTGACGGTAGCGCCCTGCGCACCCAGCTGCTGCACCAGCGTGAAAAATTCCAAGATGTTGTGATCGACGTTGGTGGCCGAGACAGTACGGCCCTCCGGGCGGCACTGTCCCAAGCTGATCTGGTGTTAGTCCCATTCCAGCCTCGATCGTTTGATATCTGGGCTGTTGCTGATATTGCTGCTTTGGTAGAGGAGGCCCGCGCACTATCGGGCAAACCAACCCAGGTGTACGGCTTCCTTAACATGGCCGATATCGCCGGTTCAGATAACAAAGAAGCAGCTGAAACATTGGCTGACTACCCATCCATAAAGTACCTCGACACCCCGATCCGTCGTCGCAAGAGCATTGCAAATGCTGCGGGAAATGGTATGTCCGTCCTTGAGTATCAGCCAAAAGATGAGAAAGCCATTGCAGAGCTGAACGCACTGCTGGCCGCTGTCTATTGAATATTCATCAGATATTAAAAAGAGATTCAGCGAAGACTATGTCTATCATTAAACGCCCACCGACTC
>Ga0308163_10005139_pt1 | contig 10079 bp, 6 predicted proteins | sample PhyTR1_FD_201037 | JGI IMG/M metagenome (GOLD analysis project Ga0308163, IMG submission 201037) | Phyllosphere microbial communities from UC Gill Tract Community Farm, Albany, California, United States - DLSLT.R1 | ecosystem: Host-associated > Plants > Phyllosphere > Unclassified | place: USA...
TATCTTCATTAACTATGATGCAGATCAGGCCTGATTGATCCGTGGAATGAATATGGGACCGATACCATGGACCTGAATGCTACTGCGGAGGAAGGACGGTTGACCCGAACCCGTCACTGTCTTTGACGGTCCTTCCGAAGTCTGGGGCGGCGTGCGCCTGAGGTCAGTCGGCTCAAGCCGGACGCGTGTGCCGCAGTGCATCGAACCCGGGCAGCAAGCCTAGCGCTGGAGCGCTGATCTGACGGGGGCGGACCGGGCTTCGATTGCCGCGGTGGTCGGTAATGTGTGAGCTAAGATCTGATTGCTTGGGGCATTGCCGATCGGCTGCCCGACGGTCCGCCCAAGGCGCTGACCGTCGTCTCACCCGCTTGGCAAGAATGGTGCCGGAAGAGGACTCGCGATCACCGCTTAAGATAATGGTAAATAACAATAACTTTAGAGCGTCAAATCATGTGGCCCCCAAAGTGGCCCCCGCGCGCAATTCATGCCGGAAAGAAATAATTGGCCCGCGACGCGCTGATTTAGGAATCAGCACCACTCTCCAGCGAGAGCCTCGGCTTGTTGTAGCACAGTCTGTACGGCCGCGTTCTGAAGGTCAGGCGGATAGCCATATTTGCGAAGAAGCCGTTTCACCAGCCGCCGAATATTGGCGCGGGTAGATGCACGATGCACCCAATCGACAGTCGCGTTCTCGCGTACCAGGCCGACCAGCTCATGCGCTATGACGCGCAATGCCGGTTCGCCCATAGCTTCGCGTGCACTGCCATTCTCGGCAAGCGCATCGTAGAACGCAATCTCTTCATCCGTCAGGCCGCTTTCTTCACCACGTTGGCGAGCCTCGCGGATTTCCTTGGCGAGCTGTATCAGTTGCTCCAGCACCTCCGCCGTCGTTAGCGCGTTGCTGTGGTAACGAGCAATTGCTGCTTCTAGCCGTTCGGTGAACGCCTTTGACTGAGTGACATTGCTCTTGCTTCGTGACTGAACCTCCCCATTGATCAGCTTGCGCAAAGCCTCGATCGCCAGGTTCTTTTGCGGGTTGTCGCGCACTTCGGCGAGGAAGGCGTCGGACAGGATCGAGATGTCGGGCGACTCGATCCCAGCCGCACGCATGATGTCGATGATGTCAGTCGAGACGACGGCGCGGCTGATGATTTGCTGGATCGCCATCTCGCGATCCGCCGCGCTGCGTTTACCCGATGTGGCGGTGCTCTTCGCCAAGGCGGCACGGATCGCTTGGAAGAAGCCGATTTCGTCGCGGATAACGCGGGCCTCTTCGCTCGCAGAAGCTAATGCAAACGCCTTCCCCAACGCGACTACGGCATCCGCGTAGCGGCGGTGTGCGGCCTTCTTGTCATTCTCGTTCGTCGCCTTCGCTGCGTCGGCTTGTTGTAGCTCCAATATCCAGTTCATCGCGCCGGCCATGATCGCAAGCCGCTTGCCCGAAGTTGCTTCCGGCGACAGCACCTGACGATAGTCAAACCCGCCCGGCTGATCAGGCCGAAACATCGACCGCACCACCTCATATTTCTCTTGCAGCACGCGGATGGCTTGCGTTTCGTCGATGCCCGTCTGATCGCGATCCCCACCCGAATATTGACCCAGCGCGGATTTCAGATTTTGCGCGATCCCAATGTAATCCACCACCAGCCCAGCCGGCTTGTCGCGAAATACGCGGTTGACGCGGGCAATCGCCTGCATCAGCCCGTGGCCCTTCATCGGCTTGTCGATATACATAGTGTGCATCGACGGCGCGTCGAAGCCGGTGAGCCACATATCGCGCACGATCACGAGCTTTAGCGGATCGGTCGCATCTTTTGCTCGCTTCGCCAGCAACTCGCGCCGCGCCTTCGCCCGCTTGCCAATATGTTTCTGCCAGGCGGGCGGATCAGATGCCGCCCCCGTCATCACCACCTTGATCGCGCCAGCTTCGTCATCGTCGCTATGCCAGTCTGGGCGCAGCGCCACGATCGCGTCGTAGAGCGCGACGCAAATTCGCCGGCTCATGCAAACGATCATGCCTTTACCGTCCAGCGCTTCGACCCGTGCTTCGAAGTGTCGGATGAGGTCTTCGGCGACCATATCGAGCCGCTTTTCCGACCCTACCAGTGCCTCCACGCTCGCCCACTTGCGTTTCAGTCGTTCCTGTTCGCTATCGGCTTCCTCTTCAGTCAGCTCGGCGATTTCGGAATCGATCAGCGGCTTCTCGTCTTCGTCCAGCTCGATCCGCGCGAGCCGGCTTTCATAGTAGATCGGGACGGTCGCCCCATCCTCCACGGCGCGGGCGATGTCATAAACGTCGATATAGTCGCCGAAGACGGCGCGAGTGTTGACATCCTCCGCCTCGATCGGGGTCCCGGTAAAGCCGATGAAAGACGCGTTGGGCAGGGCGTCGCGCATGTATTTTGCGAAGCCGTAGGAGACATCGCCGGTCTTCGACACCTTCGCATTCAGGCCATATTGGCTGCGATGCGCCTCGTCCGCGATCACCACCACGTTGCGACGATCGGTCAGCGTGCCAATGCCGGTTTTACCCGGCTCCGGTGCGAACTTTTGAAGCGTGGTGAAAATCACTCCGCCCGATTGGCGATCGAGAAGTTCACGCAGATGTTCGCGGTCCCCCGCCTGTAAGGGAGTCTGACGAAGAAGATCGCGCGCCATGCTGAAGGTTGAGAAGAGTTGATCGTCAAGATCGTTACGGTCGGTCAACACCACCAGCGTCGGATTTGCCATCTCCGGGTGCTTGACGATCACCCCGGCATAGAAAGCCATCAATAGGCTCTTGCCCGAACCTTGGGTGTGCCAGATCACGCCGATGCGCTTGTCGCCAGCCGGATGATCGGAGGCGGTCGGCAGGCCGTAGCGCAGCGGATTCTCGCGAACCGTGCCGAGCGGAGCCACCACCGGGTCGTTAAAGGTATCGGTCTGCGTGGAAGCTTGACCAGGATTCGGCAACGCCCGCACCGTCGCGGCAACTGCGCGTAGCGTGGCGTGGAATTGATGATAGCCAGCAACGATCTTGATTGTCGTCTCGCCGGTATCGGCAAAGACGGTGAAGTCGCGGATCAGGCGCAGGAAATACTCGGGTTGAAACACACCCTTTAGCACCGTTTCGAGTTCGGGCGCGCCCTTCGGCTCGATCGCGTCGCCGTCGATTGTACGCCAGGGCATGAAACGTTCGCGGTCGGCGGTAAGCGAACCGATCCGCGCAGCAATGCCGTCCGAAATCAGTAGAGCGGCATTGGTACGGAATAGCGATGGGATTTGCTCGCGATACGTCTGCAACTGGTTGAACGCGCCATCCAGCGTCGCATTTTCGTCGCCCGGGTTCTTGAGTTCAATCACGCCGAGCGGCAGGCCGTTGATGAACACCACCACGTCCGGCCGCCGGTTCGCCTTGTCTTCGATCACCGTGAACTGGTTGACCGCCAGCCAGTCGTTCGCAGCCCAATCGTCAAGATCGATCAGCCGCGCCTGTTCACCCCCGATGCTGCCATCCGGGCGCGTCACTTCAATTGGCAAACCTTCGATTAGATAGCGGTGCAGCCGCCGGTTCTCCGCGATCGGGGAAGGCGTCTCCACCTGCCGCACCTTGGCGAACACCTCTGCCCGAGCCTCCACCGACAGGCCGGGGTTCAGCCGCTTGATTGCCGCGTGCAGCCGGGCGGGCAGCAGGACATCGCCATAGCTCTCGCGTTCGGGCGTGATGCCGTCTGGCCCGATGACGAAGCCGTTGGCGGTCGCATAGCCGATCTCCGCCAGCCATTCGAGCGCCGCTTCCTCAACATGGCTTTCGGCGAACTTCATGCGGCATCGGCGATCATGGCTTCGGCGTCGCGGATGCGGATTTCGCCGGACATGAGCTTTGGGAGTAGGAGGTCGCGGGTGGCGGCGAGGGTGCGGTTCTCCAAGGCGTTAGCGATCATGCGGTCGAACAGCGGGGCCAGCAAACTATCTGCCGCCGCCATGACCCCGTCGCTTCCGATCATCGTTGCCGCCTCCGACAAATGATGACGCTGAATGTGTCCCATCGTAGTTGCCTTGGAAGCGGCAATCGCCTGGAACTCGGGGAGATGATAATCCACCCAAAAATAGTGGAGCCATTTCTGATAGTGGTCCGAAGTGACCTTGAAGAGATGCTGATTGAGCGCGCCCCGGCCGCCGGTCCAAACAACTTGGGTGAGACTGCCTGACCATGAGAACAGGACATCGCCGTCCTCGACGACATACCGGGCCGGGATCGAGGATGCGGCCAAGCCGCCGCCATCCGCGCTGCCAGTTCTCAGTTGCGCAATTTTAATGACTGGCAGATCGTCTTGTCCAACAGGCGGAAATTTCTGCAACGCCAGTCCATTAAGGAAATCCGCTATGCCGTCGAGCGGCTCACTGCGCCACTCCTTCGGCTTGCCGTCATCGTCCAGCCGGTCGGGAAACAGCGTCCAGATGTCGGGGGCGAGGTAGGGCGCGCGGCCTTCCATCCTGGCGCGGGTGGGACCGAAATCGACGAACCAGTCCCTGAAGATCGCCCGCGCCATCGCCTCCAGCGTCTCGTTCATCCGCCGGTTCAGCTCAATCTTGTCGTCGAGTGCGCCGAGCAAATCGACTATCGATTTTTGAATGCCGATGGGCGGACAGGGCAGTAAAATCCGATTCAGACTACCTTGCGAGAGCTTGGGAATGGTCGACCCGGTTACATAGCCGGAAATATCAGCCTGATTAATTGCATACAGCAAAAACCGGGTCATTGTGACCGAACTGCCACGCAGAATATGCGCATGGTTGTTCACCCAGAATTTGCCATTGGCGAGGAGCGCTACATCTTCCTTTCTTGACCGAAGGTTCTCGCCATCTTCGGCTACGAGCACGAACTCGCCGTCGAACAGGTACTCCTCGACGTGATCTACGATCCCTTGAGCACCATAATAGGGATATGGTCCGGGCCGCCGATTGCTGGCCTTCACCGGCCGACGCTTGGCGTCGTGATTTTCCGCGATCTGTCCAAGTGGTCGTAATGGGAAATCAGCCGCCGTCATGCAAAACCGACCTCTGCGAGTCGCTCACGAATAACTCGACTGAGACGTTCAGATTCTTGGAACTGCCCCTCCAACTTCTCGCCAAACGCGGCAAAGCGTTCGGTGAACGGAGTGTTATCATCTTCAATATCGGAGGCTCCGACATAGCGCCCAGGCGTCAGTATGTGCCGATGCCCTCGCACATCCTCCAACGTCGCCGCTTTTGCGAAGCCCGACACATCCACATACTCCGGCGCATCCGGCTCCCCACGCCAAGCATGATAGGTATCCGCAATCGTCGCGATATCCGCGTCGGTCAGCTCGCGCCGCACCCGATCGACCATCACCCCCATCTTGCGCGCATCGATGAACAGGATTTCGCCGCGCCGGTCGCGCCAGCCGCCGCCGGGATTCTTGTTGCGCGCCATGAACCACAGGCACACCGGAATCTGGGTCGAATAGAAAAGCTGCCCCGGCAGCGCGATCATGCAATCGATCACGTCCGCCTCGATCATTGCGCGGCGGATCACGTCCTCGCCGCTCTGCCCCGACGACATCGATCCGTTGGCTAGCACCACGCCCGCGACGCCATTGGGGGCCAGATGCGCGTGGATATGCTGGAGCCAGCCATAATTGGCATTGCCCCCCGGCGGCGCGCCGAAGGTCCAGCGCGCATCCTCACGCAGACGTTCCCCGCCCCAGTCCGATACGTTGAAAGGCGGGTTCGCCAGGATATAGTCAAAACGAAGGTCCTTCAGCTCATCCTTGTGGAAGCTGCCTTCGTTGTTCCAGCGGATGTCGGCGTCGATCCCGCGCACGGCGAGATTCATCTTTGCCAGCCGCCATGTCGTGTAATTGCTCTCCTGCCCATAGATGGCGATGTCGCCGACGCGACCGCCGTGGCTTTCGACGAATTTCTCCGACTGGACGAACATGCCGCCCGATCCACAGCACGGATCATAGACGCGACCCTTGTACGGCTCGATCATCTCGACCAGCACGCGCACCACTGACTGTGCAGTGTAGAACTCGCCGCCGCGCTTGCCCTCCGCGCCAGCGAAGCCGCCCAGGAAATACTCATAAACGCGGCCTAGCAGGTCGCGCGCCTTGTCACCCGGCTCGCCGGTCGCGATTCCGGAAATTAGGTCGATCAGTTCGCCCAGCATCACCTTGTCGAGCGCGGGACGATTATAATCCTTTGGCAGCACGCCCTTCAGGCCAGGGTTCGCCGCCTCGATTGCGGTCATCGCATCGTCGATGATCTTGCCGATTGTCGGCTGGCGTGCGCTCGCCTGAAGAAACGACCAACGCGCTTCAGCCGGCACCCAGAAGATATTGTCCGCCAGATACTCGTCCGGGTCCTCAGCCGCGATTTCATCATCCGTCAGCAGTTCCGCATGACGGGCCTCGAAAGCGATCGAGATGTGCTTGAGGAAGATCAGCCCGAGCGCGACGTGCTTATAGTCGGACGGCTCCAGATTCTTGCGCAGCTTGTCGGCGGCGAGGAAAAGCTGGGCTTCAAAACCCAGCGTCGCGCCGTTGGCCGACTTCTTCTGTGCCGGCGCATCATCCTTGCGCGGCCGTCCTGTCGGCATGTGTTGTGGCCCCCGATAACTTCAATTCAACCGACGGGGTTATAGGTCCATTCGAGTCCCGTTCGCAACGGAAACGGGATCGGTTCGTCGCTGATGGCGAGTCATGCACAACGGGGCACCGGGATTGAAGCTGATACCGATAGAGATTGTTACGGACATTTGGGACGCGGCGGGAACGGGTAACAGCCCTTCTGAGCGACAGGCTGAAATTGCGCGTGATTGGCTTGCACGCTCTTTCGACAGAGCAACGCGGTGCGCTCAGCGTAAGGACGCCAAAATCCCTTTGACCCAGAAAGACGTTGATCGGCTGGAGCGTGTTTATGGTCGGTTTCGCCAAGTCGTCGATAGCTTGCAAGACCGTGACTACCCGCCCCCATTGATCCCAAAAGCGGGTAAAGTGACGGATTGGGAGCATTGGATTGGATCGACAAATGGCGGCTTTAAGCGCGGGCGCGACGCGCAATATGACTGGACGCTAATCGGCTCATTGCTGGAGCTTTACGAAGCGATGACAGATCGCCGGGCTTCTGGCGCTGACGAGCGCGGCCCGACGATGCTATTTCTCGACGCCACCCTTGGCGCGTTCGCCGAATTGGCTGACCCCGCGATCAGAAGCTACTTCCAATCACCCTCTGCCGACGCCTTACGTCGAGAGCTTCGCGAATGGCGTGCGATGAGGAACGGCCGGTGCGACCCCAAGCTCAGAAGTTTTCGTGACCCGTAAGGGGGAGCAATTCGCCAAAAATAGGCATAATTCCTACCCGGCCTGACCTAATCCACTTTGCAATGTTCATCCCCGGTCATCAGCAATCGGGAGAACCACGGTGGATATCCATCCAGTAGAAAACATAACGATCGTCCAGGCCGTCCACATGTTCGGCATTGGTCGCACCAAGTTATATGAGCTGATTCAGCGGGGCGATATCGAGGCAATCAAGCTGGGTCGCCGCACCCTTGTTCGCGCGCAGAGCGCCCGTGCGTTCATTGACAGCCTGCCGCGTGCGGGAGGCGGAGAGTGACGGATAAGCGGATCAACGCCTTCGTCAATAACCGGCTGCGCTACGCCAAGTTGGGATGGTACACGTTTCCAGTTCATGGAATCGATGACGATGGCAATTGCGGGTGCGGCAACCTAAGTTGCAATGCCCCCGGGAAGCACCCGCGTTATAGCGGCAAGGACCATCGCGCCACGATCGACCCTGACGTGATCAGGCGAGAGCGATTCCAGCATTCCAATATCGGACTGCATTGCGGCCTGACTGGAGTTGTGGTCATCGATGTCGATCCGCGAAATGGCGGAAATCAGACGCTGAAGGCGCTAGAAAACCGGCATGGTCGCATAAGCGCCGATGTCATCGCGTTGACTGGAGGCGGCGGAACACACCTCTTCTTCAAGACGCCTACGGACGGATCATCTCTTCCATCGACGCTTGGGCCAGGCATCGACGTGCTGGCGGACAACAAATATCCGGTCATCTGGCCGGGACGTCATCATTCGGGCGGGAAATATGCATGGAAACCAAATTGCGATCCGTTCTATTCCGCATTTCTGATGGGCGGACCGCCGCACTGGATTGCGGCAATGGCAAAGCCGCCACGCTCCGCGCCACAAACAGGGCGTGCGCCCAACGAAGAGACTGATGAAGATGTAGCGTGCCTACGATCGGCGCTCACGTATATCTCGGCGGATTGCGCCCGGGCTGATTGGCGGGACACCCTCTTCTCCGTTCACGCGACGGGCTGGAGCGCGGCTGAAGACATAGCCCGTGAATGGAGTCAGACAGCGCCGCACCGATGGTCAGAGGACGCCTTCGAAAACATCTGGAACAGCGCGGACGCCAGTCGGGCTCATGGCCGTGGCCCCGGGAGCATTTTCCATCAGGCCAAGCAAGCTGGCTGGATCAATCCGAAGGTCCGGAACCACCCGGAGACGCTGGGAGACGTGGACAATGGGCGGCGCTACGCGGAGGCAAACCGCGATCGTCTCGTTTTCGACCGCACAAGCGGGCGCTGGATGAAATACGATCGCGGCATTTGGTCGCCTTGCCAGGCGGGCGAGGAAATCGATGCCGCCAAGCGTGTAGCTGAGTCAGTTTTGACGCAAACGGCTGAAAAGTTAGCGGCAAACCCAACTGACGCAAATCGGCTGGCCCATGCTCAGGCTACTCGCGTTCACCGCAATGCCCGGCATATCGATGCAATGATACGCATGGCCGCTGCCGAACCCGGCATGAGCGTTCCCGGCCCGACTGCGTTCGACGCCGATCCCATGATCCTCGGCGTGATCGACGGCGCTATCGATCTCAAATCTGGGAAGTTACTTCCGGCATCGCCTCGCAACATGATCAGCAAGTGTGCGGGGGTTCGCTACGATCCGGACGCAACGTGCGATGAATGGCGGCGCTTCCTCCGCACGATATTACCGAGGCAGGAAGAGCGGCGATTTCTTCAAACATTCACTGGCTATACAATGACGGGACTTGTCGATGAGGAAGTGATGCTCTTCATGTATGGCTCTGGCGCGAATGGCAAAAGCGTGATGGCCAATATTCTATCGAGCGTTTTCGGCACATATGCTATCACCGTCGGCACCGAATTGCTCGCCGTAACCAAGCATGATTCGGAAGCGGCTCGCCATAAAAGTCGGCTTCCAGGCACGCGACTGGCGCTCGCTAATGAGGTCGGTCAGAGCGATACATTCAATGATCAACGCTTGAAGGAGATTGTGTCTCGCGAGGCTATCTCCGCTCGCCGCCTATATGGTGAAGCCTTCAACTTCGATCCGAGCCACACGCTATGGATTCGCGGAAATCACAAGCCGGCCGTGCTCGACGCCGGGGATGCGATGTGGCGTCGGATTATCCTGTTGCACTTTGCGCAGCAAATACCAGCGAGCCAGCGCGTGCGTGATCTGGACAGGAAACTACTAGTGCGGGAAGGCAGCGGCATCCTCAACTGGGCAATCAGGGGGTGCCTGCGATGGCAGAAGGAAGGCCTCCAGATTCCTCGGTCGATCCAGCGTGAAACAGCCCAGTATCGGGGTGATACGGACGTGGTTGGAGAATGGATCGAAGACGAGTGCGAGGCTAAGGCGGAGGTACGAAGCGCCATCCAAGAAATCTTCGGTTCGTACCGGGCCTTTTGTAATGAGGTAGGGATTACTCCCAAGACTCGGCCTTCATTTGTACGATTGATGGGTACGAAAGGCTTCAGGCGGGTCAGGAGCAACGGACGGGACTATTTCCAGGGTATCACTTTGAAAGCCGACGATATCTGACCAGTGCGCGAAGGGCATGAACGGACTGGAATATCCCACACCGCTCTTCAATATCTTCCTAAGGACGGCTCTAGGGTCAGGACTCGTTGATCAAAGCCAGAAGATGACGGTGGCAGCGAGGGCGATGGCGGACAAGAAGACCGTCGGGCACCTATCGTAGCGGGTCGCAACGCGGCGCCAGTCCTTCAGCCGTCCGAA
>Ga0308163_10005140_pt1 | contig 10079 bp, 9 predicted proteins | sample PhyTR1_FD_201037 | JGI IMG/M metagenome (GOLD analysis project Ga0308163, IMG submission 201037) | Phyllosphere microbial communities from UC Gill Tract Community Farm, Albany, California, United States - DLSLT.R1 | ecosystem: Host-associated > Plants > Phyllosphere > Unclassified | place: USA...
TAGATCGAGTAGGGGGGAGCCCCGCGGGCAGCCTTCTTCTGAGCCGATGCCAGCCGGCGTACCGTGCCGAGGTAGCTCTCTTTCTCGGCGACCGAGACCTCAGGTTGGGCGACGCTCACGATGCGCGCTTCAGATCGGTCACGGTTGCCACGTGAGAGTCGGCCGGCGCGAGTACGATCGGAGCGACTGTTGACGAGGGCTCCCACGGCGTGCGGTTGCGCGTTCTGTGGCCGAGGCCTTGAGTGCTGTATCCGGCATGCAGCCGCTGCGCCAAGTCCTCGTAGCCGTCGGTGACGGAATCCCAGTTGTAGCGCTCATTGGCTCGTAGCTGCAGCAGGGTTGCCGCTTTTGCCGTCGCACCGGGTTCCATCTCACTCGCGTTGAGGCGCTGAGCGAGAGCCGAGGCGTCGCGGAAGAAGAGCCCGTCGGTTCCGAGAACGTCACGGTTGAAGACCACGTCGTAGGCGATGACGGCAGTGCGAGCACCCATTGCTCGAAGCAGCGACGGGTTGGTGCCGCCCACGGAGTGGCCGTGCACGTAGGTGTACGCGTGGGCGTACAGCTGATCGAGCAGCTCCTGGTCGTAGATGCCTCCGACCAGATGGATGCGAGGGTCGCCGGCAGCGAGCCGTTCGATCTCCGTGGTGTGCGCAGCCGCATACGGTGCCGAGCCCACGACGATGAGGGGATACTTCGCGTCGCTCCGGCGGTAGCCGTCGACGATGACGTCGACGTGGTTCTCTGGCTCGAAGCGGGCGACGACGAGGTGGAACTTGCCCGCTTCGAGACCCATGTCATGCAGGCGATTCGTCGGAGTGCCCTGCAGAATCGGCGCGCCGTAGGTGATCAGCTCGGTGGGAATGCGGAACTCGTGCGTGTAGTAGTCGGCGATGCCCTGCGCGTCTGAGATGAGCGCATCCGCATGGCGCACGGAGAACTGCTCGGCCCAGCGGTAGTAGCGGCGGCCGTTCTTGCCCCACTTACCGCGCTTCCACTCGAGGCCGTCGACGTGCACGGCCGTCGGGATCTGCTGCAGACCGAGTGCGGGCAGGAAGGGTGCGTTGGCCGCATTGAAGAGAAAGGCCACATCCTTCTTGCCCGCGGTGGCGAGGTGGGCCACCGACAGTGCCGTGTGGCTCAGGGTCTCGATAGCCTTCGAACGCACCGAAGGAAGGTGCACCAGTTTCATGCCGAGGTAGCTGAATCGGGGCTCGTCGCCCTCGCTTCGGCGACAGTAGACCGTGACCTCATGTCCGCGTGCGGCCAGACGCTGGCCGATCTCCTCGACAGCGGTTTCAAATCCGCCGTAGGCCGCAGGCACGCCGCGGGTGCCCAGCATGGCAATCCTGAGTGAGGTCATCAGTAAGCTCCTGTTGGTTTGGTGAGCACCTTGAGGGTGCGCCACATGATGATGAGATCGCCGGTCAGAGACCAGTTCTCGACGTAATAGAGATCGAGCCGCACGCCCTCGTCCCAGCTCAGGTCTGAGCGGCCGTTCACCTGCCACATGCCCGTGAGGCCGGGCTTGATGAACAGGCGACGGTGCACGTGGTCTTCGTAGCCGGCGACTTCGCGCGCGAGCGGTGGGCGAGGGCCCACGAGGCTCATGTCGCCGATGAAGACGTTCCACAGCTGGGGCAGTTCGTCGAGCGAGAACCTGCGCAGAATGGCGCCGACGCGGGTCACCCGGGGGTCGTTGTGCATCTTGAAGAGAACCCCGGCCCCCTCGTTCTGGTCGCGCAGTCCTTCGAGTAGAACCTCGGCTTCGACAACCATCGACCTGAACTTGCGCATGCTGAACGTCTTGCCGTTTCGCCCGACGCGTTCCTGGCGAAAAATGACCGGCCCTGCGCTGTCGCGCTTGACGAGTACGGCGAGCACGGCGAAGAGGGGGAGCAGCGCGACCAAGGCGAGACCCGAGAGGGTCACATCGAGGGTGCGCTTCAGCGCGTGCTTGAGACCGTCATACTGCGGAATCTCCACGTGGATCAGCGGGAGCCCCTCGACAGGGCGGAAGTGGATGCGCGGCCCCGCGATATCGACGAGTCGGGCGGCGAGTACGAGCTCGGTGGCCGCCCCCTCGAGCTGCCAGCCCAGCCTCCGGATGAAGTCGTTGCTCTGTTGCGGCTGGCCCGCGACGATGACTGCGTCGACTCCGAGTCGGCTGGCCGTGGCGGCGATGCCGTCGAGGTCTGTGGCAACGGGGATGTGCTGACGCCCCGCGATGAGTTCGTTCGGGTGGCTGCCGTCGACGACGGCTCCGACGACGCGGTAGGCGGCGCCCGTCTTGCCGTCGATCTGATTGATCACGTAGCTGACGTCGGCGATGTCGCCCACCACGAGAGCGCGCGAGAGAAAGTGTCCGAGCTCTCGCTGCCGAATGAGCCAGCGACGCCAGTAGTACCGACCGAACAGCAGGCCGCTGAGGCCGATCGGCAGCGTGATGATGAAGTACCCGCGGGCCACGTTGATTTGCAGAATGAGAAAGGCGATGGCGACGAGGCCGAACGTCAGCATGCTCGCGTTGATGACAAGGCGATATTCGGATGCTCCGGCCCCGACCACGCGCGAATCGCGCGTTCGAAACACACCGATCATGGCGAGCCAGCTCAGGGCCACGATGACAGACACCTGCCAGTAGTCGACCGTGTGGCCGGCGACGTCGACGCTCTTGTCATCGATCCCGAAACGAGCCACCTGAGCGAGAGCGATAGCGGCGACGATGATGATCGCGTCGGTGATGCGCAGTTTTTGTCGGTAACTGCGCGCCCAGTTTGCGAGATTCGGAGCGACGGCCTCGGCCTGATCGATGCGCACACCCGCTCGAGTGATTCGGCGCACTGGCGACGCCGGGTGAAGGCGGGGTGTCGTCTCGGTCATGGGTGAAGCGGTCCCTTCGGCGGCATTAGGGCCGGCGTGAGAAGAACGAAATTAAATGAAGAAGTCTCGTTTTTTACGAGAGAGCTTCTCGCCCCGGAGTCATAAGTGAATTAAAAATGAACTTATCTCACTTATGAGTTATTCTCATATCACCACTTCGGGGGGTGGATATTGCACACCGATTCGGCGCATGGTTTAGCAACGTCGGCGTCGCATTTGGCGTCCAAGGCTTACGCCTGGGGGTAGCCGTGACCTTAAAACTGAGAAAAAGTCAACCCCTTAGAAATCGGAACAATCCGTTGTGAAGACTGTTCCGAACACATGAGGGTCCAGGGACGCTGACGGCTGACCTTGCACCGTTCCCCAAATAATGACCACTACGGCCCGCTTCGAGTGAGGAGTGTTTGTGCTCAATTTCTTCTATGTGTTCGACACCGACAATGACCTTTCTCGTGCTCGGCTGCTCACGGCGATCGATGATGGCGCGGCCTCTCCGACGCCGGCCATCGTCGACTACGACGTGATGGAGGATCATTCGGACGGCGACGTTCGAAGCTGGATCGATGCCCAGCTTGCGACCACGTCGTGTCTTGTCGTGCTCATCGGAGAGCACACGTCAGAGAAGCACTGGGTCAAATACGCGATCGGCATGGCGAGGCAGCTCGAGAAGCCGATGATCGGCGTCACCATCGACAAGCTGAACGACGGCGATGGTCGTCAGGGGGCGATCGGCAGCAACCCCTTCGCCAGTGCGGGAATGACAGCCCGGGCTTTGTCATCGCTCGAGATCTACGATCCTCCCTTCGCCACCTCGGCATTTGCGCGCGCTCACATTCGCTATGGTCTGCCCGACTGGGTCGAACTAGCGGTCAAAGAGCAGCTGTGGAGGTCGGATTCTCGCACTCGGCGTTTCGACCGCAGAGAGCAGACGCGCCACGAGGATGCGAGCTGATCGCTCGAGTCATCCGCGGCATCTAGCCCTCATACGGGGGGTCGCATAGATTCGTCGCATCTCATAAAGTGAGCATTATTCATTTTTGTGGAGTGTGACGATATGGCCAGGAAAACAGCAGCGACGACACGGGTGCGTCGTCATCCGTGGAGGACGGCGGCGGTGATCCTCGGGGTGCTCGCACTCGTGGGTGGTGGCTCCGCCGCTGCGTATGCCATGGAGGTCGGAAAGACCTGGGACCAGAAGACGGTGAAGCTGGTCGAGGCCTTCCCGGCTGCCGCCGTCAGGCCCGAGGCTGCCGCGCCGAGCGAGGCCCCCGTGGCGCAGAACATCCTCGTGCTCGGCTCCGACACCAGAGGTGACAGCAACACGACGATCGACTGCCTCGAAGGCCAGCGCTCAGACACCATCATGGTCGTCCACATCCCGGCCGATCGGCAGCACATCACGGTGATGTCGATCATGCGCGACAGTTGGGTCGACATCCCCGGGTTCGGCGAGGCGAAGATCAACGCGGCCCTGTCGTACGGCGGGGTTCCCCTGGCGGTGCAGACCATCGAGGGCATGATCGGAGCGCGCATCGACCATGTCGCCGTCGTCGACTTCGCAGGATTCCGAGGAGTCACAAACGCGCTCGGAGGAGTGGATGTCTACAACTCGACCGCCTTCGACTCATCGAAGATGAAGGGTCACTACTTCGATCGAGGCATGCAGACGATGAACGGCGAAGAAGCGTTGGCCTTCGTGCGAGAGCGCTACGCCTTCCGCGACGGCGACTTCCAGCGCGCCCGTAACCAGCAGGAATTCGCCAAGGGAGTGATGAGCGAGGTCATGAACGCCGCAATCCTCACGAATCCCGGACGCATTGGAGGGCTCGTCTCGGCTCTCGCCCCGTATCTCGTCGTCGACAGCGGATTCGACGCGGCCTACGTCGGCAATCTCGCTCTCGAACTGCGCGACGTCACGCCCACCGACGTGTCGTTCTTCACTGCACCCACGAGTGGCACCGGCACGTCGAGCGACGGCCAGTCGATCGTGAACGTCGACTGGGACGCATTCGTCGCCGTGAAATCGGCCTTCCAGAGCGATTCGGCCGAGCAGTTCGCGGCCCTCGTGCCGGCGAAGTAGGGGCGCACACAAGCCGAAGAGGAGAGGTCGCAATGGCGCGGCCTCTCTTTTTCTTTGCCCCCCGACTGGCAGAGCGGAGTCACTCGTAGATTCCGCCGCGTCGAACTCACCTTGTCGTTAGTGGCCCTCTCACCGTGTGAACTCCGTAGCGTGGAGCCATGACCTTCGCCTCGCTAAAACGTCTCCTGCTGGTTCTCGCGATCATCGCCGTCGTGGCCGGATCTGTCGCTGCCGTGTACTTCGCGGCCCAGCCGATGTCGTTCGCTTGGGTGGCATATGCGCCCCTGTCGGGCGAGGTGTTCAACCCGAACTCCACGCATCTGGTCGCGGCTCCCACGATGTACGCGCTCGCGGTCGTGGCGCTGGGGCTCGTGGTCGCGGCGTTCTGGGCCGGCCTGACGGTCGGCGAGCGTCGGGGACGACGTGCCCGCGCCGAACTTCTGAAACGCGGCCTCTCATAACCAGGTGTGAGAGGCGCTAGAGCAGTGCGGTCAGTACCAGGACTCCGTTAAACACAATATGCGCCACGATTGCGCCGCCAATTCTTCCGGTGAAAGCAGCGATCAGCGAGGCGGCGAGCCCAAATACGAAGGCGGACAGCCCCAAGATGAGCGCGGCCGTTGGATTGGCGGCCTGCATGAGATGAAGTAAAGCAAAGAGAGCGGCGCTCAAGACGACAGAAAGCGCCAGCGCCGGTGTGCGCGACATTCGACGAGTGCTTGCCTGCAACACGCTCTTCTGCAGAAGCCCTCGGAAGAACAGCTCCTCTATAAAGGGGGCGACGAGAACGGGCGCAAGAATGGTGCCGAACAACCACCATCCGTCGTAGATCGTCTCGCCGAACGTGACGCCCAGGCCCACCATGTGGCCTGTGATGGCAATCTCGATGATGCCGGCAGTTGCTCGAGCGAGAAGTCCCGCACCCACTCCGAGAAAGACGTCGAGAAGGGTGATCCGCAGCCCGATGTCTCGGGAAAGGGAGCGAGTCCCTCGAGCGAAGCACGCGACCGCGACCGCCACGACAAATGGAACCCACACCACGGCGTAGCTCAAGAGGAGCACGACGTGGCCGTCGTAGAACACGGCCGAACGTAACCACGTGATCAGAGCGATCATCAGAGCCAAGGCAGATACGAGGCCGAGTGTCGACTCGACGATTCCCCACCGCTTTTGCGGCGCATTCCCCCCAGGCGCTGTCACTCTGCCAACGTAGCGGATGCTGAGGGCGATACTCAGCTCACCCTCAGCCCGAGGCGAAGTAGGCTGGAACTTCACATTTGGTGGGGGACTTTATGGCCGAAAAACGCACCCGATCGCGACCCGCCCGCCGTTTCTCGGGTGGCGGGGCCGATTATGTAGCGCTGGGCCTTATCGCCCTTGCGGCTGTATCCCTCGCCGCTTTAGCGTTGTCCGGGTTCTCCCTCCGGCCCGGCATCAACCTGTCGCCTACTCCACGTCCGGCATCCACGGTCTTCGACTTGCCTGCCGAAACCCCCACTCCGACTCCCACGCCTGAGGCACCGATCCGGGTGTCGCTGCTTACTGACCAACCGACTGCCGCAGCCGACTCCTGGTGGGGCTCATCGGTAGCAGCCTCAGTGGTGCCGGGCGTCATCGCAGGCGGGGAGCTCGCGCCGACGGAAGCCATGGAGTCTCCGCTTACCGTTTCCGAGCTTCAGGGTCGCGTCGCTTCTGCACCGAGCTTGGCTGGGTACGTCGTCGTGAACGTGGGATCGGGAGATATAGATGGAGGGTCAGCGCCGTCTGCGATAGTGACGGAGATCCAAGGCTTGTGGCAGGACGTGGTGGCCAAGGGCGGCACTCCCATCGTGGCGTTAGTCGCGCCGTCGAACGAGAACGTCACTGAGACCGTCGAGATCAATGGCTTGTTGCGAACAGCCGCCGCGGAGGCGGGGTTTGGTGTGCTCGACCTCTATTCGCCGGTGGCTGCCGCAAACGGATCATGGACACCCTCATTCTCCAGCGACGGAGCCTTGCCTAATGCGGAAGGCGCGCAGGCTCTAGCGCAGGCGGTCGTCAGTCAACTTCCGCAGTTGGTTGCAGCAAAGTAATGCGCCCGTAACGCGAGCGCACTACGGTGGACACCAACAACTGGGGGGAGTTGAACATGGGTGAGGTCTACCTTGAAACTGAGAGTACGAAGCTCGCTGTCATAGCACGCAGATCTCCGTCCGGGCAATCGATTCGGGTGGCGACGGTTTATTTGCTGACAGATGGATGGCATGCTAAGAGCGCCGATTTGCACACGCGACATGCCTGGTCTGGCCCCTTCGGGTCGCCGGCAGAAGCTCTCGAGAGTTTCACACTGCCGATTAGCGCATAGGCGACTACTGAATTAGTGACGGGCGGGCATGAAGACGATAGAGGACGTCTTCGACCCAGCCCGAAACAGCCTGAACGCGATTCGGCTTCTTCTCGCCGCGACAGTCATCGTCAGCCATTCCTGGCTGGTGAACGGGATGGGGCTGCCTCCCATGGTGGGAGGGACAGACCCGGGCCTCGTCGCCGTGGCCGGCTTCTTTGCGATCTCCGGCTATCTCGTAACGTCGAGTCGGCTCCGCGCGTCGTCCCTACGCTCGTATCTCTGGCGCAGGTTCTTGCGCATCTACCCCGCCTTCATCACTGCGCTCGTTGTAGTGGCGTTTGTTTTCGCTCCGCTGTCGGCGCTAATTGACCCATCGAGTCAGGTCAACTGGGGCAGTGCCGGTCTCTACGTTCTGTCGAACGCCGGATTGTTCTTGCGGCAGGTCACGGTTGAGCACACGCTCATCAATAATGCCTTTCCGTTCGTGTGGAACGTGCCCCTGTGGACTTTGTTCTACGAAGCGGGTTGGTACCTCTTCGTGGGCGTGCTGGTGTCGTTCATGCCGCGCCGGCTGCTCAATCTCGCCTGGATTGCGTTGCTCGCCATATGCACCACGCTCTCGTTGATATTTCATCTATGGCCCGGGTTCATTGTCTTTCCCATTCTCGACAACATGGCAAGCCTCGGCAGCTTCTTCTGTGCAGGTGCGTTGCTCTTCGCTTACCGAACTCGAATACCGTCCTCGCCGCTAATTGCGGCCATCGCGGTAGTGCTCGCGGTTCTGCTGTGTTCACTAGGCGTCTTCAAGCCGCTCGCAGCTGTGGCCGTGGCATATCTCGTGTTCTATGCCGGTAGTCATCTACCATTCACTGGCGTTGGTCGCCGCAATGACATCTCCTACGGCATGTATATTTACGGGTTTCCAATCCAGCAGCTGCTGATCCTGGTGCTCGGCGGAGCTGCGCTGCCTCTTTGGCTCTTCGCGCTCTCATCGGTTGCTGCAACGGTTCCTCTCGCTTGGCTTAGTTGGCTCGCCGTCGAAAAACCTGCGCTACGAATGCGCCGCCGAGGCCGACGAACCCATTCGATACGAGCTGCCCCCTAACTGGGTGTTCGAATCGTTAGGCTCGTCCAGCACAACGAAGATATCCTCGTCAGCGGGGGCAGCGTTGTCGGCCGGTACCGGGCTCGACTTTTCTGTTGTGCCCGATTCGGCGGATCGAGTTGCCATGCTCCGACTCACTGAGTGATGCGATGGGGAAGCAACATGATGGATGAGATTCCGGCTAAGATTCTTCGCTTGTTCGGTAGTAACGTGGCGCGCCCGAAGGTGACAAGGGTCTACAACCCGGGTGCAGGGTGGGCTGCCGCCGAGGGCACTCCAGTCATCACATGGCAGACGGTCGATGAATTACTACGTCATGGATGGACCTCCGCCGAGGTCAAGTGGCGCTTCCGAACACGCCAACTTTCCATCCTCGATATGAAGCGGCCGGACTTAGACGCCAATGTCGAACTCAACCGGCCGAGCGCAGGCCCGGCGCGACGCGGTCGCGGCCTCGAGAGCTAGTCTTCCGCGAGCCGCGTTACATCTCTGTAACGCGTTGGAAGCGAGGCACCCACCTAACTGTGGCACGATGACGGTGGGGCTGTTTTGGCCACCATGCTTGACGACCTTGAGGGGAAGGCCGCTGAAGTGGAACTTCGCGATTACATCCGCATCCTGCGTAAGAGTTGGGTGCTCATCGCGGTGCTGCTTTTCGTTGGCGTTGGGGCCGCTGCCAGTTATTCAATTCTCCAGACTCCGAAATACAGCTCATCGGCCAAGGTCTTCGTTTCGACGTCGGGTGGCTCGACTGTTTCAGACCTGCAGCAGGGAAACACCTTCACGCAGCAGCGAGTCAAAACATATGCAGATTTGGCGACCACGCCGATCGTGCTTCTCCCCGTGATTACGGAGCTTGGACTTGACCTGAGCAGCACCGAATTGGCGTCGATGGTCACCGCATCTGCCCCGCTGGACACGACTTTGATCGAAATATCAGTGACGAACGTCGACCCTGCGGCCGCGGCGCAAATCGCGACGTCTGTATCCGAGAGCCTGACGCTGGCCGTCGAAAAAATTGAAACTTCAACCAGCGATGAGGAGAAGGTGTCTCCTGTCAAACTCACGCTGGTGCAGCACGCCGAGGTTCCCCAGGAGCCCGTGAGCCCTAACATTCCGCTTAATATTGTGCTTGGTGGCCTGGTTGGTCTCGCCCTCGGCCTCGGGTTGGCTGTGCTCCGCGAAACGCTAGACAATCGGATCCGCAACGAACGCGACGTTGAACTGATCACCGAAGTGCCGATTCTGGGGGGAATCGTTTTCGATTCCAAAGCTCCTGAACGCCCCCTAATTGTTCACGATGATCCTCGGAGCCCGCGTGCCGAATCTTTCCGCACCCTGCGAACCAATCTGCAGTTCCTCGACATAGGTCGCGAGAACAAAGCCTTTGTCATCACTTCTTCAATCCAGAGCGAGGGGAAGAGCACAACAGCAGCCAACCTGGCGATTGCTCTCTCTGATGCTGGTGCTCGAGTGCTGCTCGTCGATGGAGATCTCCGTCGGCCGAAGGTGCATGAATATCTTGGGCTTGAGGGCGCCGTCGGCCTGACCGACTTGCTTATTGGTCGTGCAGAACCCGAAGATGTGATCCAGCCGTGGGGCAAAAAGGACCTCTTTGTGCTACCAGCCGGCAAAATACCGCCTAATCCGAGCGAACTCTTAGGTTCTGACGCACTCGTCAACTTGGG
>Ga0308163_10005143_pt1 | contig 10074 bp, 9 predicted proteins | sample PhyTR1_FD_201037 | JGI IMG/M metagenome (GOLD analysis project Ga0308163, IMG submission 201037) | Phyllosphere microbial communities from UC Gill Tract Community Farm, Albany, California, United States - DLSLT.R1 | ecosystem: Host-associated > Plants > Phyllosphere > Unclassified | place: USA...
GCATCTTGGCCGCAGCGGCCTTCACATCGTCGGTGGTCTTGCAGAACTTGACGCCGCCTGCCTTGCCGCGACCGCCAGCATGGATCTGCGCCTTGACCATCCAGGGGCCCTGGCCCAGCGAGGTCGCTGCTGCGACTGCTTCGTCCGGGGTAGCCGCGACCTTGCCGGCCGGGACGGGAATGCCGTACTCGGCAAGCAGTTGTTTTGACTGGTATTCGTGGAAATTCATGCGTCACCGTGGGAATAGGAACGACCGCACGCATCTCCTCCAAGGCTCCCTCACGGGCACCGGCACGGACCGCGGCGGGCCCGCTATTGTGGCTGACCCCGGCGCGTGGCGCAAAGACAGCGGGATGACGCGCCGCATGGCGCCGGATTTTTCTGGTTTTTCAGTTATTTGTGACACCCCCCCGGGATTGCCCGGCCACCGCCCACGGCACGTGCGGGCGTTCGTTGCGCAGTGATCGGCCGGCCAGGCGCCCATCCATGCCTATACTGCACGCAAGCCAGAAGGGGAGTTTTGGCGTGGCACCGACCACATCCTTGATCGACCGCATCGAGTCCATTCCTCGACGCGAACTGTATTTCTTTGCCCTGTACCGGCTGCTGATCGCCACCGCGATCGCCGGGCTGATGTTCAGCCCGATGGCCGACCTGCTGGGGCAGGCCGACCACCCCGAACTGGCCGCTTACGTGTCCGGTGGCTACTGGCTGTTCTCGGTGCTGATGCTGCTGCTGGGGCGCAGCGAGCGCTGGCTGCGGCAGTTCGTGCTGGTCGGCGTCAGCCTGGACATCGTCGCCGCTTCGCTGCTGGCCCATGCCCTGCCCGGGGCCAGTGCCGGCATCTCGATGTCGCTGCTGTTCAACATCGCCGCCGCCGCTACCATGCTGCCGTTTCCGATGGCGCTGGGGCTGGCGGTGGGGGCCAGCGTCGCCACCGTCGCCGAGTACCTGTGGAAGCTGCTGGAAGGCGGCGCCCCCACCCGTACGCTGGCCGAACTGGCCATGTTCACCACCAGCTACCTGGCGCTGGCGTTCATCAGCTCGCAGGTCGCCAACCGCGCCCGCCACAGCCAGCAGCTGGCCAACCAGCGCGGCGACGAAGTAGCCAACCTCTACCAGATCAATGAGCTGATCATCCGCCGCATGCGCACCGGGGTGATGGTGGTGGACGGCCAGAACCGCATCACCCTGGTCAACGAAGCCGCATCGGCGCTGCTCGGTGACCACGAAGGCGCCAGCGCCGGTGAGCGGCCGGGCCTGACCCGCACAGCGCCTGAACTGGCGCGCCGGCTGCACCGCTGGCGCACCGGCGGAAACCAGGAAGAGACGCCGCTGATGCTGTCCCCGGACCAGCCCGAAGTCCAGCCGCGATTCGCCCGCCTGCTGGCCGGCAGTGACCTCACCCTGGTGTTCCTGGATGACTCCAGCGTGGTGTCCAAGCGGGCCGAATCGCTGACCCTGTCCGCGCTCGGTCGTTTCTCTGCCAGCCTGGCGCATGAGATCCGCAATCCGCTGGCGGCGATCAATTACGCGGTGCAGCTGCTGGAAGAAGAAGACGCCAACTTCAGCGAGGGCGACCGTCGCCTGCTGCAGATCATCCACCAGCAATGCCAGCGCACCAACGGCATCGTGGAAAGCGTGCTGGGCCTTGCCCGCCGCGAGCGCGCCAACCCGGAGAACGTGGACCTGGCCGCGCTGATCCGCCGCTTCGTGCTGGAGTACAAGCAGGGCCTGTCGCTGGAAACGGACAGCGTGGAATCAATCATCTCCGAGACCTCGGTCGCCGCGATGGTCGATCCACGCCACCTGCACCAGGTGCTGACCGCGCTGGTCCACAACGCGCTGAAGTATGGCCGCATCGGCGAACAGCCGGCGCGCGTGCGGCTGCGCCTGGCACGGCTGGAAGGCAGCCCGGTGATCGACGTGATGGATCGCGGTCCCGGCATTCCCGACGCTGTCGCCGCACAGTTGTTCAATCCCTTCTTCACCACGTCCGAGCACGGCACCGGGCTGGGCCTGTACATCGCCCGCGAGCTGTGCCGCGCCAACCAGGCACGCCTGGAATACGTGCCCGTGCCCGCAGGCGGCGCCTGTTTCCGCATCATCCTGCCCGCCCCGCATACCTTGTCGTCGGGATGACGGCCTGCACCATGCGTCAAACATTTGTCGGCATCGCCCCCCTCCGCTATCTTCTCAACCATGAACGAAACCCGTAGCGCACTGGTCGTCGATGACGAGCGCGACATCCGCGAACTGCTGGTGCTGACCCTGGGCCGGATGGGCCTGCGTATCAACACCGCCGCCAATCTCGCCGAAGCACGCGAGCTGCTGGCCAGCAATCCGTACGATCTCTGCATCACCGACATGCGGCTGCCCGATGGCAACGGCATCGAACTGGTCACCGAGATCGCCCAGCACTACCCGCGCACGCCGGTAGCGATGATCACCGCCTTCGGCAGCATGGACCTGGCCGTGGAAGCGCTGAAGGCCGGCGCGTTCGATTTCGTCAGCAAGCCGGTGGACATCTCCGTGCTGCGCGGACTGGTCAAGCACGCGCTGGAACTCAACAACACCGAACGGCCACCCGCGGCCGCCCCGGCCGAACAGCAAGGACGCCTGCTCGGCGGTTCGCCGGCGATGGATACCCTGCGCAGCACGCTGGGCAAGGTCGCGCGCAGCCAGGCACCGGTGTACATCCTTGGCGAATCGGGGGTGGGCAAGGAACTGGTCGCGCGCACCATCCACGAGCAGGGCGCGCGCGCGGCGGGCCCGTTCATTCCGGTCAACTGCGGTGCCATTCCGTCGGAGCTGATGGAAAGCGAGTTCTTCGGCCACAAGAAGGGCAGCTTCACCGGCGCCCACGCCGACAAACCCGGTCTGTTCCAGGCAGCACACGGCGGCACCCTGTTCCTGGACGAGGTGGCCGAACTGCCGCTGCAGATGCAGGTCAAACTGCTGCGCGCCATCCAGGAAAAATCAGTCCGGCCGGTCGGTGCTTCGGCGGAAATCGCGGTGGACGTGCGGATCCTGTCGGCCACCCACAAGGACTTGTCCGAGCTGGTGGACGAAGGACGCTTCCGGCACGACCTGTACTACCGCATCAACGTGATCGAACTGCGCGTTCCGCCGCTGCGCGAGCGCCATGAAGACCTGCCCGAACTGGCTGCTGCGATCCTGGCACGGCTGGCGCGCACCCACGGCTGCGCCGTGCCGCTGCTGGCGCCGTCGGCACTGGAAGCGCTCGCTGTGTACGGCTTCCCCGGCAACGTGCGCGAACTTGAAAACATCCTGGAGCGGGCACTGGCGTTGGCCGAGGGAGACAGCATCGGCGCGGCTGACCTGCGCCTGCCGCAGCCCAATGGCCGCAACGGTGGCAGCAACGCCGCACCGCCGGTGGAAGCGGTCGTCGACCTGCCGGCAGGCAGTGCCGCCCTGCCCTCCTACATCGAACAGATGGAGCGCACCGCCATCCAGCGCGCGCTGGAAGAGAACCGCTGGAACAAGACCCGCACCGCCGCGCAGCTTGGCATCACCTTCCGCGCGCTGCGCTACAAGCTGAAGAAACTCGGCATGGAATGAGGGCAGTGACGACCACTGGTCGTCCGCATTGCGCCGTGACGGCCAGCGGCCGTCACTACCGTTCTTCGTACTGCGCATCGGTGACCTGTTCCAGCCAGGTCACCGGGCTGCCATCCATCGCCTACGCGCCGTGCCAGCGCTTCAAGCCCAGCGCAATCCACACCACGTCGCCGGTCCGCAAGGCCTGCCGCGGCTTGTCCCACTCCTGCACCCAGCCGGCGCCTGCATGCTCGGCGGGCGCGGCAAGCCGCGCTGCGCGCATGCGGAGCGAGGTCCGCACCTCCGGGGCCGCCTCCACCCGTCCGGGCTCAGCGGACTTCGGAGATCTCCACCCCGTCCAGGCCCTGCGCCAGCGTGCGGGCGTCGCCGCCCTGGCTCAGCTTGATCTTCAGGCGCACTTCGTTCTGCGAATCCGCATAGCGCAGCGCGTCCTCGTAGCTGATCTCGCCCGCCTGGTACAGCTCGAACAGGCTCTGGTCGAAGGTCTTCATGCCCAGCTGGGTGGACTCCTTCATCACTTCCTTCAGCTTGTGGATCTCACCTTCGCGGATGTAATCCTGCACCAGCGGAGTGCCCAGCATGATCTCCATCGCCACTTTGCGCGAACGGCCATCGGGCGAAGGAATCAGCTGCTGCGCGACCACGCCCTTGATGTTCAGCGACAGATCCATCAGCAGCTGGTTGCGCCGGTCTTCCGGGAAGAAGTTGATGATGCGGTCCATCGCCTGGTTGGCGTTGTTCGCATGCAGCGTGCACAGCACCAGGTGGCCGGTTTCGGCGAAGGCGATGGCATGGTCCATGCCTTCGCGGGTACGCACCTCGCCGATCATGATCACGTCCGGCGCCTGGCGCAGGGTGTTCTTCAGCGCCGCTTCCCAGCTGTCGGTATCGATGCCGACTTCACGCTGGGTGATGATGCAGCCCTCATGGCGGTGCACGAACTCGATCGGATCCTCGATGGTGATGATGTGCCCGGTCGAATTGTGGTTGCGGTAGCCGATCATCGCCGCAAGCGAAGTCGACTTGCCGGTGCCGGTAGCGCCGACGAACAGGATGATGCCGCGCTTGGTCATCGCCAGCGTCTTGATGATCGGCGGCAGCGCCAGCTCATCCACGGTGGGGATGCGCGTTTCGATCCGGCGCAGCACCATCCCGACCTGGTTGCGCTGGTAGAAGCAGCTGACACGGAAGCGACCGACACCGGACAGGCCGATGGCGAAGTTGCACTCGTGGGTCTTTTCGAACTCCTCGCGCTGTGCCGGCGTCATCACGTTCAGCACCAGGTCGCGGCTCTGCTGCGGCGTCAGCGGGGTCTGGGTGATCGGCGAGATCTTGCCGTTGACCTTGATCGCCGGCGGCATGCCTGCGGTGATGAACAGGTCCGAGGCGCGCTGGTGCGCCATCAGCTTGAGGAAGGAAGTGAAATCGATGGTGTTGGTGGCGGCACTGTTCACGGCAGACTCCAGGAAACGGGACGGGGGCTCGGCACGGCGGCCCGCGGTGCGCGCCGAGCCGACGCGCGCCGCCCGCCGTCGCCTGCCTTACTCGAACAGGCGCTTGTCCTTGGCGTACTCTTTGGCCTGGTTGCGCGTGATCAGGCTGCGCTTGACCAGGTCCTGCAGGTGCTGGTCCAGGGTCATCATGCCGTGCTGCTGGCCGGTCTGGATGGCCGAATACATCTGCGCCACCTTGTCCTCGCGGATCAGGTTGCGGATGGCCGGGGTGCCGACCATGATTTCCCAGGCCGCGGTACGACCGCCGCCCACTTTCTTCAACAGGGCCTGCGAGATCACCGCGCGCAGCGACTCGGACAGCATCGAGCGCACCATCGGCTTTTCGCCAGCCGGGAACACGTCGATGATGCGGTCGATGGTCTTGGCCGCCGAACTGGTGTGCAGCGTGCCGAACACCAGGTGGCCGGTTTCCGCCGCGGTCAGGGCCAGGCGGATGGTTTCAAGATCGCGAAGTTCGCCGACCAGGATGATGTCCGGATCTTCACGCAGGGCCGAACGCAGCGCTTCGTTGAAGCCGTGCGTGTCACGGTGCACTTCACGCTGGTTGATCAGGCACTTCTGCGAGGTGTGCACGAACTCGATCGGGTCCTCGACGGTGAGGATGTGCCCGTACTCGTTCTTGTTGATGTAATCGATCATCGCCGCCAGCGTGGTCGACTTGCCGGAACCGGTCGGGCCGGTCACCAGGATCAGGCCCTGCGGCTGCTGGATCACCTCGCGGAACAGCGGCGGGCAGGCCAGGTCCTCCAGCGTCAGCACTTCGGAGGGAATGGTACGGAACACCGCACCGGCGCCGCGGTTCTGGTTGAAGGCATTGACACGGAAGCGCGCGAGCGACGGGATCTCGAACGAGAAATCGACCTCGAGGAACTCTTCGTAATCGCGACGCTGCTTGTCCGACATGATGTCGTAGACAAGCGCATGCACCTGTTTGTGGTCCAGCGCCGGGATGTTGATGCGGCGGACGTCACCATCCACGCGGATCATCGGCGGCAGGCCTGCGGACAGGTGCAGGTCGGATGCTTTGTTTTTTACGGAAAACGCCAACAGCTCGGCGATATCCATGAGCGGCTACTCCCCAATAACGGCTTCGACTGGAAGGATCTTTCCCCGGGCGTCAGTATAGCGTCCTGTCAGACCGGAACGCGTCACGTGCAAAGTCCCCTGCCCGGAATACTGAGCAACCTGCAGAACGCGGCGCAGGCCGCCGGGCGGCCAGTGCCCACTCTGCTGGCCGTGTCCAAGACCCAGCCGGCGTCGGCGATTGCTGGCTTGGCGGCCGAAGGCCAGCGCGCCTTCGGCGAGAACTACGTGCAGGAGGCGCTGGCGAAGATCGAGGCGCTGCAAGGCCTTGGGCTGGAATGGCACCTGATCGGTCACCTGCAGTCGAACAAGGCCGAGGTTGTCGCGCGTCATTTCCAATGGGTGCAGAGCGTGGACCGGAGCAAGCTGGTCACCGCCCTGGCGCACCATCGGCCGGTTGATCTGCCGCCCTTGAACGTGCTGATCCAGGTCAACATCGACGATGAAAGCAGCAAGCACGGCTGCCAGCCTGCGCAGGTCGACGCGCTGGCGGCGGCCATCGCCGCCGAGCCCACCCTGCAGCTGCGCGGGCTGATGGCCATCCCGGCGCCGTGGCCCGATCCTGCGCAACGCCACGCGGCCTTCAGCCGCATGCAGGCGCTGCAGCAGGCTCTGCATAGCCGATACCCGCAGGCCGACACGCTGTCGATGGGCATGAGCAGCGACTACGCCGAGGCCATCGCCGATGGCGCCACCATGGTCCGCATCGGCACCGCGCTGTTCGGCGCGCGCGTCCGTCCGGCCTGAACTGAAAGGAGCATCCGCATGACCGATTCCTCCATCGCTTTCATCGGCGGCGGCAACATGGCCCGCAGCCTGATTGCCGGCCTGGTCCGACAGGGCATCCCGGCCGCCGAGATCCATGTCGCCGAGCCGGTGGACGCCCTTCGCGATGCGCTGGCTGCTGACTTCGGGGTCACCACGTACGCCACCGCGGGTGAGGCCGCTGCCCAGGCCCGCGCCTGGGTACTGGCGGTGAAGCCGCAGGTGCTGCCTGAAGTGTGTGCCTCGCTGCAGCCCGTGGCGGCCGCGCGGCGACCGCTGCTGGTCTCCATCGCCGCCGGCATCACCAGCAGCCAGCTGGATCGCTGGCTGGGCGGCGACATCGCCGTGGTGCGCGCGATGCCCAACACCCCTGCCCTGCTGGGTGCGGGAGTCACCGGCCTGTTCGCCACCGCCCAGGTCAGCGAGGATCAACGCGCGCAGGCTGATCGGGTGTTGTCCAGCGCCGGACGCACGGTGTGGGTGGACGATGAAGCGCTGATGGACTCGGTCACTGCGGTGTCCGGCAGCGGCCCGGCGTACGTGTTCCTGCTGGCCGAGGCGATGGAAGCGGCCGGCATCGCGCAGGGATTGCCGGCCGAGGCGGCGCGCACGCTGGTGCAGCAGACCCTGCTGGGCGCATCACGGATGCTCGATGAAGCCGGTGAAGCGCCGGCCGAACTGCGCCGCCGGGTGACCTCGCCGGGCGGCACCACGCAGGCGGCGATCGAGGCCTTCCAGGCCGGCGGCTTCGAGGCGCTGGTCGCGAAGGCGCTGGCCGCCGCCCAGGCACGCGGCCGCGAACTGTCCGCCGCCAACGATTGAACCCCAACGGCACTGACGGCCGCTGGCCGTCACGCCGCGCCGCGCTGCGCGCTCGCTGAGCGTGGCTCGGCGCTACCGCTCCAGGTTTCCGGTGCCACCGGAAACCGCTCCACCAGGAAATCCACGAAACACTGCAGGCGCGGACGCGGCCGGCGGTCCGGCAGGTAGATCAGATGCATCGTGCGTGGCACCGGTAGATACGCTTCCAATACGCTGACCAGCCGCCCTGCGGCGATGTCCTCACCCAGCAGCGCCGTCGGCTGCAGCACCAGCCCAGCACCGGCCAGTGCCGCCTGGCGCAACGCTTGCCCGTCATTGCTGCTCAGCCGCGCCCGCGGCTCCCAGTCCACCGGCTCACCGCTGGCCAGCTGCCAGCCATGGCCACCGCGCCAGGCCAGATGGCCCAGGCAATCGTGCGCTGCCAGGTCGGACGGCAACCGCGGCGTACCCCTGCGTTGCAGGTATGCCGGCGATGCACACAGGCTCATCGCATAGGGCGGCAGCGGCCGCGCCACCAGCTCACGCGACGGCAGCGGACCCACCCGGATGGCGGCGTCGAAGCCATCCTCGATCAGGTCCACGGTGCGGTTGCTCAGGTCCAGCTCCATGTTCAACAGCGGCTGCGCCTGCAGCAACGATGCCAGTGCCGGTGCCAGCACGCAGCTTCCCCACGTACTCGGCGCGCTCACCCGCAGCAGCCCGCGCGGCTGCAGTTGCAGGCCGGCCACGCTCGCTTCGGCCTGCTGCACCTGCTCCAGCACCTGCCGGCAGCCGGCCAGATAGGCCGCGCCGGCCTCGGTCAGCCGTTGCCGGCGCGTATTCCGCTGCAGCAGCGCCGTGCCCAAGTGCCTCTCCAACTGCTGGATGTACTTGCCGACCATCACCGCCGATACCTGCAGCTGTTCGGCGGCGCGCGCGAAGCTGCCGTGGTCGGCCACCGCCGCAAAGGCCTGCATGCAGCGCAAAGTATCCATTGCAAACCCCAGGTTAGGAATGAGCAAATCATACGCTGCTTACCGAAACCTCAACGAAGCAGCAGACTGAGCGCGTCCCCAACGGAGAAACTGCATGAAGATCCTGATCGTCGGCGCGTCCGGCACCCTCGGCCAAGCCGTCGCCGCCCACCTGGGGCAGCAGCATGAAATCCTGGCGGCCGGTCGCCACAGTGGCCAGCACCAGGTCGACCTCACCGACGACCGCAGCGTGCAGGCACTGTTCGAAGCCACCGGCCCGCTGGACGCGGTGATCGCCACCACCGGCCAGGTCCACTTCGGCCCTTTGCAGGACATGTCCGCAGCGCAGTTCGACAGCGGCCTGCAGGACAAACTGCTCGGCCAGGTGCGGCTGGCACTGGCCGCCCAGCACCACCTGCGCGCGGGCGGCTCCATCACCCTCACCAGCGGCATCATCAGCGCCCAACCTGTCCGCGACGGCAGCAACGCCACCGCAGTCAACGCCGGGTTGGAAGGCTTCGTGCGCGCTGCAGCGTTCGAACTGGCCGCGCGCGGGCTGCGCATCAACATCGTCAGCCCGACCGTGCTGGAAGAATCGGCCGCCGCCTATGCGCCGTATTTCCCCGGCTTTGAGCCGGCACCTGCGCGCCGCGTCGCACTGGCGTACCAGCGCGCGGTGGAAGGCATCCAGAGTGGGCAGACGCTCACCGTCTGGTAAGGCAAGCGGCGCCGACCGGCGGCGGCACGAGGCAGCGCTATTCCCAGCGCTGCGGGCCGTCGCCCTGCTCACCCAGCATGTCATCCGGGTTGGCCAGGCGGCAGCGCTTCAACGACAGGCAACCGCAGCCGATGCAGCCGGTCAGCTGGTCGCGCAGGAACTGCAGCAGGTGGATGCGCTCATCCAGTTCGGTACGCCAGCGCGCGGACATGCGTGCCCATTCGGCCTTGGTCGGCGTGCGTCCTTCGGGAAGCTCGGCCAACGCCGCACCCACCGCTTCCAGTGGCATGCCCACGCGTTGGGCCACGCGGATCACCGCCAGCCGCCGCAGCACATCGCGCGGGAAGCGGCGCTGGTTGCCTGCGTTGCGCAGGCTGCGGATCAGCCCCTTGCGCTCATAGAAATGCAATGCGGACACGGCGACGCCGCTGCGTTTGGCCACCTCGCCTACACTAAGCTCCTGCGTCGCCATCACTTGACCTCAACCTTGGTTGAGGCGCGATGCTGCCGCCTCCGCTTCGCCAATACAAGTGCCTGCATGAACGCCCCCGCCGCCTCGATCGCTTCCCCGGATGATGCCTCCATCCTTTCGCCGCGCTACCGCGCCACCACCATCGGCATGGTCGCGCTGGTCGCG
>Ga0308163_10005145_pt1 | contig 10066 bp, 9 predicted proteins | sample PhyTR1_FD_201037 | JGI IMG/M metagenome (GOLD analysis project Ga0308163, IMG submission 201037) | Phyllosphere microbial communities from UC Gill Tract Community Farm, Albany, California, United States - DLSLT.R1 | ecosystem: Host-associated > Plants > Phyllosphere > Unclassified | place: USA...
CAGGGATTTGATGTCGAAGGAGTCGAAGACCATCGTCGAGGTGTCCTGGCAGGGCTGCAAACGGCGCAGTATACCCGCGGCTGAAACGCTTCGCTCAACCGCGGATCGAGATCAGCCTTCGAGCGAGCCACCGGCCAGGGCGCAGAGCTGGATCGGGTCGAGGATGTGGATCTCCTTGCCCTCGGCGGCGATCAGTTCATTCTGCTGGAAGCGGGTGAATACCCGGGACACGGTTTCCACCGCGAGGCCCAGGTAGTTGCCGATTTCGTTGCGCGACATGCTCAGGCGGAACTGGTTGGCCGAGAACCCGCGAGCGCGGAAGCGGGCCGACAGGTTGACCAGGAACGTGGCGATGCGCTCGTCGGCGGTTTTCTTCGACAACAACAACATCATTTGCTGGTCGTCACGGATCTCGCGGCTCATCACGCGCATCAACTGGCGGCGCAGCTGTGGCAGTTGCAGAGCCAGTTCGTCGAGGCGTTCGAAAGGAATTTCACACACCGAGGTGGTTTCCAGGGCCTGGGCCGACACCGGGTGTTTCTCGGTGTCCATGCCGGACAGACCGACCAGCTCGCTCGGCAGGTGGAAACCGGTGAGCTGCTCTTCGCCGGTGTCGCTCAGGCTGAAAGTCTTGAGGGCGCCGGAGCGTACTGCATAAACGGAATCGAAGGTGTCGCCCTGGCGGAACAGGAACTCGCCTTTTTTCAGCGGGCGACCACGTTTAACGATTTCGTCCAGCGCATCCATGTCTTCCAGATTCAGAGAAAGTGGCAGGCAGAGAGGGGCCAGGCTGCAATCCTTGCAATGGGCCTGGTTATGAGCGCGCAGTTTGACTGGCTCGGACATTTCTTAAATCCTTGTGGGAAAACACACATAAGCCGTAAGGGTAACCCACGGGAGGACATTCAGGCCAGTCCACGGCGAGATTGCCCCACGGGCATAAGGCCGCAGGGCAAACAATAGGCTCAGGGTGTTCGCGAGACTCGCAAGGAATCGGTTTCATGGGCAGGACGTTTCAGATCACCCGCGAGAAGCGCTGACGGTTCTGCTGTTCCAGATACGCGTCGAACACCATGCACACCGAACGCACCAAGAGGCGTCCGGCCGGCAATACTTCGATCCTTTCGCGATCCAGCGTGATCAAGCCATCGTTGGCCATGCCTTGCAGTTGTGGCCACAGCGCGCCGAAATAACCTTGAAAGTCGACGTTGAACGCTTGCTCGATCTCGGCGAACTCCAGGCTGAAATTGCAGATCAGTTGCTGGATCACCGCGCGGCGCAGACGGTCGTCGGCATTGCACACCAGGCCCCGGCTGGTCGCCAGTTGCGCGGCAGCGAGGCTGTTCTGGTACTGGTTGAGGTCGCTGCTGTTCTGGCAGTACAGGTCGCCGATCTGGCTGATCGCCGACACCCCCAGACCAATCAGATCGCAATGGCCGTGTGTGGTGTAGCCCTGAAAGTTGCGTTGCAGGGTCTGTTCTTCCTGAGCGATCGCCAGCTCATCGTCGGGCAGGGCGAAGTGATCCATGCCGATGTAGCGATAACCGGCGGCGGTCAGTTGCTCAATGGTGCGCTGGAGCATTTCCAGTTTTTGCGCCGGGCTCGGCAGCTCGTTGCTGTTGATCCGCCGCTGGGGCATGAAGCGCTCCGGCAGGTGTGCATAGTTGAACACCGAGAGCCGGTCCGGCTGCAGGCTGATGACTTCTTCGACAGTGCGCGCGAAGTTCTCCGGCGTCTGCTTGGGCAGGCCGTAGATCAGGTCGATGTTGATCGAGCGAAATTGCAGGGTGCGCGCCGCATCGATTACCGCGCGGGTTTCTTCCAGACTTTGCAGGCGATTGACTGCGCGCTGCACCGCCGGATCGAGGTCTTGCAGGCCGATACTGACCCGGTTGAACCCCAGCTCGCGCAACAGGCCCATGGTCGACCAGTCGGCCTCGCGTGGGTCAATTTCAATGCCGTAGTCGCCGGAATCGTCATCCAGCAAATTGAAGTGTTTGCGCAGGTGCGCCATCAACTGCCGCAGTTCGTCGTGGCTGAGGAAGGTCGGGGTGCCGCCGCCGAAGTGCAGTTGCTCGACTTTCTGCGCCGGTTCCAGGTGGCAGGCAATCAGCTGGATTTCCTGCTCCAGCCGTTGCAGATACGGCTGTGCGCGGCCGCGATCCTTGGTGATGACCTTGTTGCAGGCGCAGTAGTAGCAAATGTTCGCGCAGAACGGCACGTGCACGTACAGCGACAACGGGCGCAGCGCCTTGCGGCTGTCGCGCAGGGCATGGAACAGGTCGAACGTGCCGACCTGACTGTTGAATTGCACGGCCGTCGGGTACGAGGTGTAGCGCGGCCCCGCCAGGTCGTAGCGGCGGATCAGATCAGTGTCCCAACGAATGGCGTCGAGCATGCGGGCATTCCCCCGGATAGGCTGGCAGTGTGGCGAGTCTATCGGGCGGCGGCGAGGGGGCTCTTGATTTGCATCAAGAGCATAAGAGCAAAAGATCGCAGCCTGCGGCAGCTCCTACAGGGAAACACATTCCAAATGTAGGAACTGTCGTTTTTTTTGTGGCGAGGGGGCTTGCCCCCGTTGGGCTGCGCAGCGGCCCTCTGCAATCAGGCAATTAGAACATGTTGTCCGGATTTACGACTGCTGCGCAGCCGGACGGGGGCAAGCCCCCTCGCCACAGTTTTAATGGCCCATGAGCCAATGCTGATGCGGCCCCGGCAGCGTCCAGATCCCAAACAGAATCACCAGCAAGCCACCGGTCATGCGCACGCTGCGTTTGCGCAACAGCGCGGTCACACGCTCGGCGGCGAGCCCCGTGGCGAGCAGCACCGGCCATGTGCCCAGGCCGAAAGCGAGCATCAATAACGCACTGTCCAGCGCATTGCCCTGGCTCGCCGACCACAGCAGCGTGCTGTAAACCAGCCCGCACGGCAGCCAGCCCCACAGCGCGCCGAGCAGCAATGCACGCGGCAGAGTCGACACCGGCAGCAAGCGGTTGGCCACGGGCTGGATATAGCGCCATAAGCCACGGCCAAGGCTTTCGATGCGGGTCAGGCCGCTCCACCAGCCGGCCAGATACAGGCCCATGGCGATCAGCAGCAACCCGGCGAGAATGCGCATGAACATCGCCGCCGGGCTGTTCGCCACTGCCCAACCGGCCACGCCGATCAGCAGGCCGGCAGTGGCGTAGCTGAGGATGCGTCCGAGGTTGTACGCCAGCAGCAAACGAAAGCGTCGGCTGCGCTGTTCCTTGGGAATCGCCAGGGTCAGCGCGCCCATCAGGCCGCCGCACATGCCCAGACAATGACCGCCGCCGAGCAGGCCGAGGATCAGCGCCGAAACCAGCAGGGGCGCCAGCTCAAGCATGGGGTGGCGCCTTGTCCTGCGGCTTGTCGGACTTGGCTTCGTCCACGGCAGCGGTGTGGTTGGGGTCCTGATCATCGAACAGGATGCTGTGGGCCGGGCCGTCGAGGTCGTCGTACTGACCGCTGTCCACCGCCCAGAAGAAGATGTACACGGCGATGGCCACGATCAGCAGGGCAGCCGGGATCATTACGTAAAGAGCTGGCATCGCTACTCCAGGCCCGCGCGGCTCAAGCCGGCAACGGGCGGGTTTCTGAGCGGGTACCGGCGACCGGCGCACTCGGCAGGCGAGTCAGGCGCAGGGCGTTGAGCACCACGGTCAACGAACTGATCGACATGCCGACGGCGGCCCACACCGGGGTGATCCAGCCGAGGGCGGCGAACGGCAACATGAGGCCATTGTACAGCGCCGCCCACAGCAGGTTCTCGATGATTACCCGGCGGGTGCGTCGCGCCAGTGTGAACGCCTGCACCAGCGCGTCGAGGCGATTGGACAGCAGCACCGCATCGGCACTGGTTTTCGCCAGATCGGTGGCCGAGCCCATGGCCACGCTGATGTCGGCAGCGGCCAGCACCGGGACGTCATTCACGCCGTCGCCGAGCATCAGCACTTTGCGACCCTGTGCGTGCAGTTGTTGCAGCACTTGCAGTTTGTCGTCCGGGCGCAGCCCGCCACGGGCCTCATCGATGCCCAACTCGGCGGCGACACTGGCAACCATCGGCGAGCTGTCGCCGGACAGCAGCAGCGTGCGCCAGCCACGGGCCTTGCACGCGGCAAGCAGCGCGGGGGCATCGTCGCGCAGGCGATCATCGAGAACGAACCACGCCAATGGCCCCTGATCGTCACCGAGCAGCAGCCATTGTCCCGGTTCATTCGGCATCGCCGGTATAGGTTTGCCGCTGAGGTCGCAGACAAATGCGGCCTGACCGATGCGCAAACGCTGTGCGCCGACCAGCCCTTCGAGCCCAAGCCCCGGCGTGCTGTGGACTTCTTCGGCGGCCAGCGGTGCGCGGCCAAAGGCGCGGGCAATCGGGTGTTCCGAACGGTTTTCCAGCGCAGCGGCAAGGCTCAGGCACTGGTCGCTGTTCAGCGTGCCCAACGGGCGAATCGAGCGCAAAACCAGGCGCCCCTCGGTGAGGGTGCCGGTCTTGTCGAAGATCACCGTGTCGATCTGGTTCAGGCCTTCGAGCACATGGCCGCGAGTCAGCAGCAGGCCGAGTTTGTGCAAGGTGCCGGTGGCAGCGGTGAGGGCGGTTGGCGTGGCGAGCGACAGCGCGCAGGGGCAAGTCGCAACCAGCATCGCCAGGACGATCCAGAACGCCCGTGACGAATCCAGTTCCCACCACAACAGGCCGATGGCCGCCGCGGCAATCAGCGACAACAGCAGGAACCATTGCGCGGCACGGTCAGCGATTTCCGCCAGTCGCGGTTTCTCGGCCTGGGCGCGATCGAGCAGGCGGACGATGGCCGACAGCCGTGTGTCCTGACCCAGCGCCAGCACTTCGACGGTCAATGCGCCTTCGACATTCAGTGTGCCGGCGGTCACGGCGTCACCGGTCATGCGCGGCTGCGGCAGGTATTCGCCGGTGAGCAGCGATTCGTCGATGCTCGACTGGCCGTCGAGGATCTTGCCATCCGCCGGCAGGATCGACCCCGGTTGCACCAGCACCCGGTCGCCCAGGCGCAGTTCGCTGAGCAGAATGCGTTCGCTCTGGCCGCTGTCGTCGAGGCGCAGGCACGAGGCTGGCAGCAGGTTGACCAGTTGCGCCGTCGCGGCGGCGGTGCGCTCGCGGGCGCGGCGTTCCAGATAACGCCCGGCGAGCAGGAACAGCGCAAACATCCCGACCGCGTCGAAATACAGTTCGCCGACCCCGGTGATCGAGGTCCAGATCCCGGCGATGTACGCGCTGCCAATCGCCAGCGACACCGAGACGTCCATGGTCAAGTGACGGGTGCGCAGATCGCGCATCGCGCCTTTGAAGAATGGTGCACAGCTGTAGAACACGATCGGCGTGGTCAGGAACAGCGCGACCCAGCGCAGGATTGTGTGCAGTTCGGGGCTGAGATCGATGTTGAATTCCGGCCAGGTCGCCATGGTCGCCATCATCGCCTGGAACCACAGCAGCCCGGCGACGCCGAGCTGGCGCAGGGCCAGACGGTTTTCGCTGGCCAGTTGTTCGCTGGCGCGGTCGGCCTGATACGGGTGGGCGGCGTAACCGATGTGGCGCAGTTCGGCGAGGATCTGGCTCAGCGGCAATTGCGCGTCGGCCCAGCGCACGTGCAGGCGATGGTTGGACAGATTCAATCGCGCCTCGGCCACCGCCGGCAGGGTGCGCAAGTGTTTCTCGATCAGCCAGCCGCAGGCGGCGCAACTGATGCCCTCCATCAACAAGGTGGTTTCGGCGAGTTCGCCTTCGTGACGGACGAAAGGCTTTTGCACATCGGCGCGGTCATACAGCGCCAGTTCATCGGTCAGTTGCACCGGCAGCGCTTCGGGGTTGGCCGAGGCTTCACTGCGGTGTTGGTAATAGCTGTCGAGACCACCGGCAACGATGGCTTCGGCCACGGCCTGACAGCCGGGGCAGCAGAATTCGCGGGACTCCCCGAGCACGATGGCGGTGAAGCGACTGCCGGCCGGAACGGGCAGGGCGCAGTGGTAGCAGGGGAGTGGGGTGGTCATCAGATTTTCACTAATACTGCCGAATCAACACCATTCCTGTAGGAGCTGCCGCAGGCTGCGATCTTTTGACTTTACCTTTTCAAGGCAAGATCAAAAGATCGCAGCCTGCGGCAGCTCCTACAGGGTTCGGTTTATTTTTTCAGGTCTTCGGCGCCCTGCAGGGGTTCATCTCCCAGCAGCAGATCCTTGTCATGGCTGACCAGTTCTTCTTCGAACATGCGCCACACGTGATCATCCTGAGTACCCAGCAACTCGACAAACCGGCGGCCCTCGACTTTGTCGCCCAACTGGCCGATGTAGCGACCGGTTTCGGTTTCGCTGCGGGTCAGGACGATCTTGCGATCCTTCTCCGGCTGGGTCGGCGAGATCAGGTTCAGTTCCAGGGTTTTCGGCTGGCTGTCGCCGCTCAGGCGCAGGTCGACTTCGCCGGTGAGGTCATCCAGGTGCACGCTGGCGCGCATCTTCAGGTTCTGCGCCAGCAACTCGCGATCCAGTGAACGGTTGATGCCCTTGCCGGCCTCGTAATAGTTGTCGTTGACCAGATTGTCCGGGTTGTTCACCGCAATGGTCACCATCGACAGGGTCAGGGTCACCGAACAGGCCAGAATCGCGATGATGATCCATGGCCAAAGGTGCTTGTACCAAGGGCTGGCGGCGTTTGCTGCGGGCATGTTCAGTTCTCTCAACGGGTTTGTGGGCCGATGAATCGGCTCTTGGCTTCAACGTGAACGCTGTCGTCGTCGGCATCCTTGAGGATGAATTTCACCTCGTTGGTGCTCGACGGCAATTGTTCCGGTGCGCTCGACAACTCCACCGGCATGCTGAAGATTTCACCGGCCGGGACCTTGATCTCGCGTTTGCCCTGCAGGCGCAGATCCGGCAGACCGGCGGCTTCCAGCACGTAGGTGTGGTCGCGCTGATCCTTGTTCATGATCTTCAGGCTGTAGACGTTTTCGATCCGGCCTTCGGCGTTCTCGCGGTACAGCACACGGTCCTTGCTGACGTCGAAGCCGACCAGCGAACGCATGAAGAACGCCGTCACCAACAGGCTGATCATCGCCAGCAGCACTACCGCATAGCCGATCAGGCGTGGCCGCAGTTTATGGGTTTTCTGGCCTGACAGGTTGTGTTCGGTGGTGTAGCTGATTAGCCCGCGCGGGTAGTCCATCTTGTCCATGATCGCGTCGCAGGCATCGATGCACGCGGCGCAGCCGATGCACTCGATCTGCAGGCCGTCGCGGATGTCGATACCGGTCGGGCAGACCTGGACGCACATGGTGCAGTCGATGCAGTCGCCCAGGCCCAGGGCCTTGTAATCGACGCCTTTCTTGCGCGGGCCACGGCTTTCGCCGCGACGCGGATCGTAGGAAACGATCAGGGTGTCCTTGTCGAACATCACGCTCTGGAAACGCGCGTACGGACACATGTAGATGCACACCTGCTCGCGCAGCCAGCCGGCGTTGCCGTAGGTGGCGAGGGTGAAAAAACCGACCCAGAAGTACGACCAGCCATCGGCCTGGCCGGTGAAAAACTCAAAGACCAGCTCACGTATCGGCGAGAAGTAGCCGACGAAAGTCATGCCGGTGACGAAGCCGATCAGCAGCCACAACGAATGTTTGGCGAGCTTGCGCAGGAACTTGTTGCCGCTCATCGGCGCCTTGTCGAGCTTGATGCGCTGGTTGCGGTCGCCTTCGGTGACCTTCTCGCACCACATGAAGATCCACGTCCACACGCTTTGCGGGCAGGTGTAACCGCACCAGACGCGACCCGCGTAAACGGTGATGAAGAACAGGCCGAACGCGGCAATGATCAGCAGGCCGGAAAGCAGAATGAAATCCTGCGGCCAGAAGGTCGCGCCGAAGATGAAGAACTTGCGTTCCGGCAGGTTCCACCACACGGCCTGATGGCCGCCCCAGTTGAGCCACACCGTACCGAAATACAACAGGAACAGGGCAGCGCCGCCCATCATCCGCAGGTTACGGAACAGGCCGGTGAAAGCACGGGTGTAGATTTTTTCTCGAGAGGCGTAAAGATCGACGCTGTTGTTCGCGTTTTTGCTGGGTGGTGTGACGTCGTGTACCGGAATCTGGTTGCTCATCATTGCATCCCACGGCAGTGGAAAAATGCCTCGGTCGATACATGCCGACCGCGGTCAGAAAGAGATCTTGCAGTGGCGCAATGATACGCCTGTCGCTCTAACTCAAGGGTGCGACCTTTGGTCGCGTTGGGGAAAAAGCGTTATTGGTGTAGCGAATGCAGCAAAGCCTGATGCAGATCAATTGACTTGTTGAGTATGGACAGTTTTGGCGCTGCCGCTCACTTCATTGTTCCCACGGGTTGATCAGGGCGAGGATGACCTCTGGAGTCGAGCCAGCCTCGCTGAAGGCACAGGCCGGCTCGGGTTTATTCAGAGCTGGCTCCAAGACTCAGGGAAGCCTGCCGCCGCCCAGGCTGTCGAGACTGCCGGTATTCCTGTGGGGTTTGGTGGTGCTGTTGGCATCGGGCTGTACTCGTTCGCGCGTTGCCAGGGCCACGGATTCCTCGGGAGCGTCCGATGATTGGGGCGCGTGATCGATTTCCGTGAGTGTGTGCTCAACCGATTGATGGGTTTCGTCGTCATTCAACATAGCGGCTTCATCCTTGAAGTGGCTCCGATGCGGGTCATCGGGCTGTGGAAGACCCTACAGAGCAAGGTGAATAGAGTCCATCAGGCATGTGTCTCAAAGTATTAATTTCAAGGGCTGTACCCATGTTGTGGAAATATCATTAGTTAATTAATGGGTTTTAAATTCTTATTGTTTTCGAATAGCTTGGTGGCTGTTCTGTAATCGCTGGGTTGCATGTTCAAGTTTGATAATTAACGGAATAATGGAATGTTATGAAGATCAAGGAAGTTAAAAAGCTTTTCGCTTGTCTGTGCCTGTTATCGCTGGCCTCTTTCGCCAGTGCCAATGAAAGCGTTCCGCAGCACATGGTATTTGCCTCGGACCCGCAATACCCGTGGACGGAAAAATCGGACAGTGGTGAAGATGAGTCGAGCGCGGACTTCGACAAGCGTTCGAAGTGGCTGGTGGAAAGCCAGTTCGCGAGTATTGCGCAGTTTCGCAGCGAGATGGGCGGACAGGCTGCCGTGCCATTGATGATCAACGGCGACATGACCGCTTTCGGCCACGGCTGGCAGCGTTCGTTTGTAGGGACGATGCTGAAGAAGCACTTTGGTAATCACTATCTCTATGGCTTGGGTAATCATGATTACCAGAACAATGTGGGCGACTGTTTTAGTGAAAGTTGTGCGGCGGGGAGTATTGTCGATTATCGCGATCATCACGTTGATAAAGTCGATCAGTTCGATCTTGAAGTGAGCGGCAGTTTCCTGAATAAGCTCTATCTTGGCAGTCTGGCTTATTCAAAGAACATCGGGGAAGTGCATCTGGTACAACTGAATAATGAACCGACTTACCAGGTAAGGATTTCCCACGCGCTGAACCCGACAACATTCGATATCAGGCAGTCGCTGGATTGGCTGGAGAATGATTTGCGAATGGCGCGAGTGCAGGGCTACGCGATCATTATCAACATGCACAAACCCTATGACTGGGCGGGCAGTTGGGATCAGGAAAAGCGTTTTCGCGAAATGATCGAAAGGTATGAGGTGACGGCAATATTCGCGGGCCATTTCCACGCCGAGGGTGGCAGCAAGACTTACCTGGGGAGCGTGCCGATGTTCCTCAGTGGTGCGACGTCGCAGCAGACCTACCTGACCGCCAGTTTTTCCACGGACCGCAAGCAACTGGAGGTGAGCCAGGTCGAAGGTAATCAGTGGCGAAATCGTAAGCCGGTCGCCACAGTGCCGGTGAAGTCGATCTGGGCCAATCGACCATAAAAATCTATGGTCACCCCCATTTTTGCAATACTGATTAACGGGTGGTGTGGTTGGCTTGCTTAAATCTATCCGGCGTCTGTTTGGGGCAGGCCCCAGCGCCACGATGAGAGTCGCGCCTGACGATCCTAAAAAGCCCATCGG
>Ga0308163_10005146_pt1 | contig 10065 bp, 14 predicted proteins | sample PhyTR1_FD_201037 | JGI IMG/M metagenome (GOLD analysis project Ga0308163, IMG submission 201037) | Phyllosphere microbial communities from UC Gill Tract Community Farm, Albany, California, United States - DLSLT.R1 | ecosystem: Host-associated > Plants > Phyllosphere > Unclassified | place: USA...
GGCGATGCCCGGCAGATCGGCATCCTGAGCTACCTCACGCCGCTGGGCTCGACGGCGCTGCTGCTCATGGTGACCGGCCGCCCCCTGGACGGCACGATCGTGCTGGCGGCACTGCTGATCGTCGCGGCCGCGCTGCTGGGCGCACGCGCCACGGCCACGGCTGGCACCGAAATCGCTTGTCCGGCAAACCCTTCCACTTCCGCACGATGACGACCATGGCAAAGATTCCTCCCGGCGTCGGTCCGCGCTTTCCCCAGGCGGTGGTGCTGGTCGGCGCCACCGGCGATCTGGCGCGGCGCAAGCTGCTGCCCGGCCTGTTCCACCTCTGCAGCACCGGCTTCATCCCGGCCTGCCGGATCATCGGGGTGTCGCTCGACGAACTCGATGCCGACGGCTTCCGCGCCGCCGCGCGTTCGGCGCTCGACGAGTTCGGCAGTCGCAAGGTGGAGCCCGAGGCCTGGGACGCCTTCGCCGCCACGCTCGACTACGTGCCGCTGTCCGGCGGCGCCGACGCCCTGCGCGCCGCGGTCGAGCGGGCCGAGACTTCGCTGGGCACCGAGTGCCGGCGCCTGCACTACCTGAGCGTTCCGCCCAACGCGGCGCTGCCGGTGGTGCGCATGCTGGGCGAGGCCGGGCTGGTGGAGCGCGCGCGCATCGTCATGGAGAAGCCCTTCGGTACCGACCTGGCGAGCGCGGTGCTGCTCAACAGCCGCCTGCACGAGGTGTTCCAGGAAGAGCAGATCTTCCGCATCGATCATTTCCTGGGCAAGGAGGCAGCCCAGAACATCCTGGCCTTCCGCTTCGCCAATGGGCTGTTCGAACCGATCTGGAACCGCAACTTCATCGATCACGTGCAGATCGACGTGCCCGAGACGCTGGGCCTGGGCAAGCGCGCGGGCTTCTACGAGCAGACCGGCGCCTACCGCGACATGGTGGTGACGCACCTGTTCCAGATCCTGGGCTTCATGGCCATGGAGCCGCCCACCTCGCTCGACCCGCAGCCGATCGGCGAAGAGAAGAACAAGGTGTTCCGCAGCATGCTGCCGATCCAGTCGGGCGACGTGGTGCGTGGTCAGTACAGCGGCTATCGCAGCGAGGACGGCGTCGATCCGGATTCGGACGCCGAGACCTTCATCGCGTTGAAGTGCCACATCGACAACTGGCGCTGGGCCGGCGTGCCCTTCTATCTGCGCACCGGCAAGCGCATGGCCGAGGGCCAGCGGATCATCTCGATCGCGTTCCGCGAACCGCCCAAGAGCATGTTCCCGCCCGGCTCCGGGGTCGGAGCGCAGGGACCGGACCATCTGACCTTCGATCTGGCCGATGCCTCGAAGATGTCGCTGTCGTTCTATGGTAAGCGCCCCGGCCCCGGCATGCGGCTGGACAAGCTGAGCCTGCAGTTCGCCATGCACGACACCGGCCTCGCCGGCGAGGTGCTGGAAGCCTACGAACGTCTGATCCTGGATGCGATGCGCGGCGACCGCACGCTCTTCACGACCGCCGAGGGCATCGAGCGGCTGTGGCAGGTGTCCTCGCATCTGCTCGAGGCTCCGCCACCCGTGCGCCTCTATGAACCGGGCTCGTGGGGACCGAAGGCGGTGCACCAGCTGATCGCGCCCCATGCCTGGCGACTGCCCTTCGAACGGGCCTGGCGCTCGCCCAACAAGGTGGGCGGCTGACGGTTCGCCCGGAGCGTCCCGCCGGGGGGCAGCCGCGACCGGACCTCAGGCCTGGACGCTCGGCAGCAGCGCCTCCGCCGGATCATCCGCCACCAGCACGGACTGCGCCCATGGCGCGAGCTTGGACGTGTCGGCGCGCAGTACCTCCTGCTTCACGGCCAGGATGCGCGACGGGTGCATCGAGAAGCTGCGCAGGCCCAGCCCCAGCAGCAGGCGCGTGAAGGTCACGTCGCCGGCCATCTCTCCGCAGACGCTCACGCTCTTGCCCTGACGGCGGCACTCGGCGATGGTGTCGGCCACCAGGCGCAGCACGGCCGGATGCGCGGGGTCGTAGAGGTGCGCCACCGATTCGTCCGTGCGATCGATGGCCAGCGTGTACTGGATCAGGTCGTTGGTGCCGATCGACAGGAAATCGAAATGCTTGAGGAAGGTGGAGACCATCAGGGCGGCCGCCGGGATCTCGATCATGGCGCCCAGCTTCACCGGCCCGTGCGTCACGCCCTGGCGATCGAGCTGCGCCCGCGCCTCCTCGATGAGCACGAGCGTCTGGCGGATCTCGAAGGTGTGCGCCAGCATGGGGATCAGCAGGTGCACGCCGCCATGGGCCGCCGCGCGCAGGATGGCGCGCAGCTGCGTCAGGAACATCGCCGGATCGGCCAGGCTCCAGCGGATCGCTCGCAGGCCCAGCGCCGGATTCAGATGCTCCTGGCGGTTGGACTTGCCGTCGAGCGGCTTGTCGGCACCGATGTCGATGGTGCGGATCGTGACCGGCATGCCCTGCATGCCCTCGATGGCGCGCCGGTAGGCGAGGTACTGCTCCTCCTCGTCGGGCAGCCGGGTGAGGTGCTGCGCCTCCCGCCCCATGAAAAGGAACTCGCTGCGGAACAGGCCGACGCCGGCGGCCCCGGCCTTGACGGCACCGAACGTGTCCTCGGGCAGCTCGATGTTGGCCAGCAATTCGACGCGCTCGCCATCGAGCGTGACGGCGGGCTTGTGGCGCAGGCGCGAGAGCCGGCCGCGCTCGAGATCGCCCTGGCGCTGCTTGAAGCCGTACTCGGCCAGGATGATGGGTGAGGGGTCGACGATCACCACGCCGGCATCGCCGTCGATGATCACCCAGTCGTCCTGGCGCACCAGCTGGCTGGCCGTGCGGGCGCCCACCACCGCCGGGATGTCCATGCTGCGCGCGACGATCGCGGTGTGCGAGGTGCGTCCGCCGACGTCGGTCACGAAGCCGGCGAACACGCTCTTCTTGAACTGCAGCATGTCGGCCGGCGAGAGATCGTGCGCGATCAGCACCAGTGGCACATCGACACCGTCGATCGAGGTCGGGTCGTGCGGCGTGCCGTCGTCGTCGTCCTCGTGCGCGGCGAGGGCGGCGCGCTTGCGGCGCGGGGGTGGCGACGGCGCCAGTACCGCGGCCGTGCCCTTCATGCGATGCAGCATGCGCTCGACGACCTGCTCGAGATCGGCCTTGCGCTCGCGCAGGTACTCGTCCTCCATCTCGTCGAACTGGCGCGCGATGACCTCGAGCTGGGTCGTCAACGCCCATTCGGCGTTGTAGAGACGGCCCGTGATCCACTGCTTGACGCCGCCGGCGAGGGCCTCGTCCTGCAGCAGCATCTGGTGCACCTCGAGCAACGCGGCGAGTTCGTGCGGCGCGTCGTTGGGCCCCATCAGGGCGACGTTGGCCTGTAGCCGGGTCAGTTCGTCGGCGACGGCATTGCGCGCGGCGCGCACGCGGTCGATCTCGGCGTCGACTTCCTCGGGCTTGATGAAGTAGTGGGCGACATCGATGCGGCTCGACACCACCAGCACCGCGCGCCCGATGGCGATGCCACGTGCGACCGGGAGACCATGGATGGAGAAGGTCATGCGCGCACCGGTGGCGTGTCCGGACGACGAGCGGCCATCACTCGCCTTCGCCGAACTTGTCGTTGATGAGGGCCACCAGCGCATCCATGGCCTGCTGGGCCTGGTCGCCTTCGGTGTCAAGCTGCACCACGGTCCCGATGCCGGCGGCCAGCATCATGACGCCCATGATGCTCTTGGCATTGACGCGGCGCTCGCCACGCGAGATCCACACCTCGCACGGAAAACTGCCGGCGAGCTTGGTGAGCTTGGCCGACGCACGGGCGTGCAGGCCCAGCTTATTGCTGATGGTCACGGATGTCTTGATCACTGGGTTTTCTCTTCGACTGGTTCTGGGGTGCGGCCGGTGCCACCGTCATGACACCCTCCTTGCCGCCGTAGATCGCACGCTCCACCAGCGTCTCGAGCGCCTCGTCGGGCTTGTTCGCGACGCGCATCAGCATCGGCAGGTTCACGCCGACCACCATGCGCATGTGCTCGCCGACGACCAGCTTCTGCGCCACGTTGCAGGGCGTGGCGCCGAACACGTCGACCAGCACCAGCACGTTGTGATTGGCCGTGCGCTTCATCTGGTCGACCATGATGCGCGCGGAGGCCAGCGTCTCCTCGGGCGATACGTTGGGCAGGACATCGAGCGCGGAGACGATGGAGGTGTCGGGGAAGACATGCAGCGCACATTGCCGCAGGGCGTTGGCCAGCGGCGCATGGGCGATGATGAGGATGCTGTTCATGCAGGACGGGAGAGTGGGAGATCGATTATGCGAGGGCGACCGGGGTGGATTCGGCGTGATCGATCGAATACCTTCATGGCGCGCGGGCGCGTCACCCGCCCGGCGAGGCCTCGAAGCTCATGGCAGCCGCAGCCCCTCGAAGAACGTTTCCAGCGCATCGGGCGCCGACGGCTGACCGATGGCCGTCGCCTGGTACAGCGACACACCGCGCGGATGCTGACGCGCGAACCACAGCACCCGCATGGGCGGGGCCCGTTCCGCGTCCTCGCCAGCCGACGCATCGAGCCGCAGCGGCGTGGGTGAGGCCGCCGCGCGCGGCAGCGATCCCGCCCTTTCGGTCACCGAGCGACCGGCGATCCGGGCCCGGGTCGCCGCGCGCCAGGCATCGAGCCAGGCCGACGCCTGGGCCGGCTCCGACGCCTCGGCGTGGGCGATGGCGAACGTGACGCCGCCGGCCTCGCAGCCGGCCATGTCGACGCGCACCGATTCGGCGCCCAGGGGCATCACACGCTCGGCACGGTCGGGCTTGCACGGCAGCAACGCCACCAGGTCACCATCGCCCACCGGCACCTCGCGCCAGTTGAAGACCGGCGTGCAGGCAACGCTCGCCAGAACCGCCATCACGGCGGCGGTCGAAGCGATCCTGGAGCGGAGAAGCTGTCGGGACATCGGCATGGAGGCGGACTTTCGAATTCGCGGGCTGGCGGCCCTCTCAGCGCAGCGCGCCGAAGACCTTCTTCAGGATGGCGCTGCCACTGCCCAGCGGATCCTGTCGGATCTTGCGCTCCTCGTCGCCGATCACCGTATAGAGGCCATCGAGCGATTTGCCTGTGACGTAGCGCTGGATGTTGGCGTCCTCGGTCCTGATCAGACCGAGGCCGGAGGCCTTGCCGGCGATGGCGTTGTACTTGTCGGCCAGCTTCACGCGGGCGGTGGCGGTGGTGACGATCGGCAGGAAACGTTCGGTCAGCGAGGTGCGCGTCTTGCCGACGAAGAACTCCGTGACCGAGGTTTCGCCACCGGTCAGGATGCCCTTCGCATCGGACACGCTCATGCCACGCACTGCCGCGACCAGCAATTCCCTGGAGGCCGGTACCGCCTGTTCGGCGGCACGGTTCATCGCGGTCACAAGCTCGTCGATGCGTCCGCCCTGGCCGACCATCCTGAGCATCTGGGTGGCCTGTTCCAGATAACCCGGCAAGGGAATGCGCACACGCGGATTGCCCAGGAAGCCATCGGGCCGTCCGAGCAGTCCGACCGCCACGGTGGCGCCTTTTTCCAGGGCAGCCTTGACGCCGCTCGTCGCATCACCGCTGCTCAGATCGCTCAGCGAGAGGGCATGGGCCTGCTGCATGACCATCCATGTCAACCCCGTGGGAAGGGCCAGGCAGAGGGAATTAAAATTTCTGCGATTCATCGATCGGTCCTCCATGAAAAAAATCGTCCCTGTCGCCGCTCTCGCGATCGCTCTGGCGGCTGGAGCGGCCGTCTATGTGTCCACCGGCGTCTCGGCGGCACCCGCCTCGACCTTCGTGCTGCTCGACGGCCGCAAGACCTCGACCGAGGATCTCAAGGGCAAGGTCACCCTGGTGAATTTCTGGGCCACCAGCTGCGTGACCTGCGTGGCCGAGATGCCCCGCATTATTGCCACTCACGACAAGTACAAGGCCCGTGGCTATGACACCCTGGCGGTCGCGATGAGCTACGACCCGCCCAGCTATGTGGTGAATTTCGCCGAGACGCGCAAACTGCCTTTCAACGTCGCCATCGACAACACGGGTGCCGTGGCCAAGTCCTGGGGCGACGTGGCCCTCACACCGACCACCTACATCGTCAACAAGCGGGGGCAGATCGTGAAGCGCTATGTCGGCGAGCCCGACTTCGCGGAACTCCATCGGCTGATCGAAAAACTGCTGGCCGAGGCCTGAATGCCTCGCTGCTTGCTTCTTCCCGATCGACCCGCTTCCACGGCGACGCACGACGCGATCGGTCGCGTCGCCCGGGGCTGACGCTGACATGCGTCCTGCGCGTTCCAGTCCGGTGTCCCTGGCCGGCATGCCCATCGTGACGATGTTGCAGCCTACCCAGACCCATGAGCTGCATGCCCTTCGCAGCCTGTTCGTCGACTATGCATCGGCATTGAAGATCGATCTCGGATTCCAGGATTTCGAGGGCGAACTGGCCCGCCTTCCAGGCGACTATGCCGAACCACGCGGCAAGCTGCTGCTGGCATTGGTCGAGACGAGCACAGGCCATGAAAGAGCGGCGCCGTGGCTGCCGGCACACGATGCGGTCCATCGGCTCCTGCTCGAGGGCAATCGCCAGGCATGGGTCGCAGGATGCTGCGCGTTGCGGCCGCTCGACACGGTGGACTATCCCAATGCGGCGGAAATGAAACGTCTCTACATCCGCCCGGCGTTCCGTGGTCTAGGCCTGGGACGTCAGTTGGCCGAAGCAATCCTGGACGCAGCGCGCCATGCGGGCTATGCCTGCGTCCTTCTCGATACGCTGGACGACATGGAATCAGCCCGCGCGCTCTACGAAGATCTGGGCTTCGAATCGGTGCCGCCCTACTATCACAACCCGATCGCGGGCTCTCACTACCTCAAGGTCGATCTCTGACGCGGGCGTCCGGCAGGGCCTTGCCTCCCATCCAGCCCGACACCGCCAGAACCATCGTCCTTCAGGCCTTGGCCTGCGCCAGCAGCGTCTCGGCGTTGCTGACTTCGAATTTCCCGGGCGACTCGATGTTGAGGGTCGCGACCTTGCCATTCTTCACCAGCATCGAGTAACGGGTGCTGCGAACGCCCATCCCGCGTGCCGAGAGATCCAGCGTCAAGCCCGTCGCGCGCGCGAAGTCGCCACTGCCATCGGCGAGCATGCGCACTTTCGTCCCAGTCTTCTGATCGCGTGCCCAGGCTCCCATGACGAAGGCATCATTCACGCTCAGGCACCAGATCTCATCCACGCCGGCAGCCTTGAAGTCATCGAAATGGTCGACATAGCCGGGTACATGCTTGGCAGAGCACGTAGGCGTGAAGGCCCCCGGCAAGGCGAACAATGCGATCGTCTTGCCTTCAGCTGCCTGCGAGACGTCGACAGGGTTGGGGCCGATGCTGCAACCCTCGCCCTCGACTTCCGAATACTCCTGCAACGTGACGGAAGGAAGGGTGTCGCCGATCTTGATCATGATGTGGTTCCGTGGAGAAGCGATGTCGATGTGGAAATGAAAACGGCCCACATTGTGGGCCGTTTTCAAGAAGACGCGATGCGTCGCGGATATCAGACCAGAACGGCCTTCTCGACCAGACGGGTCACAACCCAGTTCTTGGTCTTGGAGATCGGCCGGCTCTCGGTGATCTCGATCGTATCGCCGAGATGGTATTCACCATTCTCGTCATGCGCGTGGTACTTGCTCGTCTTGGCCACGATCTTGCCGTAGAGCTCGTGTTTCACACGACGCTCGACCAGCACGGTCACGGTCTTGGCGCGCTTGTCGCTGACCACCTTGCCGATCAAGGTGCGCTTGAGGGATTTTTTAGCTTCCGTCATGTTCACTCCTTACTTGGCGGCTTGGGTTTCTTGCTGCTTCTGAGCAAGAATGGTCTTAGCGCGCGCGATGTCGCGACGCGTGACACGCAACATCGACGTGTTCGTCAACTGTTGCGTGGCCTTCTGCATGCGCAGACCGAAATGGGCCTTTTGCAGATCCTTGATTTCCGTCTGGAGACCGGCGACATCCTTGTCGCGCAGCGTGGCGGCCTTCGACACCTTGGCCGATTGAGCCGGGGCGTCCTTCTTCTTACGTAGTGCCATGAGTGTTCTCCTCGATCAGGTGCCGAGCTGGCGCGCGACGAAGGTGGTGCGCAGCGGCAGCTTGGCAGCCGCCAGGCGGAAAGCCTCGCGAGCGAGTTCCTCGGGGACACCGACGATCTCGAACACGATCTTGCCCGGCTGGATTTCCGCAACGTAGTACTCGGGGTTGCCCTTGCCGTTACCCATCCGGACTTCCGCCGGCTTGGTGGAGATCGGCTTGTCGGGGAACACACGGATCCAGATGCGGCCACCGCGCTTCACGTGACGCGAGATCGCACGGCGTGCAGCCTCGAGCTGTCGTGCCGTCAGACGGCCACGATCAGTACATTTCAGGCCGAAGTCACCGAAGGCGACCGAATTGCCCGTGGTCGCGACACCGGTGTTGCGACCCTTTTGTTCCTTGCGGAACTTTCTGCGTGCAGGTTGCAGCATGTTGTTTACTCCGTAGTTCTAAGACCGATCACTCGGTCTTGGCACCGTCAGCTGCTGCAGCTGGCGCGGCTTTGCGGACGCGCTTAACGGCGGGTTTCGAGTCTGCACCCAGGGCACCGGTGGCTTCGGCGGGCTTGTCGCTGCCGTCGGCCGGGGCATTGTTGCCACCCATGGGTCCGCGGGCACCGGCGCGCGGGCCAGGGCCACGACGGTCCGAGCCCGGACGATCGCCACCGGGGCGACCATCGCGGCGCGGGCCACGGGGACGGCGCTCGTCGTCAGGACGCGGGGTCTCGACGGCCGGCAGGTCGTTGCGACCCAGCGTGTCGCCCTTGTAGACCCACACCTTGACGCCGATCACACCATAGGTGGTCTTGGCTTCCGAGGTGCCATAGTCGATGTCGGCACGCAGGGTGTGCAGTGGCACGCGGCCTTCGCGATACCACTCGGTACGAGCGATCTCGATGCCGTTCAGACGACCGGCCGACATGATCTTGATGCCCTGGGCACCCAGACGCATGGCGTTCTGCATCGCACGCTTCATGGCGCGGCGGAACATGATCCGCTTCTCGAGCTGCTGCGTGATGCTGTCGGCGATCAGCTGAGCATCGATTTCGGGCTTGCGCACTTCCTCGATGTTGACGGCCACCGGCACACCCAGCTGCTTGCCGAGCTCGCGCTTGAGGTTCTCGATGTCTTCGCCTTTCTTGCCGATCACGACGCCCGGGCGTGCCGAGTAGATCGTGATGCGGGCGTTCTTGGCGGGACGCTCGATCAGCACGCGCGAAACCGATGCGTTCTTGAGCTTCTTCTTCAGGTACTCGCGCACCTTGATGTCTTCGGCCAGCATGCCAGCGAAGTCCTTGTTGCTGGCATACCAGCGACTGGACCAGTTACGGCTGACCGCAAGGCGGAAGCCGGTGGGGTGGATTTTCTGTCCCATAGTCTTCCGGCCTCTTAGTTGCCAACCGTCACGTACACATGGCACGTGGGCTTGCTGATGCGGTTGCCGCGGCCCTTGGCACGCGCGGTGAAGCGCTTGAGCGTGGCGCCCTGTTCGACGTAGATGGTCTTGACCTTCAGCTCGTCAATGTCGGCACCGTCGTTGTGCTCGGCATTGGCGATGGCCGATTCGAGCACCTTCTTGATGATCACAGCGGCCTTCTTCTGCGTGAACTGCAGGACGTTGAGCGCGTGATCGACCTTCTTGCCGCGGATCAGATCGGCCACCAGACGACCCTTGTCGACCGACAGACGGACACCGCGGAGGACTGCACGTGTTTCAGACATGGTCGTTCCTTACTTCTTCTGGACTTTCTTGTCCGCGGGGTGCCCCTTGAACGTGCGCGTGAGCGCAAATTCGCCGAGCTTGTGGCCGACCATCTGATCGGTGATGTACACGGGCACGTGCTGCTTGCCGTTGTGGACGGCAATGGTCAGCCCGATGAACTCGGGCAGGACCATCGAGCGACGCGACCAGGTCTTGATCGGCTTCTTGTCCTTGTTCGTCACGGCCTTGTCGGCCTTGGCCACCA
>Ga0308163_10005148_pt1 | contig 10063 bp, 6 predicted proteins | sample PhyTR1_FD_201037 | JGI IMG/M metagenome (GOLD analysis project Ga0308163, IMG submission 201037) | Phyllosphere microbial communities from UC Gill Tract Community Farm, Albany, California, United States - DLSLT.R1 | ecosystem: Host-associated > Plants > Phyllosphere > Unclassified | place: USA...
GCTGCTGGCGTGTCTGGGCAGCGTGGTGCTGCTGGCGAAGTCCCTGTCGCCATCGCTGGAAGCGGCAGTGGTGAGCTGGGGCGCGCCGAAGGCACTGGTGGGGATTATCATTGCCGCAGTGGTGCTCCTGCCGGAAGGAATCGCGGCGTATCAGGCAGCGCGCGCCAACCGGCTGCAAACCAGTCTGAACCTGGCGCTGGGCTCGGCGCTGGCGAGCATCGGACTGACCATTCCGTGCGTGGCGATTGTCGCGCTGCTGAATGGCTGGACACTGACATTGGGCATCGACGTCAAGTCGACCGTGCTGCTGTTGCTATCGCTGATTGTCGCGTCGCTGTCGCTGACTGGCGGACGAACCACCATCATGCAGGGCACGGTGCTGCTAACCATTTGCGCGGTGTATCTGTTCGTAACGGTAGTGCCTTGAGCAGGGCGGCATGGCATGCCGCCCTTAGATGCTAGCGGCCGGGGATGGACGCGGAGCCTTGCACGGCGTCGATGAATTCCTTGGCGTCGACCTTCTTGGCGTCGCTGCCCATGGTCGACATGCAGTCGCGGTTGATGTGCGAACCCAGCGAAGCATCGGAACGCTTGCATTTGACGGCGGCGACCTTGGTGCCGTCGGCGCTTGCTACTTGCGGCTCGGTGGCGGCACAGCCCGCCAAAACGAATGCGGAAATGCCGATCATTACGGCGGAAAACAGTTTCATTCTTCTTGCCTTTCGTAACTAGGAGTCAAAAACTAACAGTCAAAATCTTACGATGTAAAGATTAGCATTAAGCCAAACCGTTATGCAAGCAATGTTACGTATTTAAATCGATATGCGGCTTGTGCGCGTCACTGTGTCGTCCACGTGAACCGCACGCCATCGCTGCCATCCGGGAGCGGACCGGGACTGTCGGCGAGCAGCGCACCGCTTTGCGGATGCACGCGCAGGTAGAAATTTGTTTGCAATGACATCAGGATCAGCTCGCCGGTGGGCGTTTCCATCCACTGAAAACTCTGCGGGATGCCGGGTCTGGCGGCCTGTAGCGTAGCGCTACCATCCAGGCCGATGCTGAGATAATTCTCGCCGGCGCGCAGCGCGACCCGGCCCAGGCCCATGTTCTGCACCATGAAATTCAGCGGTAAGGCAGGGACGCGGCTGGTTGCGGCTTTCATTACGATCTGCTTGTCGTAGGGGATGGCGCGCATCAAGCCACGCGGGTAGGGCTGGTGGATGTCGATGCTGTCAAAGTCCGCTACGCCGCCTTGCTGTCTGCCTGTGTTATAGGCGAACAGGCCGTAGCGCACGCCCTGGAAGGTGGTTAGCTGGAAGACCATGGTGAACTCTTCGCCGATGGGCTGGTAATTCTGGCCATCGACCGAGTAGCTGAAGCGTGCCTTCTCGTTCAGGAAATCGCATTCGGCGCGCAGCCACACGCGCTTCGCGTAAATCGCGCTGCGCGTGCTGCGATTGCGCGCCTGGTCGAACAGGACCACCCATAGCTTGCTGTCCTTGCGTTCCACGCCCAGCGTCGCATAGGGCAGGTTGAGCAACGCCAGGCCGGCGACATCGTTGTTCAGCAGGCCCGATGCGTCGAGGGCCACAGTCGGCGACGACAGCGGCCCGATGGCGCGCTGGGTCAGCGTATTGCGCGCCTCCCAGAACGAATCCGCGTGCAGCGCATGCAGGCGCAGGAAGCCTGGCCGCTCGCCGAGCGACCATTTATCATCGACCGGTGCGTGGTTCCATTGCCAGATCGGCTTCAGTGCCGGCTCGGAGAAATCGTCGCTGCGCACAAATGGCACGCGTATCTGCTGCGCCTCGCCGGTGCGCGGTTTGACCCAGGTGCGCGGATTGCGGCCAAGGTTGCCAGGAAGGCCGAAATACGGCCAGCCGTCCTGCCAGGTCACCGGCGCAAGGCTCATCAGGCGGCCGACCGAGTTATAGTCCATCATCGAAAAGCCCCACCATTCGCCGGCACCGGTCAGCACAATGCCGCCCTGGTGCATTGCCGTCGCATCGCGCGAGGCGGGATTGGGCGGGGAGACGTCAAAAGGATATGTCTTGTTCTTCAGGCGGTAGCCTCTGACCAGGCCAAAACCTTCATCCTTGCTGATCGCCTGATTCACTTCGTATGGGCCGAACACGTGGCTGGCGCGCGCTGCCGGCATGCGGAAACCGCCGGCATAGTTCGCGCTAAGAATGTAGTACTTGCCGCCGATTTTGTAAAAGTGCGCGCCTTCGCCCATGCCGTCGGTTTTTGAAAACAGCACCTGCTCGGTGTTGGGCACGATGTCCAGCAGGTCGTCGGTGAGCTGGGCGATGTGCATGTCCTGATGGCCCCAGACGGCATAGGCCTTGCCGTCGTCGTCGAACAGCACCGACAAATCGTGCAGGCTGCGCTTCATCTCCCAGTGCGTCCACGGCCCGCGCGGATTGATGGCGGAATAGATCTGCGTGGCGCGCCCGTTCACATTGGTGAAGATGTAGAACACGCCGTTGCGGAAGCGCAGGCTCGGCGCCCAGATGCCTTGGCCGTAGATGTTCTTGCCGTCCTCCAGTCGATAGGCTGGGCCGAAGTCGAGACGCTCGGCGGCGTAGCTGAGGAACTCCCAGTTGACCAGGTCCTTGGAGCGCAGCACCGGCAGGCCGGGCATGGCGTGCATGGTGGTGCCGGTGAGGTAGAACCATTCTCCGACCCGTATCAGGTCGGGATCGGAGAACTCGTCGTAGAACACGGGATTGGTGAAGGTGCCGTTGTTGTTATCCGGCGTCCAGGTGCGGTGCGAGAGCGGGGAGTCGGTGCGCGGTTCCCGTTGCGCATCGGCCGGCAAGGCCAGTACTGTCAACATGAATGCTGCGAACATGGCCTTCTTCATCGCTTCCCCTGGCTGTTATTTACTGCGCAATTGTACCTCCGTGGCGCGCAGTCCTTCCGCCACGGCACGGACTTTAATTGCGCCGCGCTGTCCCGGCTTGGCGCGCACGATGGCCAGCGCCAGGCCGTTGAACGCGGCACGCTCCGGCGACTTGAACGATTCGAGGTTGGTCGGATCGCCATTGTCGGTGGCGACCAGCTCGCCGGGGCCTTCCACCGTGAAGCGGATGCGCTGGTCGGCGCGCGGTGCGGTGAGGCCGTTGGCGTCGGTCACGCGCACGGTGATGAAGGACAGGTCCTTGCCGTCGGCGTCAATGGTGCTGCGGTCCGCCGTGGCTTCCAGCGCGGCTGCCGCCTGTGCGGTCTTCACCGAGGAGCGCGCCCATTCCTTGCCGTCCTTGTAGGTCACCACGCTGATTTCGCCCGGTTCGTATACCACATAGTCCCAGCGCAGGCGGTACTCGTAAGGCGCCTTCTTCTTGCGGCCCTGCGATTTGCCGTTGACGAACAGCTCCGCTTCATCGCCAGAAGTGAACAGGTGTACCGGCGTGACTTCGCCCACGCGCTCTGGCCAGGTCCAGTGTGGCAGCAGGTGCGCGACCGGCAGGTCAGGGCGCCAGCGCGACTGGTACAGGTAGTAGCGGTCTTTCGGGAAGCCGGCCAGGTCGACGATGCCCGAGTAGGAACTGCGCGCGCCGTAGTAGGGTGTCGGCTCGCCGAGATAGTCGAAGCCGGTCCAGACGAATTCGCCCGCCACATAAGGGTTCTGGTCCTGCGCCGACCAAGAGCGATCGGCGGAACTGCCGAAATCGGCGGCGAACAATTCGTAGGCGCTGACCTGCTGGCGTTTCGGATCGCCGCCCACGCCAGGCCGCACCGGCGCGCTGTTCACGCCCGGCACCGGGAACTGGTACTCGCCGCGGCTACTCAACGCCGAGGCGCTTTCGGTCGACAGTATCATCTTGTCCGGGAACTTCTGATGGAAGTTGGGGAACTGGCCGGGCAGGCTGCGAATGCCCGCGCCCTGGTAATTCAGGCTGATGATGTCCACCGTACCAGGCAAAGGCATATCCGACTTGGCGTAGTTCATGGCATTGGTGACAGGACGGCCAGGATCTTCCTGGCGCACGATGTCGCGCAGCTTGTTGCCGATCGCCGCGCCGGCTTCACCGGTGTATTGTTCGCCTACCTCGTTCCCGGCGCTCCACATGATGATGGAGGGGTGGTTGCGGTCGCGGCGCAGCATCGCGCGCAGGTCCTGCTCATGCCAGTCGGGGAAGATCAGATGGAAGTCGAGCGGAGTTTTCTTGCGCTCCCACGAATCGAATACTTCATCCATTACCAACAGGCCCATACGGTCGGTCAGCTCCAGCAGTTCCGGCGCAGGCGGGTTGTGGCTCATGCGGACCGCGTTGGCGCCCATCTCCTGCAGTATTTGCAGTTGGCGTTCGGCGGCGCGCACGTTGAAGGCCGCGCCCAGTGCACCAAGGTCGTGATGGTTGTTGACGCCATTGATCATGATCTTTTCGCCGTTGACGAACAGGCCCTGGATCGGATCGAAGCGCAGTGAGCGGATGCCGAACGGCGTCTCCTGCGTATCCACCGCCTTGCCGTTGCGGCTGATGGTGGTCACAGCGACATAGCGGTGCGGACGTTGCGTCGGCAGCGGTCCCCACAGGCGCGGCTGCGCCACGCGCACGGCGGCATTCACGGTGGCGCTTGCGCCGGCGCTCACACTGGTGCGCTGCACCGGCAGCGTCGCGACCACCGCGCCAGTGCGCTTGCCCTTGTCGTCCAGCGCATACAGCTGGGTGCTGACTTCCACTGCCGCTGCATCCTTGCCGTCATTATCGACAGTCACGGCCAGCTCCACTTGCGCAGCGTCGCGCGACGCTTGCGGCGTGCGCACCACGGCGCCCCAGTGCGCAACGTGGACCGGGTTCGCGGTCGTCAGCCACACATTGCGATACAGCCCGGCGCCCGGATACCAGCGCGCCGATTCAGCCGGGTTGTCGAGGCGGATCGCCAGCTGGTTCACGCCGCCCGGCGTCACGTACGGCGTCAGGTCAAGGCGGAACGAGTTATAGCCGTAAGGCCAGCCGCCCACCAGGCGGCCATTCAGCCACACGCTTGCGTGCGACATGGCGCCGTCGATATCGAGGAAGACGGACTTGCCCTTGTCGCGCGCCGGAATCTCCAGCTTCTTGCGATACCAGGCCGGTCCCCAGGTTTGCAGCCTCCCCATGCCGCCATACGGACCGGTGGCGAGGAACGGTCCTTCGATGGCCCAATCGTGCGGCAGCGTCACTGCGCGCCAATCGCGTTCATCAAAATCGGCGCGCAGCAGCGGTGCGTCGACCTTCGGCTCTTCGGCCGGCCGCTGCGCGCGTTGCGCCGGGTTGGCGACAAAGGCATTCCCGCTTGGCAGTATCCATGGCTTGAGCAGACCGTCGGTCGGGCGCTGCACTTTTTCCGCTTCGTCCGGGCGGGCGTCCGCAACTTTGCCGTCGGCGCTTTGTTTGATCTCCGGGCGCACATCGTATTGCAGCTGCGCGGCGTAGCCTTGCGGATCGCCGCGCTGAAAGCGCCAGCCGTCGTTGATCGAATGACGTTCGGCGGCGAGGGCGGTCAATGGCAGCAGGGCGGCTAGCGCCAGCACCAGTGGCCTAAAGCGCGGCCGCACTGCGGCAGGACGATGCGGATTCAAGAGAGTCTCCTTTGTTTTGATAAGTCTTATGGGCCATGGTTGCGCAATCATTTTTGCAGTGTAGGGTAGTTGTGGCGGGCATGTCAATTGGATAGAATGATCACGCTATCAACATTACGAAAGAAAAAATGGCCGCAACCGCCATCACCCTGATCGATGTCGCCAAAGCGGCAGGCGTGTCGCCGATCACCGTATCGCGCGCGCTCAACGAGCCGCACCTGGTGAAGCCGGCAACGCTGGCCAAGGTGCAGGAGGCGGTCAAGCGCACCGGCTACGTAAAGAACATGCTGGCCGGCGGCCTGGCGTCCAGCCGCAGCAAGCTGGTGGCGCTGGTGCTGCCGACCATCTCCACGCAGACCTTCGCCGACATGGTGCAGGGCGCGACCGACCGGCTGACGGCGGCCGGCTACCAGCTGCTGCTGGGTATTGTCGGCTACGAAACCTGGCGCGAGGAGATCCTGGTCGAGACCATCCTGAGTCGTCGTCCCGACGGCATCATCCTGACCGGCGCGCTGCACACCGATAGCACGCGCCAGCGGCTGGTGCAGATTGGCACGCCAGTGGTGGAGGCATGGGACCTGACGCTGCATCCGATCGATATGGCGATCGGCTTCTCGCATGAGGAGGTGGGACACACCTGCGCCCAGCATCTGCTCAAGCAGGGCTACCGTCGCTTCGGCATGCTGACCGCGAACGACCCGCGCGCCAGCCAGCGTACGCAGGGCTTCCAGGTGGCGCTGGCCAAGCAGGGCGTCAGTGTAATCGCCTCGCATGTGGTGCAGGCGCCGGGTGCGCTGCCGCTGGGCCGCAAGGGCGCGGTGCAGTTGCTGGACGCGCATCCCGAGCTGGATGCGATCTTCTGCAGTTCGGATACGCTGGCGCACGGCGTGCTGATTGAGGCGCAAAGTCGCGGCTTGCGCGTGCCGCAGGACTTGGCCATCATGGGCTTTGGCGATCTGAATTTTTCCGAGTACACCAATCCGCCGCTGTCCACCGTCAAGGTGGACGGCGCCAAAATTGGCGCACTCTCGGCGCAAGCCTTGCTGGACCGGCTGGCCGGCGACGCCGTCGAGGCGCCACTGGAACGCGTGGTCAACACCGGCTTCGAACTGATACAGCGCGGCAGTACCTGACGCTGTAGCACGCAAGCCAGTTCAACGAGCGTCGGAGTCTTGTGTCGCCGTGCTATCTGGCCGGCATGGGCAATCCCTCCGCGTAGGCCAGTCGTTCCAGCGCATCTTCCATCAGCATGCGGGCGTGGCCTGCGCTGCGGGCCAGGTCTTCGTGCATCGCTGCGTCGGCCGCGCTGCGGTTCGCGCATTGTCCGCTGTACCGCTCAAAGCTGGCCAGCATCATCAGGATGTCGGCCAGGTGGCGGGGGCATTCGCAATTGATGCTGGTCGAGGCGTTGGCCAGCGCCGCCAGCTCCTCGTCGTCAAGGCGCCGTTGCGCCGGCGGTTTGGTCGGGCCGGCAGGCGGTAGTGCGGCGCCAGTCAGCGCGGTATTGCACAGGATTGCTACCTCGGATGCGTCCGACGGCGAACGCGCTACCAGGCAACCATGCTCGCGTAGCCTGCGCACTGTCGCGCTGTCACAGAAGCGGTACAGCACCACCACCGCTTTTGCCGTCAGTGCGCGCCGCAAGGCCTGTATCTGCGGCATGGCGTCGGCGGTCATTTCCGGTACTTCGATCAGCAGCACATCAATGTCGGCGCTGGCCTGCATGTCTTCGGCAGCGTGCAGCTGCGCGGCGACGGCGGCGATTTCCAGTGCTGGCACGGTGCGCGCAGCGCCAAGCCGTTGCGCCAGCGCGGCGCCAACCACCACCAGTTTGAGTGATTGCGCTGCGCCAGGCATGGATGGCGGCACGCCGGCCAGCGAGGCCAGTTCCTCAGGCCCCAGCATGGCGACAGTGCCGATGGCGTGGCCCTGGTCCACCACGCGCTTGAGCAGCCCGAGACGGTGCACCTGTTCGGCAGAATAGAGCCGCTGGCCTTGCGGCGAGCGATCGGCATCGGACAAGCCATAACGCCGTTCCCATACCCGCAGTGTTTCCACCGGCAGACCCGCCAGCCGCGCGGCGACGCCGCTACGATAACCTTTGCTCGTCTTCATTGCAGGGCATCCTCCATGCCGGGATACTAGCATGAACCGCGTTTGAACCGATGCTGGCAAGCCGAAAATCGGTTCATCTCGATATACTCGCCACATGATAAAGTCTCATTTACACGTGGCGGTGATCGGCGCCAGTACGGCAGGCTTAAGCTGCGCGCAGCATTTGCAAAGCGAGGCTTGCAGCGTGGCCGTGTTCGACCCAGCGCAAGGCGCAACGATTAACGATATCTGGCATGAGGATGGCTGGTATGTAGCCACGCGGGAGCAGGGCGCCCACGCTCAGGCGTACGATGCGCTGGTGCTGGCCCTGCCGGCACGCGAGGCAGCCGATTTGCTGGAGCCACTGTTGCCGGCGACGGCGACACGGGTGTTCACCGGGGCGCCGTCGCCGGAGCTATGCATCTGGATTTCTGCGGTGCGAGTGGGCCTGTGCGGCGGCTGGCTATGCGGCGGAAAAGAGTGGGATGCGGTGCTCAGCGGCCGCGCCGTGGCAGCGCGGCTGCTGAACGACCTGGCGATGGCTTAGAACTCGGTGGTCGCCGTCAGCGCGAACGTGCGCGGCGCGCCCAGTACCAGATAGCCCGCGCCTTGCGAGCCGCCGGCCGAAGCCCAGTAGTTCTTGTCGGTGACGTTGTCGACACGGACCCGCAGCACGACGTTGTGGTCGGCGACCTTCAGCGCATAGCGCGCGCTCAGGTCCAGGCGATTCCACGACGGCAGTTCCTGCGTATTGGTCGCATTCACCGCCTGCTCTCCGGTATGCAGCGCGCGCGCCGACACGGCGAAACCGCTGACACCCGGCACATCCCAATCCACGCCCACGTTCAGCTGCGTATCCGGCACGCCGATGACATCCTTGCCATCGGTGGCGCCGCCGGCGGTGCGCTGCTGGGTGGCGTCCAGGAAGGTTGCGCCGCCCAGCACGCGCAGGCCGCGCAGCGGTTCACCGTAGGCGCTCAGTTCCAGGCCGCGGTTGCGCTGTTCGCCATTGATGCCGAATACCTTGGTGGCCGGATTCAGCACGCCCATCGGCTGCGATGTGGTGAACAATGCTGCGGTGGCGCCGTAACGACCGCCGTCGTATTTGACGCCGGCCTCTTTCTGCACCGACTTGTACGGCGCGAAGATCTCGCCGACGTTGACGGCAGTGGTGCCGGCAATCGCGCCTTGCTGCAGGCTTTCCACGCGGTTGGCGTAGAGCGACACCGCTGGCGTCACCTTGTAGACGATAGCGGCGATCGGCGTATTGGCGCTTTCGCTGTAGTAGGCGCTCTGTTTATTGGTGTTGTACGCATAGCCCACCTGCTTGATGTTCTGGCGGCGCACGCCGACTGTCACCAGCAGCGTATCGTTCAGGAAGCCCATGCTGTCGACCAGCGCCTGGCTGACCAGGGTGGTGTTGTTGGTGGTGCGCGGGTCGGTCAGGCTGTTGCCGAAGGTGGTTAGTGTCGGCAGCGCCAGCACGGCCGGGTTATACAGCGTGGTGTTCTGGTAGGCCGACGTGGCGTAGGCATTGCGCGAATCGAGATCGAAGCCGGTCACGGTTGCGGCAAACTTGTGCTTGACGGCGCCGGTGCGCAATTCGCCGCGCACGCCGGCATCTGCAGTCTTGATGTGATCTTCGCGCGCGTTATCGAAGCGGCGAATCTGGCCGCCGCCGGTGCTGCTGTTCAGGTTCAGCGTGCTGGCCAGGCGGTTCAGTTCATGGGCACGGCGTCCGCCGAAGGCCGCCCACGCCACCATGTCCTTGCCGATCTCCCATTCGCCGCGCAGCGTGCCGAATACATCGCGCTCGCTGGAGAAGTCCCATGGCTGGCCGTAATTGGCGGAAGCGTCCGGCGCCGAAGGCACGGCCAGTCCGGCGACGACGTTGACTGCAGGACGCGCGCTATTCAGCTTGCTGTCCTGCCAGCCCAGATCGGCCGACAGGCGGAAGCCGCGGCCACGGTAGTCGGCGCCGACAGCGGCCAGTTGCACGTCGCGGTCTTCGTTGTCGATGCCAGTGCCGCCCTTGCGCTGGGCGACGTTGACGCGCACGCCGATGCGGTTTTCATCGCCGAAGCGGCGCGCCACATCGGCGGCAAGGTAGGTTTGCTTGCCGGTCTGCAGGCCAGCTGATACCTCGTTGAGATCGGCGTTGGGCGCGCGTTTCGGCAGCAGATTGATTGCGCCACCAATGCCGCCACCGCCGGGCGTCGCGCCGTTCAGGAAGGTATTTGCGCCACGGAAGACTTCCACGCGCTCCAGCAATTCGGCGGCGATGTATTGGCGCGGCAGCACGCCGTTCAGGCCATTGTAGGCGAGGTCGTCCGAGTTCACCGGGAAGCCGCGGATGACATACAGCTCCTGATAGTTGCCGAAGCCGCGCGCCACGCG
>Ga0308163_10005150_pt1 | contig 10059 bp, 9 predicted proteins | sample PhyTR1_FD_201037 | JGI IMG/M metagenome (GOLD analysis project Ga0308163, IMG submission 201037) | Phyllosphere microbial communities from UC Gill Tract Community Farm, Albany, California, United States - DLSLT.R1 | ecosystem: Host-associated > Plants > Phyllosphere > Unclassified | place: USA...
CATATACACCTGCAAGCCCGCCAGGTTCGGATTGAATTTCCCCACGTGCAAAGCATCGCCGTGACACAGCCCGGTCGTGTACAGCAATTGCCCGTAACTGTCGATGGTGGCCGCGCCGTAGACGATGTCGTCCTTGCCGTCACTGTTGACGTCGGCCACGCTGAACCAGTGCGCGCCCTGGCCGCGCGCGGCGCTGCCGGCGACATCCGTGTCGAACACCCAGCGGCTGGTCAGCGCGCCGTCGCGCCAGTCCCAGGCGGCGATGACCGCGCGCGTGTAATAGCCGCGCGAAAACACCGCGCTCGGGCGCGCGCCGTCCAGGTTGGCCACGCCGCCGAGGAAGCGGTCGACCCGGTTGCCGTAGTTGTCGCCCCAGTTGGCGACGGTGCCGCGCGCCGGCAGGTAGTTGGTGGTCTTCATCGCCTTGCCGGTCTGGCCGTTGAACACGGTCAGGAACTCCGGCCCGGTCAGGATGTAGCCGGCGCTGTTGCGGTGGTCGGCCGACGCCGAGCCTATGACCGCGCCGCTGCCGTCGACGCTGGCGTCGGCCGTCTTCATCATGATCTCGGCCTTGCCGTCGCCGTCGAAGTCGTAAGCGACCATGGTCGTGTAGTGGGCGCCGGCGCGGATGTTGCGGCCCAGATCGATGCGCCACAGCCGCGTGCCGTCGAGTTTGTACGCGTCGACCAGGGTATTGCCGGTGTAGCCGGACTGCGAATTGTCCTTGGCGTTGGTCGGCTGCCATTTGACGATGAGCTCGTAGGCGCCGTCGCCGTCGAGGTCGGCCGGGGTGCCGTCGTTGATCTCGTAGGTGTAGGCCACGCCGTCGGGCGAGGTGCCCCCGGCCGGACGCTGCACCGGCACCGTCTTGTACGGCGCCGACCAGGTGGCGCCGGCGCCGAAGCCGCTCTGTTCCGTGCCGTTGACGACCGCGCGCACCGAATACGCGCTGGCGGCGGTGCCGGCGGCGTCGGTGTAGTTGAGCTGGGTGAGCGGCGTGCTGTTGAGCTTGGTGCCGCCGCGATAGACGTTGAACGCCACGCCGCCCGCGTCCGTGGCCAGCAGGCGCCAGCTGACGAACACGCCGCCGGAGGTCTGGATGGCCACCGCGCCGCGGTTGAGCAACTCGATCTGCTTGCCGGGAGCGGTGACGACCGCGCCGACCTGCGCGCAACTGGCCAGGGCCAGCGAGAAAATGACGGCGGGGACTTTTAAGGAAGTCATGGATGCGACCTTTCAGTGTGGAAAGACAAGCTCGGCAGACTAGGTTATCGCAAAGGCATTCATTAACAACCTGTTCGGTATGTGTGCCGATGATTACTCATCAAGATGAGTAATGCGTGGCATTCCCACCACCACAAGGATGGTCGCCGCGCCCGGGCCTGCACGCGGGGGTTCACCCCGCGTTCGCGCGCTGTTCTATAATTAAACGTTTCCATTAAGCCAGAGATAGCCCCAGGCCCCTCCATGACGTCCACCAGCCAGCCATTACCGTTCCGCGCCACCACCGAACAAGCCTGCGACTGGCTTGCGCAACAGGGCGTGAGTCCGGCTGATCTGCCCTGGACCCTGGCGCGGCTGATCGACAGCGGCGTCACGCCCTACGTCTGGCTCGACTACGATGCCGCCTATCCCGAGCTGTTCGGCGACGCCAACGGCGGCTATGCCGCGCCAATCTTTTTTGAAGGCGATACCGCGCGCCTGGCCGCCGGCAGCGAGGATGTGCTCATCACCATCACCAAGGATGCCTACAAGATCGTCGCCAAGCTGCCGCCGCCGGGTTTCCGGCGTGCGTTGCACGAGCTGCGCTTCCAGAAGAAGGATCTGGAGCAGCTGGCCGCGCGGCTCAAGCGCGAGGCCCAGCCGCAACCGGTCAAGAGCGAGGGCGTGAAGGAATCGCAGGACGGCATCGGCCGCGACGACATCTTGGCCGCCTTCGACGGCCTGGCCAGGATTGATCTGGCGCAATCGCTCGACGACGGCATCGGCATCTTCGGCGACGATGGCGCCCGCGTCAAAGGCAGCGGCGGCAAGGGCAAGAAGAACAAACACAATACGCTGTGGAATCCCGTGACGCTGGCGCTTGGCCTGAACGAGGTCTACCGCGTTCCCGTTCCCCGCCTGAAAAAGGCTTTCGCCACGCATGATTTTCTGTATGCATGGCGCGCGGACTGGGAGTTGTCGCTGACGCTGCTGAACAAATAAGGTTTTATTCCACCCCGGCACCACGCTGTTATCCATCGACTCTTTTCTAACGGACCCTATGAGATATTTACGCTACCTGTTGCTGCTTGCCGCCGTCGCCTTCAGCCTGAACGCTCCCGCCCACGCGGAAGAGCGCGCCGTGCGCGAGCGGATTTCCTTCAATGCCGACTGGCGCTTTATCAAGGGCGAGCCTTCGGGCGACGTCAGCGGCGCCGGGTTCGACGACAGCCGCTGGCGCAAGCTCGATCTGCCGCATGACTTCGGCATCGAAGGCCCGTTCAAGCAGGAGTACGAGGGCGAGACCGGCAAGCTGCCGTGGTGGGGCGTGGCGTGGTACCGCAAGCACTTCGCCGCCCCGGCCGCCGATGCCGGGCGCCGGGTATTCATCGATATCGACGGCGCCATGTCGCACGCCACCGTGTTTCTCAACGGCCAGAAGGTCGGCGGCTGGCCGTATGGCTACTCGTCGTTCCGCCTGGAATTGACCCCGTATCTGAAGCCGGGCGCGCAAAACGTGCTGGCCGTGCGTATCGACAACCCGGAGGATTCGTCGCGCTGGTATCCCGGTGGCGGGATCTACCGCAACGTCTGGCTGGTGAAGACGACGCCGCTGCATGTCGCCAACAACGGCATCTTCGTGCTGACGCCGACGGTGTCGGCAGACGCCGCCACCGTCGAGATCCGCGCGACCCTGGACAACCAGGGCGCGGACGCCGAGGCCAAGGTCAGCACCGCCGTCTATGCGCTGGACGCGGCCGGCCGCCGCACCGGCGCGGCGCTGGCGCAGACCGCCGTCTCGGCCGCCGCCAAGATCGTGGCCGGCAAACAGGCGATCCTGACGCAGTCATTGCAACTGGCGCGGCCGCAATTGTGGAGCCTGCGCGCGCCCAAGCGCTATGTCGCCGTCACCACGGTCACGGCCAGGGACCAGGTGGTCGACGTGGTCGAGACGCCGTTCGGCGTGCGCACCATTGCCTTTGACGCGGCGCGCGGCTTCCTGCTCAATGGCGAGCGCGTCATGCTGCAAGGCGTCAGCCAGCACCACGATCTGGGCGCGCTTGGCGCGGCGCTGAACCTGCGCGCGCTGGAGCGCCAGTTCGAGATTCTGCAGGAAATGGGCGTCAACGCCATCCGCACCACGCACAACCCGCCGGCGCCCGAGCTGCTGGAGCTGGCCGACCGCATGGGCATGCTGATCATCGTCGAGGCGTTCGACGCCTGGCGCATTCCCAAAACGAAGAACGATTACGCCACGCTGTACGACGCCTGGCATGAAAAAGACCTGCGCGCGATGGTCCAGCGCGACCGTAACCATCCGAGCGTGATCGCCTGGAGCATCGGCAACGAGATCATGGAGCAGGGCCAGCCGGAGGGCTGGAAGGTCGCCGTGCATCTGGCCGACATCGTGCGCAGCGAGGACCGTTCGCGTCCCACCACGGCCGGCTTCAACAAGATCAATTCCGGCTATGACGGTTTCCAGACCGCCATCGACGTGTTCGGCTACAACTACAAGCCTGCCGAGTACGGCCGTCTGCATCAGAGCGCGCCATACCTGCCGCTGTATGGCAGCGAAACGTCGTCCACCGTCAGCTCGCGCGGCGAATACTTCTTCCCGGTCAGCGACGACAAGACCAAGGGCGCGTTCAATTTCCAGGTCAGCAGCTACGACTTGACGGCGCCGCCGTGGGCCTGGTCGCCGGACGTCGAGTTCGCCGGCATCGACAACAATCCCTTCGTTGCCGGCGAGTTCGTGTGGACCGGTTTCGACTACCTGGGCGAGCCGACGCCGTACAACGACGATGCCACCAATGTCTTTAACTTTACCGATCCGGCCCAGCAGCAGGCCGCCGCCAGGGAATTGGCGGAGCTGCGCAAGATCAAGATGCCGTCGCGCAGCTCGTACTTCGGCATTGTCGACCTTGCCGGTTTCAAGAAGGACCGTTTCTATCTGTACCAGGCGCGCTGGCGGCCCGAGCTGCCGATGGCGCATCTGCTGCCGCACTGGAACTGGCCGGAGCGGGTGGGGCAGGTGACGCCGGTGCATCTGTACACGTCCGGCGACGAGGCCGAGTTGTTCCTCAACGGCCAGTCGCTGGGACGCAAGAAGCGCGGCCCGCGCGACTATCGCCTGCGCTGGGATGATGTGGTGTACAAGCCGGGCACGTTGCGCGCGGTGGTGTACAAGCAGGGCAAGCAGTGGGCCGAGGACACGGTGCGCACCACCGGCGCGGCGGCCAAGCTGCTGCTGGTCGCCGACCGCAAGGCGCTCAGCGCCGACGGCAAGGATTTGTCGTTCGTGACCTTGACCATCGCCGACAAGGACGGGCTGGCGGTGCCGCGCTCGCATAACAAGGTCAAGTTCACCGTTAGCGGCCCGGCCGAGCTGGTTGCCACCGACAATGGCGACGCCACCAGCCATGTGTCGTTCCAGTCGCCGGAGCGGCCCGCGTTCAACGGTCTGGCGCTGGCGATCGTGCGGACAAAGGCGGGGCAGGGTGGCAAGATTGTCGTCACCGCGACGAGCGACGGGCTCGGCTCGGCGACGGTGGAGTTGGGCAGCAAGCCCTGAGGCGGCAGGCCGAGCGCTGATGCAATCGAGATGGCAACTGGCGAACAGTCGTTAAAAGCTGCTGCTGGCCGCGCCGTGGGCGGGATCGACGTCGATCCCGCCGTTGTGCTCCAAAATGGCTGCCGCCCGTGGTAGCCGGGAGGCGTCGGCGACGGTCACCGTCATCATGCACAAATCCCCCCGTGCGGCGGGCTTGTAGACATCCTTGTAGTCGGAGCCGCCTTTGACGGCGGGCGAGTCGCCCACATAGAAATTGCTTTCTGCGGGACCGGCCTCGTCGGTGGTCACATTGACATCGATGCCGTTGCCGTCGAAGCCCTCGGCCAGCAAGCCAATGCGGGCCGCCTCTGCGGCTTCGAACGTCGGCAGCATGCGTACGATCTGGTTATTCATGGTCTCTCCACTGTTGCGGTGATAACGGCCGGAAGTCGGCGACATCTATTGTCGGGCTACCGTGTTATTGAACGGTCGCCGTCATCGCTAGGGCGTCGGCTGGTTTTTCTTGTCGTGCTGTTTGGTGGGATTGCCGCCGCCTCCGCTGCCGCCGGTCATGCCGCTCTGCGCGAGGCCGACGTCATGCAAGTCGCCGCCGTTTTCGCCGCCCATGCCGCCGGAGTGCTGGCCGCCGTGGCCGGCCTCTTTCGGATGGCTGCCACCCTTGTTGAAGCCCTGGCCGCTATCCGCGCCCTCGGTGCCGGATTTTTCGGTGCCGCTCAAGCCATCGGTCGCGCCTTGGCCTCCAACGGATTGCTGGTGATTGTCGTTGCTCATTGCCGTCTCCTGAAGGTGGGGTGAAAGGCTCATCCTAACTGTCGTTGTCGTGCCGGCCTATCAGCGTAACGCTGACCGGCAAGTAGGCGAAAATTTACACGCGCCGCCAATGCTGACTAAACAGCAAACTTAATTTGCTCTAGGGACCGTCGCGGAACGCTTACTTGAACCTTGCGGACCGTGCCAACGGTGCGCTTCGCGGTGTCCGTCCATGCAAGAATGCTGGCACCGCAACCGTCAAATATGCGTATGACACCGGAACTCGTCTGCACCATCGGCCATTCAAACCGCACGATCGAAGACTTCATCGGACTGTTGTGGCAGAACGGCATTGGCTGCCTGCTCGACATCCGCACCATTCCCAAATCGCGCCACAACCCGCAGTTCGGCCAGGAGCAATTGGCTGCATCGCTGGCCGACGCCGGCATCGAGTACCGCTATCTGGGCGGCCTGGGCGGGCTGCGCCGCCCGCACCCCGATTCCCCCAATGCCGGTTGGCGCAACATGTCGTTTCGCGGTTACGCCGATTACATGCAGACTGAAGAGTTCACGGCCAACGTCGACGCGGTGATCGAGATCGGCCGCGGTATACCGTGCGCGCTGATGTGCGCGGAAGCGGTGCCGTGGCGCTGCCATCGCTCGTTGGTGGCCGATGCCCTGCTGGTGCGCGGCGTGCCGGTGGACGATATCATCGACGCGCGCGGCCGGCGTCCGCACAAGCTGACCCCGTTCGCCCAAGTCGATGGGTTGCGCATCACCTATCCGCCCGAGTAGGCCCATCGACCAGGGCTGGGATCGTGTCCGAATGTCAGACTTGATCCCATCGGTTCAGACCGGCAGCGGCGCATTCTCGGCGACCAGCTTTTGCTCGCGCAACTCGTGCCAGAACGCGGCTGGAATCACCTCGGCCAGCGCCGCCTGATCTTCGGCGATGCGCTCGGGACGGCTGGCGCCCGGAATCACGGCGGCCACCGCCGGGTTGGCCAGCGAAAACTGCAGCGCCGCCGATTTGATGCCGACGTTGTGGCGCTGCGCGACTGCCTTCAGGCGCTCGACCCTGGCGACGATTTCCGGCGGCGCCTTCTGATACTCGAAATGCGCGCCGCCTGCCAGAATGCCGGAGCTGTACGGCCCGCCGACGACGATGTCGACATTCTGCGTGGCCGCCTGCGGCATCAGGCGCTGCAACGCGCGCTCGTGATCGAGCAGGGTGTAGCGTCCCGCCAGCAGCGACACCGTCGGCCGTGCCTGGTCCAGTTCCATCGCCAGTTCGATCGGCTCAACCCGGTTCACGCCCAAGCCCCAGCCCTTGATCACGCCTTCTTCTTGCAGCCGCGCCAGCACGCGGAAGGCGCCGGTGCGGGCGATTTCGAATTGCGCCAGCCAGCCGTCGCCGTAGAAGTCCTGCGCCAGGTCGTGCACGTAGACGAGGTCCAGACGGTCGGTTTTCAAACGCTTGAGGCTGTCCTCGATCGAGCGCAGGGTGCCGTCGGCGGAGTAGTCGTTGACGACCTTGTTGCGCCGCCCGAATTCGAATAGTCCGCCTTTTTCGCCCATGTCGCGCTGCGACGGCTCTTCCAGTTCGTCGAGGATCACGCGGCCGACCTTGGTGCTCAGCGCGTAATCGTCGCGGTTGCGCTTGGCCAGGGCGATGCCCAGGCGGATTTCGGCCAGGCCGGCGCCGTACAGCGGCGCGGCGTCGAAGTAGCGCACGCCGTGATCCCAGGCGGCATCGACCGTCGCCAGCGCTTCGTCCTCGGGGATGTCGCGGAACATGTTGCCCAGCGGTGCGGTGCCAAAGCCTAGCTTGCCTTGCAGCAGGTTTTTGATGGACATGAGAACTCCTGTTGGTGAATGTGAGGGTAAGTATAGGCTGACGGGTACTGATGTCTAAGACGTAATTTGTCTCCCTTAAGTCCTATAGGTCCGACATGCTCGATTTACGCCAGTTGCATTACTTTGTTGTCGTCGCGAAGAAGGAACATGTCGGCCGCGCGGCCGACAAGCTCTATATCGCTTGCTAGCGCTGGCTCACGGTTGAGGCCTATTTCAGATTTTTGTTGACGGACGGAGTCGGAATCCATATCATTTGCAAAACAAATGACAACGTTGGACATTTTGCGGAAGGCAGCAATGTCCGGCGATGTTGCAAATGATTAAGGAGACTGTGTGGCAACGATTCACGATGTGGCGGAGCGGGCGGGTGTATCCATCAAGACCGTCTCGCGCGTACTTAACGGCGGGACCGAGGTGTCGGAGAAAACCCGCACCCGTATCGAGCAAGCCATGCGCAGCCTGGAATTTACGCCGTCTGCGGCCGCGCGCATGCTGCGGGGCCGTCCGACCGGGCTGGTCGCCGTCATCGCCGAGAAGCTGACCACGACGCCCGATTCGTCCGAAATCATCAAGGGCATCCAACTGGTGTGCGAGCAATTGGGCAAGGTGATGCTGATCGGCGAGACCGGCGGTCATGCCGATGTCGCCAACCGGCTGGTGGCCGACATGCGCGAGCGGCGCGTCGAGGCGATCCTGTTCGCGACGCCGTTCCATCGCGAGGTGACGGTCGAGCCGCTGCTGGGTAGCACGCCGACCGCGCTGGCCAACTGCTTCGAGGCGCCAGGGCGCTACACGCAGGTGGTGCCCGACGATGAGGGCGGTGGCTACGCGGCGGCGCAGATCGTGCTGCAAGAAGGGCATCGCGAGATCGCGTTTCTGCAGCTGATACCCGGCATGGTGGCGACGGGATTGCGCCTGCGCGGTTTCGAGCGCGCGATGCGCGAGCATGGTGTTACCCCGAATCCGGATTGGCTGATCCACGGCGCCGAGGCGGGCGACGCCGACGAATTCTCTCACCTTACCGACGCCGTCGACCGTCTCTTCGCCGACGACCACCGGCCCACCGCCATCCTGTGCGGTAACGACAAGATGGCCATGCGCGTCATCTTCATTCTGCAGCGGCGCGGCTTGCGCGTGCCGGCCGACGTGTCGATCGTCGGCTTCGACGATTTCCGGCTGATCTCCGAGGCGCTGGACCCTGGCTTAACCACCGTCGCACTGCCGTATCGCGAAATCGGCGAGCTGTCCGGCCGCCATGTGCTGGAACAGTCGTCGGCGCCGGCCACCACCATCCGCGTGCCGTGCGTTCCCGTCATGCGCGGCACGCTCGCCGCGCCGTCGGCCAGCGCGGTCAAGGCGATGCAGGCGATGAAGGCCAGGCGATGAGGCGCGCGATGTTGGTGGCCGTGTTGGTCTCGACCGCGCTACCGGCGCTGGCCGCGCCGGTGCAAATAAAACTATGGCGCCACGACACCGGCGACGCCGAAATGGCCTCGGGAAGAGCGGCCGTGGAACGCTTCAATCGCGCACAGCAGAACTGGAAAGTGGTGGTCGAGGCGATTCCGCAAGGCTCCTACACGGAATCGATCACCGCCGCGTCCCTGGTTGGACAGCTGCCGTGCATCATCGCCATGGACCAGCCGACCGTGCCTAACTTCGCCTGGGCAGGACATGTGCGCGCGCTCGACGCCCTGCTGCCGGCCGATGCAGTCGCCAAGCTGCTGGAGGGCGGACGCGGAACCTACAAGGGCCAGCTGTATAGCGTGGGGCAGTTTGACGTGGCGTTGGCGCTTTTTTCGCGTCGCTCGCAACTGAATGATTTGGGCGTGCGCGTAGCGACGATGGAGCAGCCTTACACGGCGTCCGAGTTCCATGATGTGCTGGCGAAGGTTAAAAAGAGTGGTCGCTATCGCTTTCCGCTCGATCTGAATGGCCGCTTCAAGGGCGAGTGGTACAGCTACGCGTTCTCGCCTTGGCTGCAAAGCGCGGGCACCGACCTGATAGACCGTGACGGCTACGTGCGCGTTGACGGAGTGCTCAACAGCGATGCGGCGGTGGCCGTGGGCCGCTATTATGGCCGCCTGTTCAAGGACAAGCTGGTCGAGCGCATTCCCGCCGACGACAAAGCTTTCGAACAGGGACGATCGCTGTTCCACTACACCGGCTCGTGGAAGGCGCGCGAGTACAGCGAACAATTCGGCGACGACCTGGTGGTGATGCCGCCGCCGGATTTTGGCCATGGCCCGAAGATCGGCGCGGCATCCTGGCAGTGGGGCATCACACGCAGCTGCCGCCAGCCCGAAGGCGCGGCCGCCTTCCTGGCGCACCTGATCTCGCCGGCGGAAATCGCCGCCGCGTCGCGCGATACCGGCCTTGTGCCGGTCAGCGCGGAGGGGGCCGCGCTGACCGACCATTATCGTCCGGGCGGCGACTGGCGCATCTACTTCGAGTTCGCCGAGCGCTATGCGGTCTCACGCCCCGCCAGTCCGGCGTATCCGGCGATGTCGTCGGCGTTTGAAAAAGCGATGGCCGACATCCGCAGCGGCAAGGACGCCACCGAGGCGCTCGATGAGGCGGTCGAAGCGATGGAACACAATATCTCGCGCAACAACGGCTACGGTTTCGCCGCGCGCAAAACGGAAGGCGGCTTATGAAAATCAAACTTGGCCGGGACAATC
>Ga0308163_10005152_pt1 | contig 10058 bp, 7 predicted proteins | sample PhyTR1_FD_201037 | JGI IMG/M metagenome (GOLD analysis project Ga0308163, IMG submission 201037) | Phyllosphere microbial communities from UC Gill Tract Community Farm, Albany, California, United States - DLSLT.R1 | ecosystem: Host-associated > Plants > Phyllosphere > Unclassified | place: USA...
GTATCAGACAGATTGCTTTCGCAGCCTTCGGCAGCTCCTACAGGGTGGATGTACTCCCCTCAATGCCCATGACTCCTGCCCACATGGGAATGCTCTATATCCGGCGTGATCACACTGCCGCTGACTTCCAGTCGATCCAGAATCCCGCAATGATCCGGCGCACCGTCGCTGCAGCGCTGGCGCAAGTCCAGCAGCTGCGTCTGCAAGGCTTGCAGGCTGGCGATGCGGTCGTTGACGTGCTGAATGTGTTCGTCGATCAGCGCGTTGACGTTTTCGCACTGGTCCTGCGGGCTATCGCGCAGGTTAAGCAGGCTGCGGATTTCCTCAAGCGTCATGTCCAGGCTGCGGCAGTTGCGGATAAACGTCAGCCGCTCCACATGGGCCTGGGTGTACAGTCGATAATTCCCATCACTGCGCGCCGGTGCCGGAAGCAGGCCTTCGCGCTCGTAATAACGGATGGTTTCCACCTGCGCATCGGTCAGTTTTGCCAGTTCGCCAATCTTCATCGCCGTCGATCCTGTTTCAGTGCTTGACCCTATAGTGGCTACAGGGTGTTCACTTGGCAACAAGCAAGTCAAAGGAACGGACCATGAGCCAGTTGACCCCTATTCAGGGCAAGCATGATCACGCTGCACATGATCATTCGCATCACGATCACGCTGCACACGATCACAGCCACACTCCGCACGATCACGGCAGTTGCTGTGCTTCGAAGGCGGCGCCTGCTGTCGTTACCTTCTCGGATGCACCTGCATCGGGCGCGCAACTGAGCACCTTCCGTATCGAGCAGATGGATTGCCCTACAGAGCAAACCCTCATTCAGAACAAGCTCGGCAAGCTTGCGGGTGTGCAAAAGCTTGAGTTCAACCTGATCAATCGCTTGCTGGGCGTCTGGCACGAGTTGCCATCCACCGAGCCGATTCGCGACGCTATTGCCTCGCTGGGCATGCAGGCCGAACCCGTCGTTGAGGGCGCTGAAGCCGTGGCCGCGCCTGTTGTGAAGAAATCCTGGTGGCCCTTGGCGCTGTCCGGCGTTACCGCTCTGGCCGCTGAAGTCATCCACTTTGGCGCACTGGCGCCGAACTGGGTGGTGGCCGTCGTGGCGCTGGTTTCCATCCTCAGTGGCGGGCTGGGCACCTATAAGAAGGGCTGGATCGCCCTCAAGAATCTCAATCTGAACATCAATGCCTTGATGAGCATCGCGGTGACCGGTGCCGTGCTCATCGGGCAATGGCCGGAAGCGGCGATGGTGATGTTCCTGTTCACGGTCGCTGAGCTGATCGAAGCCAAGTCTCTGGACCGCGCTCGTAATGCAATCAGCGGCCTGATGCAGTTGACTCCTGAGCGGGCGACCGTGAAGCAGGCTGATGGTCAATGGCTGGAGATGGAAGCCAAAAGCATTGAGCTGGGTGCGATTGTCCGGGTAAAGCCCGGTGAGCGTGTTGGCCTGGACGGCGAAGTGGTGTCCGGCAATTCGACCATCGATCAGGCCCCGATCACGGGCGAAAGCTTACCGGTGGAAAAAACCATCGGTGACAAAGTCTTTGCCGGCACCATCAACCAGTCCGGCTCGCTGGAGTATCGCGTTACTGCGGCGGCGAACAACTCGACACTCGCGCGGATCATCCACGCGGTCGAGGCCGCTCAGGGCTCGCGAGCGCCGACGCAGCGTTTCGTCGACAGTTTCTCGCGCATCTACACCCCGGCGGTGTTTGTGTTTGCGCTCGCCGTGGCGATCATCCCGCCGCTGTTCATGGGGGCGGTCTGGTTCGACTGGATCTATCGTGCACTGGTCTTGCTGGTGGTGGCTTGTCCTTGTGCGCTGGTGATTTCCACGCCTGTGACCATCGTCAGCGGTCTGGCGGCTGCGGCGCGCAAAGGCATCCTGATCAAGGGCGGCGTGTACCTGGAAATGGGCCACAAGCTCGATTATCTGGCCCTGGACAAGACGGGCACGATTACCCACGGCAAACCGGTGCAGACCGATTTTTTGTTGCTTGAGCCAACGGCAGCCGAGCGTGTGCCTGGCGTGGCTGCGAGTCTGGCAGGGCGCTCGGATCACCCGGTTTCCCAAGCGATTGCCAAGGCTGCCGAGCAGGGCCTGGCGAGCCATGAGGTCACTGCCTTTGAGGCGCTGGCGGGTCGTGGAGTGCGCGGCGAGATCAATGGTGAGCTCTACCACTTGGGCAATCATCGTCTGGTGGAAGAGCTGGGCCTGTGTTCGCCGGAACTTGAAGCGCAGCTGGATGCACTGGAACAGCAAGGCAAAAGCGTCGTGCTGCTGCTGGATAAAACCGGTCCGCTGGCGTTGTTCGCGGTGGCTGATACGGTCAAGGACAGCAGCCGTGAGGCGATTCAGCAGCTTCATGACTTGGGCGTGAAAACCCTGATGCTCACCGGTGATAACCCGCACACCGCCAAGGCGATTGCCGAGCAGGTGGGTATTGATTCGGCTCAGGGCAACCTGATGCCCGGCGACAAACTGGACGCTATCGAAGCCCTGTATGCCAAAGGCCATCGGGTCGGGATGGTCGGCGACGGCATCAACGACGCGCCGGCACTGGCACGCTCCGAGATTGGCTTCGCGATGGCAGCGGCCGGGACTGATACGGCTATCGAAACGGCCGATGTCGCCTTGATGGACGATGATCTGCGCAAGATCCCGGCATTCATTCAACTGTCACGCCGTACCTCGACTGTGCTCAAGCAGAACATCTACCTGGCGCTGGTGATCAAGGCGATCTTCCTGGCGATGACCTTCGCGGGCGTGGCAACCATGTGGATGGCGGTGTTTGCCGACATGGGGGTGAGTTTGCTGGTGGTGTTCAATGGCTTGCGGTTGCTCAAAAAGTAATTTGTAGCAGAAACCCTGTAGGAGCTGCCGAAGGCTGCGAAAGCAATCTGTCTGACACACTGCTTTCGCAGCCTTCGGCAGCTCCTACAGATTTCAGCGACCGTGCTTTTCCTTGCCCCAAGCAATCATCCCTTCCAGCAACTCCCGCAACACCACCCGCGTCGGATCAGCCAGATCCGGCCGGTAATGAAACGGCACGAACTCTTCCATATAGGTGCTCTGCGCCAGTTCCAGTTGCACGGCATGGATGTTGTTGGCCGGGTCGCCGTAGTGGCGGGTGATGTGGCCGCCTTTGAAGCGACCGTTTAGCACGTGGCTATAGTTAGTCGCTGCTGCGCAGGTCGCTTCCAGGCGTTCCGCCAGTTCCAGGTCGCAGCTGGCACCGTTGAAGGAACCGAGATTGAAGTCCGGCAGACGACCGTCGAACAGATGTGGGATGTGTCCGCGAATCGAGTGGGCGTCAAACAGCATGGCGTAGCCGAATTCGTCTTTCAGGCGTGCCAGCTCTTGTTGCAAGGTCTGGTGATAGGGCTTCCAGATCAGCTCCAGATAAGTCGCGCGTTCTTCGGCGCTCGGCGCCTGCCCGTCTTTGAACAGCGGCACGCCATCGAACAGGATCGACGGGAACAAGCCGGTCGTTGCACCGGCGTACAGCGGCTTGTCATCCGACGGGCGATTCAGGTCGATAACGAACCGTGAATACTCGGCCGCCAAGGTGCTGGCGCCCAGCTCGGTGGCGAAATCGTAGAGCTGTGGAATGTGCCAGTCGGTGTCCGGCAGGCTCTGGGCTTCGTCCACCAGACCCGCTTGCACCGCAGGCGTGAGGCGCAAGCCGGCGTGGGGCATGCTGATCAGCAACGGCACACGGCCGCGAGAAAATTTCAGAACGTTGTCCATGAAGCTCTCCTGTTGAACACAACATAACCCTTGAATTGAAATGCCTTTCTGTAAGAGTGAGCTTGCTCGCGATTCGGTCTACTCGTCGATGAAGATATCGCCTGAACCAACGCTATCGCGAGCAAGCTCACTCCTACAGGGTCCTATTTTGCTGCTTGATTGCGCGTTGTCTGGAACACCGTCAAACCTGCGATTCAACACCATGGCGCACAATGCGCTTGTCCAGATCACCCCCCAGCCAATAGGCCAGGTCTGCGGGACGTTCGATGTTCCAGGCAACGAAATCAGCAACTTTGCCGACCTCCAGCGAACCATGTGTATCAGCCATGCCGAGGGCTTTTGCAGCGTTGATCGTGACCCCGGCCAGTGCTTCCTCCGGGGTCATGCGGAACAGTGTGCACGCCATGTTCAGCATCAAGCGCAACGACAATACGGGTGACGTTCCGGGGTTGAGGTCGCTGGCGATGGCGATGTCGACGCCGTGTTTGCGTAGCGCATCCATGGGCGGCAACTGGGTTTCGCGCAGGAAGTAATAAGCGCCCGGCAGCAGCACGGCGACTGTTCCGGCTTCGGCCATGGCGATGGCGTCGGCTTCGGTCATGAACTCCAGATGATCCGCCGACAGCGCTTTGTAGCGCGCCGCCAGACTGGAGCCCGCCAGCGGCGAAAGCTGTTCGGCATGGAGTTTCACAGGCAGGCCCAATTGCCCCGCGCAGATAAAGACCTGTTCGACCTGATCGGGAGAAAACGCGAGGTATTCGCAGAACGCGTCGACTGCATCCGCCAGGCCTTCTTCGGCCAGGGCCGGCAGCATCTCGCTGCAAATGTGATTGATGTAGTCGTCGGAGCGGTCGGCGTATTCCGGCGGCAACGCATGGGCAGCCAGACAGGTACTGCGCACCGTCATCGGCAGCGTGTTGCCCAGGCGACGGATGACCCGCAGCAGCTTGCGCTCGTTGGCCAGATCCAGCCCGTAACCAGACTTCATTTCGACCGTGGTGACGCCGTCCTTGAGCAGATGCCGCAGACGACGCTCGGCGCTGGCGTACAACTCGTCTTCGCTGGCCGCCCGGGTGGCGCGTACGGTACTGGCGATACCGCCACCGGCAGCGGCGATTTCGGCATAACTCACGCCTTGCAGGCGTTGCTCGAACTCGCCGCTGCGGTTGCCACCGAATACGGTGTGGGTGTGGCAATCGATCAAACCCGGCGTAACCCATGCGCCATTAAGGTCGATGACGCTGTCGAAATCAGATTCGATCAGGTCCGCCTGCGGCCCGATCCACTGGACCAACGCTCCTGAAGTCACGATGGCGGCGTGCTCGATGATCGAGTACTTGCCTTGAGCCATGCTCGCGACGTGACAGTGTTTCCAGAGCGTTTTCATTTCCAGTCTCCGAGGTTACCGATGGGTGAGGGACGAATGATCGGGTTGTTTTGGCGAGCCCGGTTTCACCCATACAAGATAGGCCGCAACCAGCAGCACGACCCATACCGCGCCGACGATGAGCGCGATACGGTTGTCCGGGAAATAACCCAGCACGCCGAAAATAAACAGCATGAACACAATGGCCGCTGCAGGCGCATAGGGCCAGAACGGCACCGGGAATTTCAGTTGCGCCGCTTCTTCGCTGCTCATCTTGCGGCGCATGGCGACCTGGGTGATCAGGATCATCAGCCACACCCAGACCGTGGCGAAGGTCGCAATCGAGGCAATCACCAGGAAGACGTTCTCCGGGATCAGGTAGTTCAGCAATACGCCAACCAGCAGCGCGACGCCCATCACCAGAACCGTCATCCAAGGTACGCCTTGTTCGGAGAGTTTCGAGAAGGCGGCCGGTGCCTGGCCTTGTTGCGCCAAGCCGTACATGATGCGGCCCGCGCCGAAGACATCGCTGTTGATCGCCGAAACCGCAGCGGAAATCACCACGACGTTGAGCAGGGCGGCGGCCCACGGCAGGCCCAGGCTGGAGAAAATCTGTACGAACGGGCTGTTGGCCTTGGTGATTTGCGACCACGGGAACAGCGACATGAGCACGAACAGCGTCAGCACGTAGAACAGCAGGATGCGCAGCGGCACCGAATTGATGGCCTGCGGAATGGTGCGTTGCGGGTCTTTGGCTTCGCCGGCGGTGATGCCGATGATTTCGATGCCACCGAACGCGAACATCACTACCGCAAAGCAGGCGATCAAACCGCCGATGCCGTTGGGCATGAAGCCGCCGTGGCTCCACAGGTTGCTGATGCCGGAGATCGATTCACCGCTGCCCGACAGATTCACGCCGAACAGCAGCAAACCGAGCCCGGCGACGATCATGGCGACAATGGCGCCGACCTTGAGCAGTGACAGCCAGAATTCGGTTTCGCCGAAGACTTTGACGTTGCACAGGTTGAGCGCGCCGATCAGGAACACGATGCCCAGCACCCAGATCCAGCGCGGTACTTCCGGGAACCAGAAGCCCATGTAAATTCCGAACGCGGTGACGTCGGCAATGCAGACGATGATCATCTCGAAGGCGTAGGTCCAGCCGAGCACGAAGCCCGCCATGGGGCCCAGATAGGTGCTGGCGTATTCGCCGAACGAGCCGGATACCGGGTTGTGCACCGCCATTTCACCCAGGGCGCGCATGACCATGAACACCGCTGCGCCGCCGATCAGGTACGCCAGCAAAACCGCCGGGCCCGCCATCTGGATCGCCGAAGCGGAGCCATAGAACAGCCCCGTGCCAATGGCCGAACCCAGGGCCATGAAGCGAATGTGCCGAGCCGAAAGCCCGCGTTTCAAACCTTGCTGTTGCGTCATTTCAATCCAATCCAGTTTCTTTCCAGCGAACTGCCAGTTACTCAGGCGCGCAAGGATACCTGCTGGGTGTCGTAGGCCGAATCATTGGCCCGTCGGGTGTCGCCTGGGTGACATCCGGTGTCATGGATGTCTATACGTTTCAAGCCGGTCCCACAGGGAGCCGCGATCCCCTGTTGGAGCGAGGCTTGCCCGCGAAGAACGATGACTCGGCACTCCTGATTCACCGAGGTGACTGCTTCGCGGGCAAGCCTCGCTCCAACTTGGATAGGTGCTTGTCTGCGGAGCTTGCCTTGGCTGAGTCGATGGTCACCGACCGGCACTGCCGAAACACTCGCTCCAACAACGCCTCACTCCTGAGCACTTTGGCGCTGCTGGCGATGTCCGGCGCGAGCCAGCGGTCTTCGTCGTAGGGCGGGACTTCTTCGCGCAGTACGCGCCAGGCGGCATCGGTGCCGACGCCGAAGCGCTGGGGCTTGAGGAATTCGAATGCCTGTGCGGCCAGCAAGTACTCGATGGCCAGAATCTGCGTCGCGTTATCCAGCACCTTGTGCAGCTTCAGCGCAGCGTTGGTGCCCATGCTCAGGTGGTCCTCCTGCAAGCCGGAGGTCACGAAGTTATCGGTGACGGCCGGTTGCGCCAGTTGGCGGTTTTCTGCGCACAGGGAGGCGGCGACATACTGAACAATCATCATCCCGGAATTGACTCCCGGCTGACTGACCAGAAACGCTGGCAGGTTACTGATGGCCGGGTTGATCAGGCGGTCCAGACGACGCTCGGCAATCGAGCCCAGTTCAGCCACGGCAATCGCCAGCAAATCCGCTGCCATCGCCACAGATTGCCCGTGCGGGTTGGCTTGTGACACAACCCTAAATGCCTCGGGCGTGCCAAGCAGCAGGGGGTTGTCAGTGGCCGAATTCAGCTCGATTTCGATCTGCCGCGTGGCATGCAGCAACTGATCACGGGTCGCGCCATGCACTTGTGGAATCGAACGAATGCTCAATGCATCCTGGGTGCGAATACCGTGACTGTTGACCACCATTTCGCTGCCATCGAGCAAGCCGCGCAAGTTGCTGCCAACGATCTGCATGCCGGGGTGCGGTTTGAGGGCGATGATTTCGGCGTCGAACGCATTGATCTGGCCGCCCAGCGCTTCAAAGCTCATGGCGCCGATCACATCCGCCCATTGGGCCAGGCGTTGCGCGTCGGCAATCGCCAGACAACTCAGGCCGGTCATGCACGGCGTACCGTTGACCAGGCACAACCCGTCTTTCGCACCGAGTATGACCGGACTCAATCCCTCGGCATCCAGCGCTTGCTGCGCAGACATGACATGGCCGCGATAACTGACGTCGCCCACGCCCAGCAAGGCAATGCCGATATGCGCCATGTGGGTCAGATAACCCACCGAACCCTGAGACGGTACATACGGCGTGATGTTGCGGTTGAGCAGATTCAGCAATGCCTCGACGACTTGCCGATGCAGCCCGGATTTGCCCTGGCTGTAGTTGATGATGGCCGCGCAGATGATCCCCCGGGTCTGCTCGTCAGACAGTGCGGCACCGACGCCGCAGGCATGGCTGAGCAGGGTGTTGCGCGACAACTGGCTCAACTGCTCGCCTTGCAGCGACACGTTGCACAGCGCCCCCAGCCCGGTGTTCACGCCATACGCGCGCTCACCGCTGGCAACGATGCATTCGACGATGGCCTGGGCATTATCGATCCGCGCCCAGGCGCTGGCCGAGAGTGCCAGTTGCGCGCCCTGACGAGCGACTGCGACCACGTCCTGCCAACGGACCGGACCTTCACCAATGACCACTTGTTCGACGGGGGACATCTGCACGCTTCCTTACAAAGTGACTGCGCGCCGCTGCACGAAACGATCGACGTATTCGTCTGCGGGGGAGTAAAGGATTTCTTTCGGGGTGCCGACCTGAATCAAGCGTCCATCCTTGAGGATCGCGATGCGATTACCAATGCGCACCGCTTCGTCGAGGTCATGGGTGATGAACACGATGGTTTTCTTCAGGCTGCTTTGCAGTTCCAGCAACTGATCCTGCATTTCGGCACGGATCAGCGGATCGAGGGCGCTGAACGCCTCGTCCATCAGAATGATGTCGGTATCCGCCGCTAATGCCCGAGCCAGGCCGACCCGTTGGCGCATGCCGCCGGAAAGCTGGTGCGGGTATTTGTTTTCGTAGCCTTGCAGGCCCACGGTGTTGATCCAGTGTCGGGCACGCTCGGTGCAATGCTCCTTGCTCTCGCCGCGCACTTTCAGGCCGTAGGCAACGTTGTCCTGCACCGTCTTGTGGGGCAGCAGGCCGAAGCTTTGGAACACCATGCTGATTTTCTTGCGACGGAATTGGCGCAGGGCTTCCATGTCGTATTGCAGGATGTCTTCGCCGTCGACCAGGATCTCGCCGCTGGTGGGGTCGATCAGTCGATTGAAGTGACGCACCAGTGTGGACTTGCCCGAGCCGGACAGGCCCATGATCACGAAGATCTCACCGCTGCCGATAGACAGCGACAGGTCGTTCACACCGACCACGCAGCCGGTTTTCGCCAGTACCTGATCCTTGCTCTGGTTCTGCCTGACCATCGCCAGTGCGTCCTTGGAGCGGTTGCCGAAAATCTTGAACACGTTGCGGACCACGATTTTGTTGGGCTCCTGAATGCTCATTTGTTCGCCTCATGTCGTGGTCGGCCATAGGCCTGGGTGATGCGGTCGATGACCACCGCGAGAATCACAATGGCCAGCCCGGCCTCCAGGCCGCGTCCGACGTTGAGGGTTTGAATGCCCACCAATACATCTTCGCCGAGGCCGCGAGCGCCAATCATCGAGGCAATGACCACCATCGACAGGGCCATCATCGTGGTCTGATTGATCCCGGCCATGATGCTTGGCAAGGCCAGTGGCAGTTGTACGCCGAACAGTTGTTGCCAGCGGTTGGCCCCGAAGGCGTTGATGGCCTCCATGACTTCGCCATCCACCTGACGAATGCCCAGATCGGTGAGACGAATCAGCGGCGGCGCGGCGTAGATCACCGTGGCGAAAATCGCCGGGACCTTGCCCAGGCCGAACAGCATCAGCACCGGAATCAGGTAAACGAAGCTAGGCATGGTCTGCATGATGTCCAGCAAGGGCATCAATATCGAACGCAGGCGATTGCTGCGCGCTGAAAGAATGCCCAGCGGAATGCCGATGATTACCGAGATCAACGTGGCGACCAGCATCAATGCCAGGGTCTGCATCAGCTTGTCCCACAGCCCGACCGCGCCGACCAGAAACAGCAGGCCGACGATGACCGCAGTCGTAACGATTTTGCGCGTGGCATGCCAGGCAATGCCGCCGACAATCGCCAGCATCAGCCACCACGGCGCCATGCGCAGCAGGCCTTCAAGATTGACGATGGCCCATAGCAGCGTGTCTGAGATCTGCCGGAACACATCGCCGTAGTTGGTCACCAGCGCATCAACCCAGTCGTTGACCAGATTGGCGATGGAGAA
>Ga0308163_10005155_pt1 | contig 10055 bp, 7 predicted proteins | sample PhyTR1_FD_201037 | JGI IMG/M metagenome (GOLD analysis project Ga0308163, IMG submission 201037) | Phyllosphere microbial communities from UC Gill Tract Community Farm, Albany, California, United States - DLSLT.R1 | ecosystem: Host-associated > Plants > Phyllosphere > Unclassified | place: USA...
GTTAGGAAGGAGTCGGACACGATTGCCGACCCGCTCAAACAGCGTGACCCCGAGGAAGGCTTCCAACCGGCCGATCTGGCGACTGATAGCTCCTTCAGTCAAAGACAGTTCCTCTGCCGCGCGCGCGAAACTGCCGTGGCGGGCGGCGGCTTCAAATGCTGTCAGTGCCGTGCTGCTGGGGATCTTCCTTCGCATGAGCGTTCCCGTTCTGATGATGGCGATCCAGCTTAGCTTGATCTTTCGTCACTGAAGCATACCGAATAATCGTTTTATACGCCGTGATCAAGGTCATAGCATGACTAGACATCAACAAGAAGGGCCGGACCTACGAAAAGGCCGGTAGCGAGCTATCCATGATCTATACCGTCGAGTGCAGCTTTGCCGACCCAGTCAGCGAAGCACAGTGGAATGATTTCTATAGCCTGGAAAAGCTACCCGCGCTTATTTCCGTGAGTGGGTTCCATACTTCGCAACGCTTCAAAGCGATTAGCGCTGGTTGCCCTGTGTACCTGGCCATGCACTCGATCGACGGTCTGGCTGTGCTTGAAAGTGATGAGTATCGCCAGAAGGGCGGGGGCAACTTCGCACGCTGGCAGCAGTACATTACCGATTGGCACCGCAATCTTTACGGCGGCCTTGAGCGCGCGCCTGCCATCGGTGAAGGCGAGTATCTGATCGTGAGCGCAGTCGGTCCCGAGCCGCTCATCGAGATGGGGCTTACGCCTGAGCAGATGTGGGCGGTCGCACTGGAGAAATGTCCTGAAAACAGGTGGCTGGCGAAGCTGGATAGCGCCATTAGTCTTGGTGCAAATACCCTTCCAAAGAACGTGCACCTCTATGCACCGATGACCGCGCAATTGACCAGTGGCAATGGCGCAGTGCCCCAGACGCAGGGGCGGAACCGACATGCCTAACCTGACGATCTTTATCCAGGCGCAAAAGATGCCGCCCGAAGCGAATCTGGCGGAACTCACCGGACGATGCACCTTGCTTTGCACGGACGTCCTCCAGGCTGCGCTGGACAACGTGCATGTCATCTATGTCGCTGCTCGCCAGGGGCGTGGGCATCCTGCTTACGCGCAAATCAAGTACCGCCTCGAACCGTTCAGAACGGCATCGGTCATGGACGATTTCATGGCGCGACTGGATGAGGCAATAAAACGCCATGCCGGGCTCACGGCACGCATCCGTTGCTTTGGCTATCCAGCCGATACCCTCTACGCGCGGAACTGATGATCCGCAAGGAGTGCCGCAATGAACGACATGAAATTTCCGGGCCAGCAGATCGGCGACTTTTCGATTACGGCCATCAGTGATGGATACCTTTGCGCAAGTCTGGATCTTCTCTCCAACATTAATCCTACGCAGGCGTACAAGTTGCAGCAGGACGCAGGTGTGAGCGACCCATCCTCGATTCACATCAACTGTTACCTGGTGCGTGGAAGGGGCCGCACGATCCTCATCGATGCGGGGGCTGGTGGTTTCAAGCAGTGGGGCGGCAAGTTAAAGGCGAATCTCGCGCTTGCTGGGGTGCAACCCGCTGACATTGACACCATTCTTCTGACCCATGCTCATCCCGACCATGTTGGGGGCCTGGTTGACTCTTCAGGGGAAGCAGCCTTTCCCGATGCAGAGTTAGTCGTCCACCAGCGCGAGGTTTCTTTTTGGAAGGATGATGGCAACCTCAGCCGATCGAGTGAGCGGGCTCGTGGCAACTTTCTGTTTGCTCGCAAGGTGTTCGATCAGTATCGGGAGAAGACGCGCACGTTTACTGATAACGAAGTTCTGCCTGGCATCAGTGCGATGCCTCTTCTGGGGCATACCGCAGGACATTGCGGTTATCGTCTCGATTCCAATGGTCGTAGTCTGCTGGTTTGGGGGGATATCGTTCATTTCCCCCAAATTCAGATTGCTCGTCCCGATGTATCCATTGCATTCGACCAAGATCCGCTTCTTAGCGCCGAAACACGATCCAAACTATTGAGTGTTGTTAGCTCGGATAAGATTGTTATCGCGGGTATGCACCTTGGCGAACTCGGGTTTGCACGTGTCGAACGGCTAGGCAAGACCTACAAAATTTCCTATGAAACTTAGTGGCTGTTGGCGATGCCTGCGATGCGTCGGCTACGGCGCCCACCCGCCGCAAACCACCAGCCTGAAACAACAAAACCCGCATTGGCGGGTTTTGTTGTTTCTAGCGAAGGGGTTTATCAGAAGTCGTAACGCACGTTCGCACTGAAAGTGTCGGCGTCGAAACCACTGCTGGTCAGGTAGTTGTATGTCCCTCCCACGCTCCAAGCGCCCACTCGGTAGTTTGCACCCAGGCCCAGCTCGTAGCTGTCGCGCGCTGGTGTGGCGCCGGTGGTGGTGAATGGGGTGCCGCCGAGCACGAAGGTGGAGGTGGTGCCGGCCTTGTCGCCGATGAAGTCGTGCCAGGCCATCAGCTTGGCTTCCGGTTCCAGGCTGCCTGCACCTAGGTCAAAAGCGGCCGCCAGGCGAGCGCCCAGGCCCATTTCGCCGATTTCATAGCGCTGGCTGCCGACGTTGAGGGCGGCTGAGCTGCCTTTCTCGTGGTACGAATCCATCGACACATTGGCATAGCGCGCACCGACCTGAGGTTCCAGCAGCCACTGCTTGTTGAGCTGCAACGTGTAGCCGGCCAGTGCGTTGACGCCAAAGATCTCACTGTCGTAGTCGGCCTTGGCACGGGTGCCGGCGATGTAGCGTTTGGATTCGTTGTCGTTCCAGCCATACATCAGCGAGGTGTCGACAAAGAAGTTGTCACGGGCCCAGTTGCCGTACAGGGTCAATGCGTGGCCACTGACATCGGTTTTGTTGCCCAGGTCGGATTTGACGTCGCTGGTCAGGTAGCTGTAAGCCAGGCCCACGGTGGTCTCGGCGTTGACCTTGCCGTCGGCGCCCACGGCGATGCCGTTGGTGTTGGCGTCGTAGCCTGCGACACCGTGGCGACTGTCTTGGTCGGCATCGCTGGACAGCGCTTGCAGCCATACGCCTTGTTCAGCCAGCACGTCACCGGAGGACAAACCGCTGCGCGCTTTGCTGGCACGACGGTTGATGGCGCTTGCGACCAAGTTCTGGCTGTTGGTGGCAGCGTTGATCGCCCCACGGCTGACATCCGGCGTCAGGGTTTCGGCCAGTTTGGCCAGCTCTTCGGCGGTGGCGGCATTGGCGAAGCTTTGGAATACCGGGTCGCTTTCGTCCAGTTGGCCCATCACCGTGTTCTTGAACGGCTTGATGGCATTCACCGCATTACGCGAGCCGTGGGCACCCAGCAGGTCTTGTGTGACGACCTCATCATTGCGGGTGGCAACCAGTGCTTTCACGTCCTGGCCTTCAATGCCGAAGTTCTTCACCTCAAGCAGGGCCGAGGAGGAAACCACGGACAGGTTCTCTGGGTCTTCCCACGTACCGGAATTGATAAGGGTGTAGCGGTTGCCCGCGGCCGAGGTGCGGAAGTCATCGGAGCGGGCCTGCAATTCGATCTGGCTGCCTGCAGAGAAGAAGGTATTGCCGGTGACTTTCAGGATCGGCGCGTTGGGCAGTGTGTCGTTATCAAGCAGCAGACGCAGGCGCGCAGTGTCGCTGTCCATGTCGAGGTCGCCGACGATGGTGGTCTGCGGGCGAAGCAGCGTCAGGCGGCCACCGTCGATATCGACGAAACCGGCGCGGATGGTCGAGCCATCGAACATCGCCTCGCCTTGCACCAGCACGCCACTGAGGCCCAGCAGGTCACCCTTGACCTGACCACCTTGCCAGTAGAAATACGAGGGTGAGGCGTTGTCGTTCACCAGAATTGCCGCAATGCCGCCTTCGATCAGGCCACCTGTCTGCCTGATGGAGAGGGTGTCGAAGCCCCCGGAGGTGTCGAGGTTGACGAAGTGGATACCCATGCCTTCGCCGGAGATAGTCCCGCTGTTGTTGATATCGCTTGTGAAGGGCGCGCCTGTCATCTGCCCGGTGAAGCGCGCGTTCTCGATCTCGATGCCCGCTGAATCGAGGCCGCGAGCGGTGATCGTGCCCGAGTTATTGATGCGCGCCTGAGTCGAGGTGATCATCATGCCGTTGGCGTTTTGGCCAGTCACACTGATCTTGCCGTTGTTGTTTACATTGCCCGCGATATTCGCCTGGTACAGGTCCAGCCCCATCGCGCCGTTGCCGCTCACCGTAATGTCGCCGTTATTGACCAGGTCGCCCGCGATGTTGGAATTAAGGAGTACGGCGATGCCGGACGGGACGTCGCTGGGGCTGGTAGTCGTCAGGTTGATGTTGCCCTGATTGATCAGATTACCCGCCAGGGTCACGTTGAGCAGGCTGACACCTGCGTTTTGCGAGGTCCCGGTCAGGGTGGCGTTATTGAAAACATCGCCGTCGCTGTTGTAGGCCCCGTTGCTCAGGTCATGGTTGAAGTCGGGTGCGGGTGCGGCATGGACCGTGGCAGTGGCAGCCGCAACGGACAGTGCCAACAACGAGCGGCGCAGGTGGGAAATGTTCAAGGCAGTATCCTTACAGGGCGGAAACTGACAGGGAATAACGCGCGCGTCAGCGTCCGTCTTTTAGGCATCCCTGCCAGCTTGTCAGTGAGTGCTGATTCAAGCGCGGCCGAATTTACACGATGCGTGTAGGACAATTCATCAAGAAAATGACTAAGGCCGGGAAAAAAGCTAAAAAATGCGACGTTTCAGTTATTTTTTTTAACTTTGCGGAATTAATCAGCAATAGCTGGAACTTCAGGGTTATTGGCGCTGTCATGCGCCGCGCGGAGCCTGATGGGGGAGGTAGTGGGTTGTTTCAAAGGGATCTGCCTACTCTCAGCCTCAAGACGCTGATGCGCCAACGGAGTTTTAGCCCATCGGCTCCATGCCGCTTCCCACCCCTTGTCATGACTTGCCCCTGGTACATGCACGCATTGGGAGAGGGGCGAGCCAAGTGCCTGTTGGTACTGATCGGCTAAATGACTCGGAATGATTGAGTCAGCTTCTGAGATGAAATGACGCTGGGGTATTAAGACGAGTCGATCACGGTAGTCCAGCGGTTCCAGTGAACCGTCGAGCGGGGACAACCCTTTCATCGCCGCCCACAGACGTGGGCTGAGATTGCCGGCAAGGGTTTGCACTTGGGTCACATCATTGCGCTGCGCCGCCAGCAATAATGCCAGAGCGGCGCCTCCTGAATACCCCACCAGTTCGAACTCACGATTGCCATATCGCTGTTTCAGTTGGTCCATGGCCTGGCTGAGACGGTCGACCACTGCCTGAGAAAATCGTCGATCGGTCCAGAGTGAGGTTTGACAGGTTGCGGCCATCACGAACTGGCAGGGGCGTGCCAAGTAAACGTTCGGCGTCGGATCGTCGACCGCCAGCCGTGGCACCAGGAGATTATGCGGGCTTGGGTCCAGGCTGGGTTGTGTGGCCGTGGCCCAGGAATGCCCATCGCCTTCCAAATAGACACGCAGGCGAGTCATTTTTTCGGCAGTTCGCGGTGCAAGGATGAAGAGGGGGAACGCATGTCCCGGCAAGACCTCCCAGTGTCGGCCATGCTCTTGAGCCAGTTGTTGCAGCGCCTCACGCGGCGTCTGGCAGGCGATGAGCAGCACGCTGAGCATCACCAACCAGGCTTTACAGACGCCGGCCAATGGCCGACGGCAGGAAAAGTCTCTACTCAACATAAGGGGGGAGTTCTTCGTAGCAGATGACTTAACGCCAATGCTTTTTCCTGACTCGGCTCACCGCCGCGCAATATCCGAAAAATAAAACTTATCCAATGTATGCCGCGACTCGGTGTACTCGAACTGCCGTCCATCCTGGAAGAATGTCTGGTTGCTCACCACGATCACATGGCTCTGGCCGTCGAGGTCCAGGTGGGTCTGGTCGTCTTTGCTGCGGGGCAGGGCTTTGATGGTGCGTTGGGCGTAGCTGATTTGCAGCTGCAACGTCTGTTCGATGAACGCGTAGATCGACTGCTCGGCAATGGTGCGGTCCAAGCCTGGGATCAGGTCGGCGACGAAGTGGTTGATGTCGAGGATCACGCGTTTGCCATCGATGTGTCGTACCCGTTTGATGCGGGTGATCAGCGTGCCGGGTTCGGCTTCGATGTGTTGCAGCAGCGAACCCTCCAGCGGGATCTGGGTGAATTCGACCACTTCGGTCAGGACGTCATCGCCGAGGTCGGCGTGGGTTTCGTGGAAGCTGACGATGCCGCCCAGTTGAAATTCGATCGGGTTGGGCGACAACACGAACGTGCCCTTGCCGTGGATCTTTTGCGCAAAGCCACGCTCCTGCAACTGTTCGATGGCGCGGCGCACGGTGCCTCGGCTGGCCTGGTAGCTGTCCATCAATTCGGTTTCGGAGGGGAGGCGCGTACCACGTTGCAGGCGTTCAGTGGTGATGCTGGCAAGCAGATCGCTATAGATCTGGTTGTATTTGCTCATGGGGATGGCTCTGTGCCCGGCTTATTCAGGCTCGAACCTTAGTGCTACCGATAGGGTTTGTCCATTGAGCCCTTGGTTGCTGCGGCTTCCATGGGGCTCAGCAGATTCCTACAGAAAATCTGGAAAAAACAATTTCAAACTCGTACAGACGAGTTGTTGCTTTAACTCGTCTGTACGAGTACTTTTGCTTTCGGCGTGCTGCCAATGACTGCCCCCAAATAAAAAAACCAAAGTGGAAACCAAGCATGAGCCACGACTATTCGAATATCGCCCGCGAGATCCTCGAGCACCTCGGAGGCAGCGACAACCTGGAGCAAGCCGCACACTGCGTGACCCGCCTGCGCCTGGCGCTCAAGGACCCCAGCCGGGTCAATGGCAGCGCGCTGAACCAGGTCGATCTGGTCAAGGGGTCGTTCTTTACCGGCGGCCTGTTTCAAGTGGTGATCGGTCCGGGTGAAGTGGAAAAGGTCTACGCCGCCCTGCGCGAGCAAACCGGCCTTGCCGCCTCGACCATCGCCGACGTCAAGAAAGCCGGCGGCGACAAGACCAACCCCATGCAGCGCCTGGTCCGCGTGTTTTCCGATGTGTTTATGCCGATCCTGCCCGCGCTGATCATTGCCGGCCTGCTCATGGGCATCAACAACCTGATGGGCGCCAAGGGCATGTTCATCGAGGGCAAGACGCTGCTGGAGGCCTATCCGAACCTGGATGGCCTGTGGAGCCTGATCAACCTGATGGCCAATACCTCGTTCGTGTTCCTCCCGGCGCTGGTGGGTTGGTCGGCGGCCAAGCGCTTCGGCGGCAGTGAAATCCTCGGCATCGTACTCGGCTTGATGCTGGTGCATCCGGACCTACTCAACGCCTGGAACTACGGCAAGGCCGTCGCCGGTCTGGATGGCCAGAGCCTGCCGTACTTCGACATTTTCGGCTGGTTCAGGATCGAAAAAGTCGGCTACCAGGGGCAGATTTTGCCGATCCTGATGGCCGCCTATGTGATGAGCGTGATCGAGAAGTGGCTGCGGGCACGGGTGCCCAATTCGATTCAATTGCTGGTGGTGCCCATCACCACCATCGTGGTCACCGGTGTGCTGGCCTTGGCGATCATCGGCCCGGTGACCCGTCACCTTGGCATCCTGATCACCGAAGGCGTGGTCACCCTGTTCGACCTGGCGCCGATGGTCGGCGGGGCGATTTTCGGCCTGCACCACATGTTCCTGGCCGTGGACCTGCAACTGATCTCCACCCAGGGCGGCACCTTTATCTGGCCGATGATCGTGATGTCCAACCTGGCCCAGGGCAGTGCCGCACTCGCCGTGTTCTACACCACCCGCAATGCGCGGGACAAAAGCATGGCCTCCACCTCCGCGATTTCCGCGTATTTCGGCATCACGGAACCGGCGATGTTCGGGGTGAACCTGCGCTTCAAGTTTCCGTTTTATGCGGCGTTGGTAGGGTCGGCCCTGGGCAGCATTTTCCTGTCGCTGAACAAGGTGCAGGCCTCGGCCATCGGGGTGGGAGGCTTGCCTGGGTTTATTTCGATCGTGCCGCAATCCATCGCGATGTTTGTGATCGGGATGGTCATCGCGATGGTCGTGCCGTTTGTTTTGACCTGCGCGTTGAGCATGAAGATTGTTCGGCCGGGTTATCGCGTCGCCTGAACTATCGCTATCGGGGGGCAAGCCCCCTTCCCACAGTTGGAATGCTTACACCCTGTGGGAGGGCGGCGCGACGGTTCGATTTGCTCGCGATGAGGCCCGAGAGGCCAGCACAAAACCCTACTAAAGGAACCCACCATGCAAGACTGGCAACACTCGGTGATCTACCAGATCTACCCCAAAAGCTTCCACAGTCACGCGGGTAACGCCACCGGTGATCTGCTGGGCATCGTGGACAAGCTCGACTACCTCCAATGGCTAGGCGTGGATTGTTTGTGGATCACGCCGTTCCTGCGTTCGCCGCAACGGGACAACGGCTACGACATCAGCGACTACTACGCCATCGACCCCAGCTACGGGACCATGGCCGACTGCGACCTGTTGATAGCCGAAGCAGCCAAGCGCGGCATCAAGCTGATGCTCGACATTGTGGTCAACCACACCTCCATCGAGCATGAATGGTTCCAGCAGGCACGCAGCAGCCTCGACAACCCCTACCGCGATTTCTATATCTGGCGCGACCAGCCGAACAACTGGGAATCCAAGTTTGGTGGTTCGGCCTGGGAGTACGAGGCGCAAACCGGCCAGTATTTCCTGCATCTGTTCGATCACACCCAGGCCGACCTCAATTGGGACAACCCCAAGGTGCGCGCCGAAGTGTTCAAGCTCATGCGTTTCTGGCGTGACAAAGGCGTGGGCGGTTTCCGCCTGGATGTGATCAACCTGATCTCCAAACCCGCCGATTTCCCTGAAGACAGCAGCGACGGCCGCCGTTTCTACACCGATGGCCCGAACGTGCACGCGTACCTGCAGGAAATGCACCGCGAAGTCTTCGAGGGGCATGACTTGATCAATGTCGGCGAAATGTCGTCCACCAGCCTGGAACATTGCATCCGCTACTCTCGGCCCGAGTCGAAAGAGCTGTCGATGACCTTCAACTTTCACCATTTGAAAGTGGATTACCCGAACCTGCAAAAGTGGGTGAAGGCCGACTTCGACTTCCTGCAACTCAAGCAGATCCTTTCCGACTGGCAACTGGGCATGCAGGCCGGCGGCGGCTGGAACGCGCTGTTCTGGTGTAACCACGACCAGCCGCGAGTGGTCTCGCGCTTCGGTGATGACGGCGAGTACCGCGTGGTCTCGGCCAAGATGCTCGCCACTGCGCTGCACTTCCTGCAAGGCACGCCGTTTGTGTACCAGGGCGAAGAACTGGGCATGCCCAATCCGGGCTTCGACAGGATCGAGCAGTACCGCGATGTGGAGACCCTGAACATCTTCCGCCTCAAGCGCGATGCGGGCGAATCCGAAGCGGCGAGCATGGCCGCGATCATGCAGAAGTCCCGCGACAACGGCCGTACGCCCATGCAATGGAACGCGCAGCCAAATGCGGGCTTCAGCAGTGGCGAGCCGTGGATCGGCATCCCGGCCAATGCGGCGCATATCAATGTCGAACACCAACTCGATGATCCCGACTCCGTGCTGCACCACTACCGCGCGCTGATCGCCTTGCGTCGTCACGAACCGCTGATCCAAGAGGGCGTTTACCGGCCACTGCTGCAAGACCATTTGCAGGTCTGGGCCTACCTGCGCGAAGGCCTCGGCGAGCGCCTGCTGGTGCTGAACAACTTCTACGGCCAGCCCTGTGAGATCCAACTGCCTGACCAGGTGATTGGTGCGGCGACCGAGCAACGCCTGCTGATCAGCAACTACCCCGACTGCCCGCAACGCACCACCACGGTGGTGTTGCGTCCGTACGAATCTTTTGTGCTGCATTTGAAGGACTGAGACCCGCTGTAACCCCTGTATGGGAGTGCAGGGGCGCTGCAAAAAAACATAATAAAAATATTGGAGTGCTTCATGAAAACCACCGTAAAGCTCGGCCTCGTTGCCTCCTGCCTGAGTCTGCCATTCGGCGCCCAGGCCCTGGAATTCGCCGGTTACCTGCGCAGTGG
>Ga0308163_10005157_pt1 | contig 10050 bp, 11 predicted proteins | sample PhyTR1_FD_201037 | JGI IMG/M metagenome (GOLD analysis project Ga0308163, IMG submission 201037) | Phyllosphere microbial communities from UC Gill Tract Community Farm, Albany, California, United States - DLSLT.R1 | ecosystem: Host-associated > Plants > Phyllosphere > Unclassified | place: USA...
CAGTGCCTGCTCGAGGTGGCGTTCCTTCGCGTCCCCGTCGATGGCGAGAAAATCCAGCACGTACGGGTCCTTCGTGATCTGCTGCGCCAGATCCGAGTCCCCCGGCAGGAGGACCTCCGCGAAGTTCGTCGGCGCCGCCCGCAGCCGCGTGTGCGCTGCAGAGCGGATCTGGTGCTCGAGGACGTTCCGGGACCACCCGTGCGCGGCCGCCTGGCCTGCGTACCAGTCCCGGAGCGCGTGGTCATCGAGCCGGTCAAGGAGGACCGTGATGTGGCCCCAGGGCAGTTGTGCAACAGCCTGTTGCAGAATCTGCTCGTCCGGCCACGCCGCCGCGAACGCGCGCATGTAGGCGAGGTTCCGCGGGGAAAACCCTTCATCTCCGGGAACTCAGCACGCAGATCCGCCGCGAGCCGGCCGATGACGTTGCTCCCCCACCCCTCGTCGCCCTGGCGCTGCAGGATCGTCGCACCGATCCCCCAGTAGAGACGGATGAGTTCGGTATTCACGCGGCGCTGCGCCGCAAATCGGGCAGCACGCACTTGCTGCTTCAGCTCGGCAAGAGTAGCGGCATACCCGGATACGGCTGGCGACGAATCAGACATCACCGCTCAGTCTGCCCGACCAGCCGATCGGGAGAAGAACGAACGAAGCGTTCTACGGGCTCAGCTATGCCAGGGTGGAGAAGATCCCCGAGCGAAAGGCGACCTCCACCATGGCGCAGAAAGTCACCACGCACCTCGTCGACGACCTCACCGGCGACACCATCGAAGACGGCAAGGGCCGCACCGTCACCTTCGGCTTCGACGGTGCGCACTACGAAATCGACCTCACCGACGGCAACGCCGACGCACTCCGCGAAGCGTTCTCCGACTACATCGCCGCCGCCCGCAAGGTCACCGGCCGATCCGGCCGCGCCAGCGCCGGCAGCGCGCCGAAGCGTGGGAACTCGGAACAGCTCGCGAAGATCCGCGAATGGGCCAACGCGAACGGCCACGACGTCTCCTCCCGCGGCCGCATCAGCCAGGCCGTCCGCGACGCATACAACGCCGCACACTGACGCCACTCCCCAAACGAAAGCAGCCGGCAACCCCGAGGTGTAGTTCCCCGTGAGGTTGTGGACGCGATCTGATGGGGTTTGCCCGCCGAGGCCGGTGTGTGGTCGGTGGTGATTGTAGTGATGCAGCCAGTTCGCGCAGGTCGCGGTTTTCTGGCTGCATCACTGTCGGAGTGGCGGGCGTAGGCCCACTCCGCGGCGAGGGCCCGGTTGAACCGCTCGACCTTCCGTTGGTCTGCGTCCGCGAAGTCGCGGGAGGAGTACCACGAACCGTTGTCGGTCATCACGGCCTCGACGTGGATCCCAGCGGCGGCGAAGAACGTGTTCGCGCGGGCCCAGAACCCGGCAGCGGTCGCACCGAGCTCGTTGTCGTGGATCTCTGAATACGCCAATCAGCTCGCCGTGACCGGCAGCGGGGTGTTGGCGATGATTATGAGCAACGATCGCTACAGCAACGTGCCGAGGAGCGGATGGGCCTTGCCGCACGGCGAAAGGCCCCGCGATCGAGATCGTGGGGCCTTTCCGGGTGCTGCGGTACTACTTGATGACGACCCTGATCGTCGGGCTAGTGCTCTTAGTGAGCTCCGACGTTCCGGCGAAGACGGCGTACAGCTTGTGCATGCCCTTCACCTTGAGCGGGACCTTCCTTGTCACCTTGCCTTTCGTCACCGTGACGGTGGCGAGGCGCTTCGAGCCCTGGTAGATCCGGGCGGTGCCGTCGACGCTGAAGCCGGTGGCCTTCACCTGGACGGTCGCCTTGCCACCGCGGTACTTGATGGCGGTGCGCGACGGGGTCATAGGAGTGCTCGGGGTACCCGCCGGTGGCGTGGCCGCAGAGATGGTGATTGTCGAGGTCGATGCAGCTCCGGTGATGCCATGGATCGACTGCGTAGCGGTGATGGTCACCGATCCGGTCGCGGGCAGTCCACCGACGGGCAGAGCCCATGCGCCGTTCGCAACCGTGGCGGTGCCGGCCGAGACACCGTTGACAGACACGCTGACGATTGCGCCGTTGGTGCCGGTGCCACTCACCTGCACGGGTCCGCTGCCCTCGACATCGGTGACAGTGGAGGCGCGGCTGTTGATGACGGGGGCTACCGGGCCGACCTGGAAGGAGACCGAAGCAAGTGTGGACGCCGCGGAGGGTTCCACCTCGAGGGCGCTGACGGCGGGCGCTGTCTCCGGAATGTCCTGGCTCGCGTTCACCGTATAAGCGCCGTACGACAGGTCGGCGGGGACCGACCAGTTTCCAGCGCCGTCTACCGTGGTGGTTGCGGTTACGTCACCGGTGAGGGTGACTGTCGCGCCAGCCTCGCCGGTCCCGCTGATTGCTTTCAGCGACGTCTCGATCAGTTGACCGTCGAGGGGCGCGGTAATGACCGGTGGGGCGAGCGCTACGGGGATGTTGAACGTGGTGGCCGCCGAGGTGTCGAAGCCCTTCTTTGCGACGATGGAGTATCCGAAGTTGCCCTCGGTGCGTGGAGCAGGAAAGGACCAGACACCGTCGGCATCGATCGGCACCTCGAACGGGGCGCCCGACTCTGGCGTAACCGCGAGCGTGGCACCAGCAGGGCCCGTTCCCGAAACCGGAGTATCCGTGGAGTACGGGGTGCTCTGCTCGGTGAGGGTGGGAGCGTCGAGAAAGAGAGCGACCGTGTAGCCGCCGGTCAGGGCGAGGCCGTTCTGAAGGTTCGCACCCCACGTGAAGAACCTGCCGCCGGCGCTAGACCCTCCGGAGGTGACACCAACGGCGCGGTCGCCCTGGATGATCGCTCCGCCGGAGTCGCCTGGGCCGGCCTTGGCGTTAGTCATGAACCCGGAAACCTGGCGCCCACCAACCTTGGCCCAGCCGACGGACTCGACCTTTCCGGAAGTGAACCCAGTCGTGCGGCCGCTCTTGCTCACCTGTTGTCCGACCTTGGCGGTGCCCACCGCACGAACCGGCAGGGACGACGTCGAAAGGTCATTGGTCGCTGCGGTGGTCCAGTCAGTCACGCGCGGGAGGGTCTTCAACGCCGGGTTGGTGACCTGGAAGATCGAGAGATCGACGCTGCTCGCCGAACCATTAGCACCGGTCGTGTTTCCCGGACCGCCGAACTGGGAGAAATCCAGCGCGCCGAGTGACTGTGTGATTCGAGGCCTGGTGCCGCCGCCAGCGGTGTCCGTCGTGGGAAGCGTGAGCTTGCTGACCGCGGTGCTGCCCGCCGCGCAGTGTCCGGCCGAGATCACTGCAGGTGCGCCGACGGGAGACCACGCTGAGAAACCGATGGAGCAGAACCCGCCCGCCTGAGCGTTGCGGTCCCTCAGGCTGGCATAGCCGGCACCGCCCACGACATCCGTTGTGGAATACGGAGCGATCGGCTCGTCGAGGACTTTCACAACGACATTACTGCTGTCTTCCGCGAACGACCGGGCAGTTTCGCCGATCTTGGTGGCGGGCTCGGTCGTGTACAGAACGACATTATCGTCCCCATCCGTGGTCACGGCTTGAACGCCATCTTCAGACAGCAACGACGTAGCGAGAGTATTGAACTGGGCGCCCGAAGTCGGGGCAGTGTCACCGTCGGCCGCGAATGCTACGGTCCCGGCCGCTGCACCGAGGCCGGTTAGTGCGAGTGACCAGACCGCAAAGAAGGCGATGCAATTTTTCAACGTGAACAAAATATATCCCTAATTCCGAATCTGTACGAGCATACATCTCGCGCCGGCCACACCGGCATCGGGATACCCCGCGTTCATGAATTCGTAACCAAGGGCTCCTCGTGAACGCAAGGAATGCTCGACGATTGCGCTGCAGTGTCTCGATAATCGGCAGATCGGCTGGCGGCGTGCAGGCCCGTCAATTCTGGCCTTGCAGCCCACTGGAATGGCCCGCCCAGCCTCGCTGGAAGTGTGATCTCTGCTTCGAGCGGCACGGCCGCCCCTGCCCCGACTGAACGTGGCAAGCTGCGGACCCGGAGATCGCCTGGCTGACGATCGATGCAGCCGGGAAGATCCAAGGAAATGATGGCTGCGATCAAATTGCCGGTTCGGTGACGCGAGTAGCTTCGCGCTCAATTTGTCGAGACTGAAGGCGCTCACGGGTCTACCGCGTCGTTCCGCCGAATGTTTTCGGCAGTGATCCAGGACGACGCGATGACGATGATATGCCGCGATGCCACTGCGGGTGCGGGTGCGGGTGCGGGTCCACGCATGCACGGGCGACGGCCCTGCCTTCGCCACCCACTGGTCCGTCGTCCCGTCAGTCGCGCGTCTCGCTTTCATGAATTCTGAGGTGCTGACACTCAGAAGCACTTGACTCCAGTGTGGATGAGATTCTGAAGCTGGCCGGCTCGGATCCAGCCGCGGCGGGCGTCATGGGCTAGGGGGCAGCCGAGGATCAGGCTGTTCCCAGCCGTCATGAGGGTGATCTACTTGTCGAGATCAACGTCCGGAGCGCGATCGGCATCCTTGTCGAACGAACGACCCAGCACGTGTCAGCGACGCTGATGACCTCCGTCATTCAGACCCTGCGTCAGCGTCTCTGCCGCTTGCGGGCAGGAGACGCCCCTGGTCTCGATGCACCGATCCGGCAACTTCACGACCGGGCAAGCTCACGGAACTGTCCGAGGTTGCCCATGCCACCGGGTACCGGCTGCTTGCACGAGGGGAAGCAGCCAGCTACGCCCCTCGGGCACCGGTTGAACAGCGGGCCGGGCGCCGCACGCCCGGAATCGGTCACGAAGCCTCTCCCGGAGCAATGCCGCAACGTTCTGGTCAAGATGATGTGGTAGTCATGGCGGTGCCGGTCCCTTCGAGGATCGCGTGGAAGAGTGATGCAGCAGCAGCCGGGATCAGATTCTGTTTGGTCCCGGCTGCCTCTCACCATTCGGACTCGATTCGGATCAGAGAGTCCGGCACCAGGCGAACCCTACTGACGTACGCCATCGCGATCACTAGACCGCAGTCGACGACTCGTTGAACCGGACAGGCAGGTCTCGGTCACGTCGGCCGGTTCGCCATCGGCCGCGAGATCTCTTCGTCCGTCACCAGCAGAATCAATATGGACAGGATGTCAATGCGTTTCACACGCTCACCCTCTCCGTCTCGTTTCGTTGCCCGCAGGAAGGGCAGCGTGCAACGAGAAGGGTGGTTGGGGGTGAGAGATTACGGCGATACCGAAGTGCGGGCATATCGCAGACGGTGATCAACTCCGCCGACACCAACGGGGCCAGACCGACCTGTGAAGGTGACCCGATGACCACCGTCCGCGGCACAATCCGCTCCACGAATACCATCACTGCCGACGGCCACGCAGATGACCAGAGCACCGCCCGGACCCGCGCTATCGCAAGACTGGGCCTCACCGGTTACACAGTGGTCCAGACCAACACACTGAGCGCGACCGCCGCCGGGAACATCACCGTCCGCGCGATCGCCCAGTCGACCGAGACCCGACCACACGAAGCATCTGGGCCGGACTACACCACCGCCTTGGCGGCCTACCTGCGGTCGATCCCCGACGGGTGGATCAGCCTCGGCATCACCGTCGACGAGTGACCCCGACGCCGCTCGCCTTGCATCCGTCCCGATCAGCGCGAGCGTGCGCTGGAGCGCGGCCTCGGCGTCCCAGGAGTCAGCCACAGAACGGTCGAGGGGTTCAACTGCTTGAACGCACGCAGTCGTGCGGCTGCGAGCTCGTCGATGGTGCGCCGTTGCACCGCCTCGAGCTCATCAGCCACACCGCGCAACGTACGCACCGGACAGATGAATACTCCACTGCCCACGCGACTTCTCGTTGACATACGCCAACGGGGCAGCCACACCACGAACCCTCCGTTGTCAGGCACGCGGCGAAGCAACAGCAGGGCCGATTGCTCCCACCGCGACGCCGTGCATTCGATCGAAATCTGATGCGGGCACCGAGCTCGAACCGATTGGGCGCTGCACGTCAAGGAGGCTCCCGTGCGGGAGCTGTTCTCCTCGCCGAACGTGGAGCACTCGACGAAACTGCTCGGCTCCGCGCCACACGTCGGCCATGGGAACAAACTCGACCCCGGCACAGATCGAGCGCGGCGAGCCTGCGGCTGAGCGAAAACCAGCCGTCAGCGCGGAGGGGCCGGATGTCGAGCACCAGGTCGCTTCGGCCGCGCAGCGTTCCACACGGTCAGCTACACAGCCAGAGCATCCTCGACACCCACGGGTCGGTGCCGATTTTTCACTACGAGCCGGCACGTGTACCCAGTCGCTGATCTCATGGCCTACACTCCACAGTACTGATAATGGCTCTCAATACCATGAGGGCGGGGCGACGCCCCTGGAATGGATGGAATCCAATGCGTATGACCAAAACGGCGGTCGCCGCCTTCACCGCTGCAACCATCGCGGTGGCCTTAGCTGGATGCTCACTCACTTCGAGCCAGGGCTCGTCGACGGGGCCGACCGGCGCCGGTGACAAGATCGTGATCGTAGCGGCGGAAAACGAGTACGCGGACGTCGCGTCACAGATCGGCGGGGGCTATGTCAGTGTCGATGCCATTCTGAGCAACCCCAACACGGATCCACACACGTTCGAGGCGGACCCACGAGTGGCGGAGAAGCTGAGCGCAGCGCAGATTCTCATCCAGAACGGCCTCGGCTACGACGACTTCATGACCGACCTTGCGAGTGCCTCACCCAACGACGGCCGGAAGGTCATCAATGCCCAAAAGGTGCTAGGCCTCCCGGACGACACTGCGAACCCGCACCTCTGGTACAACCCGTCCACGATGCCGGCCGTGGCTGAGGCCATCGAGAAGGATCTCTCGGCTCTCGACCCGACACATGCCAGCCACTACCAAGACAACCTCGCGAAGTTCACCGCCTCGTTGAAGCCCTGGACGGAAGGTCTTGCGTCGTTCCAGCAGCAGCACGGTGGCACGCCGATCGCTGTCACGGAGCCGGTCGCGGACTACATGCTCGAGGCTGGCGGCCCCAACTCCCCCGCGATGCTCCCGTCGGCGCTCCCGGACTACACCGCTCAGGCAGCCGGTGTTGAGATCAAGACGCCATGGTCGTTGCAGGCGGCAATCATGAACGACACCGACCCATCCCCACAGGATTCCGCAGCGCAGGATGCGCTGTTCACAGGCAAGCAAATCAAGGTATTCATCTACAACCAGCAGGTTACCGACGACATTACGACGCACTATCTCAACCTTGCCAAGCAGAACCACATTCCCGTCGTTGGCGTGTACGAGACGATGCCGCGCAAGTACACGTACCAGAAATGGATGGAGGCGGAGCTGACCGCACTGCAGAAAGCGGTCGTGAACGGCACTTCAACGGAGACATTGAACTAGATGTCCGACCTCCAGGATGCGTCGGGCGGAGTGCTCTCCGCCCGACGCATCGATGTCTCGTTCTCGGGTCACCGTGTGCTCAGCCAGGTGGATCTCACCGTTGGGGCGCACGAATTCGTCGGCCTGATCGGAGCGAACGGTGCCGGAAAGACAACGCTGCTTCGCGTCCTACTCGGGGTGCTCAAGCCCAGCAGTGGGCTGGTCCATCGGCCCCCGCGTGGAGGCCTCCGAGGCGGCATCGGCTACCTGCCACAGAAAGTGAGCCTCGACCCTGATGCGCCTCTTCGGGCCTGGGATGTCGTCGCGCTTGGCATCGATGGCGGCAGACTTGGCCTCCCTGTTCGCAACAGAAGGTTCCACGAACGGGTTGACGAGATCCTCGACGCTGTTGGTGCGAGTGCGTTCGCTATGCAACGCCTCGGTGATCTCTCGGGTGGTCAGCAACAACGGGTGCTGCTCGCACACGCGCTCGTCAGCGACCCCGCGTTGTTGCTGCTGGATGAGCCCCTGGCGAACCTTGATCCTGCCAGCGCACGCGACGTCGTTGAGCTCCTGGATCGGCTGCGTCGTCGCACCCCTCTATCGATTGTGATGACTGCCCACGATATGAACCTGCTCCTGCCGGTTCTCGACCGGATTGTCTACCTCGCAGGCGGGCGCGCGGTCACCGGCACCCCGGACGAGGTTGTGCGCGAGGACGTTCTCACGCAGCTGTACGGTCGATCGATCCGGGTGCTCCGCGTCGAAGGTCGCATCATCGTGCTCGCTGATGAGGGCGGGCGGCTGCCGAATGAAGAACACCCCGTCGCGACGTCGGGTGAACGATCGTGAGTGCAGACGGGGCCAGCCTGGCCGACTTCTTCGCCAGTCCGACCGTCCAGGGAGCGTTGGTCGTCGGCAGCGTCGTCGCAGTGGTTACCGGCATCATCGGGATCTTCACGGTGATGCGGAGGCAATCTTTTGCCGGACATGCACTTGCTGACCTCGGTGCCGTCGGCGGGTCTGGCGCGTTTCTTGTCGGTCTCAGCCAGCTGTGGGGGTTCGTCGGGGCCGGCATCCTCGCGGCGCTGCTGATGGAGGCAATAGGCATTCGGCGCCTCCAGGGGCGCGATATTGCCACTGGGGTTGTCTTCGGTTTCGGCATGGGCCTTACTGCATTGTTCTTGTTCTGGGATACCACCATCGACAACACCAGCAATGCCGCCGTCTCCGTCCTGTTCGGCTCACTGTTCGTGCTCGACCCCAACCTGATCCCGACCGTGATTGTTCTCGGCATCGTCGCACTTGTCCTACTTGGCACGGTTTACCGGTGGCTGCTCATCGAGTCCGTTGACCATGACCTCGCCGTTGCACGCGGCGTCCCCGTCCGCGTGGCCGGGATCGTTTTTCTCATTGCCCTCGCCCTCGCCGTGGAACTCTCATCGCTCACTATCGGCGCGATCCTCTCCACTGCCCTGCTTATTGGCCCGGCGAGTACGGCGCTACAGATCACCCGGCGATTCGGCCTCGCCGTAGCGCTCTCTGCAACCCTAGGCACCGCAGTCACCTGGGCAGGATGTTTCATCTCCTACGAGAGCCACTACTGGGCTGGACCGCGCGGAAATTGGCCGGTCAGTTTCTGCATTGTCGCCCTCACCTTCCTCCTCTATCTCGGCACCCGCATCGCAGTCGCACTCCGCCACACAATCCGCCCTAGCACGGGGCTGCCGGCGGCCCCACCCGGCCTAGAGTCGACGGCGGGAGGAGGATCCTGATGTTCGCCCCGTTCATGACTAACGCTTGGATTGCTGGCACGATCGTCGCCGTCATCGCCGGGGTCATTGGCTTCTTCGTGGTGATCCGAGGCAACGCGTTCCTTGCCCATGCCGTCCCCCACGGCGCTTTCGCCGGTGCCGCTGGCGCGACACTCCTTGGTCTCAATCCCCTCATTGGCCTTGGCCTCTTCGCCATGGCTGGCGCCCTCACCATCTCCGTCCTCGAGCGTCATGCCCGGAACGATGCAATAACCGCGCTGGCGCTGGTGACTATGCTCGGCCTCGGAGCCTTGTTCGTCAGTCGTTCGACTCAATATTCCGCGGAGATCTTCGCGCTACTATTCGGACAGATCCTCGGCGTATCTGTCGCCGAGCTCGTGCCGATGGCGATCCTTGGTTGGCTGTGTCTTCTCGCCATTGGAGTTGTATACAGGCCTCTGCTGTTAGCGTCGACTCTCCCTGACACGGCAGCCGCACGGGGCATCAATCCGCGAACGATGACCGTTGTGTTTGGTTTCCTCCTCGCGGCTGCTACCACGACCAGCGTGCCGATCGTGGGGGCGCTACTCATGTTTGCACTTCTCGTCGGGCCGCCTGCGGGTGCCAGCTCCATGACACGCAGACCAATCATCGCGATTCCGTTGTCGGTTCTGTTCACACTGATCACGATGTGGTCCTCGATTGCGTTGGCGTACACCATCAATTTGCCGATCGGTTTCTTCGTAACGGCAATCGGGGCTGGGTTCTACCTCATTGGGAGATTGGCCGCCTGGTTGCGTCGACGCGCCAGGTCCGCACCCATTGGTGTGCGCTCATCAGCGTGAGCCCTGGCAATCGTTCCGCCATTGGCTCGCGGGGCTGCTGCGGTCTCCACCTATAACCACAGGTGTCGTGGGGCTGCCGCTGGCGCTACGCCAGCGGC
>Ga0308163_10005161_pt1 | contig 10042 bp, 9 predicted proteins | sample PhyTR1_FD_201037 | JGI IMG/M metagenome (GOLD analysis project Ga0308163, IMG submission 201037) | Phyllosphere microbial communities from UC Gill Tract Community Farm, Albany, California, United States - DLSLT.R1 | ecosystem: Host-associated > Plants > Phyllosphere > Unclassified | place: USA...
CCCGCCAGCGGCCAGCGCGCATCGCTGATCGTCAGCTCCGGCGTCGGTTTCCCCCACGCACGCAGCAGTGAACCGCTGCGCAGTGACAGCGTCGGATTCAGAACCGAACCGCTGAGCTGGCCGGGAAGCGACGCACTCAGAGAAGTGGCCTGCAAATTGGCTTGTCCGGTGAGGCGGAAATCGAGATTACTGTCGAGCAGCCCGACACGACCCGGCCCCATGGTCAGCACCACGTTCGCCTTACCATTGTGCCCCTGCGTCAGCACGTTCAGCCGCGCCGTGATATTGGTTTGATCGAACGTCGGTGTCCAGTCACTGAGCGTCAGATTTACGCCACCGGCCAGCGGTTGCGCGGCATACGGCCAGCGCCACTGTCCTTGCGTAATGTCTAAAACGTTATTGCTCAGTTTCCACGGCAGCATCAGTAACGGCTGCTGGCTGTCTTTTTCTGTCAACGTCAGCACGCCTTCAGTCGCCTGCCAGCTGAGCTGAATATCCAGCGGGTTGGGCACCTGCGCCGTTTGCATTTCGGCGTGCAGTTCGCCGGATTCCGGGAGCGTATCTAACGTCGCCGGCAGCAGCAATTTGCCGCTCAGCGTGACCGGCTGGTCGCTGCCCGGTGGCGTCAGGCTGAAGGAATGGATCGCCAGCTGACGGTTGCCGTCCAGCACCGCGTCCAGTTTCAGCGATTCGCCATTAAAGGAAAGATGCTGCGTGCCGCCAGCATTACTGATCTGCAACTGACCGGCATAGCGCTGCCAGGGCGTGACAGAAAGATGATCGATGCTGATATCGCCGGGCGGCAACATCTGCTGAATATCGGCCAGCGAAAGCGTCTGCTGACTGTCGCTTTTCGGCATTTTAGCCAGACAGGCGGTGTCGACGCTCAGGGCGTCCAGTTTCAGCGCCCATTGTCCGTCATGACGGCTGAGGCGGGCATTGCGCGCGGTGGCAAGCTGGCAGTCACCGGCGGCATAACTCACGCCCGGCAACTGAAGTACTCCGTCAGCCCAGCGCGGCGCGCCTTTGAGCGTCAGTTGCGTGCCTGCGGGCAGCCAGTGCCCGGCCACAACGGGCAACCAGCGCGGCACGGTTTTCCATAACACCCACATCAGCAATGCGACAATCACCACTATACTCAGGAGTATCTGCGCGCTTCTCTTCAGTCCGTTCCTCATGACTTGCCTTGTCTTATACTTCACTAAATGACCTAACCGCCCGCAAGATATCATAATTAGCGTAACAACTGATGGCCGGATTGCCAGAACACCTGAGACAAATAGCACGGGAAAAATTGTCTGCGCCCCTGCGCTCTGCTAGTTTGGTAGCATATTGCGAATTGTTTCTGAAACTGTTTATTCCTTATAAAACAGGTGGAAACCGTTTCGCCAGAGATTCAAACTCACTGCGGAGAAACACCATGAAAGTGGCTGTCTACAGTACTAAAAATTACGACCGGAAATATCTGGAACTGGTCAATCAACATTATGGCTATGAACTGGAATTTTTCGATTTTCTGCTGACCCCGCAAACGGCGAAAACAGCGATAGGTTCTGATGCAGTCTGTATTTTTGTTAACGACGATGGTTGCCGCGACGTGTTACAGGAACTGGCAACCCTTGGCATTAAAACCCTCGCCCTGCGTTGTGCCGGTTTTAACAATGTCGATTTAGATGCAGCGAAAGAGCTGGGGATTTCGGTGGTGCGCGTACCGGCCTATTCGCCGGAAGCGGTGGCCGAACACGCAGTGGGTATGATGATGTGTCTGAACCGTCACATTCATCGCGCCTATCAGCGCACCCGTGAAGCCAACTTCTCACTGGAAGGCCTGATCGGTTTTAACATGTATCAGCGCACCGCCGGCATTATCGGGACCGGTAAAATCGGCGTGGCCGCCATGCGTATTCTCAAAGGTTTTGGTATGCGCATTCTGGCTTACGATCCGTACCCAAGCCCGCTGGCGCTGGAACTCGGCGCTGAATATGTCGATCTGGATACGCTGTATGCTGAATCCGATGTGATTTCGCTGCACTGTCCGCTGACGCCGGAAAACCACCACATGCTGAATGCCGGTGCGTTTGCCAAGATGAAAGATGGCGTGATGATCGTCAACACCAGCCGTGGCGCATTGCTGGATGCCACCGCCGCGATTGATGCGCTGAAAAAACAAAAAATCGGCGCGCTGGGCATGGACGTTTACGAAAACGAACGCGATCTGTTCTTCGAAGATAACTCCAACGAAGTGATCCTCGACGACGTATTCCGCCGCCTGTCATCATGTCACAACGTGCTGTTTACCGGCCACCAGGCGTTTCTGACCAGCGATGCGCTGACCAGCATTTCAGAAACCACGCTGATGAATATTGATCAGCTGTCGAAAGGCGTTCACTGCCCGAATCTGCTGACCGCATAAGGATCGTAAAACGGGTAAGGCTCACTTTGGTGAGCCTTTTTTATTTCTGCTGTCGCTGTCAGCGGCTCAGTTTTCAGCGACTGAGCACACGGTTGATTTCCGTTCCATAACCGGTGATGGTCAGCGCGTCATCGGCCAGCGTCACCGAGGAAAACGGCAGGCTATTTTCGCCGTCGACCATTCCCTTGAGCGTTATGAAATCGGTATTCCCGACACGATCGTAGCCGCCGCGATGGTCGTGACCGGCGAAATAAGCACGCACGTCATAACGGCACAGCAGTTCGACCAGCGTCTCGCAGTTCCACAGATTATGGCTGTTTACCGGCGTCAGCGGGTAGTGCCCGAAAACCAGCACCACTTCACGCCGCTCGCGGGCTTCTCGCAGATTCTGTTCAATCCATTCCAGCTGTTTGCGACCTACCGCACCGTTCCACGGCTGCGCCTGCGACTGCTGGCATTCGGTCAGTTCTTCCAGCATATATTCAGCCAGCTGATGGTCGTCGCCGTTGGCATGATTGCAGTACAAACTGACGTCGTTGCCGTCAATGACCAGAAAACGATAGCCCGGCAGACTGAACGAATAATAACTTTTCGGCAGACCAATCGCCGGTTTCTGCGCGCCGAGATGTTCAGAAATCACCTGCGCATCGTGGTTGCCGATCAGCACCGCATGCGGATGTCGCAGCGCGTCATAACGGTCAAGAACCGCCTGAAAACTGGTCCAGTCTCTGTCCACCAGGTCACCCAATGTGACGACAAAATCCAGTTTTAAGTCATTCAGCTCATTAATAGCCGTAGCCAGTTTATTCAGGCTGTTGCGGTAATAACGGATGTTATGCGGATCGGCATCTGCATATTGTGGATCCGCAATCAGCCCAAACCGCAGCCGTGCGCCGTTTACCAGCGCATCATGCACCTCCGGCGGTTCGTACAGTGAACTCACATTGCCCAGCGCCTGTGCCTGCCGCTCAGATAACAAAGGGGATGAAGTCGTGACGGTCATAATATTCTCCTGTCAGGTGCTTATCGGATCCCTGCCCGCATAAAAGATTGAACGAACTGGCGCTGAAAGATAAGAAACAGCACCAGTAATGGCAGCACGGTCATCAGCGTCGCGGCGCTGATCAGCGCCCATTGCACGCCCTGTTCCGGCGCGGAAAACAGCTGAAGTCCGACCGTAACCGGCCGCACCTTCACCGAATCGGTAATGACCAGCGGCCAGAGAAAATCGTTCCAGTGGAAACTGATGGAAACCAGCGCAAAGGCGACGTAAATCGGTTTCGCCAGCGGGATGTAGATTTTGCGCAGAATATAGAACCGGCTGGCGCCTTCCACAATCGCCGCTTCTTCCAGCACCAGCGGAATACTTTTAAACGTCTGGCGCAGCAGGAAGATGGCAAACGCCGAAGCAAAATACGGCAGCGCAATACCGGCCAGCGTGTCACGCAGCCCCAGCGCACCAATGGTTTTGTAGTTGTTCAGTATCAGAACATCGGGACTTATCATCAGTTGCAACAAAATCAGCGCGAAGATAAATCCACCGGCTTTGAGTTTAAATCTGACCAGCGCATACGCCGCCAGGGTCGCCAGTATCAGCTGGCAGACCACAATCATCAGCACCAGCAACATGGTGTTGAGAAAGTAACGGGCGAAGGGAGCCGCGTTCCAGGCATTGATAAAATTCTGCAAGGTCAGCGGTGCGAACAGTGAAAAACTGCCCTGCGCAGAGGCCGGATGAATGGATACCCAGACAGCCACCAGCACCGGCAAAAACCACAGCAAAGCCGCCAGCCAGATGGCGAGGTTCAGGGAAAAACGGCTGAGAGAAAAACGATTCACTGATAGTGCGCCCTTTTATCCAGCAGATTAAATTTGATCAGCGCAATAGCAGCGAGGATCACCAGCAGGACGACCGTCATGGCTGACGCGGCCGGTAAATCCCAGTAACTGAACGCTGTGCGGTAGATGTAAAAGAGCAACAAACTGGTGCTGTTATTTGGGCCGCCGTTGGTCATGGCAATCACCTGATCGACAATCCTGAAAGCATTCATCGAGGCATTGATCAGGATAAACAGCGTGGTCGGCATCAGTAACGGCCACTGCACGCGAAAGAAGAAATAGCGTTTTGACGCTCCTTCAATTTCAGCGGCTTCGGCAAGACGCGGATCGATTTGCTGTAGCGCCGCCAGATAAAAAATCATAAAGAATCCGGCTTCGCGCCACACGGAAACCGCCATCAGGCTGTAAAGCGCCGTGCCGGGCTCACCGAGCCAGTTGACCGCCGGCAGCGAAAACAGCGCCAGCAGCTTGTTGAGCAACCCGAGTTGCGGCGTGTAGAAAAACAGCCACAGGTTGGCAATCGCCACCATCGGCAGCAGCGAGGGAATGAAAAACGCCGCGCGGGTGATGGCGTTACCGCGCAGACGACGGTTCACCGCCAGCGCCATCATCAGTGCAAGAATGACCGACAGCGGGATGGTGATCACGGCATAAAGCAGGTTATTGCGCAGCGACAGCATAAAGATGTCGTCGTCGAGCAGTGCGCGGTAGTTATCCAGACCGACAAACTGCGCGGAATGCCCGCTGCGCGCGGCGCTGAACAGGCTTTCCCACACCGTCGCCAGCGCCGGATAATGGGTAAACAACAGCAAAAAACAGAGCGCGGGCAACAGCAGCAGATAACCATAAAGCTGTAAAGACGGCCCGCGAGTGCGGGCGGCCGGTGCAACAGTGTGCAGGATGCTCATGCCGGTCCTTACTGATAAGGTTTCAGCAGGCGGTCGGCCTGTTTCTGTGCCGAACTCAGCGCGTCTGCCGGCGTTTTGGCCTGCGTCACGGCGGCTTCGATCGCGTGATTCAGCAGTTCCTGGATCTGTACGCTGTTATACGTCGACAGCTCCGGCTGGGAATATTTAAGCTGCTCACGCGCCACCAGCGCCTGCGGCACTTGTTTCACGTAATCCTGCATGACCGGCGTTTCCCAAGCGGCGGGTGATGTGGCGACGTACCCCGTCGCGATACTCCAGCGGGCGGCCTGCTCAGGCGCAGAAACCCAGCGGATAAACGCCATGGCGGCTTTCTGCTGTTCCGGCGTGGTGTTTTTAAAAACGTACAGGTTGCCGCCACCGGTCGGGCTGCCGCGCCGGGTTTTCTCCGGCAACATCGCCACACCGAACGGAAATTTGGCGTTTTCACGCACGGTAGTCAGGTTGCCGGTGGTGGTCACCATCATCGCCGTTTTACCGTCGATAAAGTCCTGCGGCGTGGTGCCCCAGGCAATAGTGCCTTTTGGTGATACGCCGTCTTTTTGCGACAAATCAGTCAGCCATTGCAGCGTTTCGACGTTAGCCGGCGTATCAAAGTTGACCGCCGTGCCTTTGCCGTTATCCAGATGGCTGCCGTTGGTGGCGGCAATCCCCTGGAAGTTCCAGTAACCATTTGGCGTTGAAGGAATTTCGATACCCCACTGCTTCACTTCATTACCGTCACGTACCACCAGTTTTTTGCCGAAATCCACCACCTGCTGCCAGTTTGCTGGCGGCGTATCACCATTCAGCCCGGCTTTCTCAAACGCCTGTTTGTTCCAGTACATCACCACGGTTGAACGCTGGAACGGGATCCCCCACACCTTATCCTGAATATGGCGGATAAAGGCCGGATAAAAACCGTCGATCCATTTTTTGCCGTCTGCATCATTTGCCAGATCACTGACAGGCAAAATCGCGCCCGCGTCGATCAGCGAATAGGCTTCAATGTCGCCAATCACCGCGATTTGCGGGGCATTGCCGCCACGGAACGCGGTCAGCGCTTTGGTGACTGTGGTGGCGTAATCCCCGGTATACACCGGCTGAATGCTGATATCCGGATGTGTTTTTTGGAAATCTTCCACCAGGGTATCCACGGTATGGCTGATTTTTCCGCCCACGGCGATCGGGTAATACATTTGTAATTTCACAGGATCCGCCGCAAAAGCCGAGGTTCCGGTGATTAAAAGCATCGCTGCGGTCAGACGTGAGAGACGGTGCGCAATAGACATGATGTTCCCTTCGGTAATAGTCGTTGTAAGAATAAAAGTGACTCAAAAAAACCTGCTACACGGCGACGCGGTTATCTGAAGGCTGGCAGGCTTGTTCCGCCTGATAACAGCGTTTTCCGTCCGCTGTGAAGAAAAAATATTGTGCGCCCGTCGCCCACTGCAACCCGACGGACTGGCCTTCGGCGTAGCGTTTCATCCCGGCGACTTTGACCGTCAGCGGTTGCGCATATCCGGCTAAGGCGCAGGCGATGAGAGTATCCGCACCCATGTATTCGTGGCTTATCACCTGCGCGGTCAGGCTGGCGTTTTCGGCGGCAATCAGCTGAATATCTTCTGCACGTAACCCCAGACTGATCGCGTCCTGATGAAAATTTTCCACCACCGGCAAGGACATGGTGGCCAGATAATGGTGATGACCCCGGCGTTCGAGCGGCAGAATGTTCATCGGCGGCGCCCCGATAAATTGCGCGGTAAAAATGCTGGTCGGGTTGTTATAGAGATTGTCCGGCGTGTCGTGCTGTTCGATACACCCGTCGTTGAGCAGAATGATTTTGTCCGCCATGCTCATCGCTTCGGTCTGATCGTGGGTGACGTACACCATCGTCAGGCCAAGTTTTTTCTGAATCGCACGGATCTCACGACGCATACTCTGGCGCAGTTTGGCGTCCAGATTAGAAAGCGGTTCATCCATCAGACACAGCTTGTTATTGGCAATCACCGCCCGGCCCAGCGCAACGCGCTGCTGCTGTCCGCCGGAAAGCTGCGCCGGAAGCCGGTCGAGCAAGGGTTCCAGCTCCATCAGTTTGCTGACTTCCTGTAACCGCGAAGCGAAATGACGTTTATCCTCGCCACGCGCCCGCAATCCGAATAACAGGTTTTCGCGAACGTTCATGTGCGGAAACAGTGCGTAGGACTGGAACACCATAGAAAGCTTGCGCTGTGACGGTGTGAGCGCGGTCACGTCTGTGTGCTGGAAATAAATCGCGCCGCTGTCCGCGGATTCCAGGCCGGCAATCGTGCGCAGCATGGTGGATTTCCCGCAACCGGAAGGCCCCAGCAACGCAATGAAATCGCCCTCTTCCACATCAAAGCTGATGTCGTTGAGTGCCACTTTATTGCCCCAGGATTTTCGGATGTGGTGAAGTGATAAATAGCTCATGCCGCCGGTGTCTCTCTGACTCGTGATGGGCATAACCTATCGGGCTAAAATGACGCTTTTATGATGGGGAGATGACGGGATAAAGACGGACAAGGTTTTAAGCTACATCGCAGTGGAGGGAGTTAAGGGCTTAAAATCCCCATCCATTCACGCTATAATACTCCAACAAATATTGCATAAGTCAGTTGAATGTATCGACATGGCGAGTGCTAAAGGAATATTTCTCAGGAGAGAAGATGAAGAAGTCACTGTTTATTCTGGCCGCCGCGATGACTCTGGGTGCCTGCAGCATGAATCAAGACACTACTGTGAAACAAAACGACCTGCAGCACCACCGCTTTGAACTGCTGAGTGTCGATGGTCAGACGGTTCCTGCGGCGCAGGGGCGTATTCCGGAAATCGAATTCGGCTCAAACATGCATGTTTCCGGCAAAATGTGTAACAACTTCATGGGTCAGGGCAAGCTGCAAAACAACGTGCTGACCGTGAAAGGCCTGGCGTCCACCATGATGCTGTGCCCGGATGAAAATCTGAATAAATGGGATCACGTGATCAGCGACGTTCTGAATAACGGCGCGGCAGTGACCCTGCAGGATCACAAACTGACCCTGACGCAGGGCAAACACCAGCTGGTATATCGTCTGAAAGACCGTATGTAACAGCAGGTATGTCGTAGCACGAATGCAAAAACGCCAAACATCAGTTTGGCGTTTTATCAGGCTTTACAGAGTCCCTGCATCAGCGCGCCTTCAGAGCACTGACGGCCATTCGCCATCGAACACATGCCGACACGGCTGCCATCAAGCTGCGGCGCCATTCGTAACTGCCCTCCCGCCATGGAACAGGCTGCATAAGCCGGGCTGTCTATATTAACGGTGCGCTGTCCGATATTAACGCTGTTGCCTTTTTGCACAACATCAGCCGAATCGTCGTGGCTGCTGCATGCGGCTAACACCAGCACACCCGCGGCCAGTAACACGCGTAACGCAGTGATCATCTGTCCTGCTCCTGAATATGACGGGGAATTTTTTCGAATCGCCATCATATCCGACGTTTTTCATCGCCGTCGAGCCCTCCGGAGAAATAACATCAACTTTTTCCTAAAAAAAGGGCGTATTTAAACACTCAGACACATTTTATTTCGCCTGGTTATTTCTTCTGCTAATAAAATTAACGGTTATTAACCTCTTTTCCGTCTACATACACTGGAAAATATAATCAACAAGGAGCCTTTTTATGCTGACAGATTTTCTCCTGCGTATTGCCCTCGCCGGAGCCCTGGGTGGCTTAATCGGTATTGAGCGTCAGCTGCGCGCGAAAGAAGCCGGATTACGCACCCATATTCTGGTGGGTATCGGTAGCGCGATGTTTATGATTGTGTCGAAATACGGTTTCGCCGATATCCTGATGCAAACCCACGTCAGTTTCGACCCCAGCCGTGTCGCCGCACAGGTCGTCAGCGGGATGGGTTTCCTCGGCGCCGGGACCATCATTATTCAAAAACAGATTGTAAAAGGCTTAACCACCGCCGCCGGTTTGTGGGTGACCGCCGCCATTGGTCTGGTGATTGGTAGCGGGTTGTACGAAATCGGTATATATGGCGCTTTCATGACCTTAATTGTGCTGGAAGTCTTTCGCCAGATCAGCAATCACTGGGTCGGCCATCACCATTTAATCGAAATACGCCTGATGCCGGAAAGCGTGCCTGCGGTGTTATTATCGTTACAGAAAATGCGTATACGTCCGGGTCATATCAAAGTGAATCAGCGCGACGAAGATGAAAGTAAATGTGAACTGGTTCTGGATGTGATCCTGCGACCGAAACAGAGCGTGGATAAATTGTACGAGGCGCTGATGTCGGTGAAAGGAATAAAACGCATCGATATTAATTAATCGCCGTTTGATTTCCTCACGCCCCTATTTAGCCGCTGCTGAGTGTTTGTTTTCTGGCAGCGGCTAATAAAAATCCTTACACCGCGGGTCATTGCGTAACCGGTTAAAAAATAGAGCGAAATAGCCCTGCACACAATCAGGATAAATCGATTAATCCGCCCTCTGCTAAGCTTTTATCATTCTTGCCAGCAAACCGAATTTCCTGCTGGCCGCAATTGTGAGCAACGCAAAAGGGTATTCCATGATCACCACTGACGGTAATAACGCAGTCGCTTCCGTGGCTTATCGCACTAACGAAGTGATTGCCATCTACCCGATCACACCAAGTTCCACCATGGCCGAAATTGCCGGTGCGTGGTCTGGCGAAGGAAAGCAAAATCTGTGGGGCGATGTCCCGACAGTAATGGAAATGCAGTCCGAAGCCGGGGCAATTTCTACCGTTCACGGCGCATTGCAGACCGGCGCGCTGTCGACCTCCTTCACCTCGTCGCAGGGTCTGTTACTGATGATCCCGACGCTCTACAAACTGGCCGGTGAGCTA
>Ga0308163_10005162_pt1 | contig 10042 bp, 8 predicted proteins | sample PhyTR1_FD_201037 | JGI IMG/M metagenome (GOLD analysis project Ga0308163, IMG submission 201037) | Phyllosphere microbial communities from UC Gill Tract Community Farm, Albany, California, United States - DLSLT.R1 | ecosystem: Host-associated > Plants > Phyllosphere > Unclassified | place: USA...
AGAGTACACATACATGTCATTAAAAAAATAAGGGAAGCAAATGCTCAGCAGAGAAAATTAAAAATTACTAGATTTGCTTTTAACCAAATTTAATAGACACGAATGAAAGAAGTAGTTATTGTTTCAGCATTAAGGACACCAATAGGAAGCTTTGGGGGTTCGCTTGCAGGATTCACGGCAACAGAACTGGGAGGTTTTGCCATTAAAGCCGCAGTTGAGAAAGCAGGCATCAATCCGGAAGATGTACAAGAAGTATACATGGGCAATGTATTATCTGCTAATATAGGGCAGGCACCTGCAACCCAGGCAGCCAAATTTGCCGGATTACCGGATGTACCTGCTACTACCATAAACAAAGTATGCGCCTCAGGAACTAAGGCAATTATGCTGGCTGCACAGAGCATAGCACTGGGTGATCATGATATAGTTGTGGCGGGTGGTATGGAAAGCATGAGTAATGTACCCTATTACCTTGACAAAGCGAGAACGGGCTACCGCCTGGGACATGGTCAGCTGACTGACGGTTTATTGAAAGACGGATTATGGGACGTTTATAATGATTACCATATGGGCTCCGCAGCAGAATTATGTGCGGCTGATTGTGGTATTACCCGTCAGCAGCAGGATGAATTTGCCATCAGCTCTTATAAAAAAGCACAGGATGCACAGACCGGGGGAAGGTTTGACAGTGAAATTATCCCGATAAGCTCTACAGACCGTAAAGGAAATATCACCCTGATCACTAAAGACGACGAACCCTTTGCCGTAAACTTTGACAAAATACCTGGCTTAAAACCCGTGTTTAAAAAAGAAGGTACGGTTACCGCAGCAAACGCCTCAACACTAAATGATGGTGCGGCAGCAATGGTTTTAATGAGTGCAGATAAAGCAAAAGAACTCGAAATTAAGCCACTGGCAAAAATACTTGGCTATGCCGACGCACAGCAGGCACCTGAATGGTTTACCACCGCCCCTGCCAAAGCTATTCCCCTTGCGTTGGAGAAGGCAGGAAAAAACATATCTGAAGTAGATTATTTTGAAATCAATGAGGCTTTTTCTGTAGTTTCACTGGCTAATAACCAGCTGCTCAATCTTTCAGCAGACAAGGTAAATATAAATGGCGGAGCTGTGGCCATAGGACATCCGCTTGGGGCTTCTGGTGCCAGGATTGTAGTTACCCTGATTGCTGTATTGAACCAGAATAACGGAAAAATCGGCGTTGCCGGTATCTGTAATGGTGGAGGCGGGGCAAGCGCAATAGTGATTGAAAAATTAGATTAATGATAAGAGCGTACCAATACATTTTTATATTATTGATTGCCATTGCGGGGTACTCCCCTTCAGCGGCGCAGCAGAAGATTGTGCCGGCGGGAAATAACGGAGTTTTGAAGACTTATCAGGATTCTTTGCAAAAAGTCTCGAACCGGCTTTATGAGGGCGCAACAAACGATCAGCGGTATGAGCAAAATGCCAAGTTTATAAAAATGTTGGTTAGTGCGCTTAAAACACCGGGTTCCTTTAACTTCGGATTTGATTCATTGAAAGCAATTTCAATTGTTAAATCGCCGGATCTCAGTTTCAGGATATTTTCATGGTATGTGCCCACGCAGGAAGGGACTTACCGTTTTTTTGGCACCATACAGATGGCAACGGCAGATGGCAAACTAAAATTATATCCCTTGTTGGATGATACAGAACACCTGACGGACAACAACCAGTTAACATCTAATAAGGCATGGTATGGTGCAAGGTATTATGAGATTGTGCCGATGGACCAAAAAGCGGGTCGCCCCGCATACCTCTTATTGGGATGGAAGGGCAATTCAAACAAAACTTCTAAAAAGGTGATTGAAGTAATTTCCTTTGAAAACGATCTGGTGCAGTTTGGCAAACCGGTTTTTCAGGACAAAAAAGATGAGCCTGCAAAAAACAGGATAGTTTTTGAATATAACAAGCTCAACAGCATGACCCTGCGCTATGACCGCAATGAAAAAATGATTGTGTTTGACCACCTGGCTCCATATGATCCGAATATGGCGGGTAACTTCGAATATTACGCTTCTGACTCTAGTTTTGATGGGTATAAACAACTAGGCAGTAAAATGAAGCTGATGGAGAACATTGAGCTGAAAAATGATCCTAATGAACTTGACGGATACTATATTGACCCGAAACAAAAAGATATTCCTTCAGTTAAGAAATTCTGATAAAAAAAAGCGCGTTGTAGCTAAAATTTGCGAGTATCCGACCATGTCCCTATCTTGCGCCCTTTAAAAAAAATCCTGAGTATACTTTTAACACACACATAAAACTAAATTATGGATCAATCTGAAATCCTTAAGCCGGAGCAGTTACACGACACTCCAAAAGGCCACCCAAAAGGATTGTATGTGCTGTTTGCCACAGAAATGTGGGAACGGTTCAATTACTACGGCATGCGGGCAATCCTGGTGCTGTTCATGACAAAAGCCTTATTATTTGACAAAGCATTTGCCTCTAACCTGTACGGTAGTTATACGGGCCTGGTGTATTTAACGCCACTTATTGGTGGTTTTGTGGCCGACAGGTATTGGGGTAACCGCCGCTCCATTATTACCGGAGGTATTTTAATGGCACTGGGAGAACTACTGATGTTTGCATGTGCATCACTCTATCAGAGCAATGCTGACGTTTCTACATTCCTCTTCTTTTCTGGTCTGGGCTTCATGATTGCCGGAAACGGATTTTTCAAACCTAATATCTCATCAATGGTAGGGCAGCTTTACCCGCCGGCAGATAAAAGACTAGACGCTGCCTATACTATATTTTACATGGGTATCAATGTTGGTGGTGCGTTAGGACCGTTCATATGTGGATACTTTGGCGATACAGGGAATCCGGCAGACTTTAAATGGGCATTTTTGGCCGCTGCTGTGGCAATGGCATTCGGAGTAGTAGTATTCATCAACCTGAAAGATAAATATGTACGAGGTCCGGAAGGCATCCCGTTAGGGCTGAAACCGGAAAACCAGACTGGCAAAGAAGTTTCTGCCGTATTGGTATACCTGGCCCTGCTGCTTTTTGCAGGTCTGTGTGTAGCTTTATTATATATTGATGCCAGGGTTTACAGTTACCTGAGCTATCTGCTCTTGGCTGCCGTTATTGGTATTGCCTATATGATATTTGGTGATAAAAAGCTGACCGTGGTAGAAAAGAAAAAGATCACAGTAATTTTCATTGTAGCTTTCTTTGTGGTATTTTTCTGGAGTGCCTTTGAACAGGCGGGTGCCTCTCTAACTTTCTTTGCCGAAGAATCTACGCAGCGTGACCTGGGCTTCTTCACTGTTCCCGCAAGCTGGTTCTCTTCACTGAACTCCATATTTGTAGTAACCTTTGCCCCTGTTTTTGCCTGGATCTGGGTTAAACTGGGTCGTAAGGAACCTTCTGCCCCTACCAAAATGGCTATAGGCTTGCTATTGCTTGCTGTTGGTTATTATGTAATTGCCATGGGTGTTAAGGATGTAGGCAGCGGTGTAAAAGTGAGTATGATGTGGCTGATCGGGATGTATGCTTTCCATACCTGGGGCGAGTTGTGCCTGTCGCCAATAGGCCTGTCACTGGTAAATAAACTGGCTCCTTTAAAATTTGCCTCACTGCTGATGGCTGTATGGTTTTTGGCCAATGCAGGAGCCAATGTACTGAGCGGTAAATTAAGCTCTCTGTATCCGGACGGCGGAAAGACAACAAATTTTATTGGTTATGAAATGCATAACCTGAATGAATTTTTTATGCTCTTTGTAGTTATGGCAGGTGTAGCCTCCATCATTTTGTTTGTATTGACCAAATGGCTGCAAAAAACCATGAATGCAACTACCTAATATAGATTTAAGGTAATTTAAGCCCGCAGTAGAATTGCTACTGCGGGCTTTTTGTTGGGATTAAATTTGGTCATTTCTTACTAATTTCATTTTTAATCAATACTTTCGCGCAGGTTTAACAACAATATTTTAACACCGTGTCAGACAGCTTAGTCATCATCCCTACCTATAATGAAAAGGAAAACATTGAGAAAATAATCCGTAAGGTGTTTTCTTTAAGCTACCCCTTTGAATTGTTGATAATTGATGACGGATCTCCGGATGGTACGGCAGGTATTGTGAAAGACCTGCAGCTGGAATTTCCAGGTCTGCACATGGAACAGAGAAAGGGCAAACTGGGTTTAGGCACCGCTTATATTCATGGCTTTAAATGGGCGCTGAACCATGGGTATGAATACATCTTTGAAATGGATGCCGACTTCTCGCATAATCCTGATGACTTATTTCACCTTCGCGAAGCCTGCGTTAAAGGAGCGGACGTAGCAGTTGGTTCGCGCTATGTACGGGGAGTAAATGTAGTGAACTGGCCAATGAGCAGGGTACTGATGTCTTATTTCGCATCAATGTATGTACGGCTGATTACCAGAATTGACATCCAGGATGCTACTGCCGGGTTTAAATGTTATAAACGCATTGTACTGGAAACAATTCCGCTGGACAAGATCAGGTTTGTGGGTTATGCCTTTCAGATTGAGATGAAGTTTACAGCTATCAAATTTGGCTTCAAAGTAGTTGAGGTACCAATTATCTTTACTGATAGAACTGAAGGGGTTTCCAAGATGAGTACCAAGATTTTTAAGGAAGCATTTTTGGGGGTGATACAGATGAAAATTGCATCATGGTTTAGGAAGTACAATAGGTAGGTTATTGCGGATTACTGAAAGATTATCTTGGGTTAAAAATCAATACATTTTGTTCGGCTGGAATATTGCCCTGAAGGGGGCAACAATCCTAGGCCTACACAAAACATATTGATTTTTTTAACAGATTACCTTTAAGTTATCCTTTCCACTCAAGTGACCTTCACCACACGACTATTGTTTGGGGGTTAGGCCAACAGGTAGGCTTTTGGGGTGGTCTTGTAAGCTATTAGGTTCACTATCTCAGATTTTTTTTATAATACTTTTTTTCCTTCTGTAGGTTATTTTTGTTTGGAGGCTTTTTCTTCCCTTATCATATCGCCGAATGACTGCTGCTTTTCCATTGCGATTACTATCTGGGTGAGTCGCTTGGTTCGGGTTACTTCTGTTTTAGCAGTATTGAGCCAGTTGATATAATAGTTTTGGTGGGATTTAGGGATCTTAAGGAAGTTATCCATCAGGTACTGTTCTTGCAGCAGGCACAGTTCAAGGTCGTCTGGTATATCTAGCTTGAAATCCTTGTCTTCTTCGAGCTCAAGCCGCAACAGAGCTCCTTCCTCCTTGTGCAGGGTTTTACGGAGGCTTGCTTTTAAGGCGATGATAAAGTTGCCCTCACCCATAGGCACCATGGCGAGACCGTTAACTTCTACGTTATCCAGCTTGCCCTTGATCCTGAAACTTTTCTTACAGCCAGGTTTTAGTCGTTCTGCAACAACCATAGGAATGAATACGAAGGACCAGCCGGTCTTCTCGCCCATTTTTTCAAAACGCTCTATTTCTGCTTCGTATATGATCATACTGAAATAAAGATAGTAAAGAGTTTTTAAAACTTCTCTTCTACGCCTAAACCAAATAGTGCAAAGTCATATTTTACAGGATCTGAAGGATCAAACTTGCGGAGTTCTTCAGTAAGTTCCAATGCAGTTCGCCAATCTGTTTGTTTACGGGAAATCATGTTGAGGCGCCGTGCTACACGGTCTACATGTACGTCGCAAGGGCAGATCAGGTCGGAAGGCAATATAGAATTCCATACCCCAAAGTCAACGCCTTTGTTATCGCTGCGCACCATCCAGCGTAAAAACATATTGAGCCGTTTACAGGTAGATTTCTGCAGGGGCGACGAAATGTGCTTTACCGTTCTGCGGGGAGAATCTGGCAGGCTGAAGAAATAGGTTCTGAAATGGTTCAGTGCATGTTCTGCAGTGAAAATGGTATGGCTATTAAAATCATCTGGCAAAAATCCCGTTTCCAGGCTATCGGAGGTGGTATAATGGTATTTGAAGAAGGCAACGAAGTAAAGCAGATCGGTATCGTTAAAGGTTCTGTGTTTAAAGCCTAGCAAGCCACGAAGGTCATCATCAGAATGACCAAGCATGAAGTTATAAGGGTCATTATCCATGCGGTTAAAAAGATCTGTACACTTATTAATGATAGTCTTTCTTTGGCCCCAAGCCAAAATTGCCGCAAAGAATGCGGCAATTTCGATGTCCTGTTTTTTTGAAAACCGGTGGGGTATACAAATTGGATCATTGGCGATAAAATTGGGTGTATTATACTGTTCAACTTTTACATCCAGAAAATCCTTTAGTGCTAAAAATTCCAATGGCAATTATTTTAGTGCTTGTTCTAAATCAGCCAGCAGGTCGTCTATATCTTCAACCCCCACACTCAGGCGTAAAAGATTATCAGTTACCCCTACTTTTTCACGCTCCTCTTTAGGAATGGAACCATGTGTCATGGTAGTTGGATGGTTAATCAGAGATTCTACACCACCCAGTGACTCTGCCAGGGTAAATAGCTTGAATGACGAAGCTATACGGAAAGTCTCTGCCAGATCAGCATCTTTCAGGGTGATGGATACCATACCGCCAAAACCACGCATTTGTTTTTTGGCAATATCGTGGTTAGGATGATCTTCGAAACCCGGCCAGTAAATCTTATCAATCTTTGGATGGTTTTTAAGGAAACGTGCAACCTTCTCTCCGTTTTCACAGTGAGCTTTCATCCGCAGATGCAGGGTTTTTATACCTCTTAACACTAAGAAAGCATCTTGCGGACCAGGAGTAGCACCGCAGGCATTATAAACAAACCAGAGGTCTTTATAGAGCTGATCATCATTGACCAGCAACGCGCCCATAACCACATCAGAGTGGCCACCTATATATTTGGTTACAGAATGCATAACGATATCTGCTCCGAGATCAAGCGGATTCTGCAGATAAGGTGATGCAAAAGTATTATCAACGGTAAGTGTGAGACCTTTTTCTTTACTGATCTTTGCAATCCCTTCAATATCCACAATCTGCATGGTAGGATTTGTAGGTGTTTCAATCCATACCATTTTTGTATTTTCATTGATATATGGCAGTATATTCTCAGGTTTTGATAAATCCAGGAAATGAAACTTAATGCCGTATTTCGCATATACCTTGGTGAAAATACGGTAAGAACCACCATAGAGGTCGTTTCCTGTAATCACTTCATCTCCTGGGTTCAGTAGACGCATTACTGCATCGGTTGCACCCATGCCTGAAGAAAAAGCAAGTCCGTGTTTAGCATTCTCCAATGCAGCAAGACAACTTTCCAGCGCCTTGCGTGTTGGGTTAGTTCCCCTTGAATATTCAAACCCCTGGTTATCTCCCGGTGCTTTTTGCCAGTAGGTACTGGTTTGATATATAGGTGTCATTACTGCCCCTGTTGACGGATCAGGTTCCTGACCGGCATGTATCGCTTTGGTTGCAAATTTCATATGGCTATTGATAATAATTTAGGCCCGGCTTAGTAAGCCCGGGCAAATAAAACACGTTGTACCGATGGTTTACCAGAATAGATGCAAATACCATCTTCCAGTTGGTTATCTAACGGAATACATCTGATTGTAGCCTTTGTTTCTTCTTTTATTTTTAACTCTGTTTCAGATGTACCATCCCAATGGGCAGAAATAAATCCCGCCTTACCGTCTAACAGCTCCTTAAACTCTTCATAGGTATCAGCTTTGGTAATATGCTCTTCTCTGAAATCAGCTGCCTTTTTGTAGATGTTGGCCTGAATTTCTTCCAGCAGGCTGGCAATATAGGTATCCAGACCTTCCTGACTTACCGTGCTCTTTTCGCGGGTATCTCTTCTGGCCAGTTCTACGGTTCCATTTTCTAAATCACGGCCGCCGATAGCTAAACGTACCGGTACACCTTTTAATTCGTATTCAGCAAATTTGAAACCCGGACGCTGGGAATCCCTGTTATCATATTTAACAGAAATACCTAAAGCTTTCAGTTTCGGGGTAAGTGTGTTTACGTATGCAGAAATATTGTCAAAGTCTTCATCATTCTTATAGATAGGAACAATCACTACCTGGATTGGTGCAAGATTGGGTGGCAATACCAGCCCCTGATCATCGCTATGTGCCATAATTAATGCACCGATCATACGCGTAGACACACCCCATGAACTTGCCCATACGTGTTCCTGTTTTCCTTCTTTGCTGGTAAATTTCACATCAAATGCTTTGGCGAAGTTTTGTCCCAGGAAATGAGATGTTCCGGCCTGCAGGGCCTTACCATCCTGCATCAGCGCCTCAATACAATAGGTATCCAGTGCACCCGCAAAACGCTCATTGGCAGTTTTTTTTCCTTTTACTACAGGCAAGGCCATCCAGTTTTCGGCAAAGTCTGCATATACGTCAAGCATTCTTTCAGTTTCCTCAATTGCCTCCTGCGAAGTGGCATGAGCGGTATGGCCTTCCTGCCATAAAAATTCTGCTGTACGTAAGAATAAACGCGTGCGCATTTCCCATCTCACTACATTGGCCCACTGATTAATCAGCAGCGGTAGGTCGCGGTAAGACTGAACCCAGCCGCGGAAAGTGTTCCATATAATTGTTTCTGAAGTTGGCCTTACAATAAGCTCCTCTTCCAGTTTTGCATCTGGGTCTACAATGATATTACCCTCTCCGTCATTTTTAAGACGGTAATGAGTCACAACAGCACATTCTGTCGCAAATCCTTCTACGTGTGCCGCTTCCTTTGAAAAAAATGACTTAGGTATGAATAATGGAAAATAGGCGTTACTATGCCCTGTATCTTTAAATTTCTGGTCTAAAACCGCCTGCATTTTCTCCCAAATAGAATAACCATAGGGTTTTATCACCATACATCCTTTCACAGCCGAATGTTCTGCCAGATCCGCTTTTATAACAATATCGTTATACCACTGGGAATAATCCTCGTTCTTACTTGTAATACCTTTGCTCATAACTGTTTGGAATGCTTTTTGTGTTAAATAACTTGCATGATAGGCTGCAAATCTATAAATTTATGCCTACGAATAAAAATTGTTTACACACACAAGTAACACACAGATTATGAAACCTAACCATTTATTATCCAGTATGCTGGTGATTGCGGCTGTAGCCCTCTCATCCTGCGGTGTACAACAGATGGCGCAGCGGTCTGATAACGGCGACGACCTTTATGGCTCAACTGCTAAAGCGGTAGAATATACCGAACCACCTGTACAAGCAAGACAATATGTTGTTAATGGATCTGACGATCAGGGGGATGACTATTATGGCAGCAATGATGAATATGCTGACATGAGTTATTCTTCGAGGATAAACAGGTTCTATTATGGCAGTCCTTACAGAGGTTATTACGACCCCTTTTATTATGATTCTTTCTATGGAGGATACTCTCCATACTACTCTGGTTTAAACTTTGGTCTTGGCTTTGGCTGGGGCGGCGGTTTTTATGGTAATTCATGGGGATTAGGCCTGGGTTACGGCGGCTTTGGCTATGGTGGCTGGGGCGGTTACGGCGGCCTGTATTCTCCTTTCTACTCTCCATGGGGATGGGGCGGCGGCTACTATGGTGGCTTATACGGCGGTCTGTATGGTGGATATTACGGAGGAGGCTACTATGGCGGCGGCTGGGGCGGCGGGTACCGTTCTAACAGTGTTTACAGACCGAGAACAGGAAGAGGTTCAGAAAATGCTTCTTATGGCGGCGGTAACTACAGCGGCAGAGGAAACTATAACGGTAGCGGTTCAAGGGCATATAATGCCAATGGCCAGTCTATAGGCGGCAGAAGGTCTGGCAGTACCGGATATACGACTGATGGCAGAGGAAACACGGGTTATAGCAGATCTACCTATTCAAGAGGCGCACAAACACAATCATCTTCCAGACCAACGAGATCAGAAAGTTACACTCCTCAAAGAAGTACAGAAACCAGATCTTACACTCCTCCTGCAAGTTCAAGCTCAGGTAGCTTTGGCGGCGGTGGCGGTAGAAGTTCTGGCGGCGGCGGCGGTGGCGGTGGCCGCGGAGG
>Ga0308163_10005166_pt1 | contig 10033 bp, 4 predicted proteins | sample PhyTR1_FD_201037 | JGI IMG/M metagenome (GOLD analysis project Ga0308163, IMG submission 201037) | Phyllosphere microbial communities from UC Gill Tract Community Farm, Albany, California, United States - DLSLT.R1 | ecosystem: Host-associated > Plants > Phyllosphere > Unclassified | place: USA...
TGCGTTCCAAGTGTTGTCCCATCAGAGCATCGCTCGGTTCAGCTGTAATCAAGACGCCCTGCATGCCTCGAACCGTTGCACTCATATCACTGCGGAGTTCTGCGCCTGATCCTCGTTGTTCAGCCTGTCCATAGGATCTGGGCTGAGACAGCCAGCCCAGATTGAGTTGGCTCGCACCATAATCACTTGCCACTTGCGCGCTGATTTGTCCACTAGTGTCATCGAATCGTAACTGGTTGCCGCTACTTCCTTGTATTTCCCTGCTTTTAATCCCGGAAAGATACCGATTCCCCGGCAAATTCCCCGCATTACTCAACCCCGCCGGCTCCGCCACCTCGTTATACAACTGCCCCACAATCACCGGCTTATCCGGATCCCCGCCCAGAAAATTCACCAGCACTTCCGTACCGATGCGCGGTAAGCCCACCGTCCCGCACTGCTGCAAACTCCCCGGCCCATTGCCAGCCCAGTTCGACGCCACCCGCACCCAGGCGGAATCTGCCTCCGTATCCAACGTGCCAGCGCCATTTGCCTGTTCGTGGTCCGCCGGCCGCGTGCCCGGGAAGCGGATCTTCACCCGCCCCAGCTGGTCGCAATACACTTCCTCCCCTTTCGGCCCCACCACGATCGCGCTTTGCATCAGCGCTGGTGGCAGGTCGGTGCGGGCGTCGAACGATGGCACGATGTTTACGCCGCGCCGTACCGCCGTGAACTGCACGTGCATGCGCAGCGGGCCGTTGGCCACTGCTTGCGCCGCCTCGCGCTGCGCTGAAAAGTCCTGTGTATCCGCGCCCCACCGGCTGCGTGCAAACAGCCGCTCCACGCGCGCGGCCAGCGCCTTCGGCAAATTGTTTTGCGCTGCCACCCGCAATGCGGTTACCACGAAGTCGCGTTCTTCTTCCGCATGTTCATCCACCTCAGGATGATCGGCCAGCGTGAAATACTCGCCCGCGCACAGGTCGCGTACGCTGCCTTCGCCGTGGAAGCATTTCGACTCGTAGTCGTGCCGCGTCATGCGCAGCAGGCCCAGCTTGCACAGGTCTTCGTTGTCGTCGCCGGCGTGCGGGCTGAGGATTTGATAGTCGTCCAGGCTGGCCGCCAGTTCGTTGCCATGCACGCCCTGGTTGGCGTTGCTGGCGGCGTCCATCATCATGAAATCGCGGCCCAGCGGGTTGCGGTAGTTCCAGCTGTGACGCGTGACCACGCCCGGCTGCAGCGTGCGCACCGCGCTCCAGGAGGTGATCGCATCGCGCTCCTCGGTGGCGCCGTCGCGGTGGTAGCGCACGGTGCCGGCGGCGTTGCGGCGCAGGCTGTCGGCGTTGTTGAACAGGACCAGCGCGTGCGTCGGCAATTCGTCGTCGGTGCCCTCGCGGCCGCTACGTATATACCAGCCGATGCCGCGCCGGCTCAGCAGGCGGCGGATGAAGGCGGCGTCCGACTCGTTGTGCTGCATGGTGAATTCGCGCGCGGGGTAAGTGCGCTGGGCAAATGCCTCATCAGCCTCATGACTAAAACAGACGCCGAGGATAGCGCTTTTCTGGCGCCATTCGTTGAGGATGCGGCGGACGATTTCCACCTCGTCCATGTTGCGGAACACGCGCGTGTTGGTGCGTTTTTCCAGGATTGCCAGCGCGTCGCGGATCACCAGCTGGTAGCTGGCCAGGCCGCCGTCGCTGTCGCCCGAGATGGCCTCGGTGACGATGCCGCATACGCTGCGCAGTTCGCCTTGGTCGGTGACGAAATCAAGCGCAGCCGGCACCGCAATCAGCTGTTTCAACGGCAGGCTCACGCTGATGGAAACGCACAGCACGCGGTACTCGATACCGCCGCACAGCGCTTCCGTGCCGAACACGCGCTGCGGCAGCAGCAGGTCGTCGTTGACGCCGCCCGGCAGGTCCAGGCGCAGCCGCAGCGGGCGGTTGCTGGTGACCAGTTCCTTGGGCAGGCCCATCAGGCTGAAGAAATCGTCGTCGCTTTCCACTGTCGCTCCTCAGGTATGCAGCAGGTACATCAATTCTTCGCGGTCTGGCTGCGGCGTGCCTTCCCCCGTGCGGGCCACCAGGAACGTGTCCACGCCAAGCCGGCTTGCTCCGTCCAGGCGCGGGCAGCCGATGTCGTCGGCGCGGCGGATCAGGCGTACTTCCCAGGTCATGCCGGCGCCGCAGTGCAGTTTCAGCAGCGTGGCCAGTTGCCCGGCAGCGCTGCCGCCGGGCAGAAAGCCTTCCCAGCCGTCGCGCCCCAGCGGGCCGATGCGCAGCCGCACGCGCGCGTCGCAGCCATAGATGCGCTCGCCCAGCAGCACGCCATCGCCCAGGTCCACGTTGGCCACGCCCAGCTGCGCCTGGTGGGCGCGGTCCAGCGGTTGCCAGTGGCCCACCAGCTGGTCCACCACGACGCCGGTATCGAAATATTCCGCATACATGGCCGCCAGCAGCGGCGCCGACACAGTGCGGCGACGGATGTGCATGGCGTACCGGGCCAGGGTGGCGCGGCGCACCCCGGCGCCTGGCGTTGCCTCAGGCGTGCCGGCCAGCGCCAGCAGAATGGCCAGGAAGCCGTCGTCCTCGCCCGATGACGCCGGCGCTGCCATCGATTCCGGCTGGTGCATGGCCCACGCTTCGTAAAACAATTGCGTGGCGCGGTGCGACAGCAGATCGAGCAGCGCGCGCGGGCCGCCGTCGTTGCTGGTCTTCTCGTGGCGGTTCAGCCCTTCCGAATAGTGCAGCGGCAGCACGCCCTGGCTGCCCAGCAGCCCCATGAAGGCGGGCGTGATGCGGATCCACTCGTCACCGTCCGCGCTGATGTTTTCGATCTGGTTCGGCGGAAAGGCCAGTGACAGGCGGTTGCGGTAGCGCACCCGTTCGGCGGCGCCGGCCTGCTCCAGCAACCGCACCGCCTGGAAAAACTCGTAGCGATGCGGTGCGGCCAGCAGGTCGCCAACTACACCAGCGTCAGTGCGCCGTTGCGGGGCAAGCATCGCATCACCTCCTTTCCATCCGGTTCGGACAACACCACCAGTTGCGTAAAGCTGTTCAGGTGGACGTGCAGGCCCAGCAGATGGTCGAGCAGTTGCGCGAACGCGTGGATGCCGGTGCCGGCGTAAGCGTCCAGGTCCAATGTCACGCGCACCTGCACGCCGCGCAGGTAGGCCGAGCCATGCTGCTGCCGCACCCAGGCCGTGGCCGGTTGCTGGTCGAGCGCGGTGATGCCAGCTATCTGCCGCTGCGACACGGTGCTGTCCTGCTGCGCATACAGGCGCAGCAGGGTCGTCAGGCTTTCCAGCGTCAACGCGCGGTGGTTGAGCGCCAGGTGCGCAATCAGCCCCCATTGGTGCTGGCTGGCGGACGACTGCCTGTACGACAGCGTGGGCCGGCGCAGCAGGCGGACCGGCAAGGTGGTGGCTTCGGCCGCCAGGTCGCCGGCGGCGTGTCCGTAGGCCATGCCGTGCGGCACGTTGCGGTTGGTGCAGGTGAGCGTGACGGAGGCGGTACCTTCTTCCACGTGGTGCGGCGAAAAATCCTGGTCCACCAGCGTGAGCGACGTGTCGTGACCGGCGCCGATGGCGGCCAGGTCTTCGTCGCGCTGCACGCGCCAGTAGTGGCCGCTGCGGCTGTCTTCCTTGCCGTGGCGCAGCGAGTAGTACGGCACGAACTCGGTCACCGCACTGCCCTCCGGCGTCTTGCGCAGCAGGTGCACGGTATCGACGCTGTAGATGTCGCACGCGTGCCCCGGCAGCTCGTCCGGCGCCAGCGGGTAGCTGCTGCTGCGGTGAGTGATGCGGATCGGCGTGGCCGCCTGCGGGAACAGGTTGATGACCGGCGTGCAGCCAGGTACCAGGTGGTCGGCCGAGAGCGTGCGCAGCATGCGCGCGGTGGCGTCGTCGGCGCGCACGTCGGCCAGGGCGATGCGCAGGGTCACGCGGGTGCAGCCGGGCGGCGCGTGGTGCAGCAGCGCGGCCAGATCGATGTCGAGAAAATCGAACTTGTCGGGAAAGGCGAAGTATTCGCTCAGCAGGCGGTAGGCGCCGTGTTCGGCCCCGGCGGCGGGCAGCAGGGCCTCGTCATCGGCAAAGCCCACCGGTTGAACCGGTACGCTGGCCAGCAGCTGCCAGCTGGCGCCGGCCTGCACGCAGGCGCAGCGCGCGCGCAGGCACAGCAAGTCGCGCAGCAGCGCGCGCAGCGAGGCTTCGCCATCGATGAACACGCGCAGCCTGGGCACGTCCCACGTCGCCAGCGCGCGGTTGGGCACCGTGCTCTCGAAGGTGATGCGGATGGCCGACCCGGCGTCGGCCGGCAGCGCCAGCGTGGCTGGCGTCTGGATATACGGCTCGAACGCCACATCGGTAATGGCAATCGGCGCGATGGTCACGTCGTAGGCGGTCCGGAACCGGCACGTGACGGAGCCGCGCCCCAGCGACTTCAGCGCCGTGCCGCGCGGCAGCGTGCTTACTGCGGTGATCTCGCTGGCCTTGGCGCCGCCGAAGTCGATACGGGCAATCGAGCACGCCGGTATCGGCCGCAGCAGGTGCGGGTACAGCATGCCCAGCAAGGCTTCGGTAAAGTTGGCGTAGCCGTCGTCGAGCAGCTTGGCCACGCGGGCGTTGAGGAAGGCCGTGCCTTGCAGCAGGCGTTCGATATGGGGATCGGCGCAGGTTTCGCCGTGAATTTGCAGGCTGCCGGCCAGCTTGGGGTAACGCGAGGCAAACTCGGCGCCAGCGCGGCGCAGCATGCTCAGTTCCCGTTCGTAGTACGGCAGCAGTTTTTCCATCGTGGCATCCGTGGCGTTTGCAGCGCTGTTGCGCGGCACAGGATGTTAATGATGGCATTACTGCCGATGGGAAATTTTGACTTAAAGCAAGAGGTGTACGAGCATGCGATAATCCGCCCCGCTGCCCGCTTGGCTTAAAATGGCAGCATGAAAGCCGACAAATCCCTCGCCACCTACCGGCGTCTGCGCCAGCAGCCGTTGTGGCGATTGCTGGCTGCCGGCAACGGTCCCACTGTGCTGGCCTTGCTGCAAACCCACCTGTACGACAGTGAACGCCGCCTGCCGGCCTCCATTTTTCACGAGCGCATTGCGCGCGACCTCGAACATTTGCGCAGCACAGGCGAAGACTGGCCGCAGACAGCGCAAGCCTATGTAGCCGGCTGGCTCGGTGACGGATATCTGGAACGGCGCTATCCGAGCGGCGCTAGCGAGGAGGAATACGAACTGTCCACCGCCACCATCGAGGCGATCCGGTTTACTGCCGGCCAGATCAAACCCCACTCGGCAGCCACCGAAACCCGGCTCGGACTGGTGATCGATGCCCTGGCCCGGCTAGCCGAGGATACCGATGCCGACCGCCAGCGCCGCGTGGCGCGGCTACGCGCCGAGCAAGACCGGATCGAGCGCGAAATCACGGCCATCGAGCAAGGCGCGCTGCATATCCTGCCCGAGGCAGCCGCGCTCGAGCGCACGCGCGAAATCATCGTGCTGGCCGATGGCCTGGCCGGCGACTTTCGGCGCGTGCGCGATCAGTTCGAGCAATTGAACCGCGACCTGCGCGCGCGCATCATGGAAAACGAAGGCAGCCGAGGTGATGTGCTCGATTCGCTGTTTGCCGGCATCGACCTGATTACCGACAGCGAAGCGGGCCGCACCTTTTCCGCCTTCTGGCGCCTGCTCACCGATCCCGAGCAATCGGCCACGCTGGACGCGTCGCTCGACCAGTTGATGGCGCGCAACTTCGTCGGCATGCTCGACAGCCAGGAACGCAAATTCCTGCTGCGCCTCACACCCACCTTGCTCGACCAAGGCGGCATGGTGCACGATGTGCTGCAATCGTTCGCGCGCAGCCTGAAAAACTTCGTGCAGAGCCGCGAATTCCTCGAACAGCGCCGCCTCACCCAGCTGCTACGCCAGGCCCAGCTGGCGGCGCTGGCCATCAAGGATGAAGTCAAGACCACCGACACGCTGCACTACTCGCTGGCGTTGACCAGCAGCCGGCTGTCGTCGCTGTCGCAATGGGTGCTGCACGATCCCGCCATGCAGGCACTGCCGTCCGCGATGGAGGATGGTGCGGCGGCTCCGATTGATCTCGCCTCCGTGGGCGAACTGGTGGCGCAGTCCGAAATTGATTTCCGCAGCCTGAAAACCCAGGTGTGCGCCGTACTGGAACTGCGTTCGCAAGCCACGGTGGGCGACGTGCTGCGCGCGCACCCGGCCGAACAGGGCCTGGGCAGCGTGCTCGGTCTTCTTGCGCTCGGTAGCCGCCACGGTCTGCTGGCAGACCACACCGAGACCGTGGACTGGATCGGCGGCGACCAGCAGGCCCGCCGCGCCAGCATTCCCGTGATTTATTTTTTGAAGGAACGTGCCGATGAACTCGCCTGAATCGCTGGAACCATACCCGGCCGCGACCGGCGAAGCAACGCCACCACCCACCGCGCTGTTCCAGAACGACAGCGGCCAGTTGCCGCTCGACACGCGCCGGGCGCTGGTGCAGTTGCTGTCCGGCCCGGCGCTGGATGGCCGCCGCCATGCCAAGCTGTGGCCGGTACTGCTGCGCGACGAGCTGGCCATCCGCCGCCAACTGGCGGAACTGTTCCTGGAACTGGTGATCGACCGCGACACGCAGGTGGCATTTACCCGCCAGGCCGATACGGGCGATCTCGAAGCGCCGCTGCTGCTGCGCCGCGCGCAACTGACATTCATTGATTCGGTGCTGGTCCTGTACCTGCGCCAGCGTCTCACCCAGGCCGATGCCCAAGGCGAACGGGCGGTCGTGGCGCTGGAGGAGATCGAGGAAAACCTGGCGCTGTACGAAAAAACCATCAGCACCGACCGTGCCGGATTCAACAAGCGCATCCATGCTTCGGTGGAGAAAATCAAGAAGCACAACATCCTGCAAAAAATCCGCGCCAGCGACGACCGTTACGAAATTTCGCCTACGCTCAAGCTGCTGTTTTCAGCGGAAGAAATCGCTTCCCTCACCCAGCTATACCAGCGCATGGCAGCGGGCGATAACGGTGCCACCGGCAAGCACCCGCTCGATCACGACGAAGACGCTGCCGGAGACGAAGCATGAACGCGCCGGCAAAACCTGCGGTACTCACCTCGCGCGAGCAATTCCGCATGACGCGCCTGCAGGTCTACAACTGGGGCACGTTCAGCGAACTGCACGACGTGCCGATCAGCGCGCGCGGTTTTTTGATCGTGGGCCGCTCGGGCGCCGGCAAGTCGACACTGCTCGACGCCTTCTCGGCGCTGCTGGTGCCGCCGCGCTGGGTAGACTTCAACGCTGCCGCGCGCGAGGCGGACCGCGCCGGCCGCGACCGCAACCTGGTCAGCTATATCCGCGGCGCCTGGGCGGCGCAAAGCGACAGCAGCTCGGGAGAATACACCACCCGCTACCTGCGCCCGGGCACCACCTGGTCGGCACTGGCCCTGCACTACCGCAATGCCATGGGCCAGGACGTGGTGCTGGTCCAGCTATTCTGGTTGCGCGGCAATGCCAATGGCCCCACCGACGTCAAGCGCTACTTCCTGATCCTGGAGCGGCCGTTCGACCTGCGCGAGCTGGCCGACTTCGGCAGCAATAATTTCGACGTGCGCAAGCTCAAGCAGGCGCTGCCCGAAGCGTACGCGCGCGACGAGTTCCGCCCATACAGCGAACGCTTTTGCCGCCTGCTCGGCATCGACAGCGACATGGCGCTGCGCCTGCTGCATAAAACCCAGTCGGCCAAGAACCTCGGCGACCTCAACACCTTCCTGCGCGACTTCATGCTGGACAAGCCGGAGACATTTGCCGTGGCCGACCGGCTGGTCAGCGAATTCGGCGAACTGAACGCTGCACACCAGTCGGTGGTGACGGCGCGCCGGCAGGTGCAAACGCTGGCGCCCGCGCGCACCCGCCACGAGGACATGCGGCGCCAACAGGTGAGTCGCAACGAATTAATCGAACTGCAAGCGGGCATGCACAGTTACCGCGAGCGTTTGCGCATCGGCCTGCTCACCGACCACTTGGCGGCGCTGGCCGTGGAAGCCGACGGCTATGCGGCGCAACTGCAACGCCAGCGCGATACGCTCGACAACCGCAGCGCTGCCTTGCGTGACCTGGAAAGCCAGCGCCGCAACGCCGGCGGCGACCAGATCGCCCATTGGGAAAGCGAAAAAGAAGGCTTGGCAGTCCAGCGCGAGGAGCGCATGCGTCGCCGCAAACAGGTGGTGGACGCGTGCAACCAGCTGGGCTGGACCTTCCAGCCCTCGCCCCAGGATTTTGCCGAACTGCTCGGCGCCGCGCGCGACGAAATCGAACAATGGCAAGCCGCAGGCGCGGCGCGCGAACCGCTGCTGGTACTCGACCGCCAGCGCACCGACCTGGCCTCGCAACACGCGGCGGTACTGCGTGAAATGACGTCGCTGCGGAGCCAGCCCTCGAATATCCCGGCGCCCATGCTGGAACTACGGCACAGCATGGCGAGTGCCATCGGCGTGGCCGCAAGCGCACTACCGTTCGTTGGTGAACTACTCGACGTCAAACAGGAGGAAACGCCGTGGCGGGGCGCAGCGGAACGTCTGCTGCACGGCTTTGCTCTCGCGCTGCTGGTCGACGAGCAGTATTACAACGCGCTGTCCCAGTATATCAATGGCGTCGATCTGGGCCGGCGCCTCGTGTATTACCGCACCGGCGTGCGCGAAACCAGCGCGCCCAAGGTGCTCAAAACGGGCTCGCTGGTATCCAAGCTCAACGTCAAGGACGGGCCGCATGCCACCTGGCTCAAGGCTGAACTGCGCCAGCGCTACGATTACGATTGCGTCGAGTCGCTCAAGGCATTCCGCGCCGCCCCCGAGCGCGCGCTCACGCGCGAAGGGCAAATCAAGCACAACCGCACGCGCCACGAAAAAGACGATCGCTACGCGGTGGACGACCGTCGCCAGTGGCTGCTGGGCTTTGACAACCGCGAAAAGCTGGCCCTGTTCGAACTCCGGCACCGCGAACTGCAACAGCAGCTGGAACAACTGGACCGCGAAATCGCCAGCCTCAGCAAGCAAATGGAAAGCAGCGCCACGCGCCTGATATCGTGCTCCAAGCTGGTCAACTTGCAATGGCAGGATATCGATGCGTTACCGCAAACCGAACGCATCGCCGCCATCGAGCGCCAGCTCAAAGCCTTGAATGATGGCAACACTGTGCTACAACAGATCGACGACCGCCTGCGCGAACAGGCCGCACTCGTAGTACAAGCCACGGATACCGTGCGGAAAACCGATATCGCGCACCATGGCGTGCTGCGCGATATCACCAGGCAGCGCCAGCGACTCGAACAATTGCAACAAGACCCCACGCTGATCCCGCTCACGCCTCATCAGCAACACGGCCTCGACCAGCGCTACGCCGCACTGGCCGCCCCCGTGGTGCTGGACCAGGTGGACCATGCCGACCGCGCGGTGGGCAAACAGATCGGTGACGAGATCAGTCTGTGCAGTAAAGAAATCGCCGCGTGCGAAAAACAGATCGAGTCTTCCTTCGCCGAGTTCATCCGAGAATGGAAGGGCGACTCCGACGGCCTCGACGCCACGCTGGCGGCAGCGTCCGATTTCTTCGCCAAACTGGCACGGCTGGAAACCGATGGCCTGCCCGCACACGAGCAGCGCTTTTTCGAATTGCTGCACACCCAGAGCGACCAGAACCTCACCGCGCTCAACAGCTATCTGAACAACTCGCGCAAGGCTATCCTCGAGCGCATGGAACTGGTCAACGAGAGCCTGCGCCAGGTGCCGTTCAACCAGACCGCCGATTTGAGCACGTACTTGCACATCCAGCCCAGCGATCGCCAGTTGCCCGAGGTGCGCGAGTTCAAACAGGCGATCCAGCAGGCGCTGTCCAATGCCTGGAGCGACGACCGCGAAGCGGCCGAGGCGCGCTTCGTTGTATTGCGCCGGCTGGTGGACGACCTGGCCAGCCAGGACCCAGCCAAGCGCCGCTGGCGCGAAGCGGTGCTCGATGTGCGCCTGCACGTGGAATTCATCGGCCGCGAACTCGATGCCG
>Ga0308163_10005167_pt1 | contig 10033 bp, 13 predicted proteins | sample PhyTR1_FD_201037 | JGI IMG/M metagenome (GOLD analysis project Ga0308163, IMG submission 201037) | Phyllosphere microbial communities from UC Gill Tract Community Farm, Albany, California, United States - DLSLT.R1 | ecosystem: Host-associated > Plants > Phyllosphere > Unclassified | place: USA...
AAAATGCATTGAATGTACCGACCTCTTCCCGGCTAAAGCCGGTCCCACGGGGCCCTCGCAAGCCTGAGGTTCGCGGTGTGCCTATGGGAGCTTGCGAGTGGTGAGATGTAGCGACTTACCCCCACACTTCTCACGTTTTACCTGGCAGTTTCGGAGCTCTCCTACGTCATTTAAGGCGACGCCTGATAGCAATAAATTTCTTTAAAACCCGCGCCGTATAAGGCCTTGCGGGGTGAAATTCATGCCGCTAGGCTTCGCTCCGTTGCTTAAATCAGAGGCCGGATTTGACGATCCGAATCTAGTTTAAACCGGCATCCCTCTCGGGTTGTTTCTGTTACCCGGGTTTGCATTTGAATTGGCCGCCGCAAACGCGTCTATCAAATGAAGGACAGGCGTAAAATGGATGATCTAGTTAAACAACATGCCTATAAGGCCATTCAAGATGCCAGGTTTGTATTAAAACCGTTTCCCTATATTTACGTCAGCAAGGTTTTGCCAGATGATTTTTATGCTGAGCTGTTAGAAATCTTCCACCCGATGATGACTACGATATCTACCCAGCGCCTTATGAGCAGCGGCACTATATTCAGCTTTCGCCCAGCAGAGTCGCGAGGCTGAGTGAGGCTGTCTGTTCGTTTTGGACAGAGTTTGAAGGGTGGATTCATTCTCAGGAGTTTCTTGAGGTCCTCGTCAACAAGTTTGGGAAACGCCTGCAAGTCAACTACAGGTATCGAGAGAAGGAGCTTGTAAAGCATTCCGTCTCTGATGGTTGCGTGCGTGTCAGTCCTCGGTCGTTGCTGGTGCGGGACTATAAAAACTTTGCGCTTGGCCCGCACACAGATAGCGAGAGTAAATTCATTGTGGGGGCTTTTTATTTTCCGAAGAATGAATCGTTGAAAGAGTTTGGGACAAGTATTTACACACCGAAGAATCCAGAATTGACGTCCTGGCCTTCCCCCCATATGAAGCACCAAGACTTCAACCTGGTGAAGACATTCGAGAATCGTCCGAACACAATGCTGGTGTTCATGAAAACAGATCATTCATGGCACGGCGTTGAGCGCAAACAACACTCGAATGTCGGGCGCGACGTTCTGTTCTGGATTCCTCAAATCGGTGCGGCGGCAGGTGCAGAGGTTGCTCTTCAACTGCCCAAGCGATGGTTCAGTAAGCCATCTTTGATAGATCGGCTCGCTACAAAGATTGGGGTGTAGCTCCTGACGTGGTCATTAGCTTACTCAGCTCTTACGTTTTACTTGGCATATTTCGGAGCTTTCCTACGCCATTTGAGGCGCCATCTGATAGCAATAAATTTCTTTAAAACCCGCGCCGTATAAGGCCTTGCGCGGTAAAAATCATGTCGTTAGGCTTCGCTCCGTTGCTTAAATCAGCGACCGGATTTAGCGATCCGAATCCACCTAAACAAACATCCTCTCGGAATGTTTCTGGCGTTCATCTACGCTTGGAATATGCGTTATGGCGGTTGTGCGTCGGAGACCTTCGGGTCTGCCGGTGTATTTGTCTGTTTAGTGGGCCGGTTCGCTAACCCTCGCACAACTGCCACCCTAACTCCCTCAACTGAGCTGGGGTGGCAAGCCATGATCGAACGGAGTTAAACGGATGCAAGCTCTTCAACCTCCACCCACTCAGCCCGCCGATTGTTTCGAACCTCAACTGTTCATCCGCCACCAACGCATGCTGCGTGCCCTGATGGTCGAAGCCCAAGGCTGGTTCTGCCTGCAAGACGTGGCACGCCTGATGGGCAAGGCGCTGGACCAGCGCTCAGTCTACAAACTCGACCCCGACCAATACCGCAGCGCCTGGCTGCTGGCCAATGGCAGATGGAGCAAGCAACTGCTGATCAGCGAGTCCGGTGCCTACGCGATGCTGGTTCACCATTACGTCCCGGAGAACCGCGCCCTGCGACGCTGGCTCACCCACGAAGTGATGCCTACCCTGCGCGAAATGCCGCAGACGCACCAACCCAGCCTCAGCCTGATGCAATGGCCCGGCAAATCCCTGTGCCTGCTGCATTGGCAAAGCGAGCAATGGATCAAACTGCGTGACATGCCTGACGTGCTGCCCGCGCCTCGGGCCAGTGAAGAACCCTCATGGTGGCGCAAAGCGTTGGGCATGACCCGGGAATGAGCGCTTCTGTCGATGCTGCGAACGGCGGTGTACCAAGCGTACCGTTTCGCAGCCTTCGGTAGCGGCCGCAAATGGCGTGTGCAACTTCCCATGCAAGTCAGTTCAATCTCGTTCAATTAAGTCTTTGTATTGGGTTAATAACAAAGTCCTATAGAAAACAGGCTTATTTTGGATCCCGTTTTTTGCTTTTTTAATAGTTTCAAATATATACGGGGCGTTGTTCCCGAAATGTATGATTTTGCTGGAAAACCTTGTTCTAGAGCCTCAAGTCTGACGTTTGGCGGCCGTTATCAAGCATAGAAGCAACGCGCCATCATCTCGCGATGGTCGCTTGCCTGCATCCCCAATAAAAATGTGTGCGGAGTTACTGCTTTATGATCTTCAACAAGCGTTTAAAGCAGGAGTTGTTCACGATAAGCGAGAAGCTATCGTCCATGGAGCAGGTACGCGACAGTCTTGAGATTGAAATGTTGTCCATCAACCTTGATGGGCGCGGCAAGATCGAGTCGGTCAACAGCAAGTTCGAGCAGGAAATGGGCTACGTCGGCAGCCAGCTGGTGGGCCGCCCTTTGCTCGAACTGGTCCCCAAATATGCGCAAAGCACCGATCACTTTCACCGCATGAGCAAGGCCATCCAGCAAGGCAAACACTGGGCCGGCGCTTTGCAGATTTTTCGCGGCGATCAAAAAGAAGCGTGGCTGCGGGTGATTATTCAGCCGGTGACCGATAGCGGCGGCAAGGTTAAGCAGTTTTCTCTATATGCCAGCGATCTGACCCGCACCATCGAGACGTCCCGTGAGCATGAGCACTTGATCGAAGCGTTGCAGCGTTCAACGGCTGTTATCGAGTTCGATTTGAATGGCAATGTGCTGATCGCCAACAACCGCTTTCTGGAATCCATGGGCTACACGCTCGCCCAGCTGACCGGCAAGCATCACAGCATCTTCTGCGAACCAGCCGAGGCTCAGTCCGCGGAGTATCAGACGTTCTGGGAAAAACTGCGGCGCGGCGAGTATGTCGTCGACCGTTTCAAGCGTGTCGACAGCCGCGGCCATTCCGTATGGCTGGAAGCTTCGTACAACCCGATTACCGACTCCCATGACCGGCTGTACAAAGTTGTGAAATTCGCCACGGTGATCACCGAGCAGGTCGAACGCGAAGAGGCCGTCGCCGAGGCGGCGAAAATCGCCTACACCATCTCGCAGCATACCGATGCCGCCGCCCGCAAAGGCAGCACCGTGGTCAGCGAAACCGTCGACGTCATGCGTGCCCTGGCGACCCAGATGGAGCTAGCCGTGGACGGTATTGGCGCGCTGGATAAACAGTCGCAAGTCATTGGCTCGATTATCAGCGCCATCAGCAGCATTGCCGACCAGACCAACCTACTGGCCCTCAACGCCGCCATCGAAGCCGCTCGCGCGGGCGAGCAAGGCCGTGGCTTCGCCGTAGTCGCCGACGAAGTCCGCCAGCTTGCTTCGCGCACCAGCAAAGCCACCGCCGAAATCGTCGACGTCGTGCAGAAAAACCAGAAACTGGCTGAGCAAGCCGTGGGCGTTATCGAGCATGGTAAGAAACAGGCAGAGCAAGGGTTGGAGCTTTCAGGTCAAGCGGGTGAAGTCATCATCGAGATTCAGGACGGCGCCAAGCAGGTGGTGAATGCGGTGGGGCAGTTTGCGAATCAGGTTTCGGCTTGATGGGGTGAGGCCCGGCTATGAGTCGGGCTTGCTTAACCTTGATCAGGCGACCTCCGCCCATTTGCGGTCATAAAGCATGAAAACGGCACCTTCATCCGGTGCCAAATTTTGCTGCGGTAATTCAAACGGCCCATTCTGAATATGCCGGAAGGCGGCGTAAAACGCCCGCATTGCAAAATCCGCCGGTCCCGGCACTGCCTCGGCTCCTTTCTTCTCCCAATTGGCAACCGTCTGCACATCAATGCGCAATAGCGCCGCCAGCTCGGACTGCACCGAATCCTGCTCCTTCCTCAGAAACCGAAACTGATGCCCTGTCATGGGTGTTTTCTGCTTGATGATGTCCATGGCAATGGCGAGGTGCAGGCCCTCAAGATCATCAATCGCAACGCCCTCGCCATATGGTGTCTCGATGATCGCATAGCCATTCTTGAGGTAAATCCCATCAAGGCCACTGCCGGTGTATTTGTACATGATCAAATCTCCCATACAGTCACGGCAAAGAGCTTGTCAGGGGTAGGGGTTGGATTGATGGCGGCTACCACGCATATAACATCGCGAGGAGCAGGCTCACTCATCCTTAATTCGTAGCTGCATTTGGCTTGTTATAGATTGGTTTTCGTTGGATCAAGCCCCGCCTCAGGCAGCGTAAAACTTCTATAGCCGAGATGCCTCGCTGAGCCATCCGCTCCTGACAATGCATCGTGATCACCACTTTTGCTGAGTCCTTTGCCAATGCATGCACAAGATCCTCCAATTGTTGTGCGGTCCACAACGGCTCAATGCTTGTCATGCGCACCTATAAAATTTATAGGTCGGCTCATGGTAGAGCGCAACCTTATTTAGTCAAGGGTGCTGTTCTGGGCAGGATCGTGATGGGCTGTGTAGTGGCGTCAGTGGTGACTGCCTAGCCCGAACAGCAGATAGCGCACTGATCTCGGATGCGCTGTGCTGAGTCAGTTCAACCAGCTAGATAGCGTGGATCAATTGCGGATGCACACGATAAGGTCCTTCGCCCGGCTTACTGGAAGCAATAATTACCACTGATATTCTGCGACGCATTTTGCGTAGCGCAGTCAGCGCGATGACCGCTTCTGATTAGTCCTCGGGATCAACCGGATCCTCCGGTTTCCATCGCGCCACCAAGTCGGCCATTCCGGTGGAGATGCTATCGGCGTTGTCTTCAATCACCTGCAAGTGGCCAGCGATGTTATCGGCCTCATCAACTGCGCCACGATCGTCCAGCCACATCCGGACCACGTCCATGGCTGCGCGTAGGGCATTGATGTTTTGATTGAGGCTGGCAAGCAAGGCAGGGGTGGGGTCATCAGGCACTGTCATGGTCTTTCCTCCGTAGTGAAGGAAAGTGTAGATGCGGGCCTGATCTGAGCTGGTGCAGCGGGCGGGTAACTGTGTGTCGAAGCTTTTCGGCGCTCCTCAGCCCGGAGGAATAGTGCCCAGGATACCCAAGCCAATCGCTACCACTAAAAAGACCGCCATGTAAATCGCAAGCTTGCCCATAAGGCCTCCCGATGATGGTTGTGTGGCATGTCTGGAATCGCTTTGATCAGTACCCGATCAGTTACCAATTTTCGGCTGCCGGGGTGGCTTTATTATCGGGGGGAGGGTGTTTGCAATACAGATTCAGAAGGGGGAGAAAAATACGGATCAGATGGTGGGGGGGGGCGATGCTTCTCTGTGTTGCGGTACGGGTACGAGATAACCAGGAGGGCGAAGACATCGACAAGTGGTAATTAACTGGCTTTGCACCCCAGTAGGCAATCAACACGCTGTCAGGTTGCTGCCAGTGATTCGCAGGCAAGCCGCGCTTCAACGTGTTTATGCTGTATATAGACCAAACCCCACCGACAAAAAAACCGGCGCAATGGCCGGTTTCTTTGGGTTCAAGCGGCATTGAGCAGCAGCTTGAAATGTGTCGTGGTGCCCCGAGGGGGACCCTAATTTTCCAGTGAACATAAGGGGTGTGGGTGTCTTGCGATGGATGCCATACACATGGCCATACAGGGCGGGGCGGGCTGTTGCGGTTTTGGGGGAGATATTGCCCCGCACTGATGGCGGGGCGAGAGGTATTTTGATCATGCCGCGTGGCGGTTGTCCATCTTGCGCTGGATCCACTCTTCAATCTCATGCTGGACGAAATAGGCACGGGCCGTTCTGGCGGTGCCGTCCTTGATCGGTAGGGGGAATGTACGGTCTTTGTCGCGCAGTCGCTGGAGGGACGTCCGGCTGATGCGCAGCTTTTTCAGAACGTCGGCGATGGAGAGCAGCACGCGGCCGCCAGATTCTGTGCTAGTCATTTTTTTGGTACCTCCAACATTTCGATGATTGACCAGATCCCCAGCGCCTGGCTGACGGGGCGTCCTGTGGCTGCGCGCTTGAGGTTCTGGGTAAGTTCAGCCAGCCCGCCGACTCGCTTGAGCAGGGCGGGCATTGAGTTGATGGTGTCGAGGGCGTAGTTCCTGCCCTCACGGAAACCGAACTGGTCCAGCTGTTTGGGCTGCGCGGGCTTACCGGCAATGGCTATTTGAACTTTGGCCGGTACCGCCTTGGGTGCAGGCTTTGGCTGGTGAGCGGGCGCAGGGGATCGCAAGGCCTTGGCAAGGGCCTGTCGGGCTATTGGGTTCATGGGATGACTCTGTGCTGGATTGATAATGCGAATTGAGATAGTTTCGTCGCCAAATTCAGGACGGAACCGATATGAAACGATTGTGCAGTTGGTGGGGTGAAATAGTAAGTTGGTGGATGGGTCAAAAGGTTGAGTGGTATGCGGGTTACGGTACGACTATTTACATCGGCATAATTATCATGGTCATGGCTGCAAGGCTAGACGAGTTATTCAACTTGAAGTTAAACGAGATCGGTGATTTCCTCGCAGGGGCATTTGGGCCAGTTGCTTTTTTATGGCTGATTCTTGGCTACCTTCAACAAGGTCGCGAGCTAAAGCTGAGCTCTGAGGCACTACACCTGCAGGTCGCAGAGTTTAGGAATTCAGTCGAGCAGCAGACCCACCTCGTCACCGTTGGCCGGGAGCAAATAGCCGCCCAAACAGACGCTTTGGATCATGAGCGGCGGCGATACGAGAAGAGCATGGAGGCTAATTTTATCTTCAGCACCTCTTCCAAGTTGTTTACGAATGATACCCATATTCATACTTACGACATAATAAACTTAGGGGCAGATGCTTTTGATATTTCTGCATCTGTAGCTCTTCCGGATAAGGTTTCAAGTTTCAATATGGCAGTAATGAAGCGTGATCAGTCTGCGAAACTTCGCTTTGAATATAAAGATGTCGCTGACGATCACCTTTCCTCTATGGACTGTTCTTATCGGACACAAGATGGCAGAGCCATTGGGTTTAAAATGGACTGTATGGTTTCCGCAAAGACCGGGAAACTATCGATAACCCGGCCAATAAAAGCAGAAGACCTTTAATCAAGCCACCTGAGCTGGCGGGTTCATTGCGAAGTAGATCCGGGCGCATGCCTCAGTGTCCGGACGTGCGCGGTGGCCACCGACCAGCTCTTCGCCAGTGAAGTGCAGAAGGGCCTCGGCCACGGTCGGTACCTTGTACATTCCGGGGCGACCGAAACCGGCTGCGATCATCTTGGCCGTAGGCGGGCACTTGACGAGGTTCTTGCTCGACTGGCAGGTGCAGTAGTTCGGCACTGCTTTGAAGTCATCTGCAGCCTGCTCACCAATGAAGCGCTTTAGGGCGATACGCATGATGCGGTCATCGAAACTGACGTTGTGCGCAACGCCGCAGCGTTGCCTTGTCGTAGACACGCAGGAAGCCGCCCAGCGCTTCCATTTCCGGGATGCCGTGCTCGAGCGCCATTTCGGTGGTGATGCCGTGGATGGCGGCTACTTCATCAGGAATTACCCAGCCGTCAGGGCGGATCATTGCTTCGAACGAGTCCACCAGTTCGCCTTGCGGGGTGTACAGCAGAATGCACAGGTCAACCAAGTGCGGCTGGCGCGGATCATCGCTTGGGTCTTTGAAGCGCGGTAGGCCGGTTGTTTCGGTGTCGTAGATTGCGATCAGTTGATTCATTTGGTTTTCTCCAGGCGAAAAGAAAGCGCCCGTAGGCGCTTTGGGGGTTACGGGGAATGGGGCGGTGTGGCTTACACCACGTCTTCCAGCTTCGCGATTACCTTGTACGTGTGATCAAGGGCGGTATCGCCTTCGCTTTCCAGCTGGATCACACTGTCATCAAGCCGGCGCAGTAGCAGCGTGACGGCCTGGTCGCTGTCGATGGCCAATCGGCTTTGCACCCAGTGGGCCTTGAATGGCTTGGCTTGGGCCTTGAGGACGATCAGTTGCTTGGCGTCTTCGTAGGTGAAAGCATCGGCTGTTCAAGCACCAAGGTGTTCGGAGTTTCTGCGCTGGCTTTGACTGGCTCTGACCTGATCTGCGGCGGCAACTATTCAATGGTTGCAGGACGTTGGCCCCCTAACGACAGCCTCTACACCTGGACATGGGGCAACGGCAACAATGGCGGCGCTTCAACCGCAAACCGAACGGTTGAGATGGACTACAACCTGGGCAATTTGAAGATCAAAAGCAACCTGACCCAGAACGGTACCTTTATCGACATCGCAAAGCTGTTCGAGAACGTCAGTGGTATGGATATCCCTGTCGGATCGATGGTGGCTTGGGACGGGAGGAAAGTCCGCTTGGCGCAGCCTGGCGACAAGCTGTTCAGCGTTCATTCGCGAACCTATGCGCTCCTATTGGGTGACTCGGAGTTCACCTGGTCGAAACGATATCTGACGGGTGAATTCGGTGAGGATCTTTTCCACGAAATTCCCGATCCTGATTGGCAGCCCGTAATTCCGCCCCCCAAATGGTCGGAGTGGGTCCAAAACCCTGAACACCCACAATTTGATGCGATTGAACAGGTGGATGCAGCAGGCGTGTCCACGGGTGAAATTGATTACGAACTCATTTCTCACCCGATGAAGTCTAACCCAGCTCCACGGGGCACGATCCCGAATCCGGTAGCGCGGGGAGTTGTAAGGGCACAGATTGAAAATCCGGAGTATGACCCTGACCAGGTGTAGATTCCCCGTTCTCAACGTGCCAACTGGACGCCCGTCGCGATGTTGGGTGAGGTGCATACGCGGGTTGATGCGTCGCTGCAGGCGGGTGACTTTGTAATGCCCGTAGCGCCTGGCATTGGCGGCAAGTCTTATCAGGAAACTCCACTGTATTGCATGGAAATTACTCGGCCATATGACGCTGAGAAGGGATACGCAGTGGCTTTGTGCTTGCGGATCGCTGTGTAAGGATACGCAGAGAGCCTGATCGTCTTCACCTAAGCCCGCGTAAGCGGGCTTCGTTCGCTATGAATTAGTCTATCACTCAACTTGTCCGCAGCATGATTTGTACCTTTTGCCACTTCCACATGGACACGAACTGTTACGTGTTATGGCCGCCTCCAGCTGCATACCTACAAGGTTTTCTAACTCCCAAACCTTGGTGTGATTGACTACATAACCGAGGTTCGTAGGCAGCCTTAGATTAAATCCTCTAAGATCAGTGTTTGTCGGCACTGGAACCGTAATGATCTCGCCTTCAGTATCGAACATCGGGCCACCCCATAAACAACCTAAAAATAAAAAGCGAGAGCCTACAGTAAAAACTCCGCTGTTATTAGTAAATCCATTTAGGTTGGCGAGAAAAACTGGGGAGCCAGAAGAGCCAGGGAAGCAAGCGGCATCTATCATGAATTCAGGGCGATTATTCAAGTTGCGTTTGGGATGAGTAGATGTAACACCACGTCTAATCAATGGTAAGTTATGCTTCTGATCCCACAAACCGATCGGGTAGCCCACCATGGCGATTTCGGACATTGTTGGTAATGAGTTTAGAAGTTGCGCATCAGCGGTAAGCCCTTTGCCGATGGCTCGTATATAAAATTCATTACTTTCACGCTTTGCCTTAAAAAATATTGCGTTAACAGGTATTGCAACTAAGTCAACGCTTATATCGGGATGGTAAATGCAGAAGGTTTGAGGCGACTCGATTGTTATTTTCTGGTAGTTTCCTAGGTCAGGTCCACCGTCTTTCCTAGCTAATGTTAGGTTGAATCCTGCTTGAATTGCACCCTCCATGACATGTCGGTTGGTTATAATGCATATGTTTCCTTTGTTTTTTATGGCGTTAAAAATGA
>Ga0308163_10005168_pt1 | contig 10030 bp, 8 predicted proteins | sample PhyTR1_FD_201037 | JGI IMG/M metagenome (GOLD analysis project Ga0308163, IMG submission 201037) | Phyllosphere microbial communities from UC Gill Tract Community Farm, Albany, California, United States - DLSLT.R1 | ecosystem: Host-associated > Plants > Phyllosphere > Unclassified | place: USA...
ATGTATCATGGCAAAAAACAAGACAGCTGAAACTGCGGTCAGCGTATCAGATTTTATCAATTCTTATGTAGATAACGAGGAAAAAAAACTGGATAGTTTCAAACTGATCGAACTGATGAGCGATTGCTCAGGAGCTGAACCCAAAATGTGGGGGCCGACGATAGTGGGATTTGGAAGTTATCATTACAATATGAAAGCGGGCACGAAGGCGATGCCCCATTGATTGGATTTTCGCCGCGTAAGGCAGCATTTTCATTCTACATCTATACAGGTTCAGAAGAGCACAAAGATCTGCTGGCCAACCTGGGTAAATTTAAAATGGGAGAGGCCTGTATTTACGTTAAAAAACTGTCTGATATCAATCTTGAAGCGGCAGAGAAACTTTGCAGGGCCACCATTGCGCATCTAAGGCAGCACTTTATGTGATAATCAGACCCGCCCCTCCGGCCTGAACTTCAATAGGGAATTTCACATTAATTATCAATCCTTCATTATTTTCAATTGAAACAGTACCACTCAGCTGTGCAGTAAGTCCCAGCAAAAGTGTTATCCCAAGCGAATTTGTATTTTCCGGATCGAAATCAGCTGGCAATCCTATTCCATCGTCACTGATTAGCATCTCTATGAAATTTTCGTTTCGTTTGATAAAAACCTTAATAGTTCCCATTTGATTATCAGGAAATGCATATTTGAGTGCGTTGGTCACGGTTTCATTTAAAATGATACCTAAGGGGATTGCCTGCGAAACATCGAGCGAGATCGGGTCAATGTCGCATCTGATCGAGATCCTGTTAACGTTATGGTTTAAGGAACGGTCCAGCGATCGGATCAATTCTTCGATGTAGGATGGAAGGTCGATCGCTGTGTTACTCTCAGTTTTAAACAACTGTTCATGAATTAGCGCAATGGATTGTACCCGGTTCTGGCTTTCCAAAATGGCCTGCTGCGCGGTTTCATTCGACATAATCATGCATTGGGACTGCAAAAGGTTCATCACAATCTGGAGGTTATTTTTGACCCTGTGGTTTACTTCTTTAAAGAGGAGGTCCTTTTCTACCAGCAGCTTATCTTTATCCTGCAGCAGCTGGTTTTTGTCAGTCACCAGTTGATTTAGAGAAGAATTTTTTAGGTCGATCTCCAAGTTCTTCTGAGTGAGCAGTGCATTGCTGTGTTGCTTAAGGCGATAACGGCTGTAAATCAAGCCAGTGATGATCAGCAGCATTATACAGCCTCCAACGGTCACGTTCTGCAGCAACTCGGTCCGCTTCATTTTGTTTTCGTTGATCAGTGACACCCGGGTAAGCGAATCGATATGCTTGCTTTTTACCTGTGTTTCATTTTCCATATTCTGCAGGAACAGCTGATAAGCTTTAGCAATATTATCAATGGAGTCCTTGATCTCCTGTCCTTTGATGTAGTGCCCGATTGCTGACCTCAGGTTTCCCTTTGAGGCAACCAGCTTGTAGTAACGGTTTTCAGCTGTTCTGATACCTGAAATATAATTTAGTTTATAGGCCATTGCGGCATATAAATCAGAATAATGATAAGCCAGTTTTGTCTGATTCGTTTCCGAGTAGTAGCTGGCAAGCGCATTATATGCGTTCATGATCTCAGTCACATTGTGAGGAGCAATTCCCTCGACCATTACACTAACTTCAACAGCATATCTGGCAGCTGTTTTGAAATCTTTTGCAAGGGTTAGATTATTTAGATAATCTACTCTGACCGATAACTTATCCAGATCACCATAAGCTCTTCGCTTCATTTCGTTGAGTATAGTTAAGGCTTTGGAAAGTTTGCCTGTATGGGCATATTCTAATGCCAATGCAGAAGATGCCTTATTGATATATGGCCTGTGATCATACCTTTTTGCTAACATAAGGGCTTCGATGGAATATGGAATAGCTTTTTTATATTCCCGCATTTTGATATAAGTTGAGGCAATGGAATGATTAATACCGCATATCTGCAAAGTAGTATCTTTCACTTCTTTAGCGGTTTTCCGAGCTAACAGGGTGTATTTTAAAGCGCTGGAGTAATCATTCAACTTTAAGGAGGTCTTTCCGATATTCCAGTAAATTCCCTCAACAGTTCTGCGGCTTACACTTGTTCCTAAATTCAATGCTTCGAACAGCAACTTGAGCCCCTCATTGGTTCGTTCTGCCTGGATAAGCAAATCGCCGTTTGCTGTTAGTAAAAAGGAGAGCCAAAAGTAATTTCGATTTTTCCTGAAGATCTCAATAGCTTTGTTTATATAAAATATCCTGTTCCGAAGTGCAACAGGGTCAGATGGTTGATAGTATTGAGCAATTACATGATAAGCTCTTGCCTGGCCATCACTATTATTGTGCTGCTGCGCAAAGGTAAGCGCATTTTGGGCGATCTTTAAACCGGTTTCGGGGTCATTTCTGTTGGTGTAACTTTCTGAACTGAGCAGCATGGAATTGATTATTCCAAAATGATAGTTGAGCTGACGGCTGAGTACTGAAGCCTGGGTGGCAAAATACATTGCCGTATCAATATCCTTTTCTCCTTTTGTAGGTTTCAACAGCATTAAATGCCCCAGGGCCAGTTCCAGTTTAACCTTCGTGGTGTCATTTGCACTTGTCGCTAATTTTCTCCTTAGCACAGGCAATGGCAATTCGTCCAGGGAACTGGTTTGCCCCAGTGCTGGTATTGCAAAGTATAGCAGGAATATGCACAATAATGCGTTTCTCATTTTAGTTGAATAAGACCCAGATGCATCCGAAGCTTTTCTTGCCCGAATTTGATATATAGCAGCTAAGACGGAATCATAAATGTTCAAGCGATGGCTAAATTGGTGGACTGCAAATTCCGAATAAAATAGATATTATAATGATAATAAAGATAATAAGTGTTATCAAAGAAGCTATAATTTATCTTTATTTTTCCACTTATCGGTGGTGTGGATATGAAAGAGTATGTATTTCGCAGAAATACATACTCTTTCAATTTTAACGTATTGCTGTTCCCATTGGGTTGTCAATTTGGTAACGCCACAAACCATCTGCGCCTTTACGTGCGATATCGCTGGCTACGCCAGTTATATTTACGTCTTGTCCCCCGGGTCCTTTTCCTGAAATTGACCAGTCAAGCACAACTTCTGCCATGTCTCCTGCCACAAAAATATTCCGGGCAGTAGCTACCATTGGCAGTCCAAAACTCATGTATTTTTCCAGTTCGGCAGCCATTGCTTCGGGGCCTGTAAATACTTCACCAGTCTGGCCTACCAGTATAGCGTCTTCATGATAAAAACGAAGCATGACGTTTACATCCATAGAATTAAAGTGTGCAAGCAGGGAAGGGGCTATACCTTCGGGATTAGTGGCAAAAGGATATTTTGCTGATAAATCGATTAATGCATCCATTGTATATTTGTTTTTAATAATATAGTGCAAAGGACGTTATACATTTTAGGCATTCCATCCCACTAACAACAGTAAAAGTGGACTAAACAACTATGTTTTGATGGATACTTTAGTCTTTCTGAAATACTGTACTGTTTTTTCTGAATTCTCCCGGGGTTAACAAACTTGCTTTTTTAAATAAACGGTTAAAGTACTTTTGGTCTTCGTAGCCGAGTAAAAGCCCAATTTCTTTTATACTTAAATCTGTATAGTATAATAACCTTTGTGCTTCCCAAATGATTTCCTTTCTGATTAACTGTGATACGGAAAACCCTGTAGCAAGTTTGATGGTGCCGTTCAAATAGCTGACGGATACATTTAGTAAACCGGCATAATCAGACGGCCTTTTCAATGTTTTATAGTTGTGGTGCAGCAACTGCCTGAACTTTTTATTGAGGCTGAAAGATCTTGAAGCATGATGATATGATACCTGCTGCTCCCTTTGGGCATAGGTCAGCAATGCCTGGGAAATAAATGCTTTGAGCAGGGTTTGCTCCACTTCCTGGTGCGAGCAGGGCTTATAGTCATTCAATGAGGGTAAGTCCATCATTAAAGAAAAGATATTGGAAAACCAGGTGGCTTCACTGACTGAAAGCTCAATGGAGATTGTTTCAGGACTATGCTGATCAAGCGTCGTTCTCAATTATCTTCTACTAATTTGTTATTGAACGAAAGGTACCATCCGTTGACGTCAGTCGCAGAGACTATTTCATGTACCTGTCCGGGATGAAAGATAAATAAAGTATGTGCATAAATGGTTACTTCCCTAAAATCCAGCAGCAAGTCTATCTGTCCGGTTTCCAGCAATAAGCAAGTATAGTGATCACTTCTATGGAGGCGGAAGGCTTCGGTATCGCCCTGTACTTTGCCTTTCCAGCGCTCTACCATGATACTGTTTCCAGACTCAGCCAGTACGTTTAATTCTATTGTTTTGGTGTTTCTCATCCTGTGATCCCTGACAATTTTAACGCAGTACATGCTTATATATTTTCAGTGATTCAGCCGATAAACTGATGAAGTTTTAATATGGGCTTATTATACTATAAACCTGGCAGGTGTAGAACGATCAAACACAGTTTTTAGGTTCCCTTGCCTGAAAGATCTGATTATCAAAGCAGTGTTAAATTTCTTTGGGAAACACCCGTTGTATGACAATATTCGTGAAAGCTCTTGCACCAACTTCGTTTAAATGGCCAATATCATAAAAGAGGGGAGCGGGATCCGGACTGAATAACCCGGAATAATTGTATACACTTAGACGGTATTTATTTAGAATGCGGTTTGCAGTTTTTACTGCATTATTCTTATGAATTTTCATTCCGGGCGAGACCAGCACACATAACTTTATATGTTTTGATTGTGTTAGCTGCACAATGTTTTCAAAAGCTTTTAATTGTGCTTTTGATTCTTTGTAATTCTTTTTATCAACGAAGATAACTTTACTGGTTTTTGGCAGTGTACCAAATAGTGGCTCATAGCCATTGAACTGCTTTTGTCCTATTTCCAGATTGTGCTGGAGGATGGAAAGCGGTAGGGAGTTTAGCCTGTAAAGGGTAGAAATGTTTGCCAGTGCAAATTCTGTTTTGCTTAACCTGTATATCAAATCGCTGACAGCTTTGTTTTTTTGTATGTACGGCATGAAGACAGTCGTTAACAATTCTTCTTCCTGAGGTGTGTCCTCGAAATCGCTCAGGTTCAGATCCAGGATCACAATTTTTGGATTGTGGTAACTTAAAACAGCAACCAATAACTCTTCGTAATAAAGCATTTTCATCCCGTCACGACCAAGGTTGTAACAGGAAAGCCCGCTTTTCCCGCTGATAAGCGCGGGAATGTAATGGTGACTTGCCCTGGAACTTCCAAAGATCAGGATGTCTTCACGGGCATGTAAAACGCCATGGGTTGTAATAGCAGAATCACCTTGTTTCTCGGTAAAAAAATAATGCTCAATCAATGCCCCGAGTGCCTTATCTGTGACAATCAACACCAGCAAAATGATGAACCCGTTCAAAAAAAGTCTATAATATGCTTTCATAGTTAGAATTGAAAATAGATAAACTGTCCGCCGTTAAATACGCCAAATAAAATGATAATCAGGATTATACAGATATATCCTGTAAATCTTATCAGTTTAACCGGGCTGTAAAATACCTGAATCAGGTCTGATTTATATTCAGTAATGTATTCCACAACTAATAGGAACAAGATCCAAATGACGGAATAGGCAAAACCTTCTGGTGTACCGATATAGAGTCCTCCGGATTTCAAAGTGAAAATGCTTTTACAGATTGCAAATGCCTGGTTCAGGTTAGTGGCCCTGAAAAAGATCCACGCAAAAGTTACCAGTGAAAATGTTAGCAGCACATGGAAAGCGTTTGTTAAGGGTTGGTATCCGAGTATATTCCGTTGATTTAAATGCTTGAACTGAACACTGCATATTTGGTAGCTGCCGTGTAAAGCGCCCCAGATGATGAAGGTCCAGTTTGCACCATGCCAGAGGCCACTGATCATAAATACTATAAAAAGATTCATGTACCACCTGGCTTTGGAACCTCTGTTACCACCGAGCGGAAAATAAAGATAATCCCTGAACCACGTTGAGAGCGAAATATGCCAGCGAGACCAGAATTCCTTGATGCTTGCAGCCAGATAGGGGCGCCTGAAATTAGTCATCAGGTCGTAGCCCATCACTTTTGCACAGCCTATAGCGATATAAGAATATCCGGAGAAATCACAATAGATCTGAAATGCAAAAAATACATTGGCAACAATCAGCGTTATTCCACTATGCTGATCTGAGTTAGCGTATACTGCATTTACGTAGATGGACAATCTGTCTGCAATGACAACCTTTTGAAATAATCCCCAAAGCATAAGCTTCAATCCATCCACAACATTATTGTAATCAAAATGCTGTTTCTCATGAAACTGATGGAGGATATTTTGCGGCCGTTCAATCGGACCAGCAACCAGTTGCGGATAAAACATTACATACAGCGAATAGATTCCGAAATGCCGTTCGGCTTTCTGATGGCCCCGGTAAACTTCGATGGTATAACTCATCGCCTGAAACGTATGAAATGACAGGCCAATAGGTAAAAGCATGTTTAAATAGGGCACAGGATTCTGGTAGCCGATGTTACCCAGTAAAAAAGAAAGATTTTCATTAAGGAAGTTATAATATTTAAAGACTGCGAGAACGCCAATGTTGGCCAGCAGACTTAGGATCAGGAAGAATTTACGCTTTCTTCCTTTGGAGTTCTCTATGTATATTCCGGCAATGTAATCAATGATAATAGTGAAGACCAGGATCAGGATGTAAACCGGCACAAAGGTCATATAGAAATAACAACTTGCTGCAAGCAGCAACTTCCATCTTTGCTTATTGGGCAGAAGAAAAAACGCAGGCGTAACCAGTATAAAAAACAAGAGGAAATGAAGCGAATTAAAAAGCATATCTCTTAATTTTAAGCTGTTTTACATATATTATTTATTTTGTTAAATGATAGCTGTTGGGGATAAGGTACGGCTTTGTTTGAGTGAAAATTTGTGAGTCATTCTTTACACTAATTACAGCATCTTTTTACAGGAAAAAGTATCAAAATGTGTGTATTTACAGCACAATTGTATGCACGAAAGTTGAGTAATTGCACTAAAGTAAGCCTTGGAGCCCTGAAATACAGGAATTTGTAACTTTTTGAAGGAGTCGTGGCTCTGGGAAGTGAGAAATGTGTGTCAAGGCTTTTAGAACATTATTGCTTTGGCAGCGGAAGAGTTTGCAAAGCGACTATTGTATACTTAAAAAGCGCTAAACCTTATTGCGCTTTCAAATATCCCTTAGCTTTGAGATTATCCACAGCTTTTTGACCGAGTTGTCTGCCCCATTCCTGACCGGCAACCATGGCTTCCTGTGTTAAAATTATTTATTTTACTAGCCTCAAAAACTATTTATTACCTTGGTTCAAAAAAAACATGAGGATCATCCTGACAATTATATTTTTACTGGTGGCTGGAGTTCAGGGATTTGCCCAGACATATCTTCCTGTAACAAGCAAAAATAAAACCTACCTGGCAACTGTTAAAGGACTTAGTTACAGTTATAAAAACGGGCTTGTCACTTTGAAAAATAATGGCAGGTACGACCTGGGTACAGTAAGTATCATTGCATCATCCAAAGTTGACAGCAATTTATTTGGGATTGCGCTATTCGAAGAGGGATTGGAAAAGGGCAAAACAGTTGAAGCTGAGATGTATTTCACGACGGGGCTTGGAAAAGATTCTCATGATCTGCTGCTGAAAGATGTCGACCATAAAAATCTTCTCTTATCATTTGATAAAGCGACCAGAGCACAGTGATACAGAAATCATAATTGCTGAACAGGTTCAAGGTTTCCTGATTGATACCAGCGTAAATATAGCTGTAAAGGCATTTTACCCCATGTGGCTTCAAAAAACAAAAATGCTGTGGCTGCGCTCCTGACTTTTTTACAACATTTTACCCGTGTATAACGACCCGTGGATAGTACCCGATGGATATGTCAAGTGACGCTGTAGCTGGCTCGATGAGGCAACTTTTCCATTTTAAGGGTTGATTTAAGTTGCGCGTGTTCTTTTTTAGGAGTTGATATTAAACGATTCAATCGAAAATAGCGATATTTCGCGCCCTCTTGTACTGGCTGCTTTTGTTTAAGTGTTTGTTTCACAGTGTTTTGATTGTTTGGTATGGGCTTTGGCCATACCGGGTAGATTGAGTTCGACAATCTTGAAATTACCGCAATTATCAACTAAAAAACTTACACAAATTAAAAAAGGAGAAAACAATGGATTTAAAAAACAACTCTGCTACGAAAATCTCACCTGTTATAACAACAGGTGGTGAAGAGCTCGTTCCCTCTCGTTATGCATTGAAGATTGGCGAAATTGAAGTTTTGGTTATCAGCGATGGCGTGCTGCCACTTCCAACCCAAATGCTGGCACACAATGCCGATCCCTCCGATCGGGCGGAATGGCTTGACAACATGTTCCTGCCCTCAGAAGCTTTCGATTGGGCACTGAATGTGGTTGTAGTTCGTAGCGGCGATCAGACCATACTTATTGACGCTGGACTTGGACTAGACCCAGACTTGCAGCTGCCACGAGCCGGGCAGTTAATTAAACGACTTGAGGCTGCTGGTATAGACCTGCCCTCTGTAACTGATGTGATTCTGACCCACATGCACATGGATCACGTAGGTGGGCTGCTCGTTGATGGGGTGAAAGACCGTTTGCATCCAAATCTGCGGATTCACGTTGCAGCTGCAGAAGTAAAATTCTGGGAGTCGCCCGATTTCTCTCATGTATTCATGCCGCCAGGGTTCCCGGAAGCGCTTCAGGCAACGGCCAAAAAATTCATTGATGTGTATCAGTGCCAATTGCAACTCTTCGATGAGGAGTATGAAGTGGCACCGGGCGTAACCGTTTCCCGTACTGGTGGTCATACCCCTGGTCATAGCGTGGTTCATCTTAAATCTGGTGATGACCGCTTGACATTTGCTGGAGACCTTGTGTTCGCAGTTGGTTTCGAACACCCTGAGTGGTACAATGGTTTTGAGCACGATCCTAAAGAGGCGGTGCGCGTCCGCATCGAACTTTTGAAGGAAGTTGCGGCTACCGGCGGGCTACTAGTGGCTACGCATTTACCATTCCCATCAATAGGACACGTAGCGGCAGATGGAGAAGCTTTTCGTTGGGTGCCAATGTTCTGGGATTACTAATAGAAACGTAAAACAAGGGGTGTCCAAAAAGGTAAGACACCCCTTATCCTTCATAATAATAGTCAATGCGGACGGGGCTGCATCTGATTCGAATAACCAGAGCGTTCGGTAAGGTAGGAATGAGTAAGAACGGTATCCGATCAGTTAGCTATCTTTACTATTTATAATGAGCAAGAAAACCAAAAATATTCCTGTAAATAAACTGCCCGAAGAAAGCTCGCGGGGCATTATGATCATGCGGGAATCGTTCAACGGTTCTCATGATTCTGAGCATGTCGAACGTTCTCACCGGGATGGCGGCTTTACTTTTATCATTCAGGAAAAAGGACAAACAGTTATCGAAATTGATTTTCAAACCTATCATATCCAGGCACCTGCTATTATCTTTATTCACCCTCATCAGGTTCACAGGGTTATAGCGTTTGAATCGGCACAGATCTGTACCTGGATTATAACGGAGGAAAACCTTCGTCCTGAGTATTTAGGCTTGCTGGAAGGTCTTGCGCCGGTGAATGTGTTGTCGGTTAATCCGGAGGCACTAGCTGTACTCACGGAAATGGCATGCATATGTATAAGGTTGTCTGAAAGTAAAACAGAAACACTTTACCATTCCATTCTAAAGGAAAGTGTGAATACCCTGGTTGCATTGATCATTTCGAAATACCTTGAATTATCCAAACGACCTGAACAGCATACCCGGTTTGAAGAGGTTACCAGGGCGTTCAAAACCGCATTGGAAAAAAACTACAAGTCAATTAAAAATCCTTCTGAATACGCCGCTCTGTTAAATTTATCCCCTTCGTATCTGAATGAATGCGTGAAGGCTGCTACCGGAAAGTCCGTTTCCTC
>Ga0308163_10005170_pt1 | contig 10029 bp, 7 predicted proteins | sample PhyTR1_FD_201037 | JGI IMG/M metagenome (GOLD analysis project Ga0308163, IMG submission 201037) | Phyllosphere microbial communities from UC Gill Tract Community Farm, Albany, California, United States - DLSLT.R1 | ecosystem: Host-associated > Plants > Phyllosphere > Unclassified | place: USA...
ATTGGCAATCGCGGCATGAGCACGACCCTCCCGGGGAGTTTCCGAAAGGTCGAGGATGGTGCTGACATCGGTCTGGCCAAACCAGCTGGCGCGGCCCGGACCTTCCTCCTGACGATCCCGGCCGAAATCGGCCCGGCTAATGGCAAAACCGCCTTCTGTTGTCATAAGACTTCGCGGCGTCACTAAGCGATGCACGCGGATATGCCAGGGATTGGCGGGGATCAGCCAGGTCTCGACCGTCACGTCCGGCCATGGCTTCCAGCGTGAATAGAGCCGGTCTTCGGCAATCATCGCCTCTTCGAGCGTTTCGCGCATTCTAAAATGCACACCGTCATCCGACAGCCCCAGCATATTGTCGAAGCCAGCGGCATCGAAATGCCGGTCATTGGCCTCGATGTTGAAGGCGTAGCGGGTGGAATAGGCGAATTTCGAGTATTTCTCGTGGGAGCCGCGCATCTTGTCATGCTCCTGGCCTGAAGCCAGAATGACGGTGTTCCCTGATGTATGTATGGCAACCATGCCCGGTTTTTCCAGGGTAACTGGTTCATCGAATATGGGCGCCTCGATCTCCTCTGCCTGCCAGAAGGGGTGATCGGCGCCGAGCGCGAGCGGCAGGAAGACTTTCATCGCCCAATAGGGCGATCCCGGTGAGTTGTAGCTCTCACTCATCAGCAGGTTGGGATAGCCGTAGCCAACCGACAGCACGCCATCACGATCGGCAATCGGCCACTGCGACCACCAGCGCAGATGGCGCAGGTAATAGCCCTTGATTTCACCCCAGGGCAGAGCGTCGAGATCGGCAAGCGCAAGCGCACCCCAAAAGCCGCCGGCGGCAAAGCGATAGGTCTGGCTGCGCCCATAGGCAAGCGCTGCACCGTCGGCCCCGAACCAGTGGCGGATATCGGCGGTAAACTCTAGCGCCCTTTGCCGCAGCCGCGCCTTTCGGGCGTCATCACCCTTGGCCAAAACCGTATAAATCAGGCCGTAGAAATGCATGGCGAAGGGAATGTAATGGTCGGCGCGCCGCACCGGTCCGTCGCGATACCAGCCGCCACCGATGTCGAAGGCCTCGATTTCGTCCAGATACGCTTCGGTCTTGCTGTGGTCGAAAGCAATGCCGACCCGCTCCAGGCCGAGATCGACCAGAACGCGAAAGAATTTCCAGTTATTGTCGACATAGTCCCGGTCACGGGCGCGCAGGAGATAGGCGGCAATACCGGATTTCGCCTTGTCGTCCAGCGGGTCCCAGATATGTTCAGGCACCATGGCAAGCGCAAGGCCGATCGCCGCGAGTTCGACCAATCGCTGGTTGCGGTCGGCGACATCGCCCCAATAGTCGGGATGATCAGGGTCTGTGCCGTTGGCAAGGCCGCGCCGGTAGATATCCCAGTGCGGGAAATTGCCACCACCGGCGGCAAAGGGCACGATGCCCCAGAGCGGCCGCGCAAAGCCCTCCAGATCGGCCGCCGCATGGTCGAAGATCGCGCCAGCCGCGCCAAGCCTGACCCTCGCACCGCTCTGCGAAAAATAAGGCAGCAGCGGATTGAACAGGTCGAGCACGGCCCTTTCGACGTCGTCGCGGGTCAAAAGCGGATTACCGTGCAGTGGATTGGCTTTAGTGGGATCGTAAACCACAGTCTTATCCATCAAAGAGGTCATAAAATGAGGCCGCAGGTCTCGCCTGCGGCCTGGTCAGTCAGCAGTTACTTGATGGCTTTCACACCGTCATCCATGTCTTTCAGCCCGTCATCAATCGACTCGTTGTCGGTCATGATGGCGTCATGCACCCGGTTCAGAACGACCTCGATCTTAGCGGCATTGGGATTAACAGCCATTTCCAGATAGGACTTTTGCGCGCTCAGGGCCGCCTTGCTGTTCTCGTCCTGCGGGAAGCCCGGCAGTGCTGCAATTTTTGCCGTGACACCATCGTTGCGCAATGCGGGCAGTGTTCCGGTATCTGCGATGATGGCAGCCCCTTCCGGCCCGGTCACGAACTTGATGAAGTCGAGAGCCGTGTCCTTGTGGGCGGAATTGCTGTTGACCGAAAGCGCTGCGATCTGCGCCGCTGTCGTTCCGGCGGCGACACCTTCCGGATGTGGGAATTTGACGATGCCCCAGTTCTTGCTCTTGGATTCGCCTGACTTGACCTTGGCGATCTGGGTGGCGACGAACCATGTGCCCATCGGCAGCATGCCGACCGTGCCGTTGAAGAACAGCGCCGAATAATGGGTGTTGGAGGTTTTCAGCGAAGCGTATGAGGGAATGGCTCCGTTTTTCTGCAGTTTCAGCGCCCGTTCGTACCAGGGCTTCAGGAAGGCATAATCACCGCCGACCAGCGTGTGTTTGCCATCCATGATGCCGGGAAGCTGCACGGTGGAACGCCAGGTATGCAGCAATGCGCCATAGGTCTTGTTGACGCCCATGCCGCCTTTCAGCGCCTCGGCGGTCCGGTCGAAATCCGCCCAGGTCATGTCATTGGTCGGATATGGCTGCTTCGCCTTGTCGAAAATATCCTTGTTGTAGTAGACGACCCAGATGTCGGAGCGGAAGGGCAGGGCATAGACCTTGTTGTCGAGCGTCAACTCCTCGATCAGTCCGCCATAGCCAGCCTTGTCGATCTTCTGTTCGGCAATGAAGCCCGAGAGATCGCCAACCGATCCGGCCTTGACCAGCGTCGCATAGCCCGGGACGTCCTTGATGGTGACGACGTCGATGTCCTTCGCCCCGCCGGTCAGCTGGGTGGCGATCATCTGGGTATAGTCCTGGGAGCCGAGATCGAGCGGCTCGATCGTCACATTGGGATGCTTGCCCTGATAGGCTGTTATCAACGGCTTGTAATAGGCGACCTTGTCAAGATCCCAGAGCGCCCATTTCAGCGTGACCGGCCCCGTCTCCTCTGCAAAGACGGTCCCGCCCAGCGCCACCGTTATGCTGATCGCTGCCGCGGCCGAAACCAGCGCTCTTGCTAATTTGCCTCTATACATTCCGTTCTCCTTCCCTTGCCTTTTCACAGGCCTTTGTTTTTCAGAGGAAAGCGCCTCCCGCGCTTTCGGTAGCATTCTTGTCGATGCCGCCCAGAACCATTCGCGCCGCCTTGTTGGCGGCAAAGCTGAGGGCGAACAGGCCGAGCGAGATGTTGATCGTCACGGGCATGAAGACCGAGATTGGATAAAACAGCACATGCAGCAGCCAAAGGCTGGCGGCAAAGCCAAGCGCGGCCAGGACCGGCAGCGGCCGCGCCAATGTCGCCAGAGCAGACAGCTTTAGAATGGTGAGCACCTTGCGCTGGCTCATCACCGAAAGCACGACGAAATGCGCCGAGCAGAGACCGATGAAGCCTGTCGCGAGCAGGCTGACGGCGAACGGCACGGCGTAGACCAGATTGTCGTGGGCCTTTGCGCCATAGGTGAGGATGGCTTCCACACAAATCCACAGCGCGAGGCCGGAGGCCAGGCCCCAAACGGTGGCTCGCAAGGCGTGAGCCCGCATAGCCTCCAGATAATCGCGCAGCAGATAGACATTGCGGTCCTCGACCATCATCCGGCAGATGCTGGCACTGGCAAAGACGGCGGCGGGAAGGGTGATGAGCGGCAGGGCGCTTGCCAGAAACAGCAGGTTCAGCTTGACGAGTTCAAAGAATTCGCGAGCGATGATTTCAACGAACAGCGCAAGTCCCTGGCGCTTGGGGGCATCCTTCGGGATGCCCTTTCCTTCCCTGCTCCACATCGCTTCCAGCCATTGCATGGCACGTGCCTTTCGCGGTTAAAGCAGGATAGACCGTTCGGTTTCAGGGTCGAAAAGCTGCGCATGGGTCATGTCGACGATCAACCGCACCTGGTCGCCAACCGCAGATTTGAAGCGCGGCGAGACGCGGGCAATCATGGGCCGCCCGCCGGCTAAAAGGTTCAGATGCACTTCAGAGCCCATCGGCTCGGCCAGTTCCATCCGCGCTTCGAAAGGGGCGGTATGGGCGGGATCGATATCGGCTGGGACATATTCATGGAAGTTTTCCGGCCGGATGCCGACGACGACCTGGCGGTCCACGTAGGGTTCGATCAAGCGTGCGTCGAAGGAGGGCGGCAATGGCAGCGTCTGGCCGTCGAAGACGGCGACGAAGCCGGTGCCTAGCCGCTGGATCGTCGACGGCAGCATGTTCATCTGCGGCGCACCGATGAAGCCGGCCACAAACATGTTGACAGGGCGGTCATAGAGATTTTGCGGCGTGTCCACCTGCTGGATATGGCCGTCTTTCATCACGACGATCCGGTCCGCCATGGTCATGGCCTCGACCTGATCATGGGTGACGTAGATGAAGGTGGCATTCAGCCGCTTGTGTAGCTTGGAAATTTCCGCCCGCATGGTGCCGCGCAGCTTGGCGTCGAGATTGGACAGCGGCTCGTCCAGCAGGAAGACCTCGGGATTGCGCACCATGGCGCGGCCAAGCGCCACGCGCTGCCGCTGGCCACCCGAAAGCGCTTTTGGTTTGCGGTTGAGGAGATGGGTGATGTCGAGGATCTTGGCGGCTTCCTGCACCTTGGTCTCGATCAGATCGCGCGGCGCCTTGCGCAGTTCCAGCCCGAAGGCCATGTTCTTGTAGACGGTCATATGCGGATAGAGCGCGTAATTCTGAAAGACCATGGCGATGTCGCGGTCCTTTGACGGCACGTCGTTCATCAGGTCGGCGCCGATCCGCAACTCGCCGCCGGAGATTTCTTCGAGCCCGGCGATCATTCGCAGCGTTGTCGACTTGCCGCAACCGGACGGGCCGACCAGCACGACAAATTCCTTATCGGCGATGTCGAGGTCGATATCGTGCACCACTTTGAGGGCGCCGAAGGTCTTGTTGAGTTTGTTGAGCGATATGCTTGCCATATTCCCCTCGGATCACCAGTAGGAAGACCAGACGCGCGACAGGCGCGTCAGGGCTTCCATGTAATAATAGTCGCCCCAGGAGACGCATTCATCGACGCCTTCGCCGCGGCATGTGTTGTGCGGGGTCTTCTTCGAATAAGTGCCGTGCAGCACGAGACCGTTGGAGACCGCATGGTCCTTGACGGCATAATGCTCGGCCAGGCTCTTCACCATCCGCCGCGCCAGGTCGCGGTAGCGGGCAGCATCGTCGCCCTCAACGATATCGGCCATTTCCAGAAGTCCGCAGGCAACGATGGAGGCAGACGAACTGTCGCGCGGCTCGCCATCCTGCTCTGAAAAGACCAGGTCCCAGACCGGCACCAGATCCTGCGGCAGGCGCTTGAGATAAAAGTCGAGCAAGCGCGCGAATGTGTCGCGATAATCGTCGATGCGCTCGTAGCGATAGGACAGCGCCATGCCTGCTATGCCCCAAGCCTGACCACGCGCCCAGAAACTGTCGTCGCTATAGCCCTGCTTGGTCACGCCGCGCACCGGCCCGCCTGTCTGCGGGTCCATGTAGAAGGTGTGATAGGTCGAATTGTCAGGCCGGATGGAATGGGCAAGCGTCGTGCGCGCGTGGGTGAGGGCGATCTGACGGTAGCGATCCTCACCGGTTTCGCGGGCGGCCCAGTAGAGCAGCGGCAGGTTCAGCAGGCAGTCGATGATGTAGCGATATTCGCCGGGATTGTCCTTGCGGCCCCAGGCCTGGATGAATTGACCTACCGGCTGGTAGCGCTCCAGCAACTGGTCGGCCGCCAGCAATGCCGCCCGCCGTCCGTCCTCGTCGCCCACCAGCTTCCAGGCGGCAATGCAGGAGGGCGAATAGAGGAAGCCCATGTCGTGATGGTCGGTTTCGATCCGGTTTTCGATCCGGTGCAGAAAGCTCTGTACCTGGATTTGCGCGGCGTATTGAAACAGCTTGTCGCCGGAATGCTCATAGGCGAGCCAGATTTCACCCGGCCAGAAGCCCGCCGTCCATTGTGTGTTCTCGACCGCCGGATAGACATTGCCGACACTCGAATGGTTCTGCGCTTTATAGGTAAAGTCCGGCAGATTGCGGCGGACCTGGGCGGTGGCGAAGTCGAGCGCCTGGCGCACTTCCTCGTCGGTGATCGGCTGCGGGGCGTTCTCGGGCAGGGTGATCATCCGGTTATCCCTTCAGACCTGAAGATGCGACGCCTTCGACGAAGAAGCGCTGCAAGGAGAGAAACACGATTAGAACAGGAATGAGCGCCACGACGGAAGCCGCCATGATCAGTCCGTATTCGGCGGAATATTGCGAGATAAACATGCGAAGCCCGATCTGGATGGTCTTCAATTCGGTCTTGGTCAGATAGATCATCGGCCCCAGGAAGTCGTTCCAGGTGGTGACGAAGGTGAAGATGGTCAGCGTCGACAGGGCAGGCTTCGACAGCGGCAGCATGATTTTGGCCCAGATCTGGTACTCGTTCATGCCGTCGATGCGGGCCGCTTCGCAGAGTTCAGTCGGGATCGACATGTAGAACTGCCGCATCAGGAAGACGCCGAAGGCAGTGAAGGCCTGGAGGCAGATCAGGGCCAGATGGGTGTTGTTCAGCCCAAACTCCCGCATCAGCAGGAATTGCGGCACCATATAAACCTGCCAGGGCATGGCGATGGTGGCGATATAGCCGAGGAACAGCGCGTTCTTGAACGGGAAATGCAGCTTGGCGAAGGCATAGGCCGCAAAGCTCGATGTCAGCAATTGCATGATGGTGACGATGATCGTCAGCTTCGAGGTGTTGTAGATGAACAGCGCCAGCGGGATATTGGTCCAGATATCCACATAGTTCTGCCAGCGTGGATGGGCCGGTATCCACTCGATTGGAAAGACGAAGACGTCGCGATCGAGCTTCAGCGAGGCCGACAGCATCCAGGCGAAGGGCAAAAGCATGATGACGGTGACGGCAATCACCGTGACATAGACGGCAATAGTCGAGAGCGGAATTTTGCGGCCGGCGATGCGCATCGCTTAATCCTCCCTCTGGCGGCGGAATTGAACGACGGTCACAGCCAGCACCAGGAAGAACAGCACCAGCGCTATCATGCTGGAATAGCCGAGATCCCAGGAAATGAAAGCCTCGTTGTAGATGTGATAGACCAGCACCAGCGTTGAGGTTCCAGGCCCGCCTTGCGTGATCATATAGACCTGATCGAAGACCTTGAAGGACTGGATGGTCAGCATCACAGTCACGAAAAACGTGGTCGGCGCCAGCTGCGGCACGGTGACATGCCGGAATTTCTGCCAGGCATTGGCGCCGTCGAGGCCAGCCGCTTCGTAAAGCTCGCCATTGATGCCCTGCAACCCGGCAAGATAGATGACCATGTAATAGCCCATGCTCTTCCAGACGCCGAACAGGATGACCGTGACCATCGCCCAGTGCCGGTCGGCAGCCCAGCCCGGCATGTCGGCCGGGTCGAGGCCCAGCGTGTAAAGCAGCATGTTGACCGGCCCCATTTCGGGGTTGAACAGCATGTTCCAGACGACAGCGACCGCCACCAGCGAAGCGACATAGGGAAAGAACATAGCGGTGCGGAAGAAATCGCGCCCCCAGATTTTCTGGTTGAGCAGGATTGCAAGCCCGAGCGCGCAGGCAAGCGTGATCGGCACGGAGACCACCGTGTAGATGACGGTGTTCCAGAAGGCGGCGATAAAGGCCTTGTCCTCGAACAGGCGCCAAAAATTGTCCAGCCCGGCAAAGGTGATCGGATTGGAACCGTCCCAATGCATGAAGGCCAAGGCGAAGGCAAAAAGGATCGGGCCGAGCGTGAAGACTGCAAAGCCGAGAAAGTTCGGCGCAATGAACGAGTAGGCGACCAGCGCATTTTCGATCCGCCGCCGGCGCTTCGACAGCACCCGGACCTTGCGCCTTGTCAGCGCAGAGTCGCGACTGTCAGGTAATGCCGGTCTGACGATATCCATCCGCGATCCTCCCGCATGTGTCCGCCGCACCTGACGTCTTTTCATGGGACGTCAGCTGGCAGAGCTGCTCCTCCAGCATCCGCCTCCCTGTCGTTGAATAGCATATATCCGATATTGGTCAAACAAATTACGATGTCATCATACAAATTTCTGGAAAACTGGAAATAGGTATGATAGCGACTTTGGGCCGGCATGCTGTGGCCCGGCACGGGAGCGAGGCGTGTTCAGCGAAATCATCGGCAGTCTGCCTGAATATCTGGGCGATTTTCACCCCGTGGAGAGTGACGGGCTGGTTCCTAAGCTCCGGCGGCTGGGGGAGGCGCGATGCCTTGGTCTTGTCGAGGCAGGGCACGGCGCATTGCAGGCCAGTTGGCCGCAGATTCTTGCCTCGGATTATCGGCAGTATACGCTGAGCGGTAACCGATCCGAATTCGAAGCGCTCTATTTTCGGCGCCGCCTGATGCTCAACGATCTGGTGTTGGCGGAATGCCTCGAAGACAAGGGCGGTTTTGTCGATGCAATCATTGATGGGGCCCTGCTGATCTGTGAGGAAAGCGGCTGGCAATTGCCCGCGCACAATGCCTATGGCCGTGGCGGCGCACGGCTGCCGCTGCCGGATCCTGACGATCCGGTGGTGGATCTGTTTGCAGCTGAGACCTCGGCCAATCTCGCGGTATTGCTCTGGCTGATGCGCGCCAAATTCGCGGCGGTCGACCCGCGTCTGCCGGGCCGGATCGAGCGGGAGATCGAGCACCGACTGATCAATCCCTATTTGAACAGGCATTTCTGGTGGATGGGCGCCGGCGATGAGCGGATGAACAATTGGACCGCCTGGATCACCCAGAATGTGCTGATTGCAACCTTCACCCTGCCGACTTCGCAGGAAACCCGCCGTGCCGTGCTGGTCAAGGCGCTCTCCAGTCTCGATGCGTTTCTGAAGGACTATGCCGAGGACGGGGCCTGCGAGGAGGGCGTGCTCTATTATCGCCACGCGGCGCTCTGCCTGTTTGGCGCTATGACGGTTCTAGATCAGGTGGCGCCGGGGCTTTGCGAGGCACTGTGGCGTGAGCCGAAGATCCGCAACATGGCTGAATATATCAGCCATATGCATGTGTCTGACGGGATCTATTTCAATTTCGCCGATTCATCTGCTGTGCTCGATCCCTGCAGCATCAGGGAATATCTGTTCGGCCGGGCCGTCGGCTCTGAAGATCTGATGGACTTTGCGGCAGCCGATATCCGCCGTGCAGCCGATCCGCTTTTGTCGAAGGAGTGGAACCTCTGGTATCGGCTGCTTGCCGCGACCACCCTGCCTGATTTGGCGGGCGAGGCGACAGTTCACCAAACAAAACGCGATATATTCTATCCCGGTATCGGTCTGTTCGTGGCGCGGGACTGTCATTTGGATCTCGCGGTCAAGGGCGGCCATAATGGCGAAGGTCACAATCACAACGATGTCGGCAGCCTGACGCTTTACAAGGATGGGAAGCCGTTTCTGATCGATGTCGGCGTCGAGACCTATACCGCTAAGACATTTTCGCCGCGCCGCTACGAGATCTGGACGATGCAGTCGGCCTATCACAATCTCCCGACGTTTGACGGCGTGCAGCAGCAGGATGGCGAGGCGTTCCGCGCCCGCGCCATCGGAACCCGGTTTGACGAAGGCGAGGCCGAAATATCCTTCGAATTGGCTGGTGCCTATCCGGCGGCGGCAAAGCTGCGATCCTACCACCGCACCATCAGGCTCGTGCGCGGCAGCCATGTCGAGCTCGTCGACGTGCACGACGGTGACGCAAAAGCTGTACTCTCGCTCATGACAGTGGTCGAACCCATGGCAGAGGCGGGGAAGCTGATATTTGACGGACTTGGCTCCATCGAGATCTCGGGCGCGGGTGCGCCGATAATCGAGCCGATCACCATCGAGGATGCAAGGCTGCGTCAGGCTTGGCCGGAGCGGATTTTCCGCATCCTGTTACCGCTTGAGGCAGGGCGGCTGGTCCTGAAGATCATGTGAGGAGAGAGGATATGCAGGTAACGCTTGGCGTAACCAATGCGGACGGGCGCTGTCTGGCGCAAGTCCGTGGCGAGGAAGAAGCCTGGTTGGTTTATCGCGACACCTATCGTGAAGGCGATCGGCTGCAGGTGGAACTCTCTGCCGCTGGCCATGTGCGCCTGGC
>Ga0308163_10005172_pt1 | contig 10027 bp, 8 predicted proteins | sample PhyTR1_FD_201037 | JGI IMG/M metagenome (GOLD analysis project Ga0308163, IMG submission 201037) | Phyllosphere microbial communities from UC Gill Tract Community Farm, Albany, California, United States - DLSLT.R1 | ecosystem: Host-associated > Plants > Phyllosphere > Unclassified | place: USA...
CTACGTGATCGTGGCCGCGCCCGAGCATCCGCTGGCGGGGCGCAGGGAGATTCCCATGGCGGAGCTGCTGCGCCACCCCTTCGTGGTGCGCGAACGCGGCTCCGACACCTGGCATTCGATGGAAGACGCCTTCGGCCCGCACCTGGGCGAGCTGAAGGTGGCGATGGAAATCAGCAGCACCGAGACCATCAAGCAGGCCGTCATCGCCGGCATGGGCCTGGGCTTCCTGTCGGCGCACACGATCGGCCGCGAGCTCACGGCGCGCAGCCTGGTGGTGCTGCCCGTGGACGGCTTCCCCTTGATGCTGAACTGGTACGTGGTGCACCGCCGTGAAAAACGCCTGCCGCCGGTGGCGCGCGCCTTCCACCAGTTCCTGCTCGACGAGGGCGCGCAGCGCATCGCGGCGCTGATCCCCTCGCATCACTAGCGCACCATCAGCGCACGGTCAGTGCCGCATCAGCGCCCCCACGTGGGCGGCGCAGCCCCCCGCCAGGCCGGCCTCGCTGTAGCCGCCTTCCAGTACCGACACGATGCGGCCCTCGCAGACGGCGTCGGCGATGGCCATCACCTGCCTGGTAATCCAGCGGAAGTCGCCATCTTCCAGCTCCATGTGCGCCAGCGGATCGAGGCGGTGCGCGTCGAAGCCGGCCGACAGCAAAATCAGCTGCGGCTGGAAGCGCTTGAGCGCCGGCAGCAGCACGGTGGCCGCCTGCATGCGGAACAGCTCGGAGCCGCAGCCCGGCGGCAGCGGCACGTTGACGATGTTGTCGCTGGCGCCGCGCTCGCGCGCCGCCCCGGTGCCGGGATACAGCGGCGACTGGTGGGTGGAGCCGAAGAACAGCTCGGGGCGATGGTAGAAGGCGGCCTGGGTGCCGTTGCCGTGGTGGACGTCGAAATCGAGCACGGCGACCCGCTCCAGGCCATGCGTCTCGAGCGCATGCAGCGCCGCGATGGCCACCTGGTTGAAGATGCAGAAGCCCATCGCCTTGCCCGGCTCGGCGTGGTGGCCGCAGGGGCGGGTAGCGCAGAAGACGTTGCGCGCTTCTCCCGCCATGACCGCATCGACGCCGGCGCAGGCGGCCCCCACGCAGGCCAGCGCGGCCTGCCAGGAACCGGGCGACATCACGGTGTCGCCGCCGTCGAGCGGCACCAGGCCGGCGCATGTCGACAGCTTCTGCACCGCGTCGACGTAGTCGGTGTCGTGCACCAGCAGCAACTGCTCGCGCGTGCCCATCGGCGCTTCGCGCCATGCGAGCTGGGCAAAGGCCTCCTGGCGCAGCGCCTGCATCACGGCGTGCAGGCGCTGCGGCGACTCCGGGTGGCCGGCTCCCGGCCGGTGCCCGAGGCAGGCCGGGTGGAACATGACCATGGTGCCCATGGCCGCCTCAGTCCGCGGCGATCGCGTGGTTCGACATGCGCTCGATCGCCTGGCACAGGGCCGAATGGTCGAGCTGGGCCAGGTCGTGCGCGGCGCAGGAATTCATCAGCTCCTGCGTCAGCGCCGTGTTGGGCAGCGACAGGCCCAGGCTCTTCGCGCCCTGCAGCGCCAGGTTCAGGTCCTTCTGGTGCAGGGCGATCCGGAAGCCCGGCGAGAAGGTGCGCTTGATCATGCGTTCGCCGTGCACCTCGAGGATGCGCGAGGCCGCGAAGCCGCCCATCAGCGCCTGGCGCACGCGGGCCGGATCGGCGCCCGCCTTGGAGGCGAACAGCAGCGCCTCGGACACCGCCTGGATGGTCAGCGCCACGATGATCTGGTTCGCCACCTTGGCGGTCTGGCCGTCGCCGTTGGCGCCCACCAGGGTGATGTTCTTGCCCATCAGCTGGAACAGCGGCAGCACCCGGTTGAAGGCTTCCTGCGAACCGCCGGCCATGATCGTCAGCGACGCCGCCCTGGCGCCCACCTCGCCGCCCGACACCGGCGCATCGATGTAGTCGCAGTCGCGCTTGTTGATTTTGCGCGCGAATTCCTTGGTCGCCAGCGGAGAAATCGAGCTCATGTCGATCACGATCTTGCCGGGGGTGAGCGCCGCCGCCACGCCGTCCGCGCCGAACAGCACTTCTTCCACCTGCGGCGTGTCCGGCACCATCAGGATCACGATGTCGGCGCGCTTGGCCACTTCGGCCGCGTTGGTGCAGACGGTGGCGCCGCCTTCCACCAGCGCCAGCGGCGGGTTCTTCACGTCGTGCAGGTAGAGCTTGCAGCCGCCGGCCTGCAGGTGCCCTGCCATGGGGCCGCCCATGATGCCAAGGCCGATGAATCCTACTTTCGTCATGATGGTCTCCGGTGGAGGTTTGGGTGTCAGTTGTTATGGAAGCCGTGCTGCGCCATCCAGCCCAGGCCCTCTTCGGTCGAGGCGCGCGGCTTGTATTCGCAGCCTATCCAGCCCGCATAGCCGATGCGCTCCAGGCGCTCGAGCAGGTAGCGGTAGTTGATCTCGCCGGTACCGGGTTCGTTGCGGCCCGGGTTGTCGGCCAGCTGGATGTGCCGGATCAGTTCCAGGTTGGCCTCGATGGTGGCGGCCAGCTCGCCCTCCATGCGCTGCATGTGATAGATGTCGTACTGCAGGAACAGGTTGTCCGAGCCGGTCTCGCGGATGATGTCCACGGCCTGGCGCGTGCCGTGCAGGAAGAAGCCGGGAATATCGACGGTATTGATCGGCTCGATCAGCAGGGCGATGCCCTCTTCCTTCAGGCGGCGCGCGGCAAACCTCAGGTTCGCCACCAGCACCTCGTGCGCCTGTTCGCGCCCGACGCCCTGCGGCACGATGCCGGCCAGGCAGTTCAGCTGGCGCACGCCGAGCGCTTTGGCATACGCGATCGCCTGCGCCACGCCCTGCTCGAATTCGCCGCGCCGGCGCGGGTGGCAGGCGATGCCGCGCTCGCCGCCGGCCCAGTCGCCGGCCGGCAGGTTGTGCAGCACCAGTTCGAGCCGGTGCGCATCGAGCTTCTCGGCGATCTGCTGCGCCGTCCAGGCATAGGGGAACAGGAATTCGACGCCGCGAAAGCCCGCCTGCGCGGCCTTCTGGAAACGGTCGAGGAAATCGACCTCGTTGAACAGCATCGTCAGGTTGGCAGCCAGTTTCATGCCGACTCCTTCAGTCAATGGTGAGCACTTCGTTGAACTCGTTGAGCGCATTGATCTCGGTGCCCATCGCGATGTTGGTCACGCGCTCCAGGATCACCTCGACCACCACCGGCACCTGGTACTGGCGCATCAGCTCGCGGGCGCGCTCGAAGGCGGGGATGATGTCGTCCGGGCGGAACACGCGGATCGCCTTGCAGCCCAGCCCCTCGACCACCGCCACGTGGTCGACCCCATAGCCCTCCAGTTCGGGCGCATTGACGTTCTCGAACGAGAGCTGGACGCAGTAGTCCATCTCGAAGCCGCGCTGGGCCTGGCGGATCAGGCCGAGGTAGGCGTTATTCACCAGCACGTGGATATAGGGCAGCTTGAACTGCGCAGCCACGGCCAGTTCCTCGATCAGGAACTGGAAGTCGTAGTCGCCGGAGATGGCCACGATGTCGGCGTCGGGATCGGCCACGCGCACGCCCAGGGCGGCGGGAATGGTCCAGCCCAGCGGGCCGGCCTGGCCGCAATTGATCCAGTGGCGAGGGTGGTTCACGTGCAGGAACTGCGCGGCGGCGATCTGCGACAGGCCGATCGAGGCGACGTAGCGCACGTCGCGCCCGAAGTATTCGTTCATCTCGTGGTACACGCGCAGCGGGTGTACCGGCACGCTGTCGTAGTCGCTGCGGCGCAGCATGGTGCGTTTGCGTTCCTGGCATTCGCGCAGCCAGTCCGAGCGATCGGCCAGCAGGCCTTTGTCGCGCCATTCGCGCGCCACGTCCACCAGCAGTGCCAGGGCCGCTTTGGCATCCGAGACGATGCCGAAGTCGGGGCCGAACACGCGGCCGATCTGGGTCGGTTCGATGTCGATGTGGACAAAGCTGCGGTCCTTGGTGAACACGTCGACGCTGCCGGTATGGCGGTTGGCCCAGCGGTTGCCGATGCCCATCACGAAGTCGGAGGCGAGCAGGGTCGCGTTGCCGTAGCGGTGGCTGGTCTGCAGGCCGGCCATGCCGGCCATCTGCGGATGGTCATCCGGGATCGAACCCCATCCCATCAGCGTGGGAATCACCGGCACGCCGGTGATCTCGGCGAATTCCACCAGCAGCGCGGAAGCGTCGGCATTGATGATGCCGCCGCCCGCGGTCAGCAGCGGCCGGCTGGCGTCGTTCAGCATGCGCAGCGCCTTTTCGATTTGCGCGCGGGTGGCCGCCGGTTTATAGGCCGGCAATGGCGCATAGGTCTCGATGTCGAACTCGATCTGCGCCATCTGCACGTCGATGGGCAGGTCGATCAGCACCGGGCCGGGACGGCTCGAGCGCATCAGGTGGAAGGCTTGCTGGAACACCTGCGGCACCAGGGCCGGCTCGCGCACCGTGACCGCCCACTTGGTCACCGGCCGCGCGATCGACTCGATGTCGACCGCCTGGAAGTCTTCCTTGTACAGGCGCGCGCGCGGCGCCTGGCCGGTGATGCACAGGATCGGCACCGAATCGGCTTGCGCCGCGTACAGGCCGGTGATCATATCGGTGCCGGCCGGTCCGGAGGTGCCGATGCACACACCGATATTCCCCGCCTTGGCGCGGGTAAAACCCTCGGCCATGTGCGAGGCGCCTTCGACGTGGCGCGCCAGGATGTGGCGGATGCTGTCGCGCTTGCGCAGGGCCGCGTACAGCGGGTTGATCGCGGCGCCGGGCACGCCGAAGGCCACGTGCACGCCTTCCTTTTCCATCACCAGCACTGCTGCTTCTGCTGCGGTCATCTTGGCCATCAAGGTCTCCAAATGGGATGCAGGAAATCGATGAGCAATGCTAGGACCTTGCGTGGCGTTTGATAAGCGCACAAAAAATCGGTTTATCCGATACCGTGAGTATGGAATACTGAAGACCTGTCGGGACAGGTTCTGGATATGGACAAGATCAAGGAGATGAGCGCGTTCGTCGAAGCCGTCGACCAGGGCAGCCTGGCGCGGGCCGCGCTGGCGCAGCACGTCACGCCCGTCATGCTCGGTCGCCGCATCGATGCGCTGGAGCGGCGCCTGGGCGTGAAGCTGCTGCACCGGACCACGCGCCACCTGACGCTGACCGAATCGGGCACGCTGTTCCTCGAGCACTGCCGCAGGCTGCTGTCCGACCTGGAGATGGCCGAGACCATCGTCTCGGAAGGGCGCGACGAAGCCAGCGGCCACCTGATCGTCTCGGCCCCGGCGGCCTTCGGGCGCCTGCACGTGGCGCCGCATGCGCCGGCCTTCCTGGCCGCGCATCCGAAGGTAAGGGTCTCGTTCAATCTCACCGACCAGGTGGTCGACCTGGTACGCGAGGGCTACGAACTGGGCATCCGGATCGGCGGCGTGCTCGATCCGAGTTTCGTCGCGGTGCGCCTCGCCTCCAACCGGCGCGTGGTGTGCGGCACTCCCGCCTATTTCGAACGCTGCGGCATCCCGCGCACGCTGGACGATCTGGCGCGCCACAACTGCCTGGCCTTCAATTTGCAGGGCGGACAGCAGCGCGGCTGGTACTTCCAGAAGGGCGGCAAGCCGGTGACGGTGAAAGTGGACGGCAAGCTCGATTGCAACGACGGCGAACTGCTGCACCGCTGGGCCAGCGAGGGACTGGGCCTGGCCTGGCGCTCGACCTGGGAAATCCAGGCGCAGCTGGCGGCGGGGGAACTGATCACGGTGCTGGACGACTACGCGCTGCCCGACTACGACATCATGGCGGTCTATATGCAGCAGCGCCATTTGCCGGCGCGGGTACGGGCGTTCATCGATACCTTGAAGGCGGCGTATGCAAGGCCGGGGTACTGGACGCGGGCGGTGCGCTGATCTTCATCGAATCCCTGGATGACGTTTTACGGCCAACACAATCAGCACGTCACCCCTGCGCAGGCAGGGGTCCAAGTTTTCAACGCAGTCGATAAGGCATCGAACTTGGGTCCCTGCCTACGCAGGGACGACGTTTTATGGCCAACACAATCAGCACGTCGCCCCTGCGCAGGCAGGGGTCCAGGTTTTCAGCGCAGCCGATAAGGCATCGAACTTGGGTCCCTGCCTACGCAGGGACGACGTTTTATGGCCAACACAAACAAGCACATCGCCCCTGCGCAGCGACGACGTCTTATGGCCAACACAATTAGCACGTCGCCCCTGCGCAGGCAGGGGTCCAAGTTCCTTGCGCGGCCACGTCAGCGGTCAGATGACCCGCTGCTCGCGCAGCGCCGCAATCTGCATCGCGCTGTAGCCCAACTGCTCCAGCACCTCGTCGGTATGCTCGCCCAGCAGCGGCGAGCGGCGTACCTCGGTGGGGCTGTCGGAGAGCTTGATCGGGTTCCCCACCGTCAGGTAGCTGCCGCGCTCCGGGTGATCGACTTCGACGATGGTGCCGCTGGCGCGCAGCGAGGGCTCGTCGGCGATTTCCTTCATCGACAGGATCGGGCCGCAGGGGATGTCGTACTGGTTCAGCACATCCATCACCTCGAACTTGGTATGCGACTTGGTCCATTCCTCGATGGTGGCGAAGATGTCCATCAGGCGCGGCAGGCGCGCGCGCGGGGTGGCGAAATCGGGATCGGTGATCCATTCCTCGCGCCCGATCACCTTGCAGATCGACGACCATACGGCAGCCTGCGCGATGAAATAGATATAGGCGTTCGGATCGCTGTCCCAGCCCTTGCACTTCAGGATCCAGCCCGGCTGGCCGCCGCCCGAGGCATTCCCGGCGCGCGGCACCGAGCTGCCGAAGACGCCGGACGCGTACTGCGGATACTCTTCCATGGTGCCGTTGCGCTCCAGGCGCTGCTGGTCGCGCAGCTTGACGCGGCACAGGTTCAGCACCGCGTCCTGCATGGCCGTCAGCACGCGCTGGCCGCGGCCGGTGGACTGGCGCTGGTAGAGGGCGGTGACGATCCCCAGCGCCAGGTGCAGGCCGCTGCCGCTGTCGCCGATCTGGGCGCCGCTGACGACCGGCGGGCCGTCGGCGAAGCCGGTGGTGGAGGCCGAGCCGCCGGTACACTGCGCCACGTTCTCGTAGACCTTGCAGTTTTCGTAGGGGCCCGGGCCAAAACCTTTCACGGACGCGACGATCATGCGCGGATTGAGTTCCTGGATGCGCTCCCAAGTAAAACCCATGCGGTCGAGCGCGCCGGGCGCGAAATTCTCGACCAATACGTCGCAGTCGCGGATCAGGGTTTCCAGCACTTCCTTGCCGGCCGGGTGCTTGGCATCGAGCGTGATCGAGCGCTTGTTATGGTTCAGCATCGTGAAGTACAGGCTGTCCACGCCCGGGATGTCGCGCAGCTGGCTGCGCGTGGCGTCGCCTTCGCCGGCCCGTTCCACCTTGATGACGTCGGCGCCGAACCAGGCCAGCAGCTGGGTGCAGGTGGGGCCCGACTGGACATGGGTGAAATCGAGAACGCGGACGCCTTCCAGTGCCTTGCTCATGCCTGTCTCCTTCGTGGATGGTGGTCGTTGTTATGGTCGTCTCGCCACCGGCACCAGGCGAACCCGGCATTGCGTGATGGCGATGCCGGGCCATCTTATCGAAACAATCACGCACTGTGGCTTGACCTGGGTCAAGATTCCCAAAACCGACTCAGAACGGCGTTTCGAGCGTACCGGAGGCGCTGCCGTCGTAGCCCGGCAAGCCGGCCAGCACCTCGCGCAGGGCGCTGCTGGCCAGCGCCGTGCGCGCCGCCACCAGCAGGGGCGTGTCCAGCGCGGCCTTGTCGCAGGCCAGGAAGTAGCGCTCGCGGCACACCGGGATGAAGTCGAGGTCGAAGCGCCGCGCCGCCGTCTCGACGCCGAAGCTCACGTCCGCCATGGCGCTGGCCACGTAGGCGGCCACCGCCGCGTGGGTGAATTCGGCGCTGTCGAAGCCGGCGATGCGGGCCGGATCGAGGGCGCGGTCGGCCAGCAGCAGTTCGAGCAGCACGCGGGTGCCGGAGCCGCGCTGGCGGTTGACGAAGCGCAGGTCGGGGCGCGCCAGGTCGTCCAGGCCCGTTACCCGTTTCGGGTTGCCCTTGGCGACGAACAGGCCTTGCTGGCGGTAGGCCAGGTGCAGGAAGGCGTGGCGTTCCGGGTCCAGCCACAGGCGGTGCGCGGCGGCGGCGGCCGGCTCGAACTTGCCGAGCGGGAGGTGGAAACCCGCCAGGTCGCATTCTCCGCGCGCCAGCGCCGCCACCGCCTCGGTGCTGCTGCGGTACTGGATGTCCACCGTCAGTCCCTGCGCTTCGAGCTGCTTGACCAGGGCCGCCACCGCGAAGCCGTGCGAGGCGGTCAGGCGCAGCACCTGGGCATCGGCCGCCAGCACCCGCGCCAGTTCCTGCTGCAGCTCGGAGGCCAGGCTGTCGAGCAGGGGACTCAGGCGCGCGCTGATGCGGCGGTCGGCCCAGATCAGTTTTTCGGCCAGGGGAGAAAGCAGCGTGCCCTGCCCGCGCACCTTGTGCACCAGCTGCGCGCCGAACTGTTCGCCGAACTGCTGCAGCAATCCCCAGGCGTGGCGGTAGGACATGCCGCAGGCGGTAGCGGCCTTGCTGATGCTGCCGGTCTGGCCCACGGCGCTCAGGAGCGCCAGCAGGGCGGGCAATGCAACCGGCGTGCCGCGGGCGTCGCGCAGGATCCAGTCGGGGCGGATGTCTACCTTCAGCATATGCAAATTATTTCCTATTGATTCAGAATTTTGCGGGTGCTAGGCTGGATTTATAACATCAAACCGGCCCGGCATATGTTCGACCGAACATGAGCGGACCAAAAAGGAGACGCCATGAACGCACCGCCTGCCTCAGCCCCCGCAGCCGCTTCAGTCCCCGCGGAGGCCGCCCTCGCCGCCGCCATCCTGGCCCGCTACACGAACCGCCAGGACCAGCTCCTGCCGGCGCTGCACGCGCTGCAGGACGGCATCGGCTACATCCCGCCGGGCGAGGTGGCCACGATCGCGCAGCACTTCAACCTGTCGCGCGCCGAGGTGCACGGCGTGCTCACCTTCTACCACGACTTCCTCGACACCCCGCCGGCGCGCTGCGTGGTGAAGGTGTGCCGCGCCGAGGCCTGCCAGAGCATGGGCGCCGACCAGCTGCTGGAACATGCCCGGCAGGCGCTCGGCTGCGGCCTGCACGAGCGCAGCGCCGACGGCAGCTTCGGCCTCGAACCGGTGTACTGCCTGGGCCAGTGCGCCAGCGCGCCGGCGCTGACCATCGGCGACGCCGTCTACGCCCGCGTGACCCCGGCGCGCTTCGATGCGCTGGTCGCGCAGGCCGCCAAACCCCTTACGGAGGCCGCATGAGCACGCGCATCTACGTTCCCGGCGATTCGGCCGCGCTGGCGGTCGGCGCCGATGAAGTGGCGGTCGCCATCGCGGCCGAGGCGGCCCAGCGCGGCCTCGACATCGCGCTGGTGCGCAACGGCACGCGCGGCCTGCTGTGGCTCGAGACGCTGGTGGAAGTCGACACGCCCGAGGGCCGCATCGGCTTCGGCCCGGTCGACGCCGCCGACGTGCACGCCCTGTTCGAATCGGGCTTCCACCTGGGCGCATCGGAGCATCCGCTGGCCCTCGGCCTGGTCGAACGGATTCCCTACCTGGCGCGCCAGCAGCGCCTGACCTTTGCGCGCGCCGGCGTCACCGATCCGCTGTCGCTGGCCGACTACGAAACGCACGGCGGCTACCGCGGCCTGCGCAATGCGCTCCTGATGGCGCCTTCGGAAATCGTCGCGGCAGTCACCAGTTCCGGCCTGCGCGGCCGCGGCGGGGCAGCCTTCCCCACCGGGATCAAGTGGAACACCGTGCTCAAGGCGCCGGGCCTGGAAAAATACATCGTCTGCAATGCCGACGAAGGCGATTCCGGCACCTTCGCCGACCGCATCGTGATGGAGAGCGATCCCTTCGTCCTGATCGAAGGCATGACGATCGCCGGCATCGCCGTCGGCGCCACGCGCGGCTACATCTACGTGCGCAGCGAATACCCGCA
>Ga0308163_10005173_pt1 | contig 10026 bp, 9 predicted proteins | sample PhyTR1_FD_201037 | JGI IMG/M metagenome (GOLD analysis project Ga0308163, IMG submission 201037) | Phyllosphere microbial communities from UC Gill Tract Community Farm, Albany, California, United States - DLSLT.R1 | ecosystem: Host-associated > Plants > Phyllosphere > Unclassified | place: USA...
GTGCAGCTGAAAAACCAAAAACCGCAGCCTGCGACAGCGCCTACACAAGCTTATGGCCGGGCGCTGATTTGCTTTTGCAGGTTCTGGATCTGGCTTTGCAAGGTGTTGATGTTGCGCGTCATTTGGGCACGGAATACGTCAAACTCAGCTGTATTGGGCCCTTGCGAAGCCGCCGGACGGTTTTCTAGCTGGCTTTTTAGCACGATCATGTCCTGCTCCAAACGCTTCATTGAATCGTTCGGGTCGCCCTGTTTCTGCAACGCCGTCACGGCACCCGCCTGCTGCGCAACCGTGGTTTTAAGCGTCGCAAGTTCAGACCCAACAGCTTTTAGGTCACTCTCCAGTTGGGTCTGGGTTTCTTTCTGGGTGGTGACTTGTTGCACCATAGCGGCTTTGAGGCTTTCAAAGCGCTGATCCAGATTGTCCTGCTGCCCTGTGACCAACCCTTGCTGACGCTTGCCCTGCTCCACAAGCTGATCTTCAAGCTGCTTGATCTGTAACTTTAGGGCTTCGCTGCCGTTATTAATGTTCGACTCACTGGCCACCACTTTGCCTGAGATGGCCTGTAGGCGCCCCGCTGCCTCCTCGCTGATGCGAGCAAAGCTTTCTTGAGTGGCAACCAGTTGCTGCTCCATCAACGAAATTTGTTGAAAGCTCCACCAGGCCAGCCCGCCTACGGCTACTAATAGTGCCAAGATCAATGCCCACAAAGGCCCAGTGCTTGGGCCTTTGACCTTAATCACCGGTGTATTACGCGAGTACACCGTGGTGCGATCACGTGCCCCACCCTTCGACGCCAGCTCATCGTGGTCATCGGCATCGGCACGCAGGGGCGGAACATTGTCAAAGTCGTCACGTGAGTCGTTACGCATGGAAAAGTCCTTAAAAGAGCTACAAGCTATCAGCGTCAAACCGCAAGCTTAAAGCATGCGACTTCAAACTCGCAGCTGGCAGCTTAAAGCTTGCCGCTGCTTATCTTCCACCAGCCACAAAACTCGTCCAGCGCCGCCCATAGGCTAACTTTGGGGTCGTAGTCCAAGTAATGGCGGGCTCGGCTGATGTCGAGCGTTAAGTCTTTACTCATCACCTGCACCCCCAAACGCGACAGCGTTGGTGCCGGTTGACCCGGCCACAGCTTGCACGCCGCCTCGCTCAACGCGCCCACACAGTAGGCGCCACCGTACCCGCGATAACGGGTGACTGGCGTCAGATGCATCTGCCGCATGACATAGTTGACGACGTCCCAAAACGGAATCGGCGTGCCATTGCTGATGTTGTAAGCCTTACCTAAAGCCGAGCCGCTCACCAACACACTGCTCATCAGCGCTTCACTGAGGTTGTGCATGCTGGTGAAATCAACTTTGTTCAAACCATTACCAATGATTGCGACACGATTTTTGCGTTGTTGCGCCAGCAAGCTCGGGAAAAGGCTCATGTCCCCGGCGCCGGTGACAAACTGCGGGCGCAGAGCAATCACTTCAAGACCGAATTCCTGAGCCCCAAACACCCTTTGCTCCGCCAAAAACTTGGTTTCGGCGTAAGGGTGTTTAAAACGCTTGGGAACCTGATCTTCGGTGAGACCTAAGTGTGAGTGGCCGTCAAAGTACAGTGAGGCCGAAGACAAATGCACCAGCCGCCGTACCCGTTGTTTTAAGCACGCCTCCACCACGTTCTCAGTCACCAGCACGTTGTCGCGGAAGAAGTCTTGATAACGCCCCCACGTGCCGACGTGCCCCGCGCAGTGCACCACGACATCAACATCGACGCACAGGTCACGCACCAATAAGGCATCGGTCAAATCACCCTGGATAAACTCAGCACCACGGCGCACCAGGTGTTCGACACCTTCGGCTCGACGCCCGCTGACCCGCACGTCAAAGCCCTGCTCTAAGGCAAAACGCGCAAAGCGTCCGCCAATAAAGCCGCTTGCGCCGGTAACCAGAATCTTCATCAATTGCTCCAAATGCTGTAAGTCTTGTTGCCTGCTGTTTAAACGTTGGATGTCAGGCTAAAGGCACTAACCACTGAGACACTGAACGGGATAAATGTGCCGTGAGCGCTTCTAGCAGTTGCCCACCATTGCGCCAATGATGCCAGTACAGTGGCACGTCGATGGGTTTATCTGGCAAAAGCTCCACCAGTACCCCATTGGCCAGTTGCTCGCGCGCCTGTTGTTCAGGGATCAGCCCCCAGCCAAGCCCCGCCTCAGTTAGGCGAATAAAGCCTTCTGATGAGGGGCATAAATGGTGCTCGAACCCGCCGTCTACCCCCAGCGCTGCCAAGTAGCGATGTTGCAAAAAATCATCCGGGCCGAACACCAAGGCCGGGGTTTTAGCTAAATGTGCGGCGTTCACACCCTGAGGAAAATGCCGTTCAATGAATGCAGGGCTGGCCATCGCGCGATAGCGCATTGCGCCCAATAACAGACTGCGTGCGCCCGCTACCGGGCGCTCACTGGCACACAAACACGCTGCCACTTCGCCTGCGCGCATGCGCTTAAGACCGACGGTCTGGTCCTCCACCACCAAGTCCAGTAACAGGTGGTTGTCAGCGCAAAACCCCCCTACTGCCTGCGCCCACCACGTGGCCAAGCTGTCAGCGTTCAAGGCAATCCGCAGCCGCTCCGGTAAGCCTTCATCATCCAGCGCTGGAACCACACTCTGCAGATCACGCTCAAGTAAACGCACCTGCTGCACATGGTTGAGTAAACGCTTGCCGATGTCGGTAGGGCTTGGGGGCGTGACACGCACCAGCACAGGTTGTCCGACACGGGATTCAAGCAATTTGATGCGCTGGGAAACAGCCGATTGTGACAGCCCGAGTACCTGCGCCGCACGCTCAAAACCGGCCTGTTCAACCACGGCGGCCAGCGCCGAGAGTAATTTATAGTCGAACATCAGTTTTCCTAATGGGCGATCAGCAATATTGGTTTTTCTTATACAGCCAAGACTCAGACAATAGCCAGCATCAACCTTCTCTTGTGATGTGGCGAGTAAGTCTTATGTGGCAGAGCTACCTGAATGGCCTGTTGGTCGCGTTCGGCCTGATTATGGCCATCGGCACCCAAAACGCTTTCGTACTGGCGCAAAGTCTACGCCGGGAACACCACCTGCCGGTGGCCGCCTTTTGCGTGATCTGCGACGCGCTACTGGTGGCTGCTGGTGTCTTTGGTCTGGCGACTCTTCTGGCGCAAAACGCGGTGTTGTTAAGTGTGGCGCGCTGGGGCGGCGCAGTGTTTTTGCTGTGGTATGGCACGCAGGCGTTACGCCGGGCCTTTTCGGCGTCGAGCCTGGAGCAGTCGACTGGCCAGACCGCCCGCTCACTCAAAGCGGTGATGCTGAGCGCATTGGCGGTGACATTGCTTAATCCACACGTCTATCTGGACACGGTGTTATTAATTGGCTCACTTGGCGCACAACAAAGCGTGCCTGGCGCCTATGTGGTGGGAGCGGCAAGTGCTTCGTTGCTGTGGTTTTTCAGCCTGGCCCTAGGCGCAGCATGGCTTGCCCCTTGGTTGGCCCGACCCGGTACGTGGCGCCTGCTGGACCTATTGGTGGCGGTGATGATGTATGCCGTGGCCGTGCAGTTGATTGTGGCGGGTTAAAGGGCCAGAAAAGCATCAAATTTTTGAATCATTCTCGCTGAAACGTCTATTCCACACAGTTGTCGCGTGGTTATGCCGCAACCCCGGTGCTATGATCCGGGGCTTGCGCCGCAAAGAGTACAAACTCCCCGGCGCGTGTTTGGCCGCCCGTGATCGGCCTTGCGCTCATCGCAACTGACCTGATTAGGAGAATCAACATGGCTTTCGAATTGCCGCCGCTGCCGTACGCCCACGATGCCTTGCAGCCGCACATCTCCAAAGAAACCTTGGAGTATCACCACGACAAACACCACAACACCTACGTTGTGAACCTGAACAACCTGGTGCCTGGCACCGAGTTCGAAGGCAAAACCCTAGAAGAGATCGTTAAATCCTCTTCGGGCGGTATCTTCAACAACGCCGCTCAAGTGTGGAACCACACGTTCTACTGGAACTGCCTGTCGCCAAACGGCGGCGGCGAGCCTACTGGCGCTCTGGCTGATGCCATCAACGCTGCTTTCGGCTCGTTCGAAAAATTCAAAGAAGAATTCAGCAAAACGTCTATCGGCACCTTCGGCTCTGGCTGGGGCTGGCTGGTGAAGAAGGCTGACGGTTCCCTGGCACTGGCCAGCACCATTGGCGCCGGCAACCCGCTGACCAGCGGTGACACTCCGCTGCTGACTTGCGACGTTTGGGAACACGCTTACTACATCGACTACCGCAACGTACGTCCTAAGTATGTCGAAGCGTTCTGGAACATCGTTAACTGGAAGTTTGTTGCAGAGCAGTTCGAAGGCAAAACCTTCACCGCTTAAGGCTGACTTTTCAAAAAAACCCGGCATTGCCGGGTTTTTTTATGGCCAAAACAAAAGCAACTGATGAATCTGTCTTGGCGCCAGCTAAGATCAATTACCTAAGGGTTTTATTTCATTCGACGGCTCAAGTTCAGCGGGTTTTGAACCGACACATTAGCCAGTGCCCAAGCCCCCAGATAGCGCCCTTTAAGACTATAAGCGACTCCTTCATCCCCATGACCACAGGCAAGTCGGCAAGAAATAAGGAATGACCCTTTGAAGCTGGAATTCAAGAACAGCTTGTCGATCAAACTACTCAGGATCGTATTGCTCTGCGCATTGATCGTGGGCGGGGTTTTAGGTTGCGCGCAAATCCTGTTCGACGCCTACATCACTCGCCAAACGGTCACCGAAGACGCCAACCGAATCCTCAACATGTTTCGCGACCCCTCAACTCAGGCGCTGTACAGCCTAGACAAAGAAATGGCGATGCAGGTTGTTGAAGGGCTGTTTCAAGACAGCGCGGTGCACAAAGCATCTATCGGCCCGCCTAATGAAGCCGTGCTTGCCGAAAAAACCCGCCCCCTGCTGGACACGTCCAGTCGCTGGCTAACCGACTCGATTCTGGGCAAGGAACGTACATTCACAACAAGCTTGGTAGGCGCAAACCAAGAGTATTACGGTGACTTGAGCATCACCTTCGATACCGCCACGTACGGCCAAAGCTTCTTGACCAACGCTGGGGCCCTAATGCTTTCGGGGCTATTGCGCGCCTTGCTGATGAGCTTGGTGTTGTATCTGGTGTATCACTGGTTATTGACTAAACCTTTGTCAAACATAATCCAGCACCTCACTAGCATCAATCCTGACCACCCCAGTGAGCATTTGATCCCGCTCGTCAAAGGGCATGAAAACAACGAACTCGGGTTATGGGTTAACACCGCAAATCAGTTGTTAACCTCGATTGAGCGTAATACTCATTTACGCCATGAAGCTGAAAACTCTTTATTGCGCATGGCTCAATACGACTTTTTAACCGGGCTGCCAAACCGTCAGCAATTGCAAACTCAGTTGAGCAAGATCTTGGTGGATGCCAGCCGATCGCAACGCCGAGTTGCCGTGCTGTGTGTCGGCCTTGATGATTTCAAAGGCATCAATGAGCAATTTGGGTATCAAACCGGCGATCAGTTGTTGCAAGCCCTAACCGACCGCATTCGCGCCCACAGCGGTAGCCTTGGTGCATTGGCACGCTTGGGTGGCGATCAATTTGCGCTGGTGCAGGCGTACATCGAGCAGCCTTACGAATCTGCGGAGTTGGCGCAGTATATTTTGGACGACCTCGAAGCGCCGTTCAGTATCGAACAGCAAAACATTCGCCTGCGCGCCACTATCGGCATCACGCTGTTTCCTGAAGATGGCGACACTTCTGAGCAGTTGCTGCAAAAAGCCGAGCAAACCATGACCTTGGCCAAAAACCGCTCACGTGGCCGTTATCAGTTTTATATCGCCAGTGTGGACCGCGAAATGCGCCGCCGCCGAGAGCTGGAGAAAGACCTGCGCGACGCGTTGGCTTGCAACCAGCTGTACTTGGCCTATCAACCGCAAATTCGTTACAGCGACCATCGCGTTGTCGGCGTCGAAGCGTTGTTACGCTGGCATCATCCTCAGCACGGGATGATCGCACCAGACCTGTTTATCCCGCTGGCCGAAGCCAATGGCAGCATTATTGCCATTGGCGAGTGGGTGCTGGATCAAGCCTGCAGCCAACTGCGTGAGTGGCACGACCTTGGGTTCACTGAGCTGCGCATGGCGGTCAACTTGTCGACCGTGCAATTGCATCACAGCGAGCTGCCACGCGTAGTCAATAATCTGTTGCAGGTTTACCGCTTACCTCCTGGCAGTTTGGAACTGGAAGTGACAGAAACCAGTTTGATGGAGGACATCACCACCGCAGCCCAGCATTTACTGAGCCTACGCCGCTCAGGAGCACTTATTGCCATTGATGACTTCGGTACCGGTTATTCATCGCTGAGTTACCTCAAAAGCCTGCCACTGGACAAAATCAAGATCGACAAGAGCTTTGTGCAAGACCTGATTGACGATGACGACGACACCACGATCGTGCGCGCCATCATTCAACTGGGTAAAAGCTTGGGTATGCAAGTGATTGCCGAGGGCGTCGAAACCTTTGAGCAAGAAGCGTATGTGATCAGTGAAGGCTGCCATGAAGGGCAAGGCTACTTGTACAGCAAACCGCTGGCCGCACGAGAGTTGAGCGTTTATCTGAAACAGGCTCAGCGCAATAGCGCACTTAACCTGTAATTTTATGTTTCTGGATTTTCAGCTAAATCACGCCCATCACAGCCAGATGGTTTAGCGAATAGGAAATATTTACAGTCGTAACCCTTTACATAAAATGCATATCTTTCGCATTATGTCGCACGTTTTGCGTGCCGTCGCATGCTTGTCCCACCTCTCGAAGCAGGATGTTCGCCCATGATTCGTATGCCCCTGGCTACCGCCAGTCTGCTGGCCATCGCTATTTCACTCGCCGGTTGCGGTGATCAAGACAAAGAAAAAACAGCCACAGCCCCCACGCCAGCGGCAGCGACTACTTCTGCTACGCCAGCCACTGATGCCAGCGCGACGAAAGTTGACGACGCCGCAGCCAAAGCGGTTGTCGGGCACTACGCAGACATCGTGTATGCCGTCTACAGCGACTCCGAGTCCACGGCTAAAACGCTGCAAACCGCTATCGACGCGTTCCTCGCCAAACCAAACGCCGACACGTTAAAAGCTGCACGTGAAGCGTGGGTTGCGGCGCGCGTACCTTACTTGCAGAGCGAAGTGTTCCGCTTTGGTAACACCATCATTGATGACTGGGAAGGCCAAGTGAACGCCTGGCCGTTGGACGAAGGTCTGATCGACTACGTTGACACCAGCTACGCGGGCGCTCTGGGTAACCCGGGGGCGAATGCCAACATCATCGCCAACACTCAGATTCAAGTAGGCGAAGACAAAATCGACGTCACAGAAATCACCCCAGAGACCTTGGCCAGCCTCAACGAGCTGGGCGGTTCCGAAGCCAACGTAGCCACGGGCTACCACGCCATTGAGTTCCTGCTATGGGGCCAAGACCTGAACGGTACTGGCCCAGGCGCGGGCAACCGCCCTGCTTCTGACTACCTTGAAGGCGAAGGCGCCACAGGCGGTCACAACGAACGCCGTCGTGCCTACCTTAAAGCGGTGACCCAACTGCTGGTGAACGACCTGAATGAAATGGTCGGCAACTGGGCGCCAAACGTTTCCGACAACTACCGCGCCACGCTCGAAGCTGAGTCCCCACAAAACGGCCTGCGCAAAATGCTATTCGGCATGGGTAGCCTGTCGTTGGGCGAACTGGCGGGTGAGCGCATGAAAGTGTCGCTAGAAGCCAACTCCCCTGAAGACGAGCAAGACTGCTTCAGCGACAACACCCATAACTCTCACTTCTACGACGCCAAAGGCATTCGTAACGTGTACTTGGGTGAGTACCTGCGCACAGACGGCACCAAAATGACCGGCCCAAGCTTGTCGTCGCTGGTCGTCGCAATTGACCCGGCCACTGATACCACCCTCAAGTCCGACTTGGCCGACACCGAAGCCAAAATCCAAGTCATGGTTGACCTCGCTAACAAAGGCGAGCATTACGACCAGCTGATCGCTGCCGGGAACGAATCGGGCAACCAAGTGGTACGTGATGCCATCGCTGCTCTGGTTAAGCAAACGGCTGCCATTGAGCAAGCCGCTGGCAAACTGGGCATCAGCGACCTGAACCCGGATAACGCTGATCACGATTTTTGATCTGCGGGGTTTGAGTGAGTGATAAGGCGGCCTTCGGGTCGCCTTTTTTGTTGAGCTTATGAAAATCTACATGCCCGAGACTGCCTAGTGAACTTACACAAGGATCACTAGGCAATTAAGCATCCACCGGACCTTCAGACAACCGATATAAGTCAGGCCCTCATCTGCGGCTACGCACCGTTTCAAAAACCTTCTTCAGAAAATATATATAAACAGCCTCTCCTCTGTTCAAAACTGATGAACTCAACACTCAGAACTTAAGGAATGAGAAAACATGACTGTTAACCACACACCCTTTCAATCAAGCGGGACACCTTTGCTACCCCCTAATCAAGCAATGTCTGCTGGGCAGTGCCTTATGTCCGAAAACGGGCGCTTTCGGCTAATGCTACAAGCTGATGGAAATTTGGTTATTAAAGAGGGTGAAGTCATTATTTGGACTGCGGATAATCATCAGGCTTACAGCAAAACTTTGCAGCGCAAAAAAATGCGTGAACACCTTCACTTCGTAATCAGCAATAGCGGTTTTCTTTATGACCCCTCTAGGAGACGTTTGTGGATTGCTGAAAGCACTCATAGCCTAGATAAATCGCTTTGGTACAACGCCTGTATGGTCATGCAAAATGATGGGAACTTAGTCATTTACGACCAACGTACCGGAAGTCTTTGCTGGGCTAGAACTGGGTTTACTCCAGGCCGTGTGGCAAAAAGAACATTTAATGTGTTGAGCATTTTACCGGACGGGCGAAGTTTCACCCTATGGGAGTTTTAACTAATCGCAGACATACCCTACCCATACTTAACAAGTCGATTAATTTTTAAAGACAGCAGGAGGATATAAACAATAAGAACCATACGGATCCGTCTGACATTTATAAACAAGCTCCGAACTGTACGTCTTAGGAACACAACAACCGTTTACGCAACCCGAAAGCGTGAACAGCATAAACATTGCTATAAATAGCTTCATATTCACTCCATTTTTTATTGAGTATACCTTTCTAAAAATTAATTACATTTCGTCTATATCTGATTAGCTCGTAAGAAATACCCACTGTATTACTAGTTCTTGTAGGACCTCACTCAATGCCAATCAGTCAAGCTGATTGGCATTTTCAATCATGATCGACCAAAGCTCTCGAACGCACTGCGCCATCATCTGATCAAGCCCTTTTTATGAATTCGGCTGCCAGATCCTCTTCAAACGCTAATCCCTCTTATTTCTAATCACCTTCCCTGATAAACTTTCGCCCCTCGATTTTGCTGACTGATCTGGACGTTTGATGCCCTCGTTGCCTCTGCGACTGTCTTTGCTGCTGGCCTTAGGCCTTGCTGGCTGTGATGAGGCGCCGCGTTTTACTCAACCCGAGCCTGGCGAAGCCCGCTCTGGCGGGGCTACGACGGTGCACAAAACTGATCACAATGCGTTTTCCATGCCTTCTGCCAACCTTTCGCCCACCCGGCGTCTGGATTTCAGCGTAGGAAACAGCTTTTTTCGAAGCCCTTGGGTGATTGCGCCCTCCACTACCACGGCGCGTGATGGTTTGGGCCCGCTGTTCAATACCAATGGCTGCCAAAACTGTCATATCAAAGACGGCCGCGGCCATCCTCCGCTGCCGGATGCCAAAAATGCAGTTTCGATGTTGGTGCGCCTGTCGATTCCCAACGAACCCACCTACGCCAAATTGATCGAGCAAACCGGCATCGTTCCTGAGCCGGTGTATGGTGGCCAGTTGCAGGACATGGCGGTTCCCGGTGTGGCGCCAGAGGGTAAGGTTCGGGTCGACTACCAACCTGTATCGGTGC